>Ga0207657_10004978_pt1 | contig 13980 bp, 13 predicted proteins | sample KBSC33metaG_FD_184316 | JGI IMG/M metagenome (GOLD analysis project Ga0207657, IMG submission 184316) | Corn rhizosphere microbial communities from Kellogg Biological Station, Michigan, USA - KBS C3-3 metaG (SPAdes) (version 2) | ecosystem: Host-associated > Plants > Roots > Rhizosphere > Soil ... | reverse complement strand
TGCACGGCGCCACCTACCGTTCGGCCGTCGAAGCCAACACCGTCATGGCGGGTGGCGGCATTGCCGAAGTGGTGTCGTCCAAGGCCCCCGGTTTTGCTGCCAGTGATATCGTGTTCGGCGACACCGGCTGGCAGGACTATGCCGCGGTGCCGGCCAAGCATCTGAGCAAGATGCCGCGCATCGAACCCATGACACACCTCCTGAGTGTGTACGGCATCGCTGGTCTCACCGCTTATTTCGGATTGCTGCACGTCGGTCGCGCCAAGGCGGGCGAGACTGTCGTCGTCTCGGCAGCAGCGGGATCGGTCGGATCGATTGTCGGCCAGATCGCCAAAATCAAGGGCTGCCATGTCGTCGGCATCGCCGGCGGCAAGGAGAAGTGCGAGTGGCTGAAATCCGGCCTCGGCTTCGACGCCGCGGTAGACTACAAGGACGGCGCGGTGTTCAAGGCGCTGAAAGCCGCGGCCCCGAAGGGCATCGATGTCTATTTCGACAACGTCGGCGGCGACATCCTGGAAGCCTGTATTGCGCAAATGAACCTGCGCGGCCGCATCGCCTGCTGCGGCGCGATCTCGCAATACGACGGCGTGCCGTCGGCGACCGGGCCACGCGGCGTACCCGGGCTGATCGTCGTCAAGCGACTGATCATGCAAGGCTTCATCGTGATGGACTACATGGATCAACGCGATCAGGCGCTGGCCGATCTGCAATCATGGGTCGCTTCCGGCAAGCTGAAGGTCCAGGAAGACGTCATCGAGGGGCTGCAAAACACGCCACGAGCGTTGATCGGCCTTCTCGCCGGTGAAAATCGCGGCAAGCGCATGATCAAGCTCTGAGATCGCAATACGCCGCTTTCCGCGCGGATTTGCATTGGCGACGCCAGCCAACACACGATTGTTGCCGGATGAAGCGGTTCGCTCGTCAATGCCCGATGGTTTATTGACGGCATACTGACAGAATGCATACTGCCAAATAAACATCCAGCCGCCTTAGCGAGGAACCGCACCGTGGAGCTTCACGGCTATTACCGCAGCAGCGCATCCTGGCGGGTGCGCATCGCACTGAACCTCAAGGGCCTGCCGGCTACCCACCTGACGCACCATCTGCGCAAGGGCGAGCAGCGCGACCCGAGCTATCTCCGGCTCAACCCGCAAGGGCTGGTGCCGACGCTGTCGCTGGACAGCGGCCCTCCCCTGACGCAATCGCTCGCCATCATCGAATGGCTCGATGAAACCCACCCGCAACCGCCGCTGCTGCCCTCCGATCCGCTGCGCCGCGCGCGCGTTCGCGCCTTTGCGCAGGTCATCGCTTGCGATACCCACCCGGTGCAAAACCTCAAGGTGTTGGCGCGGCTGCGCCAGTTGGGCTTGCCCGAAGATACCGTGACTGCATGGGCCGCGTGGGCAAATACCGAAGGTCTCGGTGCCTGCGAAATTCTCATCGCCAATGAGCCGGGACCGTTCTGCTTCGGCGCCGAGCCGACTCTGGCCGACATCTGTCTTGTTCCGCAACTCTTCAACGCGCGGCGCTTCGGTGCCGACGTGAGCGCCTATCCGCGCCTGCTGCAGGCAGAAGCGGTGACTAAAACGATCAAGGCATTCCAGGATGCCACACCGGACCGACAGCACGATGCCGAGTAAGACCACGCCGAAATCGATGGATGACGTCTACAGCAAGCCGGGACATCTGTTTCGGCGTATGCAGCAGATCGCCGTCGCGATCTTCATGGAGGAATGCAAGGGCTTCGATCTCACGCCGGTGCAATATGCATCGCTGGTCGCCGTCCGTGATTACCCCGGCATCGACGCGACCCGTCTCTCGGCACTGATCGCGTTCGACCGCTCGACGCTCGGCAGCGTGATCGAACGGCTGGAAGCCAAGGAACTCATCGTTCGCAGGCCGATTCCCGAAGATCGACGTTTGAAGCTGCTGCATCTCACGACCAAAGGTCGCCAACTGCTGACGAAAGTCATTCCGGCGGTCAACCGCGCCCAGCAACGTATGCTGGAGCCGCTGCAAGCCGCCGACCGCAAGGTGCTGATGGCATTGTTGGGACAGCTGGTTCACCTCAATAACGATGTTTCGCGCGCGCCCATGAAGGTCACAGGGTTGCGGCGTCATCTCGACGCCGCCGGAGCGCCGAAATGACCGGCCGCACGGTCGCCGAACCCGCACGTCAGGTGCCTCTTTATGGCGAGTACGAGGTGGCCGTGCTCGGCGGCGGTCCGGCAGGCATCGCAGCCGCCGTGGCTGCTGCACGCGCTGGCCGGCGGACGCTGCTGATCGAGCGCTATGGCTTCCTCGGCGGCATGGGAACCGCGGCCGGTGTGACAAATTTTTGCGGCCTGCATGCCAACGTCTTCGGCGAAATGCATCGCGTTGTGCAAGGCGTGGCGTCCGATCTGCTTGCGCGTATCGACCACCTCGGCGGACTGAATACGCCGCACCTCGTGCTCGGCAAGATTCTGGCGCAGGCTTACGACACCGCGGCCTACAAAATCGCTGCCGACGATCTGCTCACCAGCCACAAGGTCGACATCCTGTTCCATGCGCTCGGTGCAGGCGTGGTGATGCGAGAGAATGGGCAGATCGACGCGCTGATGGTGGAAACTAAGGCTGGCCGCCGTGCTGTCATCGCCAATGTCTTCATCGACTGCTCGGGCGACGGTGACCTCGCGGCATGGGCCGGCGCGCCTTATGAGGTCGGCGACAATGCCGGCAGCATGCTTTATCCCTCCATGATGTTTCGCCTCAATGGCATCGATCCGGGGAAGGCTGGCGAGGCGTGGCGCACGATTCCGGCACTGATGGAGCAGGCCGAGGCTGCCGGCACGCATCACTTCCCGCGCAAGGCTGCGATCGTGCGGCCACAGCGTTCGCAGATCGAATGGCGAGTCAACTTCACCCAGCTTGCGCGCGACGATGGCCGCGCGATCAACGGTCTCGAACCTGACGATCTGACGACCGGTGAGATCGACGGCCGTCGTCAAGCGATCAAGGCCTTCGAATTCCTGCGCACCGTGCCGGGCTTCGAAAAATCCTACATTGTCGATCTCCCGCCGCAGCTCGGCATTCGGGAGACGCGGCGCGTCATCGGCGATTATATGGTGAGCGGCGAGGATGTACTGGAATGCGCTTCGTTCGACGACAGCATCGGCGTCAACGGCTGGCCGATGGAGTCGCATGTCGCGGGCGACGTCGTCTTCAAGTTCCCGCCGATCCCGGAGTCGCGCGGCTACAACGAACTGCCGTATCGCATGCTGACGCCACGGGGCATCGACAACCTGCTGGTGGCCGGCCGCTGCGCCTCGATGACCCACGACGGCCAGTCTGCCGCCCGTGTCTCGGGTGCGTGCTTTGTGATGGGCGAGGCGGCAGGAACAGCCGCGGCACTGGCGCTCAGCGGTAACACGCCGCCGCGCGACGTCGACACCGCCGCGCTGCAAGCGCAACTGAAGCGACAGGGAGCTTTCGTCGGTCAGGGTCAGGCCGTGCCGGCTGGTCTCTGATGGACAATGGATGGAGGAAGCGAGCATGACATCACAGCGTCTCGGTTGGCGTGTTGGGCGGGCATTCGGGCGTCTGGCCTTGGCCGCTACGCTTGCGGCTCTCGCGGTGACGGCCGCGTCCTCGGATGGCCATTGCGAAACGCCGCTGAAGGCCAAAATCGGTGTGTTGCGGCTGTCGTCGTCGGCGCCGGTCTTCATCGCCCAGGACAAAGGCTATTTCCGCGATGCCGGCCTCGACATCGAACTGAAGTTTTTTGATGCCGCGCAACCGATCGCGGTCGCTACCGCGTCCGGCGATGTCGACTTCGGCGTCACCGCGTTCACCGCAGGCCTCTACAACCTCGCGGGCAAGGGCACGCTGAAAGTCATCGGCGGCATGAGCCGCGAAAGGGCCGGCTATCCGCTGATCGGCTATTTTGCCAGCAACAATGCCTACGCTGCCGGACTCAAGACGCCGAAAGACCTCGCCGGCAAGCGGATCGCCGTCACGCAGGTCGGATCGAGTTTCCATTATTCACTCGGCCTGCTGGCCGACAAATACGGCTTCAAACTCAGCGAAGTGAAAGTGTTGCCGCTGCAATCGCTGTCGAATGCCGCCGCAGCGTTGAAGGGCGAGACGGTTGACGCGGCCCTGCTTCCGGTGTCGACAGCGCGCGCGCTGATGGATTCGAACGGCGCCAAACTGCTCGGCTGGGTTGGCGACGAAACACCCTGGCAGCTCGGCGCGGTGTTCGCCTCAACCAAGACCGTCGCCGACAAGGCACTGGTGACCAAGGTTCTGGCGGCTCTGGTTCGCGCCGACCGCGAATATCACGACGTCATTCTGACCAGCATCGCCAACGACAAGGTGCCGATCAACGACAAGACCAAGCCGCTGCTGGAGATCATCGCCAAATACACCAACCTGCCCGTGGAGAAAGTCGTCGGCAACAGCGCTTATATCGATCCGGACGGCAAGCTTGACGTCAAGAACGTCGACAATCAGATCAAGTGGCTGCAGGAGCAGGGATTCGTCGACAAGGGATTCGCTGCCGACGCCATCGTCGCAAAAGACTACGTCAAGGCCGACTGATCCTTGCCATGGACCTGATCGCCAGCAACATCAGCCACAGCTTCGGCACGCTCGACGTGCTGAAGGATGTTTCGTTCAGGGTCAGATCCGGCGAGGTCGTCGCCATCGTCGGTCCGTCGGGATGCGGCAAAAGTACGTTGTTGTCGATCCTCGGCGGCCTGCTGCAACCAAATGCCGGGTGCGCAGAGCTCGCAGGCGAACCGCCATCCGGAAGTCTCAATCCGCTGACTTTCGTGTTTCAGGATTTCGCGCTGCTGCCGTGGTCTACGGCCGAGCAGAACGTCGAATTTCCGCTGCTCCATACCGGCTTGAGCAACGCCGAGCGCCGCGCCGTGGTGCAGGACGCATTGCGCCGCACCGGTCTGTCGGATTTCGCAAACACCTACCCCAAGCAGCTTTCAGGTGGGATGCGCCAGCGTGTCGGCATCGCCCGGGCGCTGGCGGTGCGGCCGGCCATACTGCTGATGGATGAACCGCTATCGGCGCTGGATTCGCAAACGCGCGAACTGCTGATGGAAGATTTCATCCGCCTGCTCGCCGACGGCAGCATGGGTGCGGCCTATGTGACTCATAATCTGGATGAAGCCGTCCGCCTCGCCGATCGCATCGTCGTGCTGTCGCGACGTCCGGGGCGCATCCGTGAAATCGTCAGCGTTGCGACGCCTCGCGACCGGCGCGCGGATGCGGACGCTCGGGCGCGGCTTGCCGCATTGCAGAGCGAGCTTTGGTCCCTGATCCGGGATGAGGCGATCGATGCCGAGCGCGAGGTCGTCCATGGCTGACCTAGACCTCAACCTCGAACACAGACAACAAGCCGACGTTGATAAACGGCCGGTCGCTTTTCGCGGCGCAGGTTTCGTGGCCAAACCGAGTGCCCGGGCAGGCTGGACGGCGCTCATCGTCGCGATCGGATTTTGGCAACTGGCCGGAAGCTCAGGCTGGATCAACCCGCTGTTCCTGCCACCGCCGACGGCCGTTGTGAAATCGATCTACCAACTCGCGCTCAACGGCGCGCTTTGGCAGCACTTATCATCCTCGATCATGCGTATTGGCGCGGGATGGCTGGCAGGAACCGTCGCCGGGATCGCCGTCGGCTTTGCCATTGGGTTGTCAAGCCTCGCGCGCGGCGTCGGCATCACCTTCATTTCGGCATTATTTCCGATTCCAAAAATCGCGCTTCTGCCGTTGCTGATTTTGTGGCTGGGCATTGGCGAAGCGCCGAAGATCGCGACCATTGCCCTCGGCGTGTTCTTTTCGACGGCGATCTCGGTCTATAGCGGCGTCGACTCGGTGCCACGCAACCTGATCCGCATGGCGCAGAGCTTCAACGTGCCGTTCGCCACCATCGTACGCAAGGTGATCTGGCCCGGTGCACTCCCGTCGATCCTCGCCGGCTTCCGCATCACCGCCTCGATTGCGCTGCTGCTGGTGGTGAGCGCCGAGATGATCGGCGCCCAATTCGGCATCGGCGCCTTCGTACTGCAAGCCGGCAACCTGATGCAAACCGACCAGTTACTCGCCGGCGTCGTTATCTTGTCAATCTTCGGGCTATTGATCGGCCACCTGCTCGACTGGCTCGAGGCCAACCTGCTGCATTGGCGTTGATATTTGCTGCGGCGTTTACTCGGCAGCCTGTCGGACTACGCCTTGCTCGACATCGAGTTGCAGGATGTCATTGAAACGATTGAACGCCCCGCATAGCGCGATGCGCCAGGTCAATTCGACGATCTGTGCTTCGGTGAAGTGTTCCTTGAGCCGCCCGAAAATCGCGTCGCGCGTGGTGTTCCAGTTGTTGGTCACAGCGACCGCGTATTCAACGACGAGCTTGTCCAGATCGTCGAGCTCGGGATGATCCTTGTAGTCGAGCAATCGTTCGGCGCCTTCTTCGGAGACACCCTGGATCGCAAGCTTCGGCGCATGATGTGAGACGCAATACTCGCATCGATTGAGCAGGGAGACGGCAACCAAAGCCAATTCCAGATGGCGTTTGGACAAGGTCCCGGCATCGGCCAGATCGACCAGCAATGACCATGTATGCTTGAAGATCGGCGGCCGGTGCACCATGACACCCGCCTGATTTTCAAAGGCGCCATAAGTTGTCATCTTGTCCCACAACGGGCGCAGCGCCTCCGGCAAATCCTCTCTGCCCTTCATTGATATGCGCGACATGGCTTTCTCCCGTTGATCCAAGCCTGTAAGGCGGCCTCATTGTCGCATTTAGTGCGACTGCCGATCAAGATGGGGACTGGCAATGAAGCATTCCAATCGGACGACGCGCTATGCCAGGCTCGCAGCCTTTGCGCGCGAAGGAGCTCGCTTGGACACGGCGACCTTGCCCGAAACGCCACGATCCGCCTCAGGCGTCGTCAGCCACGTCACGATGACGTCCTGAGCATGCCTGCGACGCTCATCGAGCCATTTGGGATCACCAAGATCTTTGTCGAACATGGCCGACAAAGTGTACCGGTTCGATACGTGGAAATAGCTGAAGGCCGTAATGGAGACATAAAGCTGGATCGGATCGACCCCGCTCCGGAACGCATTCACCGTTTTGCCGCGGCGGAGAATACCCTCGATGCTGGTCACGAGCGGCACAGTCAAGTCGGCAATCTTGGGCGACTTGCGCAGGTATTTTCCGCGCTGAAGATTCTCGTTGTTGATGAGCGCGATATAATCCTGGTGGTTCTGGAAGAACGTGAACGTGAAATCGACCAGTTCCCGCATCGCTGAAACCGGGTCCAGATCGTCCAGCTTGAGCTGGCGTTCTGCGGCGCGGATTTCCGTATAGACATGCTCGAGGACGGCCAGATAGAGGCCGTACTTGTCGCCAAAATGCTGATACAGCAGCCGCATATTGGCTTTGGCGCGATTTGCGATCGCTTCGACGCGGGCGCCACCAAGACCATTGCGGCAGAATTCAAAAGTTGCGGCGCGCAGGATTGCTTCCCTGGTGAGCGAGGAATCCCGCTTGCGCTTCACCGTCCCCGTCGCTTTTCGGCCGGACTGCTTTTGTGCCGAAGTCTCATTCATGCGCACACCGGATCATTACCTAAATGGAGCAATCGCCAATCTCGACAGGGCCGTCGGGCCGACCGGGCTCGGCGGCTCATCGCAGATCGCACGAGCAAATTATCAAACGCTTCAGACAACTATCACACCCATACAACCACGGGCAAATGGGCTTAACCGCAGCGTGAGTAGCAGAAAGACCAAGGAACATCAGCGAACTGCAACCACCGTTCCGTTAGCCGCAACCAGACGACCCGCCTTGTAGACGTCGCGGGGCTTCGGCCGGGCGACGACTGCTTCCGGAATGTGCTGCGCATCAAGCACGATGAAATCGGCAGCCGCGCCCTCGGCAAGGCCATAGCCCTCCAGACCGAGCGCCCGTGCCGCGTTCGACGTGACCATGTCGAATGCGAGCGTGAGGTCCGCGTCGGTATTGAAGCCGGAGCGGTACGCAATGATCATGGCGCGCTCCAGCATGTCACCGTCACCGAACGGCCACCAGGAATCACGAATATTGTCGTTGCCGGCGAAGACGTTGACACCTGCCTCATGAAGCAGCTTCAACGGCGGGAAGACATGCGCGCCGGGGGCATTCGACATAATCGAAATTCCCGCCTCCGCGAGGACGGCCGCCGTGCGCTGCGCGATGTCGCTCGGAACCTGTCCAAGCGCATAGGCATGGGCGATCGCAACTCTACCGGTGAGTCCATGCGCCTTGGTGCGTCGCGCGATTTCCTCGATTTCAAAGATGCCGAGCAAATCGCCATCGTGCAGATGAATATCAACGCCAACGCCATGCCGCTCGGCGAGATCGAAAACAGGATTCAGATGTCCGGCGATGTCGCCATCGTATCCCGCAGGGTCAAGGCCGCCGACGAGATCGGCTCCGCTGCGGATCGCTTCATCGAGCAATTCGCGCATGCCTGGCGCGGACACAATGCCACTTTGCGGAAAGGCGACGATCTGAATCGAGACCTTGTCGCCGCAGGATTCGCGGATCGCCAGCACCTGTTCGAGATTCCGCAATCCGGCTTGCGGATCGATATCCACATGGCTGCGCATGTGGGTCGTCCCCTGCGCGACGCACATCTCGACCAGCGCCGCGCCACGCACCGAAACCGGCAGCGACGTCGCAAGCGCCTGCTTTTCGAATTCGACGCGCTCGTGGACGTCAAAGCCCGCCGTACAGGGCCGATAAGGCTTCCATGCGTCGCCGATGAAACCCTTGTCGAGATGGAGATGACCGTCGACCAACCCTGGCAGAACGAGACGATGCTTGAGATCGGTGATCTTCCCACCCGGCACGGCGGCCTGCAGCCCGGAGCCGATCGCCGTTATACGGCCATTCGCGACCGCGATATCGGCAATCCGCCCATCACTGAGCCGGGCGTTTTTGAACAGCGTATCGACGTTACTCAATCGAGGCCTCCGAACTGGCTTATCAACGAATCCATCCATGTCACTGCCCAGCGGCGCGCTCGCTTTGCATCACGACGCAATGATTCCTTCCGGGAGGGTGCGACAATAATTCGCGATACCGCCGGCTGTCGTAATCCAGATGTCGTTACGTTTGGCGACAATGGCCTGCAGCGCGCGACGGAGCGGGCGCAAGCGGTGCGGTTGTCCGACCAGATACGGATGCAACGCAATCCCCATGACCAGAGACTGTTTTGCGGATTGCCCCAGCATTTCCTCGAAGGTGTCGGTAATCATTCCCGCGAACTGTTCGCCCGAGTCCTTGCGTCCGACGATGGAAGGAATGTCGTTCAACTCCTGCGGATAAGGCACGGACAGGATGCGCCCGCCATTGCGCGTTGAAAACCACACCGGCTGGTCGTCCATGCACCAGTCGAGAACATAGCTATAGCCCGCCTCGGCCAATAGATCCGGCGTCACCGCGGACTGCGAAATCCAGGGACCGAGCCAGCCGGCCGGCGGCCGCCCCTCCACACCCGCAATGGTTTCAGTCGCGTCAGCAATGAGTTGCCGCTCGTCCGTTTCGGGCAAAACGCCCTGCCGTTCTGAATTGGTACGGCCGTGTCCCACCACCTCGTCGCCGCGCGCCCGAAAAGCGTCCATCACCTCCGGACAGTAATGATAGATGCTGCTGTTCGCGAGTACGGACACCGGCAACGACAGTTCATCGAACAAATCGATCAACCGCCAAACCCCAACCCTGTTGCCGTAATCGCGCCACGCGTAGTTCAGGACGTCAGGCTGCGGACCGCCGGGACATAGTTCCGCGCCGTGCCCCTCCCCGAACGAAAAATGTTCGAGGTTGATGCCGATGTAAACTGCGAGGCGCTTGTCCCCCGGCCAGAGGAAATGCTTGCGATTGACGATTGCACTGTAGCGATAGCGCCCATGGGTTGGGAGCGCCCCGCCGGGCCGAAGTGACGATTGGCCCGCCTTCGACACCTCTACCGCAGGTAGTCCGGAGCCATCGCTGCCAACCGCAGGACCCGACGAATTCAGCGGATCGTGTCGCATCGCGGAAATTTTCCCCATCAAGAAAAGACTTCTGCGCCAAGACGATGAGCCGCTTGACATTCCGACCATTGTTGAAGAAAATTTTTACTTCTGTCAAGCACGCGACGACGTGCGGATAGTGACGCTGGCACGATGGCCTCGATACCGAGTCCACAGTCCAACAGGAGGAAACCGAAATGAATTATAACTGTTCATCGCCTTCCCTTCTACACCGCCGCGGCTTTGTACGCGGCATCGCTAGCACGGCCTTTGCGGCAGCTTTACTGGCTTCATCAGGGGTGCTCGCCGCTGATCCCATCAAGATCGGACTCGTCACCGCTCTGTCGGGGCAGTCGGCCCGTGCTGGCGAGGCACTGACCCGGGGTGCGACGATTGCCATCGAAGAGATCAACGCCAAGGGCGGCGTTCTTGGCCGGCGGCTCGAACTCGTCCGCCGCGACGATGAAAGCAACCCAGCCAAGGGACTCTTGGCTGCACGCGAATTGATTCAGCGTGAAAAGGTAGCCGCCGTGATCGGAGGACTCGATACGCCGGTTGCCATGGCCATCGTACCGTTCGTCAACAACGCCAAGGTGCCATTCGTGGATCCGTGGGCCGCGGGCACCGCCATCACCCACAACGGCGCCGCGGACAACTACGTTTTCCGCGTCTCGGCGATGGATCAGGACGTCGATAAGGCGATCGTGCAATACGCCAGCAAGAAGTTCGGCGCAAAGAAGCCGGGCTTGATCCTGGTGAACAACCCGTGGGGTGAATCCAACGAGCACGGACTCAAGGCCGCGCTCAAGGCGGCGGGAATCGAACCGGCCGGCGTCGAGAAATTCCAGGACAACGACGTCGACGTCGTGCCGCAGCTTTCGCGATTGAAGCAGGCAGGCGCCGACGCGCTGTTTCTCGTCGGCAACGTCGGTCCCTCCTCGCAGGTTGTGAAGTCGCTCGACCGCATGGGCTGGGCACCGCCGATCGTCTCGCATTGGGGACCAGCCGGCGGACGCTTCACCGAACTCGCAGGGCCGAATGCCAAGAACGTGATCTTCGTGCAGACCTACAGCTTCTTCGGCAATCTTTCGCCCGTCGGCAAGAAGGTGATGGCCGCATTGCAGGCTAAATACCCGGACATCAAGGGTCCCGCCGACATCACTCCCGCCGTCGGTGTCGCCAATGCCTATGACACCGTCCTGATCATCACCGCAGCGATCCAGAAGGCCGGCAAGGTCGACCCCACCGCGATCCGCAATGGCTTCTATGAGATCGATCATGTCGACGGCCTCATCAAGACCTATCAGAAGCCCTTCACAAAGGAGCGCCACGACGCTTTGACGGAGAACGACTACATCTGGACCCGTTTCGAAGACAATCACATCATGCCGGTCGCATCGAACTAAGCCGGCATTTCCGAGTTCGAACCAAGGCAATCAGCAATGTCTCTTCTTCCCGCAATCGTCACGGGGCTGGCACTCGGCAGCATGTACGGGCTGCTTGCGCTTGGCTTTCATGTCACCTACGCCGTATCCGGCACAGTCAACTTCTCCCAGGGCAGTTCGATGACCCTGGGAGCCGTGGCCGGGTACTTCTTTCTCGTTCTGTGGGGTTGGCCGGGCGCCATCGGAATTCCGATGGTGCTGGTCATCTGCGCCATATACGGCCTCATCATCGAGCGTTACGCGGTGCGTCCCTTCGTTCAGCGCGGATCGGAGAACTGGCTGATGGCAACGGTCGCCGTCGGCATCATCGTCGACAACCTGATGCTGTTCGTCTTCGGCAAGGAGCCGCGCGGATTTCCGTCGATCCTCGCGGTGACGCCGATCCAGATCGCCAAGGACGCCGGCGTCTACCCGCTGCAACTCCTGATCCCCGTGGTCGGTTTGCTGCTGGCCATGGTGCTGCATCTTTTCACCCGCCGCACGCGCCACGGCGTGGCAATGCTCGCGGTCGTCCAGAATCCGAATGCCGCGCGCCTGATGGGCATCAATGTCGGCCGCGCGATCGCGGCGAGCTACGCAGCCTCGGCGATTCTGGCCGGGATCGCCGCGCTATTGATCGCGCCGTTGTTCAACGTCTCCTCTGATATGGGGACGTTGTTCGGCATCAAGGCCTTTGCCGCAGCCATCATCGGCGGCCTCGGCAGCGCCTGGGGCGTGATGCTGGCCGGGCTCTGCCTCGGACTTATCGAGGTGTTTGCCACCAGCTACCTCGGCTCGGTCTACACCCAGATCATCACATTTGCTTCCGTTATCGTCATTCTCGTCGTTATGCCTCACGGGCTGCTCGGCCGCGCTGGAGTGAAAAAGGTATGACTTCCCGCACATCACTCCTGGCCGGCCTCGCCGCCCTGGCAGTTGTTCTCGGTTACGCTGCGGTTGCCGACAGCTACTCGGTATTCCTGATTGCAACCATCTCGCTGACCGCCATCGGCTGCATCGGACTCAACGTATTGCTCGGCCTCGCAGGCCAGATATCGCTGGGACATATCGGCTTCATGGCGATCGGCGCTTACGCGACCGTTTTGCTGATGGAGAAGGCCGGCTGGCCCTATCTTGCAGCCACCGGAGCGAGCATCGTTCTCGTCAGCATCATCGGCGGCCTGCTTGCGATGCCCGCATTGCGCGTCAGGGGACCGTATCTCGCGATGGTCACGATCGCGTTCGGCTTCATCGTCGAGCACGTCGCCATCGAATGGCAAGACTTAACCGGCGGTGGCAACGGCCTTATTCTGAGTAACCCCGCCAGCATCTTCGGCTTCCAGCTATCGGAGCGCAGCCTCGCGGTCGGCGGCGTAATCCTGGTGTTTGTCAGCATTGTCCTGTTCGATCGGCTGAAGCGCAGCGGTTGGGGCTATGCGATGCGAGCGGCCCGGGATTCCGAGGTTGCAACCCGCTCGATCGGCATCGACCTGGTCAGCGTTCGCACCATGGCGTTTGTCATTTCGGCCGCGGCCATGGCGCTCGCCGGCTCTTTGTTCGCACCGCTGCAAGGCTATATCAGCCCCAGTTCGTTTCCGTTCCTGCAATCGATCCTGCTGCTGTTCGCGGTAATGATCGGTGGTGCCGGCTCTGCTCTCGGCCCGATCATCGGTGCGGTGCTGGTAGTGATGCTGCCAGAAGTGCTGGCGGATCTGGCCGAGTATCGCCTGCTGGCCTTCGGGCTGCTGCTATTCGCAGTTCTGCGATTGGCGCCGAACGGCGTCGCCGGCCTGATAGCGCAGATCGCAGGCAAATTCTTCAGAACATCTACGACACCTGCCGCCGGCGAGCCTGTCCCGCTTGCGGATGTTCCTGATACCAGATTGCGGACCGAAGGCAGCAGCCCGCTCAACGTCTCCGACCTGTCGATCTCCTTCGGCGGCGTCAAGGCCGTGCAGCATGTCACGTTCACCGCCGAACCGGGCCACGTGACAAGCGTGATCGGCCCCAATGGCGCTGGCAAGACCAGCGCGCTCAACCTCCTGTGCGGCTTCTATCGCCCCCACACAGGAAAGGTGATGCTCGGAGAGCGCGACCTGACCGGAATGCCGTCGCACACCCTCGCTCGCGCAGGCGTCGCCCGAACATTTCAGACTACGCAACTGTTCGATAGCCTCACGATTATCGAGAATACGCTGCTCGCCGAAACGGCTGGCAAGCTCGGTGGCATCGTCTCGCCGCTGCGGAGTGCCGAGACGGAACGGTTTGCCCGATCGCTGCTGCATTTTGCTGGAGTCGATGGCGACCTCGATCGCATGGCGGGATCGTTGCCGCATGGCGAAAAACGACTGGTCGAAATCGCGCGTGCACTGGCCTTGCGACCAAAAGTGCTGCTGCTCGACGAGCCGGCGGCGGGCCTGTCGAAGGGCGACAAACAACGCCTGACGACGCTGCTGCGCCGTATCGCGGACCTCGGCATCGCGGTGATCATCGTCGA
>Ga0207657_10004976_pt1 | contig 13983 bp, 11 predicted proteins | sample KBSC33metaG_FD_184316 | JGI IMG/M metagenome (GOLD analysis project Ga0207657, IMG submission 184316) | Corn rhizosphere microbial communities from Kellogg Biological Station, Michigan, USA - KBS C3-3 metaG (SPAdes) (version 2) | ecosystem: Host-associated > Plants > Roots > Rhizosphere > Soil ... | reverse complement strand
CTATTTCCCCGTCAGGCGCTGTTAGCGTTAACAGCGTCCAGGATCAGCGTCGAACCGAGGACACCCCATGAGCCTGCGCCGCCTCCCGGCCATCGTCGCCGTCGCCGCCGCCCTGCTGAGCGCCCCCGCCGCGCAGGCCGCGACCTACCCGGACCCCGGTTACGTGACCGGGGACATCGAGGCGGTGCACGACCCGGCGATGTGCTCGAAGTGCGGATACTCGACGTCTTTCCCCGGCCGTGTGCCAATCCCAAGTACAAGGGAAAGACCTACGGCACGAATCTCGCGGCGTGGTGGGGCTATCAGTACAACGATCTCATCGAGGAGCCCAAGCCGCGCGAGGTCATCACGATCTACGAACTCGACGCTTCGGGTAATCAGGACTTCGCGCGTCCTGTCTACAATTTCCGCTGGCTCCCAATGACCGATCCTTCGGGGATTCATCACAAGATCTATGACTACCCCGGCATGATCACGGACCATGCCGCGGTGAAGGAGAATCACGGGATCATGAAGAACGTGCGGATTCCCATCCGTCCGCACTTCGGCACGATCGGGCTCGCGCCCAAGGAAGCCGACCTGGTGAATTCGATCCCGCCGAGCTACACGGGCGGCAACATGGACGATTGGCGCGCGGGTAAGGGCGCGACCATCTATTTCCCGGTGTCGGTGGACGGTGCGTACTTCTTCGTCGGCGACTCGCACGCCGCGCAGGGCGATTCCGAGTGCTCGGGAACTGCCATCGAGTGCTCGTTCACCGGGGTGTTCCAGTTCATCGTGCACAAGCAGTCCGATCTCCCCGGCTCGGCCCTCTCGAACTTGAAGTGGCCGCTGCTGGAGACCAAGGAGGAATGGGTCATCCACGGCTTCAGTTACCCGAATTTCCTGGTCGAATTCGGTCCGCAACCGGACAAGCAGCAGGAAGTCTTCGCGCATTCGTCGGTTGACAAGGCGATGCGTGATGCTTACCGCAAGATGCGCGACTTCCTGATGTCGACGCAAAACCTCACCGAAGACGAAGCCATTTCGCTGATGTCCGTTGCGGTCGACTTCGCCGTCACCCAGGTGGTCGATGGCAACTGGGGTGTGCACGCTTCGCTGCGCAAGCGCGTATTCACCGGATAGGCATATCGCGGCGAGTCGAAGGCGCCGCGATGTGCGATGTTGCCGCCGTACAGGGGCAACAGGAGAAACCATGAAGACGGAGCTTCTGTTTGCGATTCCCCGGCTGCGCACGCCGGCGTTCGTGGCCGGCTTCGTCGCGCAGGCCACGATCGCGATCCAGATCCTCGGGCACTGAGCCGAAGGCACTCGACGGAAACGACACGTAACACTACGATCCGCGGGTCCTCGGCGGGCCGAGAAGCGCGGGAAGGAAGAGGAGCGCGGTGACGAGCGTCCACGCGAGCGAGATCGCGAGGAGCTCGCCCATGCTCGCGGTTCCCGGGTGTGAGGACAACCACAGGCTGCCGAACGCGGTGCCGGTGGTGAGCCCGCTCATGACGACCGCGCGCGTCAGGCTCGACTGCAGCGGGTTCGCGCGTCCCGCGCGCCACGCCATCACGAAGTAGATGTTGAAGGCCACCCCGATGCCGAACAGCAGCGGGAGCGCGATGATGTTCTCGAAGTTGAGCGGCAGGTCGATGAGCACGCACGTCGCGAGCGTGAGGAGCGCGGACAGCAGCAGCGGCAACAGCGTCGTGATCACGTCGCGGGGGCGACGCAACGTGACCGCGAGCAGCAGCGCGATCGATACGAACGCGAAGATGCCGGCGTTCACGAACGCGCCGACGATCGTGCGGCTCGACGCATCGATCGACACCGGGGCGCCCGTCGCGTTCGGCGCAATCGCCTCGACCGCCGTGACGAACCGATGCAGCGCTTCGTTGTCGCTCATGTCGCCCTTCGGATAGACCTCGACGCGCGCGCGGCCGTCGGGCGTCACCCAGTCCTGCTCGAGCGACTCCGGCAACGCATCGAGCGTCACCGGCTCGGCACTGAGCGCGCTTCGCAACTGGCGCAGAGTCGTCGCGAGCCCCGGTACGAGGACGCCACGCGCGCGTTCGCGCAACTCCGCGGACCCTTCCGCGAGTTTGTGGACGGAGGCCGCGAGGTGTCCCGCGGCATTCGCAAGCGGCGTGCCGGGCTGCGCGGTCGCGACCTCGTCGAGGTGCGCCGCCGCCTGCTTCATCGCCGCCACGGTCTGCGCGTCGGTCGGTGCGGGCTTGACCTGCGCGGGCTCGAGCGTGGGCCCGAGCAGCGCCGCGGCATCCCGGATCGCGGCGAGCTTCGCGTCCTGCTGCTCGGGCACGAACGTCGCGATCGTCATCACGTGATCGACCTCGGGCAGCTTCTCGAGGCGTGCCGCAAGCGCCGTGGCTGCCGGCAGGGACGGCGCAAGGATGTCGATCGTGTCGGGCGACGTCGCCGTGTCCTTCATGAGATCGAGCAACGTGGCGACCGACTCCGCCTCGCGGCTCCGAAGATGCAACGGATTGAAGTCGAACGAAAGCCCCGGCAGCACCGCGAGCGCCGCGATCGCGAGCGCCGCCGCGATGCCGAGCACGATGCGCCGATGCGCGAGCAACGCGCGATCGAGCGGCGCGAACGCGGAGAAGCCGATCGGCGCCCGCTCGCCTCCGGGACGCAGCAGCATCACGAGCGCCGGGAGCACGGTGATGCTCGTCACGAACGCGATGATCATGCCGGTACCGGCGATCACGCCGAGCTCCGAGACGCCGCGAAAGTCGGTCGGAACGAAGGCGTAGAAGCCCGCGGCCGTTGCCGCCGCCGCGAGCGCGAGCGCGCTGCCGACGTCGCCTCCGACGTCGCGGATCGCCTTCGTGAGGTCGTCGCTCGCATGCCGGCGCGCGCGATACGCGACGGCGAACTGAATGCCGAAGTCGACGCCGAGGCCGACGAACAGGACGGCGAACGCGACCGAGATCAGGTTGTAGGCGCCGAACACCGCGAGCCCGAACGCGCCGGTGACCGCGAGGCCCACCGCGAGACTGCCGACGATCGCGACGATCAGGCGCCACGAGCGCACCGCGAGCCACAGCAGCATGATCACGACGACGAGCGTGACCGACATGTTGAGCGCGGCGCCGTCGGCGATCGTCGCGAATTCCTCGTCGGCGAGCGGAACCGGGCCGGTCAGGCGCACGCGGACGCCGGGCGTCGCGTCGAGCGCGAGGACGTGCACCTGGTCGCGGATCGCAGACGTCGCCGCGTGCCCGGGCTTCAGCGCCGCGTAATCGAGCACCGGCTGCACGAGGATGAACCGGCGCAGCGCGCGCGGATCGGGCGGCGCGCCGGTGAAGAGCGCCTGCCACGAGAACGTCGTCACGCGCCCGGCCGCGAGCGATTCGAACGCGACGGCGAGCGCGTCGAGCGGCACGACGAGCGAAGCGCTCGCCGCCGGCGCGGCCTGCGCGGCACCCTGCGCGATCAACGCGAGCGCATCCATCAATCCACGAAGGCTCGGATCGACGGCGAGCGTGCCGAGCAACGGCTGCGCGCCGATCAGCCGCTCCATCGTCTTCGCCACGTCGTCGGACGACTCGAAAAGCAGGCCCTCGCGCTCGAAGAACGGGCCTGCGTCGGGTCGCCACACGCGCCGCAGCGCGCCGTGAAGGTTCGAGAGCCGCGCCGCGAGCGTCGCGCTCGCCTCTTCGGCGAGTTCGGGCGTCGCGCCATCGATGACGATCGCAATCAGGTCGTTGCGCTGCGGAAACGCGTTCGCGAACGCGATCTCGCGCTGTCGCCACGGGACGTCGCTCGATATGAGCTTCGACGCGTCGGTGTTGATCGCGAAATTCGAGCTCGTGAAAAGCGCGGCCGAGCCCGCCGCGATGATCGCGAGCGCGACGACCCACGGCGCACTCGCGGCGCACGCGATGACGATGGCGCGGATCGCCGACGCGATCGGCCGATCGGGGCCGCGCTTCTCGCGCCAGCGCATGCGCCTCAACATGGCGCCGATCCGGGATCGTGCAAAATGAAGGACTCGAGGGCTGGAGATCGGCGCGTGGCCATGTCGGCCACGCGCGATGGCGAACCCGGAGGCGCCCGATGCACTCCCACAAGGGAAATGTACGCCAAGACCCGGACGGTCCTCGCGCCGGGGCGGCCCCGGTGCGAGTGATGCTCGCGCAACCGCGCGGGTTCTGCGCGGGCGTCATTCGCGCGATCGACATCGTCGAGCAGGCGCTCGCCCGTTTCGGCGCGCCGGTGTACGTGCGCCACGAGATCGTCCACAACCGGCACGTCGTCGAGAGTCTCCGCGCGAAGGGTGCGCGCTTCGTCGAGCACCTTTCCGAGGTTCCGGCGGGCTCGATCACGGTGTTCAGCGCGCACGGTGTCGCGCGCGCGGTCGAGGAGGATGCGGCGACGCGGGGCTTGCGCGTCCTCGACGCCACGTGCCCGCTCGTCGCCAAGGTGCATGGGCAGGGCAAGCGTTACATCGCGCAGGGTCGAATCGTGATCCTGATCGGCCACGCCGGACACCCCGAAGTGGAAGGCACGATGGGCCAGATCCCCGGTCGCGTGCTCCTCGTGCAGAACGAAGGCGACGTCGAGCGCCTCGAACTCGATGCCGCGACGCCTGTCGCATATGTGACGCAGACGACGCTCTCGGTCGACGACACGCGCACCGTGATCGCTGCGTTGAAGCGCCGGTTCACCGACATCGTCGGCCCGGACATCCACGACATCTGCTACGCGACGCAAAATCGCCAATCCGCCGTGCGCGAACTCGCCAAGCACGCCGACGTGATCCTCATCGTCGGCGCCCGCAACAGCTCGAACTCGAATCGCCTGCGCGAGATCGGGGTCGAGTCCGGCGTGCCGAGCTACCTGATCGCCGACGGCAGCGAGCTCGATCCCGCATGGGTGCGCGACGCGCGAGCGATCGGCGTCACTGCCGGCGCGTCGGCCCCGGAAACGCTCGTCCTCGGCGTGATCGACGCGCTGGGCGCGCTGGCGCCGATCGAGGTGACGGCGCTGCCGGGCATCGAGGAAAGGGTCGAGTTCCGTCTTCCACCGGAGCTCGCGCGAAGCCGCGGCGAGCATCGCGCGGACGCGCAGACATGACGATTCCGCTGCTGCAGCAGGCGCGCATCGGCGCATACATCGTGCGCCAGCAGATCGCGCGGCGATCGCGCTATCCGCTGGTACTGATGCTCGAGCCGCTCTTCCGTTGCAACCTCGCATGCGCAGGCTGCGGCAAGATCGACTACCCGAAGGAGATTCTCGATCGACGGCTGTCGGTCGACGAGTGCCTGCAGGCGGTCGACGAATGCGGCGCGCCCGTCGTTTCGATCGCGGGCGGCGAGCCGCTGCTGCACAAGGAGATCGCGGAGATCGTCGAGGGCATCGTCGCGCGTCGGAAATTCGTCTACCTCTGCACCAACGCACTGCTGATGAGGAAGCGCCTCGCGCGTTTCGAGCCGAGCCCCTACTTCGTCTGGTCCGTCCACCTCGACGGCGATCGCGGCATGCACGACAAGTCGGTGTGCGAAGACGGCGTGTACGACCGGGCCGCCGATGCGATCCGCGATGCGAAGGCGCGCGGCTTTCGCGTCAACATCAACTGCACGCTCTTCAACGACGCCGATCCCGAGCGCGTCGCGACGTTCTTCGACGGCGTCGAGGCCCTCGGCGTGGACGCGATCACGGTGTCGCCCGGCTATGCGTACGAGCGGGCACCGGACCAGGCGCATTTCCTCACGCGCACGCGCACGAAGCAGCTGTTTCGCGACGTCTTCCGTCGCGGCCGCCGGGGCCGCGCGTGGTCGTTCAGCCAGTCGAGCCTCTTTCTCGACTTCCTCGCCGGCAACCAGGAATACCGCTGCACGCCGTGGGGCAATCCCACGCGCAACGTCTTCGGCTGGCAACGCCCGTGCTACCTGATCGGCGAGGGTTACGCGAAATCGTTTCGCGAGTTGATGGAGGGCACCGACTGGGATGCCTACGGCACCGGCAACTACGAGAAGTGCGCGAACTGCATGGTGCACAGCGGCTACGAGGCGACCGCGGTCACCGACGCCGTGCGCCATCCGCTGAAGGCGCTCGCGGTGAGCCTGCGCGGCGTGCGCACCGACGGGCCGATGGCGCCCGAGATCCCGCTGTCGAAGCAGCGCCCGGCGCAGTACGTGTTCTCACGTCACGTCGAAGAGGAGCGCGCGCGGATCGCAGCCGAGGCGCGCACCGAGGCGTCGCCGTCCGCTTAGAAGCGCCGAGAACGCGGCTCCCGCGTCGAGCGCGGTGCGCGCGACGAGGGGCCATTGCGAAGGTGCGCGCACGAGCGCGCGCATCAGCTCGCCGATCTTGACGTCGCCGTTGACGGCGAGCGCACCGCCGACCGCCGGCGGCAGCGAGCGCTCGACGGGGTCGGCGACGACGCGAAACGCGGCGAACGGCAGGCCGTACGCGAGCGCGATGCGCGAGGCGACGTGCGACTCGGTGTCGACCGCCACCGCGCGCGTCGCACGGTGCAACGCTTGCTTCTCCGAACGATCGGCGATCACCGCGTCGCTGCCCGCGATGTCGGCGACGATCGCCCGCGGAAAACGCGTCGCCATCGCCTTCGTCCAGCGCTCGTCGCAGCGCCGGTAGCCATCGACGCCGACGACACCGCGCGCGATGACGCAGGTGCCGGCCGCGAGGCCGGGCGCGAGCCCGCCCGCGATGCCGAAGCTCATCACGGCGAACGCGTCGTGCTCGAGCTCGCGCTCGAGCACGACGGCGAGCCGCGCCGGATCGACGCCCACGGTGATCGTGCGCACGCCCGGACCCGCGGCGATGCGCGCCTCCAGCGCGAGCCCCGTGGCGACGAGCACGACGGGTTGCAGCGACGCCATCAGGGGCCTCCCCTCCGCACTGCGCGCTTCCGGGCTCGTTCGCGCTTCACACCCCGAAGCGAACCCGCGGCGCGGGCAACGCGACGAGCGTTCGATAACGCGCGAGCGCCCATAGCGGGAAGTAGCGCGCGTACCCGTGGTAGCGCAGGAAGAACACGCGCGGAAACCCTGTCGCGGTGAACTCGGGCTCGGGCCAGAAGCCGTCGCTGCCTTGCGTTCCGAGCAGGTATTCGACCGCGCGCTCCGTCGCCGCGTGATGCGTCGCGCCGCCCGCCATCAACGCGAGCAGCGCCCACGCGGTCTGCGACGGCGTCGACGCGGCGGGCACGGCGTCGCGGTGCCCAAGCTCGTAGCTCTGCGCAGTCTCGCCGAAGCCGCCATCGGCATTCTGCATCGACACGAGCCAGTCGACGGCGCGGGCGACCGCCGGCGATCGCGCGTTCGCGCCCGTGGCATTGAGGCCGCACAACACGGACCACGTGCCGTAGATGTAATTCATCCCCCAGCGTCCGTACCACGAGCCGTCGCGCTCCTGCGTGCGCTCGAGGAACGCGATCGCGCGCGCGATCGCGTCGCGGTCGCCCGGATCGCCGAGTTGCGCGAACATGCCGATGCAGCGTGCCGTGACGTCGGCCGTCGGTGGATCGAGCAACGCGCCATGGTCGGCGAACGGAATGTGATTCAGGTATTCGCACACGTTGTCCGCGTCGAACGCTCCCCAGCCACCGTTGCGGCTTTGCAATCCTGCGACCCACGCGCGCGCGCGCCTGATCGCGTCGTTCAGCAGTCGCCGCTGCTGCGCCGTGGAAAGCCGGACGTAGCGGTCCATCGCCATCACGACGACCGCCGTGTCGTCGAGGTCGGGATAGTGCGGATTCGCGTATTGGAAGGCCCAGCCGCCCGAGGGTGCGTTCGCCCGCTGCCCGGCCCAGTCGCCGGGCGTGCGGACCTGGCGCCGCGCGAGCCACGCGAGGGCTTTCCCCGCGGCGGCCACCGACGCGCGGTCGCCGGCTTCGAGCAACGCGTGACACGCGAGCGACGTATCCCACACCGGCGAGACGCACGGCTGGCAGTACGTCTCGGAGCGGCCTTCGATCAGCAGCTTGTCGATGGCGCGGCGCGCGGTCAGCGACGGCTCGGCGTCGCGCGGATAGCCGAGTGCGTCGAACATCATCACCGCGTTCGCCATCGCGGGGAAGATTGCGCCGAGCCCATCCTCGCCGTTGGCGCGCTCGAGCACGAACGCGACCGCACGGTCGATCGCATGCGCGCGCAGCCGCGCCGGCACGAGCGGCTCGGCGATGCGAAGCAGCACGTCGGCGACGCAGAAGCATGCGAACAGCGCGCGCGACTGATGCGGCGCGCGTGCGAGGCGCCGCGCGCGCGGCCGCCGGTTCGGGAAGAGCTCGTCCAGCCCGACGCCGCGCGTCGCGTGTGCGCGCGGCTTCTTCGCGGCGAGCACGAAGAGCGGCACGAGCACCGTGCGCGTCCAGTACGAGACGCGCGACAGGTGAAACGGCGACCACTTCGGCAACAGCATGATCTCGACCGGGATCACCGGCACCGCCGACCACGTCAGCACGCCGTGCAGCGCGAGCAGGATGCGCGTGAAGACGTTGACCGTGCCCGCACCGCCGTGCGCGAGGATCGCATCGCGGGCGCGGACCATGTGCGGTGCGTCGGCCGCGTCGCCGATCAGCCGCAACGCGTAATACGCCTTGACGCTCGCACTGACGTTGAACGGGCCGCCGTGCACGAGCGGCCATCCGCCGTGCTCGCCCTGGCGCGCGCGAAGATAGCGGCCGATCGCCACCTCGCGCTCGCGATGCTCCTCGCCGAGGTACGCGAGAAGCGCGACGTATTCGGCCGGGATCGTGCAGTCCGCTTCGAGCTCGAACACGAAGTGCCCGTCGGCGCGCTGCGCGTCGAGCAGCGCGCCCGTCGCGTTGGCGATCGCGTCGTCGAGCCGCGCGTCGAGCGCGACGTCGGCGTCGGTCGCGATCGGCGCGCTGTCGCGCATCAGCGGTGCATGCATGTCGTTTGCGCGAGGGACCGGATCATGGCGTTCCCAGCGACCGGGGCGCCTGCAGGCGCCCCTTCCATTCGCCGCCGCGACCGCGCGCGTGCGCGAGCGCGGACTCGAGCGTCATGACGAGATACGCGCCCGCGATCGCGGGCAACATGGGCGCCCAGAGCGGCGAGCGCCGGTAAAACAGCAGCATCGGCACGAACGCGGTCGCCATCGCCGCCCAAGCGAATAGCGCGAGCGCGCGCGCGCTGCCTGCCCCGAAGAGCGTGAGGATCGGCGGCGCGACGAACACGATCAGCATCGCCGCGACGACGCACGCGAGGCGCCATGGCGAGTGCCGCAGCTCGGTATACGCGGAGCGCACGACCATGCGCCGGAACTCGCGATACGCGCCATAGCGTCGCGTGCTGATCACGCGCTCCGACAATGCGAGCTCGATCGGCCCCTGCGCCTTCATCAGCCGGGCGAGCGCGCAATCGTCGATCAACGCATCGCGGATCGCAGCGATGCCGCCGGCGCGCGCGAGCGCGACGCGATCGACCAGCATGCAGCCGCCCGCGGCTGCCGCCGTACTGCGCCGCGCGTCGTTCACCCACGCGAACGGATAGAGCATCCGAAAGAAGAAGACGAACGCCGGCACGAGCGCGCGCTCGGCCGCGCTCTCGCAGCGCAGCCGCGCCATTCGCGAAGCGAGCACGAGGCGGCGTTCGCGCATTGGCGCGACGAGCGTATGCAGCGAGTCGGGCGCGTGATGAATATCCGCGTCGGTGAGGAGGAGCAGATCGACGTCGCCCGCCTCGCGGATGCCGTGCGCCACCGCGGCGAGCTTGCCCGTCCACCCCGGCGCGAGCGCGGGCGCCGTGACGACGCGCAGGCGTCGGCCGGGCAGCGCGTCGGTGATCGCGCGTGCGATCGATGGCGTCGCATCGGCGCTGTGATCGTCGACGACGACGATCGAGAACGCGCCTTCGTAATCCTGCGCGAGCAGCGAAGCGAGCGTGCCGGCGATGACCGCCGCCTCGTCGCGCGCGGGAACGATCGCACACACGCTCGGCGCCGAGGAATCGCATGGCGCGGCCCCGGCGAGCTCGCGCGCCTGCACGCGCCAGAACCCGCCGCGCGCCAGGAGCAGGTACGCCCATGCCGCCGCACCCAGCGCTGCGACGAGGCCCGCGATCACTGCAGGTACCCCGCCTTGTCGAACCACTCGACCGCGTCGCGCAAACCCGCCGCGTGCGGCCGGGGTCGGTAACCGAGTTCTCGCATCGCCTTCTCGCTCGTGAAGAACATCCGGTGCCGCGACATCCGCAAGCCGTCGCGCGTCAGCAGCGGTTCGCGACCGGTGACCGCCGCGATCGCCTCCGCCGCCGTGGCGAGCGGAAAGAGCGGCGCGCGCGGCACCTGGAAGCGCGGGGCGCGCCGGCCGGTCAGCCCGGCGATTTCCGCCAGCATCTCGCGCAACGGCACGTCGTCGCCGCCGAGAATGTACCGCTCCCCGGGCTGGCCGTGCTCGAGCGCCGCAACGTGGCCCGTCGCGACGTCGTCGACGTGCACGAGGTTCATGCCGGTGTCGACGAACGCCGGCATGCGGCCGCGCGCCGCCTCGACGATCACCCGGCCGGTCGGCGTCGGCTTGATGTCGCGCGGGCCGATCGGCGTCGACGGATTGACGATCACGACCGGCAGGCCGCGCGCGGCGATCGCCTCGACGACGCGTTCGGCGGCCACCTTGCTGCGCTTGTACGCGCCAATCGCGCCCGCCTCGTCTTCCGCGTCCGCCTCGCTCGCGGCGGCGCCGTCGTCGCGCGCCCGCAGCGTCGCCACGCTGCTCGTGTAGACCACCCGGGGCACGCCCTCCGCGAGTGCCGCCTCCATCACCGTCCGCGTGCCCTCGACATTCGTCCGCACGAGGGTCGCCGGGTCGCGGGTCCAGAGGCGATAATCGGCCGCCGCGTGCACCACCCGCTGCGCCCCGCGCATCGCGCGGCGCACGGCCACCGTGTCGCATATGTCGCCATCGATCGTTTCGAGGTCGAGCCCGGCGAGGTTGTTCCGCGGCGACGACGGCCGAACCAGCGCCCGCACCCGGTACCCGGCCGCCAGCAGCGCCCGCGCAACGGCAGATCCGACGAAGCCGCTGCCGCCGGTGAGGAGGACGATATCGCTCACCCCGGGATCACCCAGCCGTCGACGAGCGCGAGGTGGACGGTCGGGCCCAGCGCGCCCGCGCCGCTCGAATCGATCGAAAGCGCCAACGTCGTATCCGGCTCGGCGGCCGGCGCCGCCTCGATCACCGTCCGGCCCCCCTGATAGAGCACCCGCTGCACCTGCGCCGCGAACCCGTCCTCGGCGGCCACGATCGCGAGGTCTTCCGGACGGATGCAGATTTCGGCGTCGCCGCGCGCCTGGCCCGGGGCCGAGCGCACCTGCCACTCGCGGCCGAAGAGGGCGACCTGCGCGTGACCGTTGGCGAACGTCTTCGTCACCTCGCCCCTGGCGACGGCGCCGGGACCCACGAAGCGGCTCACCACGCCGTCGGAAGGCGTCCGATAGAGCGCGGCGGGCGCCGCCACCTGATGCAGCCGGCCACCCGCCATGACCGCCACGCGATCGGCGACGCCGAGCGCCTCGGACTGATCGTGCGTGACGTAGATCAGCGTCGCCTTCGACAGCTTTCGAAAGGCCGCAATCTCCGCGAGCATCCGCGCACGCAGCTGCACGTCGAGGTTCGCGAGCGGCTCGTCGAGCAGCACGATGCGCGCCTTCATCGCGAGGCAGCGCGCGAGCGCGACGCGCTGCCGCTGCCCTCCCGACAACTGCGCGGGACGGCGATCCGCGTAGCCGGCGAGGCCGACCGCCGCGAGCGCGGCATCGACTTCCCGGGCGAGATCGCGCCGCGCGAGCCTGCGCACGCGCAACGGATAGCCGATATTCTCGGCGACGCTCATGTGCGGCCACAGCGCGTACGACTGGAACACCATGCCGACGTGACGGTCCTCGGGCGGCACGTGAACCCCTTCCCCGCTCACGAGCCGCTCGCCGAAGCGCACCGCGCCGCGATCGGCGCGCTCGAACCCGGCGATCACGCGCAGCAGGGTGCTCTTGCCGCAACCCGACGGCCCGAGCACCGCGACGAATTCGCCGTCGGCCACCTGCAGCGACACGTCGTCGAGCGCCTCGACATGACCGAAGCGCTTGCCGATGCGATCGAGCGTCAGGGCTGCCACGGCAACACTCCACGCGCGGTACGCGAGGCGAACGCGTTTGCGAGCAGCATCAGCGCGAGCGTGACGACGACGGCGATCACCGCCACCGCGGCCGCCGATACCGCATCGCCGGCCTGCTCCAGGCTGAAGAGCACGACGCCGACCGTCTCGGAGCCCGCGGACCACAGCAGCGCGGACACGGTGAGCTCGTTGAAGGCCATCATGAAGACCAGCATGCCGCCTGCGACGGCGGACGGCGCCACCATCGGCATGATCACCGTCGCCACGCGGCGCGCGAAGCGCGCGCCGCTCATGCGCGCGGCTTCGTCGAGGCTCGGATCGATCTGCCGCAGCGCATTGGTCACCGGACGAAGCGCAAGCAGCAGAAAGCGCGACAGGTACGCGACGAGGATGATCCAGATCGTGCTATAGAGCGAGAAGCCGACGATCGGCAGCGGCCGCAGAAGGCACAGGATCATCGCGATCGCGAGCACGACGCCGGGCAGCGCGTAGGGCAGCTCGGCGACGAAGCCGACGAACTGCCGCACGCTCGGTCGGCGTCCTGCGAGCGTATAGCCGAGCGGCACCGACACGATCACGAGCAGCACCGCCGCACCGGCGGCGAGCGACGCGCTGTTCAGGAACGCGCGCCGCGTCGCCGCGTAATCGAAGAGCACGAAATGGAAATTCCCGAGCGTCGCCGTGCCGGCGCGTAGCGCGACGCCGACCGCGGGAACGAGCGCGGTCGCGGCGAGCGCCGCGAACGGCAGCACGAGCACGAAGAAGATCGCGAGCCAACACACCGTTTCCGCCGTGCCACGCCAACGTCCGAGCGACCACGAGGGCGCCGCGGTGACGAGCGCGGTCACGCGCACGTCGCGGCGCCGCGCGAGCCAGCCGTTCAGCAGCAGCCCGAAAAGCGCGATCAGCGCCAGCAGCAGCGACAGCGCCGCCACCTCGGACAGCACGCCGGTGCCGAAGCCGGCGAGCCGCTGATAGATGAGCGTCACCAGCACGGTGAAGCCGGCGGGAATGCCGAGGAACGCCGGAATGCCGAAGTTGCCGATGCAGCCCACGAACGCGAGCATCGCGCCGGCCGCGACGCTCGGCATCGCGAGCGGCAGCACGACGGTGCGCACGATGCGCCACGGCCGCGCGCCCGACGACTGGGCGGCCTCGACGAGGTCGCGCGGCAGCGCGCGCATTCCGGCCCGCACCGCGAGGAAGACGACCGGCGCCTGCTCGATGCCGAGCAGAAAGGCGATGCCGCCCGCCCCGTACAGCGGATGCGGCGAGCCGGGCGCCGGCGCGAGCCCGACCGCACGCAACAGCGTGCTGTTCGGCCCGAACAGGTTGATCCACGCCAGCGCCGTCACCTGCGGTGCGATCATCAGCGGCATCATGAAGCAGAACACGAGCGCCTTTTTCGCGCCGATGTCGGTCAGCGTGACGAGCAGCGCGAACGCGGTGCCGAGCGCGAGCGCCAGCGCCGTGCCGCCGATCGCGACGACGATCGTGTTCGCGGCCGCGCGCCACACGGCGCGACTTTGCAGCACGCTCGCGAACACCGCCGGATCGAACCGGCCGTGCGGCGCGATCGCCTCCTGCGCGAGCCGCGCGATCGGCACGAGCGCGAGCAATCCGACGAGCGCGAGCAGCAGCGCGAACGCGACGCGCTCGCCGCGCCACGCAACGGCGCGCGGCAGGGCGAGCGCGCTCGTCACCCGCCGAACAGTTCGGCAAAGCGCTTCTTGTTTTGTTCGTCGTGCTTCAAGAGCGCGTCGATGTCGACGGGCAGGATCTTGAGTGCGCCCACGTCGGGGAAGCCGGCCGGCGGCTTGACATCCTTGCGGGCCGGGAAGTAGCCCTGCGACACCGCGAGCTC
>Ga0207657_10004969_pt1 | contig 13992 bp, 13 predicted proteins | sample KBSC33metaG_FD_184316 | JGI IMG/M metagenome (GOLD analysis project Ga0207657, IMG submission 184316) | Corn rhizosphere microbial communities from Kellogg Biological Station, Michigan, USA - KBS C3-3 metaG (SPAdes) (version 2) | ecosystem: Host-associated > Plants > Roots > Rhizosphere > Soil ... | reverse complement strand
TACGCGAGCCCTTCGCTCGACTGCGTCCAGCTCTCGCCGAGGTCGGGGCTGCGCCAGATCGACGAGCCGTGCCACTCGCTCGCTGCGGCGGCGTAGATCGCGCCCGAGTCCTCGTCGAAGACGGCGTGGTAGATGGGCCAGCCCTCGCAATAGGCGCCGCGCATCGACCACTGCCGCCGGTCGGCATCGCTCTCGAGCATGAACAGCCCCTTGCGGGTTCCCACGAGCAAGACCGTGCGTGACACCTTGCTTCACCTCCGGCAGACGACGGGTTCAGTCTCTCAGACTCGACCTGCCGTCGAAACTCATCGGTCTGTTGCGGATTCGTCTGCGCCCACCGGCGGCCGTCAGGCGTGCGGTTCCCGCCTTTCGGGGTTCATGCGCAGCTACGAGACGTCGCCGGACATGGCGCGTCTGAGCGCACGACGGAACTCGCCGTAGCACGTCTCGACCTCGGGGACCAGCCCACGATTCAGCAGTTCCTGCGCATACGCCTCGAGCACGTCGGCCGGTATCGGTTCGAGAGGCGGAAATCGCGTGGCGGCAGATTCGTCCCCGACGAGCACTGCGTAGGGCTCCGCCAGTTGCATGGCAGACCGCGAAGCGTCCGCGAAGCCACATTCGACCTTGACGATGTCCTGCGTGATCCACTTGTGGCTGGCCGCATCGCCGTCCGACTCGATCCGCACGTCCCAGTCGAACAGCGTGCCGGGGGTCTCGAAGTCGCGGCGACGAGCCCACGCCTCGTCGAACCTTCCGCCGGCGACGACGGCAACGAGGTCGACGTCACTGACCTGATCGGCTCGACCGGCCGAGAAGGACCCGAGGAGAAGGAGACCGTCCAGCGCGGGAATCGCCGCTGCGGTCTCCGCGGCATGGATGATGAGCGGCCACTGACGGAGGTGCGCAGCCTTCGACCGTGCCGGCCAGTCGAGCATGACAATCAGCCTAACCGCTGGGTCGTCCTGCAACGCCCGGCCCTCGAGCCGGACCTACGCCGGACGCTCCGCAACCTGTCAGCGGCTCGGTCGCCAACGTTCCTCGACGCGACCCACCTTCCACACGACCGCGGACGTGGCCCAGGTCGCGACGAACAACGCGACGATCCCGTAGCCGAGCACGTTGAAGTCGACCTGGAGGCTCGGCGTGCCGAGTACCTGCAACAGCTCCACGCTCCCGACGCCGAGCGCGACGACGACCGACAGCGTGGTGACCGTGAGGTTGTAATAGACCTTCCGCACCGGGTTCGAGAACGCCCACGTGTACGCGTGGCTCATGAAGGCGCCGTCGGCGGTGTCCATGAGCGACATCCCGGCCGCGAACAGAAGCGGCAGCGAGAGCACGGCGAGAAACGGCACGTGATTCGTCGCGAGGCCCGCCGAGATCGCAAGCAGGCCGACCTCCGTCGCGGTGTCGAAGCCGAGCCCGAAGAGCACGCCGAGCGGGTACATCTGCCAGCTCTCGCGGATCTTGTTCGCGACCCGCCCGATGAAGAGCCGCGACATCAGGCCGCGATCGAGCAGGCGCTGCTCGAGGCGCTCCTCGTCGAGGCTCCCGGTCCGCATCTCGCGGAAGACGCGCACGATGTCGAGCAGGACGAGCAGGTTGAGGATCCCGATGATCCAGAGGAACGTCCCGGACACGCCGGCGCCGACATAACCGCCCCAGTGCTGGAACGAGGGGATGTGCGCCTTCACGCTCGCCGCGCCGAACGCGAGGGACGCGGTGAGCGCGAGCACGACCGTCGAGTGCCCGAGCGAGAAGAAGAACCCGACACCGAGCGGACGCTTCTCCTCCTGCAGGAACTTCCGCGTCGTGTTGTCGATCGCCGCGATGTGGTCGGCGTCGAACGCATGCCGCAGCCCGAATGTGTACGCGAGCGTCCCGAGCCCCGCGAGCGCCGGGTTCGACCGCGCGAAGAAGAGGAACAGGCCCCAGCCGGCGACGTGGAGGAGCGCGACGGCGCTGCCGAAGCCCGAGAGGCGGAGCCACTCGGCGCGGGAGAAGGCGGGAATCGAGCGGAGCATCGAGCTACCTCACTTTCGGGAGTGCGCGGACGGTCATGGCGACTCCGGCGACGACGATGACGACTGCGGAAACCGCGGGAAGCAAGCGGAGCACCAGGCCGTCGAAGCTGCGGCGACCGAACGCAGAGCGCGCGAGGACGGCGGCGAGGCCGATTCCCGTGATCGTGAGCGCGAGCCCGAGCGAGAACGCGACGATCAGGACGAGGCCGAAGGCCAGCCGGTGCAGTGAGACGGCCGCCAACAGCACGACGAGCGCGGACGGGCACGGCAGAGCGCCGCCGGAGATCCCGACCGCGAGCAGGCCGCGGAAGCCGGTTCCCGGCTCCGGCGCGTGGCCGTGATCGTGGCCGTGGTGGTGTGCGTGGCCGTGGCGGTGCGCGCGCAGATGCAGCCAGTCGCGGACCCGGGCACGGAGGACAGCGGCGCCGATGAGCACGACGGAGAAGCCGGCGACCGCGTTGAGCCAGGGATACAGCGTCTCGGGGACGATCCACTGCGAGAGCGCCAGGGTCACGAGCCCGAGCGCGAACACGCCGATCGTGTGCGTGACGGTCACGATCAAGCCGAGCACGGCCGCATCGCGCGGCGTTCCGCGACGACCGACCAGGTACGCGGTCACGATCGTCTTGCCGTGGCCGGGTGAGAGCGCGTGCGCCGCGCCCCAGAAGAGCGCCGCCGCGAGCGAGAGGAGGATCACGAGCGCGCTCAGGTGGCGCCTGCCGATCAGCTTGGTGAAGCCGCCGTCGGCAACGCGATCGGGCGCCTCGAGCGAGCTACCCGCGGAGAGCTGCGGGACCGGCGCGTCGGTGGGGAAGACGGTCGCGCGCGCGCGCGTCACGTCGAGCGGGCTCTGCAGGAGGCTCTTCGGATACGCATGCAGCTCGTCGGAGAGGCTGTGCGTGTCTGCGCCGACGACGATCTCCTTCCAGCCGATGCGACCGGCGTAGTTCGTGTCGTGCACGGTGAGCGACTCGGTTCCTTCGACCGCCGGGCCGCGGAGGATCACCTCGAGCCGCATCGTGCGCAGGCCCGCGACGCCCCGCGGGAACGCGAGGGCGCGCGCGATCGGCCGCAAGACGGCCGGGCGACCGTCGACGGTGACGTGCAGGCCGCGCGCGACGCGACGCGCATAGGCGGCAGGATCCACTCCGTCCTGGCGCGCCTGGTAGGTCGGGATCTCGGCGAGGTCGAGGACGTACCGGACGTACAAGCGATGGCCTGCAACCTCGACGCGCGCGAAACGGTTGATCGTGAAGTTGCCGAGCGGATGGGCGGAGGCTGCGGCCGGCACGAGGAGGGCCGTGGCCGCGACGAGGACGACGAGCAGCTTCTTCACGAGGACGCTCCCTTCCGGGCGACCCGCGCCCACAGGATCGAGAAGTGCGGATTGATCGCGAGCGAGCGCCGGTAGTACGTGCGTGCCTCCGCGGTGCGGCCGAGGCACGCGGCGACGTAGCCGCGATGGAAGATCTTCAGCGCGTCCTTCGTGCCGAGCCGGAGCGCGCGGGTCGAGTACGGCAGCGCCTCGGTGCAGTGCCCCGCACGCGCCAGCGCCCACCCGAGGACGTCGTCGCCGACGATGCTCGGCCGCTCCAGGTAGCCCTTGCGCGCGAGCGCGACCGTGCGGGCCGGGTTGCGGCCGTGGTCGGCGTCGAAGAGCGCGATGTCGAGGTCGTTGCGGACGCCGTTCGCGGCGAGCAGCCGCTCGATCACGCCGATCAGGGCGTACTGCCTGGCCGCGGCAGCGCGATCGCCGAGCGCGGCTTCGATGTCCCCGAGGAACGACACGTACTGCGGCAGCGGAACACGCGCGACTGCCTGCGACTCGAGCGTCCGCGCGCGACGCAGCTGCCCGAGCGCCGCCTCGGACTGCGCAAGCCCGTCGAGCGCAAACGGGTACCCCGGGAAGGACGCGAGCGCGAGGCGCATGGTGCGCGCCGCGGCGGCTGCTCGACCGGTCGAGAGCTGGAGCAGTCCGAGCTGCACGCGTGTCCAGGCGTACGGCTCATGCTCTCCGACCGCCGCCGACGACGCGAGCTCCATCGCGCGCGCTGCGCCGGCGGTGTCGCCGATCAGCTCGCGCGCATACGAGACGCGCGCGTACGACGCGACACTCGGCTTCAGCGCCGTCATGCGGTCGAACGCGGCAAACGCCTGTGCGTAGTGGCCGAGCTCGATCTCGGCGTCGCCGACGACGCCGTAGACGCCCGCGGTCGTCGGCGAAATCGACCGGGCGCGGAGGCCGAGCGTGAGCGCCCGGCGAAACTGGTGGCGTGCGAGCGCGAGCTGGCCGAGGCCCGCGGTCGCGATCAGGTCGCGCGGCTCGACGGCCAGCGCCTCGTGCAGGACGCCGTCGGCCTTGGGGTAGTACGACGCGTCGCCCGTCTCGCGGACCCGCTGCAGGTACGCGAGGCCGAGAGTCTCGAGCGCCTTCGTGTCGCGCGGGCGCAACCGCAGCTCGCCCTGAAGACCGGCGATCTCCGCCTCGGTGTCGCCCGCGGCGAAGCCCCGCTGCAGCTCCTCGGCGACGCCGGCAGGCAGCCGGTCGGGTGCCGCGGCGGCGCCTCCGGACCGGAAGGCGCCGCCGAGGGTGAGGACGGCGGCGGACACGACCGCCGCCGTCCCTGCGATCAGGATCCGACCTCTCACTCTACGAGTGCTTCGGGTTGAGGTCGCCGTGCGTGTCCGCGTAGCCGCTGAACGGAGCAGCGACGTACGGGAACACGTTGAGGTTCTTGACGTCGTTTCCGTCGACGCCGTCGCCGAGCGGCAGCTTGTGGCCGACCAGCTCACCCGCGACGACACGTTCGGAGATGTCGATGACGTCGTCGTTCAGCCGCCGGCCGTTCGGATAGCCGGCGAGATCGCCGCCGATCACGCCGAGGTTCGACACCTTGTCGGCTGCCGTCGGCGGGATCGACAGGTTGAGCCGAAGCTCGTCCGCGAACGTGGCGCCCGTGTAGTTGAGCTTCGGGCTCGCCAGGCCGGTGCCGAGCACGGCGACCAGATCGGTGCGGCCGGTCTGCCTGAACGGGCCGAACTGCGGATAGAGCTTCTGCAGGACCGCCGCGAGGATCGGGCTCGAGTAGTACTTCTCGAACTGCTTGTCCTGCGACGGCGACGTCGCGTTCCAGTGGTCCTTCAGGTTCGTCGGGATGACGACCTCGTTGATCAGCGGATTGCCGATCCGCGAGACCTGCACCCAGCCGCCGTGTGCCTTCCCGTTGCGCACAGACACCTGCTGGCGATCGGTCGCGGACCAGACGCCGACGACGTGGTTCGAGCCGTTGTCGAGCTGCGACTTCGGGATCTGAAGAGCGATCGAGTGGACGCCGTACCCGGCGAGGAAGTCCTTGCCGCCGCCGGTGGCGCCGGTTCCCTCGCGAATCGCGACCAGGTCGAAGATGGCGCCGACGTCGGCGAAGAACGGATCGTCACGCTGGCCCGCGAAGACGGTCGAACCGTCAGCGAGGGTGTGGATCCCCTTCGCCGCGAGAGCGTCGTAGTTCGGGGTCGACCGAGGCCCGATGTTGTCGGGCGGCGTCAGCAGGCCCTTCCCGACGACGCTCGACTTGCCCTTCTCGACCTTGGTGACCGTGTAGGACTGCTGCGTGTTGCCGAGGAAGAACTGGCTCGGCAGGTTCTTGAAGCGGAAGTACCACGCGATGTCCGGCTTGCCGTCGCCGTTTGTGTCGGCGTAGATGTCGTACCGCGCGGTCTGGCTGAACGTGTAGTAGTTCGGCCCGGCCGCCGGGTCTTCACCCGGAATCCAGTTCGACACGATCGTCGCCGTCGACGGCTTGTCGGGTGACACGAACGCGTACAGGTCCGTGTTGTCCGCGGTCGGGTCCTGCGAGATCAGCGGCGCCTCGCGGTGACTCGATGCGGTTGCGGCCTGCGGAGCACCGCCGCGCACGGCGACGGCGACCGTCGCGGCCAATGCGGCCGCTGCCAACACGACCGCGGCAGCGGTCGTCCTGACCCGAGGTCTTCCCATGTGATGTCTCCCTTCGAGTGCGACCGGCGGAGGTGCCGTCGCGTTGGTTACGCCGCGCATTCGCCGCGGCACCCGAAGTGGTTTGGTCTACCGGAAGGGGCGTGACGCCGAGCGCGACTTGCTGCGGCGCTTCTCGTCGTACATGCGGAGATCGGCGCGTGCCATGAGGCTGACACCGTCTTCACGCAGGTCCCATTCGGCGATGCCGAACGAGACCGAGGTCCCATTCTCGAGTGCGCCGACCAGGCGGTCGACGACATCGTGCGCGCCGGCCTCGTCGGCGCCGGGGAGCAGCACCGCGAACTCGTCGCCGCCGATGCGCGCGATCAGGTCGGCCGCTCGCGCATCGGCACGCCAGCGGTCGGCGATGCCGCGCAGCAGGTCGTCGCCGGCGGCGTGGCCGCCCCGGTCATTGATCTCCTTCAAGCCGTCGACGTCGCAGACCGCGACGCTCAGCGTCTCGTGCGTGCGCTCGGCGTGCGCGATCGCGCGCGTGAGCTGGTCGTCCCAGCTCCGGCGGTTCGCGAGCCCGGTGAGAGCGTCGGTGCTCGCGTGCTCGGTCATCGTCGAGAGAAGCTCGGCGCGGGCGAGCCCGGTCCCGATCACGTTCCCGAGCAGGCCGAGCACGCGAGACTCGTTCACGCCGACTGCTCCGGGCGTGGCCGAATAGATCTTCAGGACACCGGCGGGATGGCCCGCGTGGATCAGCGGGACGATCACGAGCGACCGAGCGCCGACCTGTCTGCATGCCTCCTGGTCGATCCGGTCGTCGAGGTAGGCATCGGCCACGACGAGAGGCTCCACCGTCGCCAGGCAGTGCCCGGACGCGGATCCGTCCTGCGGCAGTCGGAGGCCGTAGAACGGCTCAGCCCCTCCTGCGACGGCGCGGTAGACCATGTCGGGGCCCTCGGGCAGCTCGACGACCGCGGCGTCGGCGCCGGTGAGCGCGAGCGCTTCGTCGACGACCGTCTGCATCAGGTCCTCGAAGCCGAAATCGCTCATCGCGATCGCGGTGTGCGTCTGCACGAGCCGATCGAGCATGCGGGCGCGCTGTGCCTCGTTCTCGCCGTGGCGTCGTGTCGTGCGCACGCCGTGCTCGGTGACGAGGCCGACGATCGCGGACACGAGGGTCAGCAGCAGCGCGCCTCGCCATCCGGTGCTCGGGTACGACGGAGCGCCGACGACGGCGATCGGTGTCGCGAGGGTCGCGGCCAGGGCCGCGACGACCAGCAAGACGCTGCGACGGCTGCCGACGAACGCCACCCACACGACCGGCAGGACGAGCAATGCTGCATACCCGGACTGCGCACCACCCTGCGACTCGCGAAGAAGGGCGACGAGCGCGTCGCACAGAAGCGGCAGGACAAACAGCGCGTGCCGAGGCTGCGGCATCGCGAATGCGCCGCCGACGAGCACGACAGCGGTGAAGACCGCCAGGCCGAGGAAGAGCCAGTGGGTGTGCGTCGAGCGAAGGCCCGTCGTCGCGAGGGCGACGCAGGCGAACCCGAGCGCGGCCCGGCCGGGAGAGACGACCGACTGGTACGGGACTTCCCGCTCCACGAGCCACATATCGGCGCAGATGCCACGAACCATGAGGGCAGGTAGCGTCCGCCCGGTGCGCCTGCTCCTGCTCGCACGCCACGGCCAGTCGCTCTTCAACGTCTCGGGCGTCGTCAACGGCGATCCGGCGCTCGATCGCGGCCTCTCGGACGCCGGCCGGGCCGCCGCAGCCGAGCTGGGCGTCGAGCTGGCGGCAGTCCCGATCGACCTCTGCGTGACCTCCCGGTTCCCCCGGGCGCAGGAGACCGCGCGACTCGCACTCGGGAGCCGCGCCGCGGACGTACCGCACGAGATCGACCCCGACCTGGACGACATCCGGATCGGCGAGCTCGAGGGTCGGACGCTCGCGGATTACCGGGTCTGGAAACACGCCCACACGCGCGCGGACCGCTTCCCGGGCGGCGAGAGCCTCGACGAAGCAGCGGCGCGATACGCAGCCGCGTTGGCCCGGCTGGCCGCGCGCACCGAGGACACCGTCCTCTGCGTCTGCCACGAGATCCCCGTGCGGTACGCGATCAACGCGGCGGGCGGCTCACCCGACCCGGACAAGCCCTTCCACGACGTCCCGAACGCAACGCCGTTCCTCTTCGACGCAGAGGCTGTCCGCCGTGCCGCCGCCGCGCTCCGGCGATAAGGTCGGCGGATCCCGACGAGGAGGCGCAGTGCCAAGGCCGGTCCCGCACGTCCCGCATTCGGCGAACGCGATCACGCAGACGACCGATCCGAAGGAATGGACGAATGTCCTCGCCGAGGTGCCTCTCTTCGCATGCCTCAACGCGCGCCACCTGCGGCACGTCGCGGGGCTCGCGAAGATCCGCCGCTTCCACGACGGCGCGGTGCTGATGCGCGCGGGCGACGCGGGCGACGCCATGTACGTCCTGCTCGACGGCCGCGCGACGGTTCGGGTTCCGCGCGGCGGAACGGTCGGCCTCGAGATGGGCGCCTTCGTCGGCGAGCTCGCGCTGCTCGATGACGGACCGAGGACGGCGACGGTGGTGGCGGACGGGCCGGTGGTCGCGCTGAGCATCGGGCGGGCAAGCTTCCGCAAGCTCCTTCGCGCCGAACCTCCGATCGCCGTCGCGATCGCGGAGGAGCTCGCGCGCCGCCTGCGCACCGCGCACACGATTGCGTAGCACCACTCCTCTTCGCGTGGTGGCGCTCGCTGCCTGCGCTGCGGTGCTCTCGGCTGTCGGTGCGACGGCATCGCGGCCGGCAGCGGCGGCGCTCCGCTGCACTCCGGGCGCGTCCTGGGCATACGCGCGCGGTGTCGGCGCGGCGACGCGAAGCAAGCGGGACGTCTGGGGCGAGAAGCTCCTGGCCGCGCGCGGCGGGCCGACGTACGCCGCGGCGGCGAGGCTGCTCGCGCCGCTCGTGTACGCGACGCAGCGCGGCCGGCGTCCGCTCACCCGCAGCGGCGTCTACTACCTACCGCTCGCGTATCCGACCGACGTGTACGCCCCGGCGACGTTCGCGCTCCACGTCGCCGACGGGAGCCAGATCATCACGCGTCGCAACGACGGGCCGAGCCTGACGATCTTCGTCGGCCGCACGGGCCGAGAGCGGTACGGCTCGTGTCTCGCACGCACGACGCTCGCCACCCTCGCCGACGGGTACCTGCCGATCGTCGAGACGGCGTACACGGACGCCGACGGCGTCCGTTACACCCAGGAGTCGTTCGCGGGGCGGATCGCCGGCGCACGGTCGATCGTCAGCTTCGTCCACCTGACGGTCGACGCGAGCGAGGCGAAGTCGGGAGCGGTCGTCCGCTTCGCCGCGTCCGACCCCAAGCGTCTGCTCGTCGACGACCGCGCCCCGGTGCGGGTCGCGCGCGGCGAGACGACGGACCTCTACGCCGGCTGGGTGAACCGGCTGCCGCTCCTCCAGCCGGTGCACGTGAACGACGGCGCCTACGATCGCGCGCGCGCCGGCATCGTCGCCTACTGGAACGCGCGTCTTGGGGATGGCGCGCAGATCGTCGTGCCGGAAGAACGCGTGATGGATGCGGAGCGCGCCGTCCTCATGCAGCAACTCGTGCAGACCTGGCGATACAGCGTCGGCAACCCGTACGAGGAGCTGTCGTTCGCCGAGGCGCTCGACACCGCGCAGGTGATGGCCGAGTACGGCTACCCGACGACGGCCGACGGGATCCTGCGCATCGCGCTCGACCGGCTGCCGCGGCGTTTCTCGAGCTGGCGCGCCGGCGGGCTGCTGCTCGCTGCGGCGGTGAACTACGACCTCTACCGCGATCGCAGGGCGCTGAGCCGCGAGACGCCCGACCTGGCGACGACGGTCGAGACGCTCGCCGGCCGCCAGCTGACGGACGGCCGCCTCCAGCCCGAGCCGCTCTCGTCCGACGTCCCGGGCGCCGTCGACGGCGTACCCGCACAGGTCGTCGCGTGGCAGGGGCTCGCCGCGATCGGCCGGGTGTGGTCGATGACGGGGCACAAGCAGCTTGCGGCGCGTGCAGGCGGGATCGCGCTCCGGCTCGAGCATGCACTGCGGCCTGCGCTGCGCAAGGTCGAAGTGCGGCTGCCCGATCGATCGCTCTTCCTGCCGGCGACGCTCAGCGCTCCGTCGCGACCGTATCCGCGGATCACTGCGACACGCGACGGCTCGTACTGGAACCTCGTCATGCCCTACGCCTTTGCCTCCGGGCTCTTCGCGCCGGGTGGCGGCGAGGCGAAAGGGATCTTGCGGTACCTGTCGCTGCACGGCTCGCGTTTCGCGGGCGTGACGCGGGCCGACGCGCACATCGCATACGGCCGCTACGTCGTCGGCGACGGTCTCGGCGAGGTGTACGTGCTGAACCAGTCGCGCTTCCTCGCCGACAACGACCAACCCGACCAGCTCACGCTGACGCTGTACGGAATGCTCGCGGCGGGGATGACCCGCGACACGTTCGTCTCCGGCGAAGCGGTGTCACTGCTTCCGGTCGGCACCGCCTACTACCGCACGATGTACATGCCGCCGAACCTCGGTGCGAACAGCAGCTTCCTGGAGACGTTGAAGCTGCTGCTCGTCCACGAGCGCCGCGGGCCGCGCGGAGCTCCGCGCGGCCTCGATCTCGCGTTTGCGACCCCGCGGGCATGGCTCGCGAACGGCGCGACGATCGACGTGAAGCGTGTGCGGACGAGCTTCGGGCCGCTCACGTTCTCGTTGCAGCGAACCGGCAAGACGATCCACATCGACGTGTCGAATCCGAAGGCGCCGGAGCCGGCTCGCCTCCGGCTTCGGCTTCCTTCGGGCCTGCAGCTCCTGCAGGTGCGGCGAGGGACGACACGGCTGCACGTCGACCGGCGCACGGCGACCGTGACGCTCCCCGCCCACGCGGGCCTGCTGCACCTGGTCGCGACGCTCAGATGACGTTCTGCTCGCGCCGGACTGCGCCGGTCGCGAATCGCTCGACCGCGAACTGCGACAGGTCGAACGTCGGCTCGAGGCCGAGCGCGAGCTGCGCGAGGTGCTCGCCGACGACGGGGCCTTGCTGGAAGCCGTGCCCGGAGAAGCCGGTCGCGTAGACGAGGCCTTCGGGCTCGTGGGCGGCGCCGATCAGCGCGTTGTGGTCCGGGCTCAGCTCGTAGTAGCCCCACCAGGTCGAGCGGATCCCGAGGTCCTCGAGTGACGGGAGCCGGCGCGCGGCGATCGGCGCGAGCTCCTCGAGCGTCTGCTCGCGGCCGCCGAGCGCGAGCGCTGCTCCTTCGCGGTGGAAGTAGAAGCCGGTCGCGAAGTCGATCGTCAGCGGCAGCTCGGCCGGGAACGCGGGCGCGTCCTCGGTGAAGAACATATGTCGCCGCTCGCGCTCGAGCGGCAGATCGAACAGATCGCTCGACCAGACGCCGGCTGCGAGGATCACACGCTCGGTCGCGATCGTCCCGTGTGCCGTTTCGACGCCGGTGACGCGTCCGCCGGCGGCGAGGACGCGGGTCGCCGCGCACGACTGCTCGATGTGCGCGCCGCGCTCGGCGGCATGCCGTGCGTATCCCTGCACGACGAGGTCGGGCGTGACGTAGCCCGCGCGATCGTCGAAGGCCGCTGCGACGAGCCCGTCGACGTCGAGCTGGGGAACGACGTCGCGTGCGCCGTCCGGCGTGAGCATGCGTGCGCCGTCGGCGGCGAACCGGCCTGCGTCGTCGTCGGTCTCGAGCAGGAAGAGATAGCCCCACAACCGCAGGTCGAGCTCCTGTCCGACTTCGTCGTGGAAGCGCTCGAGCCGGCGGATCGACTCGTCGCAGATGCGGCGGTTCAGGTCGTCCGAGAAGAGCGTCCGGACGCCGCCGGCGCAGCGGCCCGTCGATCCGGACGCGAGGGTGTCGCGCTCGACGAGGACCGGCTGCTTGCAGCCGAGCTCGACGAGGTAGTGGAGCGCCGCCGCGCCCATCACCCCACCCCCGATCACCACGACCTCGCTCCGCTCCGGCACCACGTCGGTATTCATTCTCGTTCATGAGCACCGCGCAACGTGGCCGCCTGTTCGTCGCCCTCGCCGCCGTGGCGTGGTCGTCGGCGGGGCTGTTCCAGCGCGAGCTGTCCGTGTCGACGGCGACGCAGGTCGCCGGGCGAGCGGTCTTCGCGGCGGTCGGGCTGTGTGCCTACGTCGCGTTGAGCGAGCGCGGCAGCGTGGTTCGAGCCTTCTACGCGATCGGCCGCGGCGGCATCGCAATCGTGATCCTGCTGGCCCTTTCATCGGGCTCGTTCCTCGTCGCCCTGAACCACGCCTCGGTCGCGAACGTCCTCTTCTTCCAGGCGCTGGCGCCGATCCTGGCCGCGGCGATGGGCCTGTTCCTCGGCGATCCCGTACGCCGCCGCACGTGGCTCGCCATGGCGATCGCGGTCGCGGGGGTCGCGGTCATGGTCGGCGGGCCGGGTCGCCCAAGCGTCCTGGGCCAGGGACTGTCCCTGGTCGTGTCCGTTTCGTTCGCGGCCACGCTGGTCATCACCCGGCACCGGCGCGACGTCTCGATGGCGCCCGCCACGTGCCTGTCGCAGCTGCTCGTGCTCGCGATCGCGGCGCCGTTCGTCGCACCGGCAGCCGCCGGCCCGCTCGACGTGACGCTGCTCGCCGCGCTCGGGATCACGCAGATCGGCCTCGGGTTCGTCTTCCTCACGATCGGCGGCCGGCTGATTCCCGCGGGGGAGGTCGCGCTGATCACCATGCTGGAGATCGTGCTCGGACCGCTCTGGGTGTGGGTGTTCCTCAGCGAGCAGCCGCCGACTGCGACGCTGATCGGCGGCGCGATCGTCCTCGGCGCCGTGCTGCTCGAGGCGCGGACCGAGCCGGCATCGGCGCAGCCGGCGGCTTGACACTATGCCTACCGAGGCATAGGCTGTCGATGTATGGAGGGCGATGCACTTCGCGGGCACTTGGAGCTGCTCTTGCTGGCCGCGCTCGCCCGGGCCGATCAGCACGGATACGCGCTGATCGAGTGGCTGCGGGCTCAGAGCAACGGCGCGCTCGATCTCGGCGAGGGCAGCGTCTACCCCGCCCTCCGGCGGCTCGAGGCTGCCGGGTGCGTCTCGAGCGCGTGGCGCGCGGACGGCGGTCGGCGCAAGCGCGTCTACCGCCTGACCAAGCTGGGCGAGCAGCGACTGCGCGCGGAGCGAGACGGCTGGCACGATCTCGTTCGCACCGTCGGCCTCGTGCTGGAGGCTTCGTGACCGACGTCGAGACGTACCTGCGCGAGCTGCGGCGGTCGCTGCCCGCCGGGTGCCGCCGCCGGTTCGTCGCCGAGGTACGCGAGCATTTCGCGTCGGCGATCGCGGCCGAGGCAGAGCACGGCGTCGGCAGGCTCGAGGCCGAGCAGCTGACGATCGAACGGCTCGGCCCGGCGCAGGCGCTCGCGGATCAGCTCCTCGCAGACCTCCGAAGCGGAGCCCTCGGCCGCCGCGCACGGCTCGTCGCGACGCTGACGACGGCACGCCTGGCCGCGGCGGCGACGGTCGTGGTGGTCGCGGTCGCGGTCGCGGCGAGTGCCGTCGCCGTCGGGAGGCACTCGCCCCAGGCGTCGCCCGCGCCCAAGCCCGCACGCCGTTTGCAGCTGATCGTCGACGCGCGGAGCGGCGAGCTCCGGCCGTTGCTCGTGACCTTCCGGGCAGGCGCCCGGCGCCACGCCGGCCAGGGCTCCACAACGTGGTCCGTCAGACCGGTGACCTACTCGACGCCAACCCGGTAGGGCCGGCCGCCTGGCCGCGTCAGTGCCAAATCAGATAGCCGAGCAGCAATCCGATCGTCAGTGCGATCAGGCTGACGATCGCCCCGGCGACGAGAATCGCAGTGCCGGAGCGCAGGCGCGACGCAGATTGCCGAGGCGAAGCGCGCCACAGCGACTCGTTGTGCGCAGCCTCCACCAGGCGCTCCTCTTCGCTCCACACGCCGGCCAGCCGCTTCGCCAGAGTCGGATTCGAACCGGA
>Ga0207657_10004967_pt1 | contig 13997 bp, 15 predicted proteins | sample KBSC33metaG_FD_184316 | JGI IMG/M metagenome (GOLD analysis project Ga0207657, IMG submission 184316) | Corn rhizosphere microbial communities from Kellogg Biological Station, Michigan, USA - KBS C3-3 metaG (SPAdes) (version 2) | ecosystem: Host-associated > Plants > Roots > Rhizosphere > Soil ... | reverse complement strand
GAACGCCCATCTTTCAAGCTCTTTCGGCTCGATTCCCCGCTGCGGCCAGACGAGCTTCAGCTCATTGCCCCGCCGCTGGACGACTTGGGTACCAGCCTTGGGGCTGACGCAGATCCAGTCGAGCCCTGGCACCGCGGCAAGCGTGCCGTTGGTTTCGACCGCGACCCGGAAGCCGCGCGCGTGCAGCGCGTCGACCAGAGCCTCGTCGAGCTGGAGCATCGGCTCCCCGCCGGTGATCACCACCAGTCGGGCCTCACGGCTTTCACCCCACAAGCTTTCGACCTGAACCGCGAGATCGTCTGCGGTCTGGAACTTGCCTCCCCCTTCGCCGTCGGTGCCGACGAAATCGGTGTCGCAGAAGCTGCATAGTGCAGTTGCTCGGTCCTGCTCTCGGCCGGACCAAAGGTTGCAGCCGGCGAAGCGCAGGAACACGGCGCGGCTGCCCGACTGCACGCCTTCGCCCTGCAGCGTGAGGAAGCATTCCTTGACCGCATAGGTCATGCGTACACCGTCGGGTCGGCGATCCCGGCCTCGGCAAAGCCCTTGGCGCGCAGCCGGCACGCATCGCATTCGCCGCACGCGCGCCCGTTGGGCGAGGGGTCGTAGCAGCTATGACTCAGCCGTGCGTCGAGCCCGAGCCGGGCGGCCTCGCGCGCGATGTCGGCTTTGGTCATGTGTTGCAGCGGAGCGTGGATGGCGAAGCCTCGGCCCTCAACGCCGGCCTTGGTCGCCAGGTTCGCGACCTTTTCGAACTCCGCGACGAACTCGGGCCGGCAGTCGGGATAGCCCGAATAATCGAGCGCGTTGACGCCGATGAAGATGTCGCGCGCGCCGCTCGCCTCGGCGAGGCCGAGCGCCAGGCTCAGGAAGATGGTGTTGCGCGCGGGGACGTAGGTCACGGGAATACCGTCCCCGGCCCCATCCTTGGGAACCGCGATGTCATCGGTCAGCGCCGACCCGCCGAACGCCCGCAGGTCGAGCGGGAGGACGACATGCCGGTCGGCAAGCCCGGCCGCTATCCGCGTGGCTGCATCGAGCTCGACCCGGTGCCGCTGGTTGTAGTCGATGGTGAGTGCGATCACCGAATAGCCCTGCTCGCGCGCAAGCCCGGCACAGACCATCGAATCGAGCCCGCCCGAAAGAAGCACCACCGCCTGCTTCACAGCTTGATGCCGATCCGCGGCGCGGCCCAGAACCACGCAGCGTAGAGCGCCAGCGTGCCGGCAACGACGATTCCCATGCTCAGCCAGAAGGGCATCCCGGAGCGGATGAGAAGGGGAAGCACCACGAACAGCGGCACCGAGGGCAGGAAGAACCAGAAGGCGCTCATCGACAGCTCGGCGACCCGTTCGGGCTCATGCGTGTCGCGATAGAGCCAGATCATCGCCAGCAGCGAGGTCAGCGGCAGTGACGCGACCAGCCCGCCCCAGCCCGGATAGCGCCGTGCAATTTCCGAAACGGCAGCGACGATCGCGCCCGACAGGGCCGCCTTGATCAAGAGGTAGAGCACGCGCGCGCCCTTAGGCGGTCAGGGTCGATAAAAGAAGGGCCGCCGACCCGAGGGTCAAGCGGCCCAGTTAACCGGGCATCGCTGCCCGATTGGGAGGAAAGCGTGCCAAATCCGGCACAAAGACCAGATAGCTCACAATGGCTAAACGCCGCCTTAATGGCGCGCGCCGCCCGGGCAGTCTGCGATTCTGTGGGCCTGGAGCACATAGTTGAACGGCAGGCCGTCCGAGATTCCCTGCGTCGCGATCCTCAGCGAGCGCGGCGTGAGGAGGGTCACTTCGCTGTGTCCGAAGCCCGCCGCGCCGCAATTGTAATCGATCACGCTCATGGCGCCCGCCTGGCGGACGACGTTGGCGCTGCAGGCCTTGGTCCGATGCTCGAAGCGCGCGAGCAGCGTCATGTCGCCGACGCACTGGCGCGCGGGCAATGCCGCTCCGGCAAGGCCGCTCACCTCCCACAGCCCGGGTTGTGCCTCGGACAGCGGCGAGTGCTGCTGCGCCGCAACCAGCGCGACCGAGCTGCCCAACAGAAGGAGAGCCAGATTGCGAGTCATCGCGGCGACATATCAGGCGAAAGTTACGACCAGAGTCAATTAACCCAGCGCATGCGGCTCGATCGCAAAGCTCGACGAGCAGAAGGCGCAATCGACGCGGATCATCCCGTCGTCCCCCACCATGTCCTTGCGCTCCCCCTCCGGAAAACGGGCGATTACGGAGCGGACATAATCCGGGTCGCAGCGGCAACCGCGGCTGAGTTCCGTAGCCGCCAGCGTCCTCACCTCGTCCTCGTCGTGGAACAGCCGCCAGATTAGGTCGTCGAGCGGCAAGTCGGGGTCGGTCAGTTCTTCCGCCTTCACCGAACCGCCGAGGATTGCGACATGCGGCCAGTCGGGATGGTCGAGCCGCGTATGCAGCCGCTCGCGCCCTTCTTCGCCCTCCGGCAGGTGCTGGAGCAGCAGCCCTCCGGCATACCAATGGTCGCCGCGCTTTTCAGCCGCGAGGCGAACCAGGCTCGGGATCTGCTCGGACTGGGCGAAATAGCTCTGCGCCGCTTCGGCGAGGTTCCTGCCTTCGAGCGGGACGATGCCCTGATAGCGTTCCTTGGCCACCGGCTGGTCGAAGGTGATGGCGAGATAGCCCTTGCCGAACAGGTCGGGCAGCGTCGGCGTGTTGCCCAGGCCTGCGACGCGTTCGGCATCATGCCGCACGTAGCCGCGCAGTTCGCCGGCGAGATAATCGCATACCATCAGGTCGATCGCGCCCCCTTCCGTCTGCGCTTGGAGGGTCAGCTGGCCCTGCGGCTCCTTCAGCAACGTGCCGAGCAGCGCCGTCAGCGTCAGCGCTTCGGCCAGCAGCTTCTCGATTACCGATGGGTAGTTGTGGCTGGCGAGGATCGTGTCGAGCACCGGCCCGAGCCGCGCGATCCGGCCGCGCGCATTGCGCGACGGGATCGCGACGCCGAGCGCGGCGTCCGTGTTGAGCTGAACTGGAGGCATGGGCTGTAGATAGGAGCGCTCGCGCGGGGCGCAACTCTTTGTCGATCGAACGACCCTCGTTCCACCAGAGCATTGTTACTCTCGACTCGGAAGGCGTTTCGGAGTTAGCGTTTGCGCCCGACGATAATCGGGGAGCGAAAGATGGCGTACCAATCTTTCGGCCGGACTCTGTCTTTGGGGGCGCTGGCAGCAGTCGCGACGGCATGCGCGCCGCGATCGACTGAACCAACCCTCTCGGAGGTGACGGCCGCGGCCGCAAAATATCGCGACGTCAATGTTGCCAAGCGCGAAGGTTACACGACCGACAATAAATGCACGACCGCGGAGATGCTGGGTTTCCCCAAGGAGATGGGGGCCATGGGCCTCCATTATGTCCGTCGGGACCTGCTCGGCCTGCCGCCAAAGCCCGCACCGCCTGGCAGCGGGCGGGTGCGTGGCACCGGCACCTACACCGACTTCCGGAAGCCGGCGATGCTTGTCTACGAGCCGCAAGCGGACGGATCGCTCAAGCTGGTTGCGGTGGAAAATCTCGTGTTCGCGTCGGCGTGGCAAGCTGCGGGCAACAAATCCGCGCCGGCCTTTCGCGGTCAGCCTTACGTCCTTCTCGCCGATAAGCCCGGGACAAAAGTCGACGAAGCGCACGGCTGGGAACCCCACTACGAGCTCCACGTCTGGCTCGACGACAATCCGAACGGCCAGTACTCGGAGTTCAGCAGCCGGGTGACCTGTCGGTACAACAAGACGCCTCAACCAGCGCCCGCCCCCATGTCCCACTGATCGGATGGCATCGGTTTTCCTCAGCTATTCCCGCGAGGACGTCGATCGGATCAGGTCTCTGGCCCGCGCTCTTGAAGGCGCCGGCCACGATGTCTGGTGGGATCGCCGCATCACCGGGGGCGAGGAATTCTCCGGCGCAATCGAGGAAGCGCTCGAATCTGCGCAGGTGGTGGTGGTCGCCTGGAGCCGGACCTCGGTAAAGTCCGCCTGGGTCCGCGATGAGGCCGCCGCGGGCCGCGACCGGAGCTGTCTCATCCCGGTTACGGTGGATGGATGCGCGCCGCCACTTGGCTTCCGGCAATATCAGACGATCGACCTCAGCAAGTGGAACGGACGCAGCTCGTCAAGCCTGGCGCCGCTGTTCGAGGCCATCGACAAGGCATGTGGGCGAGAAATCGCGGCCGGGACTGCACTTGGATCGACGCCATGGCTCCGGAGGCTCCGGAACTGGCAGACCGCCGTCGCGGCGGCGAGCGTCGTCGTCCTGCTGATCGGTGCCGGAGTAATTTACCCCCGCATGGCCGAAAGCGGTCCGATTTCGCCGAAGATCGCGCTCGGCGATATCGCGCTGCTCTCCCCGGGACTGGATAAGGACCTGCCCAATCTCATCGAACATGAGATGATGGCCGCGTTCGGGGCAGAAAATGCGGTGGCGGTCATCTCGAAGACCGGCGCGAAGACTGTGGCTCCATTCGTGATGGACGGAAGCATCGGCAAGCAGGGTACCGCCGTCCGCTTCACCATGAACCTCAAGGAAGGCGGCTCCGGGCTGTTGCTCTGGTCACAATCCTATGATCGCGATCAGTCCGACGCGCTCGCGCCGCGCCAGGTGGCGGTGCAGGCCAGCCAGGTAGTGCGGTGCGGCTTGTGGGGCGCTGCCGCCTACAAGAAACGGATGAGCAACGACGCGCTCTCCCTCTACCTGAAGTGGTGCAACGAGCATTGGAGCGGTTCCGGCGAGGAGTCGGCTGAGCTCGATGCCGCCCGCGCCGTGACCGCGGCAGTGCCGGATTTCTCGTTCGGATGGTCCGCGCGCGCGCTCGCCGCAGTCCCGCTCGCCCAGCAGACCGCATCGGCCGACGCACAGGAACTGGCGAAGGAGGCTCGGGATGCCGCCGAGCGCTCGATCAAGCTCGATGACCAGAACCCCGAAGGCTATATGGCGCTTGCCGGCCTCCTCCCGCTCAACCGCTTCGACGAGCGCGAGAAGTTGCTCAAGAAAGCGATTAGCGTGCGTCGGCTCGAATGCGGTTGCGAGCGGCTCAGCTACGGAGATTTCCTCCAGGCAGTGGGCCGAACGGACGACGCCGTCGACGAATATCAGCGTGGGCGAGCCAAGATGCCGCTGGCCCCGTTCAGCAATATCCGGCTGGCGCAGGCGCTGTATGCCGTCGGGCGGAGCGAGGAGGCCGACCGCGTGCTGACCGAGACGACCGAATTGTGGCCGGACGCCTCTGACGTCCAGTTGCTGAAGATCAAATCGGCGTTCTGGACGAAGAAATATGACGCCGCGCTCGTCGCGCTTGCCTCGCCCGAACTTCACCTTGGCCGTCAGCAGCGGGATGCGCTGATCGCCGCCTTTCAGGCACTGAAGGGGGGTGGCTCCCGTTCGAAAGCGTTGGCGTTGCTCGAGCAATGCGCGCTCGACCCGAAGCGAACCGACCGCTTGATTGTCGGCGGGATTGCCGCGCTCGGTGACCAGGCGGCCGCGGTCTCGGCCGCTCAGCGGCTGATCGCCAGCCGCGGCCACCGCTATGCGGACGTCCTGTTCGAGCCGAACCTCGCCGCGGCGCGGCAGACCCCCGCCTATCAGGCGCTGGTCAATGGGCTCGGCCTTCCGGGTTACTGGCGCGGCGGCGGGCGCACTCCCGACATCTGCCGCGATCCGGGACGGCCCAATTTTTGCGGCGTTGCGTGAAAGGGGTGCGGCGATGAAAGTCTTGCTTATGGTCTTGGTGTTGGGCCTGGCTGCCTGCGGGAAGCAAGCGGCCGCTCCTGCTCACGAGCAATCCGCGAAGCGAGCGCCAGCGGCGGTGCCAATGTCATCGATGCCCGCGAAACCGGCGGCGATGGAGAAGATGATCCCGGTTCCGGCGGATAAGGCGCAGCTCAACCGGATGCTGGCCATGGGTTACACGGTCCATGAAGACCACATGCATCCGCCCGGCGTAAAGGAATGCGCGTTCGACAAGGCCGGCGGCAGCGTCGTTCAATAGCAGTCGCGCGCGAGCGGCAGCGCGGTCAATCCGAAACGGCCATCAATCAGTTTTTTACATTGATTTGTTAACCGGCCCCCATGGACGAGAGCTCAAGCAGCCAGAATCGGTCTTCGCAGCGGTCGCCGGTGATGCTCAGCGCCAAGCTCGAGCTTGCCGGGGATGTTCAGCCGGTGATCCTGCGCAACCTCTCGACCGGCGGCGCGCTGGTCGAGGGCAAGTGGCTGCCGGCGGAAGGCTCGGTCCTCCTGTTCACGCGCAACGACTTGCGGGTCCAGGCCCGCGTTGCCTGGGTCGAGGGCCGGTACGCCGGGATTGCGTTCGAGTGCCCGCTGGAGCGCGCGGAGGTTCTGCGTCAGGTGCCCCGGCCGAAAGAGAAGTTCGAGCCTCAGTTCCGCCGCCCCGGTCTCGCCAGCCAGCCGCTCAGCGACGCTGACCGCCGGATGCTGCAAATGTGGGCAGCCCCCGCGGCCTTGCGCCGGAACTAGGCCGCGGCCGCCGCCGGTACCTCATATTCACCCGCGGCCGCCGACAACGTCTCCACGAAGTCGCGGATGTGGCTTTCCTCGATCACCAGCGGCGGCAGCACGCGCATCACATTGTCGCCCGCCGCAACGGTCAGCAGCCCCTTGGTCCGCAGGTAATTCACGAAGGCCCTGCTATCCGTCTTCATCTTGATGCCGAGCATAAGCCCGACACCGCGCACACTTTCGAAAATATGGTCGTGATTGGGGATCATCTGCTCGAGCGCGCTGCGTAGCCGCTCGCCCTTCTGGCGGACCTCAGCCAGGAACTCTTCGTTGGCGACGATGTCGAACACCGCCTGCCCGGCGGCCATCGCCAGCGGGTTGCCGCCATAGGTGGAGCCGTGGGTGCCGATCACCATGCCCGCGGCGGCCTTTTCGCTCGCGAGGCACGCACCCATCGGGAAGCCGCCGCCGATGCCCTTGGCCGAAGCCATGATGTCGGGCACCACGCCGTAATGCTGGTAGCCGTAAAGGTGCCCGGTGCGGGCGACGCCGCACTGCACCTCATCGAATACCAGCATCAGATCATGCTCGTCGCAGGCCGCGCGAAGCCCCGCCAGGAACTCGCGCGTGCCCGGCCGGATGCCGCCCTCGCCCTGGATCGGCTCGAGGAGGAATCCCGCCGTATTCTCGTCGATCGCGGCGAGCGCCGCGTCGAGGTTATTGAACTCCCTCACCTTGAAGCCCGGCAGCAGCGGCGCGAAGCCGTCGATCATCTTCGCCTGGTCGGTCGCGCTGATCGCCGCCATCGTCCGCCCGTGGAAGGCGTTGGAGAAGGTGATCAGGTCGTGCTTGTGCGGGTTGCCCTTGGCGTAATGATAGCGGCGCGCAGTCTTGATCGCGCATTCGACTGCCTCGACGCCCGAATTGGTGAAGAACACCGTGTCCGCGAAGGTGAGGTCACAGAGCCGCTTGGCGAACGCCTCCCCCTGCGGTGATCCGTACAGGTTGGAGACGTGCATCAGCGTCGCCGCCTGCTCCTGGATGGCCTTGGTCAAATGCGGGTGACCGTGGCCGAGGATGTTGACCGCGATTCCCGCGGCAAAGTCCAGGTAGCGCTCGCCCTCCTCGCCATAGAGATAGACACCCTCCCCGCGCACGGGCCTGACCGGCGAACGCGGATAAACGGGCATGAGCGGAGTGATGGCCAAGGCTGGGCTCCCTTTGTGCAACGATGATGTGGTTTTATCGCGCTATAGCCAGCGTCCCCCGAAACGAAAAGACGCGCCGCATCGCTGCAGCGCGCCTCTCGTTAGGCCGGTTTCCCGCCGATTAGTGGCGGCGATTGGGCCGGTTGTTCCAATCCGTCGCTTCGCGCTGCACGCGGAATTCGAGTTTCCGGATCTGGTTCTCGATCCTGCGGGCCTCGCCCGGCTGGATGCCGTTGCGCGATGCCCGGTAGATCCGCGCCTGCAGGTTGGCAGCCTGATGCTCGAGGCTGCGCGCCTCGCGCCAGGACAGGATGTGCCGGGCCTGCATTGCACGAATGTCTCTCCGAATCCGCTGGACACGGACCTCCATCGCCTGTGCGAATGGGCGATACTGGAAAGCACCGTAATTGTACGGCTGGTAGTGGTAGACCGGCGGCGCCCACTGCGCCGCGGCGGGGGCCGCAATCGCGACCACCGAAACGGCCGCAATCGAAATAAGCAACTTGCGCATTTTCGCTCTCCTTAGTTGAGCAACGGTCGACGGTCTCGCACAACGCCACTGTGATGGCGCTGAACGCAGCAGTTAGCGGCGGTTCAGCTCTCCGTTGCGGCGAACAGGAAAAAGGCGCCCCGGGTTGCCCCGGAGCGCCTCTCCTTACGCCTACTTACGCGGCACTCAGTCGTCGTCGCGGTCATCATCCCGGTCGCGGCGGTGCTCCCAGCGATCGTCGCGTCCATCGTGGTCGCGGTCGAAATACTGGCCGTTGTAACCGTTGTTGTAGCCGTAGCGGCCGTAACCGCTGGCGAGCGAATATTGGACACGCTGCTCGAGCCGCGCGATCCGGATCTGGATATCGTTCGCCTCATAGGGGTTGAGGCCGTTGCGCGCGGCGCGGCGCAGCTGGCGCTCGATCCGGTCAGCTTCGTAGCGCAGCCGGTCGGCACTGCGGTCACCAATGCGGTCGCGGCGGTCGAGCCGATTGATCTGCCACTCGATCCGGTCGATCCGCGCCTGCAGCGCGCGCACCTGGCCCCTGTTGTTCTGGAAGCCATAGCCGTTGTTGTAGCCGTAGGGCTGATTGTACCCATAGGGCTGCGGCTGCGGGTAATATTGCGCGGCGGCGGGGCTGGCGGCGGCCACAGCGGCGCCGGCGGCAGCGATCGAAATCAGAAACTTACGCATCCTTGCTCTCCTTCAGAGCGATTGATGCGATGCTTCTGCGCCGATTCACTTGAGGCGCGTCTGAACGCGTCCGTTATGGGCCGTTCAACTTGATTAATGCGCGATCTCAGCAAGGCCGGAAACGCCCGCTCCTCCGGTCCGTGCTACTCCACTGGTCATGGACGCGCCGATACATTCCAGCACCGATCGCTATCGCGACCGCATGGACCGCGTCGCCGAAGCGATAGCCCGGGCGCTCGACGACGGACGCAGCCCCCGTGTCGAGGAGCTCGCCGACGTCGCCGCCTTTTCGCACTTCCACTTCCACCGCCTGTACCGCCTGCTGACGGGGGAGACGGTCGCGCAGACGATCGACCGGCTGAAGCTCGCCCGGGCCCTGCAGCGGGTCGGCGAAGGCGACAGCGTCACCGAAGCTGCGCATGCGGCCGGGTTCAGCTCGAGCCAGAACCTCGCCAAGGCCGTCCGCCGGCGCACCGGTGCTTCGGTCACCGAGCTTCGCGACAGCGGCGACCTCGGACGCACGTCGGAGGCGCTCAAGCTCGGACACGGAGGAGGAGGCAGCATGACCCTGGAACTCGTGGATACCACCCCGGTCCGCATCGCCTGCCGCCTGTCGGTCGGCCCCTATGAGGAGCTCAACCTCACCTACCGCTCGCTGTTCGAGGACTTCTGCAAGATGGCGGAGCCGGATCGCATCACCGGCGTCTACGGCATCCCGGTCGACGACCCGCGTGAAGTGGCGCCGGCGGAGCACCGCTTCATTGCTGCGCTGGCGATCGCGCCGGTGGTCGCCGGCCTGGGCGACGGTATCGAGATCCGCGAACTCCGAGGCGGCCGGCATGCGAAGCTCCGCCACGTCGGCCCCTATTCCGATCTACCTTCGGCGCTCGACGGCCTCTACCGCAAGTTGCTCGAGGCCGGCGCTGAGCCCGGCTCTAGCGAGGCCTTCATCCACTATGTCGATCAGCCCGGTGCCGACGATGGGCCCGGCGTCGTCCACGTATCGGACATCTACGTCCCCGTCGGGGGCTAAATGCCTATGGCCATTCGCGAATATTCCCTCCATTTTGGACCGGGGGTATCCGCATGGCGTCGCCAGGTCCGAAGTTTGTGTCACGCGATCGCTGCATCGCCTGCCGGTCGGGCGAACTGACCGAGCTCGCCGGCGGACACTTTCGGGATGAGCCGCTCGGATCGTTCATCGCCGGCGATCCGTGGGGCGAAAACCCGCTGCCGATCCTGGCCGATGAGCGCTGGTCGCTCGTGCGGTGCAATTGCGGCCAGGCCTTCCACCGCTTCATCCTCTCGCCCAAATGGAACGCGATCCGCTTCTCGCAATGGATGAGCGAGGACGCCATCCGCGAGTTCGAGGAAGTGCATGGCAGCGGAAGCGACGCCGCGGCGCACGTCCAGCACGTCCTCCGATTGCAAAAACTCGGCGTGCGGACGCTGCTCGATTTCGGCTGCGGCTTCGGCAAGTTCGTGGAGATGTGCCAGCTGTTCGGCCTCGATGCGGTCGGCGTCGACCGATCGAGCGCGCGCCAATCGGGTGCGTCGGTGCGCGTCCATGCCGAGCTGGAAGATGTCCCTGGCTCGTTCGACGCGATCACCATGTTCGAGGTGCTCGAGCATCTCGACGACCCGCTCGCCATGCTCAGGACGCTGAAGCGACGCCTCAACCCCGGCGGATTGATGGTGATCGAGGTTCCCGACACCAGCGGCGTGAGCGGAATCCAGTCGCGCGAGGACTATTACAAAGTCCACCCGCTCGACCACATCAACGCCTTCACGCCTGAAAGCCTCGCGCGGATCATGTCCGTGGCCGGTTTCGAGCCGCTCCCGCGAATCCCCGCGTTCGTGACGACGTCGCTGCTCCGTGTCGCGAAGGACATCGCCAGGGAGCGGTTGAAACCGCCAACCACGCAGCGCTATTTCAGGCTGCGCGCCGCACCCAATGATATGGGTAGTTAACGCAAATTTACCAACTGCTTTTGGTGTGTTACGGCTACCGGCTGTTTCGTGGTTGGGAAGGGCTATTCCTCGGTTGATGCACACTGATGAGGATCAGTCCGGGATGAATCCGCAGACCGCGTTGCTGGTAGTCGATTTACAGCAAGCTCTCTGTGACGCTGCGCCGCCCGACGCCATGCAACTCGTGACCGCCCGGATCAAAGATCTGCTTCGGTGGGCTGACGCTCATTCCTTACCCGTCGTCTTTGTCCAGCATTGGACGGAGCCCGGCACGATTCTCGACAGGGGAAGCGCGGGATGGCAGCTCGCGAACGAGGTGCGCGATCATCGGCGCTCGTTCCACCACGAAAAGAATGTGCTCAGCTCTTTCGACGACGGGCAACTGCACGCCTGGCTCCAGGCGCACGGCATACGGCGGCTCTGCATCAGCGGGATGCAGACCGAATATTGCGTCTCAGCCGCATGTGAGGCTGCAGTCGCGCTTGGTTACGAAGTTATCCTGCCGAGCGATGCCCACATGACGATCGATGGGCCCGAAAAAACCGCCGCCCAAATCATCGATGAAACCAACGATAGGCTCCGCGCCTCGGCGTTGTGCGTGCCGGTCGCGAGCCTGTTGGAGTCCGAACCAAATTGAGACGTCCGTCTTGTCGCCGTTCCCAAAGCGGACTCGATTTCCGCATTGGTGTCAGCCACACCGAATTTGAAGGCTTTTTCCAACGTTCCTTCGGGGGAGGGAATATGATCTGGGTCGCACAATACGCGGCGGTTGGCCGACTCCGGTGACCGATCTCAATCTTCTGATCGCGTCGGTCTACGAGGCCATCGGCGAAGAAGAGGCTGTTCCGCACGTGATGTCGAAGCTGTCGACGTACCTCGGCGCAACGGTCGCCTTTTGGTACGTGGTTCACAGGGGAGCATCGGGAGACGCGGTTCGAAGCCCGTTCCTGTTCGATGGCGCGTTCGGTTGCGGTACAGACACATTGCGCGAGTTTCGGGATGAGATGTGGCGGCACGACTATGCGCTTCACGCCGCCTCGGTCACCGACAGGACAACCGAGACACATGAGCTGATTTCCAAGGCGGAGCTCGATCACAACGATTATGCGCACTGGATCAGGAATTCGGCCGGAGTCGACCGTCGCATCGGGCGTTCCACCGATCTCGGCAATGGCGTCGTGGCTGGCTGGGCTTTCCATATGCCGTGCGGGGTGCGTCGCCGCGCGCGCGAGCGCGTCGTTTTCGATACGCTGGCGCCGCATGTGCGAAATCTGTTCCGACTGACATCGCAGTTCGGGGAGATTCGGGCCCAGCGAGATGGACTGGAACAGATCATCAATGAGCAGCATCAGGCAGTGATGTTGCTAAGCGCTGACGGTGTTCTTTGCTGGGCCAGCGACGCGGCACGCCGCATGGCCTCTCGAAACGACGGTATCTCCTTCACCAAAAGCAAGATGTCGTTCGCCCGATGTGCCGAAAAGCACGCCTTTGATTCACTCGTGCACCGTGTCCTGGAAGCCGACCCATCGAGTCCCGCCGTCGCCGGCCAGCTCGTTGTAACCCGGTCCCATAGTGCGTTCCCTTATGTCCTCGAGATCGCGCCGGCTCCCGCCCATTTCCGTCAAGGCTTGCACAGCAGAGGCGCGGTGATCGTCACTGTGCATGATCCGGATAGCCCCACCGACGCGCGGCCCGAGATGTGGCGTGAGATGTTCAGCCTCACGCGCATGGAAGCGAGCGTTGCGGCACTGACGATGCGGGGCCTGTCGGACGATACCATCGCCGCGCAACTTGGCATCGGCGTCGGCACGGTCCGAACGCATCAGAAACAGCTCCTGGCCAAGACCGAAACCAGGAGCAAAGCGGAAGCCGCCCATCTCCTGACCCGCGTCAACTAACTCTCCAATATTGGAGAGGACGAGCACAACCCTTCCCCCAATACCCTGGCCCCAAAGGAATAAAGCGCGACTCGGCACGTTGCCCGGTCGCTGTGAGAACCAGGGGGGCAAGATGCGTTCGACGCCATTCACTCAGCGGCTGTTGGCCGCCACCGCTGTCGGTATCATCTCGACGTCCGCGGCCGCCGCCACCAACGGCATCACGAGCACCGACTCGACGCCGATCTCAAACCCCTCCGGAACGACGGTCACCGGCGACAGGAAGGGCGTCTATTCGACCGGGTCCCAGCTGAACCTCGACAATGCGGGCACAATCCGCGGCAACGGAAATGCCGGCAGCGTGAACGACTCCGACGGCGGGGTGATCTTCAACGGCGGCCCCGGGACGATCTCCAACAGCGGCACGATCTCCGGGGCGCGGTTCGGGATCAGCACCATCTATTTCAACAATGCCGGCACGTTCGAAGGCCGGGCGATCGGCTCGACGGTCGACAACAGCGGGTCGATCATTGGCGACAGCGACGACGCGATCCGGCTGATCGGCGGCGGAACGGTGACCAACAGCGGCCTGATCTCCGGCCGCGTCGGCGTCGGCGCCGACGGCATCTCGATGTTCGCCTATAACGGCCAGAACACGGCCGGCATGACGAGCATCGGTTCGGTCACCAACCTTGCCGGCGGCCTCATCGAAGGCAATCGCTGGGGAGTTGTCCTGTTCGGCGGAGGCACCGTCGACAATGCCGGGACGATCAGTCACGGGGTCAATATCGGCGGCTCACCGCTCCTCGGCGCTGGCCAGGCCGGATCGATCGTCAACAGCGGGGCGATAACGGGCTCCATTTCATTGAACGCACTCGACTCTGCGCTGCTGAACAATAGCGGTGTGATCGACGTGTCGAATATCGTCAGCACGGGCAGCGGAACGCTGATCAACAGCGGGACCATCAACTACTTCGCGTCGTATCACACCGTCGGCACCGCGACCGTCAACAACAGCGGCTCGATCGGCGAAGCGCTGATGTTCAGGAAGACGACGACGGCCAACGTCACCAACAGCGGTTCGATCACCGCCACCAATACGTCTGATGTCGTGGGGACGACGCAGGACGCCGTTTACAGCGAAGCCGCGCTCAGCCTGACCAACACCGCGACCGGGTCGATCAACGGGTTCGTCAATGGCGTCCGTTCGGACGGCGTTTCGCTGACCCTCAACAATGCCGGATCAATCCAGGGCAACGGCACGTCGAATACGGCGGTGATGAGCAATGGA
>Ga0207657_10004962_pt1 | contig 14004 bp, 8 predicted proteins | sample KBSC33metaG_FD_184316 | JGI IMG/M metagenome (GOLD analysis project Ga0207657, IMG submission 184316) | Corn rhizosphere microbial communities from Kellogg Biological Station, Michigan, USA - KBS C3-3 metaG (SPAdes) (version 2) | ecosystem: Host-associated > Plants > Roots > Rhizosphere > Soil ... | reverse complement strand
ATAGCCTTGACCAAAGTTGATCCGAAGCCGAAGTATCCCGTTCCATGCTGGCAAAAAGAGAACTTCACTGGCGAGCGTCACAGTCAGCTCGCATAGTTTTTGGCCCTCTGCCAACGAAGAGTAAAATCGGCTACACACGGGCGTAACTGTCATAAGTAACAGTGTTGTTCAATACGACCTACGATCTGCTGGCAGAATGTGCGGGTGGTATGGCGAATGCAGAGAAGAGTGGATGGATGCAGGATCTTGTTTTCGGGAACGCCTCAGTCGGGTGAGCGAGGAGAATATTTTCCACAGGGAGCGCTAATGTTGCTCATAGAGCAGACTTGACGAAACAAAGATCTTATTGCACAGCACGGCTTCGATCGCAGAGATCAGATCCACATTGATCCGTGATTTCACAACGTAGGCCGAGCCCCCCGCGCCAAGGGCAGCGTTTAAATAATCATAGTCTTCGTGCACTGTGAGAAAGATAATCCTTGATGAGCAACCAACTTCCCGCAGCTGATGAGCAACTTCTATGCCGCTCAGCCTTTGCATGGAGATGTCCAGAACAATCAGATCGGGCTTAAGACGCGAGTACTCCTGCAAGACAGTCTCTCCATCCGCCACGGCACCGACCACGCGGTATTTCTTGTGCTTCTTTAGCAGTTTGCAGACGTGATTCAGGACGACGGAGCTGTCGTCGGCGAGAAGTATGCTTGTCGGTGCCACATCTTTTCCTTCATGAACACGAGCTCTAGAACTGGACGCATGGTCCGCTGAGATCACCGCCAACCCCAGCAAGAGTTTATTCGCCCAGTTCGGGTACGCCCACTGTCAGAAGTTACGGGTGACGGGGAAGACAAAGACGCTGCTCTAGGCGCTGCGCGCACGTTTAGCCGTGATGGGAACAATAGCCTCTATCTGCGTTCCAAGCGACGGCCGCGACCAGATGGACAGATCGCCACCTGCAAGCCTTAGCCGCTCACGCATGCTCACGAGCCCAAGCCCCTGATTCTCGCCGATACCATGGCCCCGAAAACCTATGCCGTCATCCGAAACAAGCAGTTGAACGGAATCCGCCCCAGCGCTGAGTTGTACCTTTACATGCCGCGCGCCACTATGTTTTGCGATATTGCGCAGCGCTTCCTGGATAACACGATAGAGGCTTAGGGATACGGTTTCGTCCAAATCAATAGCCGAATTCTGCACGGTGCACTCAACCTCCATCTTTCGAACTTTCGCGAATTCCTGGCACAGTCCTCTTACCGCTGCAGGCAGTCCGAGCAAGCGCAGTTTGGAAGGGTGCAATTGGTGGCAGAGGTGCTGAATATCCGTCGTGATTTCTCCGGTTTGCTGCCAAAGGTTTCGAAGCTGGTTTCCCTGCACGGATTTGTCAGAGTTCAGGTCGCATTGAAGTTCCTGAAGGCCATTGGCCAGAAGAGCCAATCTTTGATTGATGTCGTCGTGCAATTCTCGTGCAATTCGGGCTCGTTCCTCCTCCTGGGCATGGAGCAATCTGCCACTCAGCTCCCTTTGAATGACTTTCGCTTCCTTCTCTTCGGTGACATCAATACAACAGCCCACGTAACCAGCAAACCTACCGTCCTCCAGAAAGCGTGGTACGCCACGATGCATTATCCAACGATAGCATCCATCGTGGCGTCGCAAGCGAAATTCGACAGTAAATTGTCTTCTGGTGTCGAATGCGATGGCGTAGGCACGCATACAACGCTCTCGGTCTTCAGGATGGACGTTCTGCACCCAACCCATACCGAATTCTTGTTCCGGAGTTCGCCCAGTAAATCGTAGCCACTCCTTGTTGAAATCGGTCAGTAGTTTATCCGGGCCCGACATCCACATCAGGACGGGGGCAGAATCGGACATCAGGCGGAATCTTCTCTCGCTTTCCAACAATGCCTGCTGTGCCTGCACACGGTCCGTAATATCTGCCACAACAGCCAGCATACATTGCTCTCCCACAATATCTATCAACTCAGCTGACGCTAAACCTACGATAATCTTCCCCGCCTTCGTCTTGAACCGATACTCCATATCTCGAACACTACCTTCGACCCGAAGATGCTCTTCCAAATCCTTTCTTTCCGAAGGATTTATCCAAAGGCCGAGGTCAAGCGGGGTACGTCCAATAACCTCTTCACGCCGATACCCTGTAAGTTGAACATAAGTATCGTTTACGTCGATGTATTTATGCGTTTTTACACTCGTTAGACTTATGGCAAGGGGGCTTTGACGAAACGCTTTGGAGAACATCTCCTCAGATTTCTTCAACTCCTCTTCCACCCGTTTGCGATCAGTGACATCACGCGCGATCTCAGAAGACCCGACAATTCGGGTTAGCCCATTTCGAAGAGGCGAGACAGTCAACGAAACTGTTATAGACTTTCCTTCTTTCGTTTTCCGAGTGGTTTCATATCTTTCGATTCCCTCTCCACTTTGAATCTGTCGCAGAATGTTTCGTTCTTCATCCTGCAGCTCTGAAGGAACTATGGACAGAATGGATTGCCCAACCATTTCGTCTGCAACAAAACCAAACATTCTTTCAGCACCACGATTCCAACTCACAACCGTGCCATCGGACTTCATGGAAACAATTGAATCTTCGGACGACTCCACGATGGCCGCGTGGCTAGCTTGGATCTGTTCGGCTAGTCTACGCTGCGTGATATCTTGCATGGTTCCGTGCAGTTTGCGGACTCGCCCACTCTCATCGCGGAGCACTTCTGCACGGGTTATCACCCAACACGTGGTACCGATGGTAGGATGACCCTCCAATTCCAATTCGTACGGCTCTCCAGTTTCCAAGCAGTGCTCAGCATTTTGCGACCACAACTCCGAATCTTCTGGTGAGAAGAACGTAGAAAACGCAGCGAAAGACAGCTTCGGAGAACTCGCATCAAAACCGGTAAGCTTGTAGAACGTACTGGAACCAGTGAGGGAGTCCGATACCGGCTCCCACTGCCAGCTGCCGAGCTCTGCCATGCGCTGAGCTTCCGAGAGTTCAGCCTCCTTCTGGCGCAGGGTTTCTTCCGTCCGCCTCCTGTGGGTACGGCTTTGAATCAACAAGAAAATGAGCAAGCTTTGAATAGCAAGCACAGCGATCAGACCCAGAATTCGCCACCTATAGAGACTCCAGGGCGAGGACTCCCAGTAAAGTACCGAGCTTCCCGCGGGGAGATCGTCAGGCGAGATACGCCAGCGTTGCAACTGGCGCCAGTCGAAGATGTACCGTTGGAATTCAGCTATGACGACGGGAATGTTCTCCGGCTTTTCGCCGTTTAAAATGCGTACTCCCTGTTTTCCGATGACTTGCCCTATCTCGCGTAGATCAACCACACTACCTCCTACAACCCCTCGGCCGATGAAGGAGGCGTAGCTACCGTAGATGGGTCCAGGCGAGCTCATGGAGATCGCGGGAAGGATCTGGGCGGGATCGAATTGCTTACCTGTGGCATCCGTCCGAAAATTTAGAAACAAGATAACGCTATTGGGTCCGGCGCTGGCTAGCCTGGGTCCTATCTCGCCGAACTTGAGGCCTGTCCAATACCGAATCTCGACATTCGATTCATAGGAACGGAACTGGTCACGTACCCTGGCTATCTCCAGGCTTTCTCCAGGGGATGAGCCGGTCACGACAATCACATGCTTCGTACCGGGATTTTGGGCCAAAGCTAACCTAAGCGTAGGCAAGGGGTTGGAGTTTCGAATGACTCCCGTCCTCGTCGGCCCTCGACCTGACAATTTCCGAGGTTCTGCAGGATCCACCACAGCGAACAGGATGGGCGCATTGGGAAATAGCTTCAACTTGGCGCGACACGCCTCGGCCAGAGTCAATGCTTTCTCGTCGAGAGCTACAACCAACCTAAATTCATGTCCGCGATACTTATCACGCAAATAGGAAAAGAGAGTTTGTTGTCCAGGACCGCCTACGGTCGACTGAGAGGGCTCCAGAAATTCGAAATTGAAGTGAACGGGTGTATTGCGTCCTTCCAGAATCTGAGTCTCTGCCTCGTCAATCATTGTCGAGATATCGGGCAGATCAGGATCGGAGAAAGCGAGAAAGAGTATCTCGGTCTTACTGGAGTCAGCCGACGTTGCTGCGCGGCTAAGGCCGTAAAGGCTGATAAGGACCACCAGTAAGGCTACTAAACCAACACTAGTGGCCCTTTTTGTTGAGTAAGGCCGCGGACTCAAAGATTCGCGAGCCATAGACCATGACCTTGTGTTGCAGCTCAGGGGCAATCTCTGGAATTTCGTGCCCTGCTATCCACTATTGCTGACCTATTAATGGCCCGACACTCTTCATGAGCAACGGAAGGCGGATGCAAATACCCTTTCGCTTCGTGAGTTCAAAACGTTAGGTTCGAGACGGCTGCAGTTGTTCCGGCCGACATGGGTGCGTTGAAAGCTGAGCACTTGCTGACTATTTATGCTGTGATTCGGAGCCGCTGTCCGCAGGCAGACGTTCCTTCTGTGAAGCGAGGACTACGATTTCTTTGTGATCCGGCCACCGGCTGTTCGCCAGAACCGCTGCGTCGTCCGCATCGCCCGGAAAATACTGTTTTGAAAGAACATCTTTCGGTAGTAATTCGATGTCGACACGCCGGTTGTACGCCCACACGAGATCCTGGAAGTTACCGAGGCTTTTCGGGGTCTTCTTCGGATTTTCTGCATGGAGCTGCTTGACCGTATTGCCGTCGAGTTGTTTCTCGTCACCTTGCGCAACCAACTCGATTTTGCCGTCGGGAATTCCGAGTGACACAAGATAGTCTTTGACTCGATTGGCGCGCCGCTCGCTCAAGGGTTTATTTTTGACATTAGAATCGCGTTCATCCGTGTTGCCGATTACCCTGAGATGGGCATCGGGGTCGTACTCCAGATACTTCTTGAATTCGGTTGCCGTGTTGGCAAGCGTTTGCTGCTGACTTTTGACTAATCCGCCTTCAGGGTGACTTTTGTCTGGGAGTCCCGTGGGGAAAAATACACTGACCAAGGAAACCTCAGGAACGGGTTCAATCGAGCCGCTGATTCGAACTGTAGCAGTTTGAGTGCTTGAGCCCCCGCAATCGTTCTTAGCTGTAAGAGCATAGGTTAGAGTTTCATCGACCTGCCCGGTGCTGTCCTGTTTCGGAGCGGGTTTAATTTCGCGACTATCATTCTGGCTTACGGTTCCTAAAGGTTCGATAGAGACAACATTCGCGTTAGAGGTGCTCCATGTTAAGTTTGAAGCGCCTTGTTCCAGCACTTTGTCGCCAATCTTTCGATAGCGGATCTCAGCAGGCGACGCCTGAAGTGAACTCTGCACTGCGGTGTTAACATTTACGGCTGCAGTCTGGTTGACCGTACCACCGGGTCCAGAGGCTTTTAGATTGTAGGTGGTAGTGGCCTTTGGACTGACGCTCAACTGGCCACTCGGTTCCAGCTGTTTGGTGGCCTCCGGTTCCTCAGTCATAGTCCGCTGAACGGTGTCGGCTGTTGTCCAAGATATCTGTGTGGAATCTCCGCAATTGATTTGGGCGGATTGGGCAGTAAAAGTTGCGCTAGGGCGAGCAACTGCCACCGCGGCGCTCGCCGTACCCGCGGTGAACCGATCAGCTGAATTAAGATAGGCACCTTCGGTCCAGGGTTTTACCTTCTGCTTTCCACTCGGAACGTGAACGACGACGCGCTGATTGGCTGGGACGTCTACTTGCCCAGACCAGATCTCCTTGTTATGACTCGTGATTGTTAGCTGATGAGTACCAGCGGGAACGATCAACTGCTGGGCGCAACAATTGAGGAATTCACCGCTGTTGTTGAACTCGTCGCCATGTCCCACCAGGTATTCGGGCGTCTTGCCATTGAGAAGTACCGCGGCACGCGAGGCGCCCTCGATCTGGATGCGCCCCCACGGTCCGCTGACCGTGCCAGGAACAGTCTGAAGCTCGAACACGATGCCAGGATTTTTCCCAGGTTCCAAGGTAACCTCGCGAACTTGTGGGATATAACCGTAATTGTAGACTCCGATGGTGTGTTTACCCGGGGCAACCTTGATTGTACGACTGCTATCTCCAAACAAGACGCCATCGACAAAGATAGACGACTGCTCCGGCCTAACGTGAATTCGCACTTTGCTGTCCTGGGCGAAGGTGACGGTTATCGTTAGGAGAAGAATTGCTGTAACGCATATTATGTGTAGGTATCCACGGAATTTCACTGTGAGACCCTCCTTCGCCCCACGGTGGTGCAACCGTGGGATAAGAGCTGCTCCTTCGGCACGACTCTGCTCATCAGCAGAATGATAGTGGCTGGGTATACAGGCATGAACTGGCAGAAGTGACAGCTGACGTGACAATAGGCAATAGACATTCTGCGAGATATACCCTTCATTCTGCGTCTGGCTACGCAGCGCTGAGGATCCACCGAGAACAACGAAGAACATCCGACTCGACAGCGTATTCCCTGTCTTACGGCTGAGGGGATTAGCTCAAGATCATGCGTTGCTGGGAGAGTCAGAGATGACAGAGCCGGCACTTTGGGGACAAATGACCTTGTATTATTAGGCAAAATGGAATTGTTTACCGCACATGTATAGCGCGGCGCGCCATGATTCGAGGCGAGAGCTCGTATGGCGGAGACTTAACAATTTATGACTACTGAGCCACGACAGACCGGGACGGATATTCGCGGAACATCTTAGCGACCGACTTGTGAATCAGATCCAGCGCTTGCTTTTGTTTCTTCGGATTAAGGTCAGTCTTGGCAATGCCTCTCCACTTCAGCTGCTTTGTGTGTGGATCTGCAATGTCTACTACCAGTGTACCTTTCTTGATGAACACCGCTGTGCTGTTGCCAGGCAGGGCAACTGCTCCGGTAGTCCACCAAACTGGTCCCTCCAGACCCGGCATGACATAAGTGCTTGGATCGAAGGAGACGCTCATATCGGTGTCAAGGGCACCATACGCAGTGACAATAAGATCTGCGGCAGTGTCCAGGCGGTTCAAGCCCTTGGCTTGAAGTTGCTCGTCGATGGCGCCCATGATGTCCATCGCGAGGAGGGGTCGATCATATTTCTCCTTTGTCACCCACGAATAGCTTCTATAGCGAGAGAAGTCCTCAGCCTTGTTGTATTCCACTTTTACATCTTGAGCTGGAAGAGCTTGGAGGAGGCCCACCAACGTCAGTGCTATGCCTAGTAGAGTTTGGATAGAACGACTCATTGCTTGGCCTTTGTGTCTCAGGTGAGGAACCGCCGCCATAATCTTTGATATCGGATGAGGCCGCGTAGGAACACTGTTAAGAGTGCCAGTACCGGCGATCGTTGGGTTTAGCAGCATCCGATCAGAAGAGTTAAGAGATTGCGTGTTACTTGTGACAGTACTGACAGTTACATCTGCCCATTGCTCTAGGCGCAGTTGATCTCACCTTATTGGAAAATACATCCGCCTATAGCGCATTTCCGAACGACGGAATTCGCGTGATTCCAAGATACTTGCGTAAGGTCGCCGACTACGATGACGCCATACTGGAGGAGAAGTACCCTGAAGTTCAAGAGGTCGTGAGTGAACGCACGGCGCGTATTATGACCTGGATGCTTCGAGAGGTGGTCACGCATGGAACCGCCGTCGCAGCGAGCCGCATGAAGTACTCGCTCGCGGGCAAGACGGGAACCACCAATGACTTTACTGATGCATGGTTCATGGGTTCTTCACCTTCCCTCACCTGCGGCGTGTGGATCGGATTCGACGACAAAAGGTCCCTCGGGGAAAAGGAAACAGGTGCGAGGGCTGCGCTTCCCATCTGGATGCAGTTCATGAATGCCGGCTTAGGAAGTCGCGACCGCATCAAGTTTCGCGCGACAACTCCCGAGCTTCCTACCCGTGTTTCCAACCGGCCGATCGAGACGGAGCTGTCTTCTTTGCCTCCGGTTATCTATGACCTCGTCGGTACTTCTTCGACTAGACTTCTCGATTCGACCAAGGCGCACGCCGGGGCCGGCAGAAGAGTCGCTCAACATGTCAAACCGTTTGGGACCATAAAACGAAACTGTTCTAAATGATCTGACGACGGCCCACATAGTCGTGTTTTCCAGTTTCAGAGCGCCGGGAGCGTCTGTCAGTCTTGACAGTTCGCGTCAATAATATTGGTCACTAGGCTAGAAAATGACGCCGCTGTCGCCAGTGCACGGGGTTTGCTCTACCGCTCAATGACAGTAGAACTGGCCGGTCCGATAAAACGCCGACCTAGTTGCGATTTCGGACCTCACATGCGCTGCTTGCTAAAGTTTGTAGTAATGGCCGCGCTGGTCCTGTGCTCTGCAGTCTGGCTCCCCGCGCAGGACCTCGCACCGCGAGCCTACCTTATTACTCCTGTGCATTCGAACGCGCTCACAGTCACATATGCCTTTTTCGACGGGGGCGTTATCTTTGACAGCCAGGCTCCGATAACCGACTCGACCGCACGCGTCAACATGTCCATACTCAGCCTCACACATTCTTTGAACTTTCTTGGACGATCAGCCAATTTCACAGCGTCTTTGCCCTACGCAATCGGGAATTTCAGTGGACGAGTTGCCACTGCGGAGGCGCATGCCTATCGCTCCGGTCTGATGTCTGCGGCATTTCGCTTTTCTGTGAACCTGATAGGCGGACCAGCTATGGACGTTGGAGAATTCGTGAAATGGCGTCAAAAGACAGTCCTTGGTTTCAGCATTAAGGTCGTGCCTCCGACGGGGCAATATGATCCGACGAAGCTGATTAATTACGGCACGAACAGGTGGGCCTTTAAACCGGAAATCGGCTTGTCCAGACGTCGAGGCCATTGGATCCTGGATACGTATGGTGGCATTTGGTTCTTTACACCCAACCACGAGTTTTTCTCAAGAAATATGGTCTTTCCTGGGATTAATACGCAAACGCAGAGCCCCACGGGCTCTTTTGAAGGACATCTAAGCTACGATGTGAAGCCCAGACTTTGGGTTTCCCTGGACGGGAACTTCTGGTTCGGGGGAACTACGAGCGTTAACGGTATAGATAATCCAGGCACGGCGCAACGGAATTCTCGAATTGGTGGCACCGTTTCTATTCCGGTCAGTAGGCACCAGTCTATGAAGTTCAGCTACAACGATGGTGCCTACATCCGCTATGGAGGAAATTACCACAACGTCTCTGTTGCGTGGCAGTACTCCTGGGCAGGCAGGCCAAATTAGTGTGAGCCTTAAGCGTATGCGTGTTTTTAAGGCATCGAACACGAGTTTCTGGTCGGCTTCTCCCAAGTGCTTGCAGAATCTACAACGATGATCCTCTTACGCTGACGCGAGAACTATTGCCGACCGCCCGTGGAGGTCCTGTACGCCGATGAAATAGCTCGGGGAGCCCGGTCAGGCAAACGCTCCACCACCGAAGCATCGACACTGCGGACGTGCAGATCTCGCTGTGGGAACGGTATTTCGATACCGGCTTTCTCCAAGGCTTTTGCGATTGCAATGGTGACGTCACTCTGGAGTTGAAACCAGCTATCCTGCTCTGCGGACCAGAAACGGAGTTCAAACTTCAGAGCGCTGTCGCCAAAGCCCATAAAGAACGCAGTGGGCGGGCGCGCGAGCAAAACTCCAGAGTGCGACTTTGCTACGTCAACAAGGATCTGCAGTACGCGATCGGGATCCGTACCATAGGCGACTCCGACAGGGATATCGACCCTTCGCCACTCTGACGAAAGCGTCCAATTGATCACCTGATTGGATAACAAAGTGCTGTTAGGAACGATCACTTCGGCACCCTGGAAGGTCAACACCGTGCTTGAGCGAGCGCCAATGCGCTTAACCGTGCCTACCAATCCACCAACGTCCACAACATCGCCGACGTGAATTGGACGCTCAAAAAGAAGTATCAGTCCGGAAACGAAATTGTTGACGATGTTTTGCAAACCGAAGCCGAGGCCAACGCCGATGGCACCCGTAAGAACCGTAAACTTGTTCAGCTCCACTCCCGCGTTTGCCAAGGCGGCGAAAGCCACCAAAATCAGGAGAAAATAATAGGTAATGGTCGAAACAGCAAGGGGCACGCCTCGCTGCAGAGGCAGCTTCGGCAGCACGAACGTCCTCAGCAGGAATGTTATAGACCTCGCGAAGGCGTAGCCAACAACGACAATGACGAGGACACTGAACGCACCTGCCAACGTAAAAGCAACTTTTCCGTAGCCAATCGGGTAGCGGAGCGCGCGGGCAGCAGCAGTGACGACTCCCTCATACGCAGTCAACAAGCGCAGCACAAGTGCGAGCCAGATCAGTGATGCGCAAAGAGTAAAGACTCTGAATGTCCAACGCTCAAGTACGATGGTTGGGGTCTTGGGAATCAGTCTTGCCAAACCAGACTGGAGCACCAGGCCTACAAACAAAGTAAGAATTCGCACAATGCAGAACAGAGCCGCTCCGGCGAATGCTCCCAAGAGAGCAGTTAAACCCAGAACCTGCGCTAACGAAAAGAACCCGACAATGTTCGCTATCAGGGAACCAGCAAGCAGCACAAGACATGAGCGGACACCAATCTTCAGCGCACGCAGACTTGGCGCAGGAATGGAAACAGTAGTCAGCGAACGTGGACGCATGAAGTAGCCGAAGGCGGCCAAAGCGGCGAACGTAATGAAGGCGAAAAGCTCACGTCTTACTTGTAATGAGACACCAATTAACAGGTAAGATACCGCAGATATATAAAAAAGAGACACTAGATACATGTGTATATGCAGCTTAGTGTCGACTAAAGGCCGCAGAAGTTGCAATACTGGTATCACATACAGTAGGTATACAACGAACGACACGGCTATCGGCGCCAGCTCCAATGAACGTGCTGAGATTACTAGAACGATGAGAACTGCGAGCGAAGCCGGAGAGGCGAGGACTATCATGGTATCGGGCCCGACGTTCGGCATGTGCTGCTCGACGTAACGCCGCAACTTTATTAACCCGAGCAGAGTGAGGGAGAAGAATGCGAGCAGACAAAAGACGGCAATTTTGTGGGCCCGTGAGAACTCTCCGATGCGCTTGTAAGACCGCTCAAACAACTGCTGTATTCCCGAAGCTGTGCGTTGCTCCAATTTGGGAGACATCTGAATCTGCCAAAGAGGACGACTGTCTTGTTCAAGCAAGCGGCTACGCTGTCGGTCAGTGGCTTCGCGGATACGTGTCAGCATTTCAGAAATCTGCTGGTCATATCGAGAAACCTGGTTCTGTAATGTGAGCACCTGGTTCAAGGCTTGCTGGACCGCCAGATGAGTGGCCTGAATGGCATCCACTTCCTGACGAATGCGCGCTAGTAGTACCTCAATTCCCTTTGCCCCTTTCACCTCGTCCCAAGTGGTTTGCCAAGCTGCTCGCTGCTCGTCAAGCAGTTGGACTTGCTGCTCCAGTTTGGCCGCCCGCGCGGTTACTACTCGTCGCTGTGCTCCATATTCGACGCTTCGAGCACGCCAGTAGCGCTGTTCATCGTCCAGTTCCATTGAGGTGGGGGTCCCGCTGATCAATTCATCTAACTGCAGGATACGTTCGTGAAGTTCTTCCGCTCTTGCCTCCGTTTTCTGCTGAACTTCCTGAATCTCTGGACTTGGGATCAGGTCGTTACTGATCTCTTTCAACAGACGATCCAGTTGCTCAGCCCGATCCGCAAGCTGAAGAAGGGGAATGGCCGGGTCAGCCGTTGCAGCAGTGTCGCGGGGGGGTGCTGCGGCTTCCTGGGAAGGGTTGGTACTTGGTTGCGCCGTTAGTTCCCTGGGGACAAGTTGAGCTTCTGCATCCAGGACCATTACTAGGAGAAGCATGAGTAATGACAGCATGCCGCAATTTACTCGCGTGGTGGGCTTGAGCCGCCCGCCAAGGCTACGTGCACTGACGCGGTTAATTATTGACGGCTTTATCACTTAGCCCTCGTATAACTGAACACCGACGAAAACGTAGCACGGATTGAGCAGAGCGGAACCATTGCTGAAAAAAGTTGTGAGATCGGCTAAGAGCCATGCCTCACTGTGTTCAACAAACGCTTTGCACTGCCGCCGGCATTGACGTGCCTTGCAGGCTGACGAGATTCCGTGCCTTTAACTAGAAGCGGGCAGGCTTGTTCTCCACGGCTTGCCGTCAGATTGGATACTGGCTTCCTGCAATTGAATCGATAGGTGAGATCAAACATGCATGTTCCTCGGTAACGAAAGCGTCCTTAGGAGGGACAATCAAGAGCGTTACCCAATACAGCCAAATGCGCCGATACTTCGATCAAGTGTGCAGTCACCCGGGCACCGATCTGATACAGCAGAGGCCATACACTGCCTTGCTGCTTGTGGTTCACTTGGAGGTACTGGAGGGAAAGAGCTGTTGGAGTTGTTGATGCGCATGGGCGGCACCCGGGCTTCGTGACTGGACTGCGACTCAGCCTAGGTAATTGTCAGTACTAGCGAAACTGGCAGAATTACCAGTGCTTTGGGCGGGTAATCCTGAATGAGCGTTTCGTTGCCGGCAGCCTGATTTCGGCGGAGTTGCCAGTAAATCTACCTGAGGTCGATCTTCCTTTGATGCGGTTGGAAAAAGTCAAGCGGCTGGGTCAGAAGGAGCTTCGTTCCGAATGCGGCGTGGGAGGTGCTCAAATCGACACCTCCCTGACTCGAGGTTGCCCAACGTCTCTGGAACTACTTTGCGTTTGCGTCTAGCTTTTCACCTTAGGTGGATAATTCTTCATAAGCTTTGCGACGGCTTTGTCGAGGTTCTTCTGTTGTTTGTCTGGCTTGGCCTTGGCGTCGATGGTCTTACTTGCCAGCCCCCGCCAAACCAGGGTGTGATTGTTAGAGTCGTACATATCGACCGCCAGTTGACCGACGTGAATCGTCGAAGTCTGGCCGGTGGTAGTGCTCATTCCTCCCGCGGGGCCATACCAGCCGCCTCGATACCAGCCTCCGCCGTATCCCCAGTCGGAGCTATATGAGGTAAATTGCTTTTCCTGGCCAATTGCGGCCTGGTACCCGATAAACAGATCGGCATTATCCGCATCGACTTTCGTCAGGCCCTTCTGTGCAAGTTGTGCGTCCAGGGAGTCCTTGATCTGCTTGTCGACCAGATCATTCACCTTCGCAGCATCTTTAATAGGAACCCACTTGTAAGTTTTGAATTTTGAGAAGTCAGCGTTTTTGTCAAAGTTATAGCGAACGTCCTGTCCAAGAACGTTCCCTGCTGTAATCAGTAGCAAACCAATTGAGAACAACCCGAGCCTCTTCATTTCCGATCTCCAAAATGCCAAGTTTTAGACATCACCCTGACAGACCGAGTCCGCGCTTCCACAACCGGTCAGCTCCGGAGACGCCACGGTCATGCTAGGTAGGACAAGTGATACTGGGAACTGTCAGTCTTTACAGATAAAGACGACAGTCGCGTGACCACGGTGTTTCGAAATGCTTCCTTCGAGAGAGGAGCGTTCAGCTCGCTCTGGAGACTTGCTCCCGTTTATGCAGCAAGGCAGCCGTTTGCAGTCTCTGCTCAATACCGAAGATTCTGGTATGCAGCCCCTCTGCTTGCAGCAAGTCGCGAGCAGAGCCGTGCACCTCCGCAAGTTTGAGCAAGACTCCACTCTTCGTCAATTTCTCGTGCAACTGGCCTAACATGCGTGCTCCACCCAAATCGATATTTGGTGAAGTGGACAGATCGATGATCACGAGGTTGACGGCGCCTCTCCGGCGAACATGATCGAGGATTTCGGAATGGACATTTTCAGCATTGAAGTAGAAGAGTCCCGACTCAATGCGCACCACCAGCGTACCGGGAACTTGTTTACTTCCAGGATTTCGCGACATGTCCACAAAACGATCACTCCCCTCGAGCCTGCCAAGGACCGCTATTCTGGGGCGAGAGGCACGCTTGAGGAGGACGAGAAGGGAGAAAACAGCCGCCAAGAGAACTCCCTTCAAAATGCCGAAGAACAAGACGCCCACCGTCGCGACCATAGCCACACGGAACTCCATCCTGCTGACTTGGTTCAAATGGCGTAGCTC
>Ga0207657_10004961_pt1 | contig 14005 bp, 8 predicted proteins | sample KBSC33metaG_FD_184316 | JGI IMG/M metagenome (GOLD analysis project Ga0207657, IMG submission 184316) | Corn rhizosphere microbial communities from Kellogg Biological Station, Michigan, USA - KBS C3-3 metaG (SPAdes) (version 2) | ecosystem: Host-associated > Plants > Roots > Rhizosphere > Soil ... | reverse complement strand
AGGAGGAGCATGCGGAGGAATTCTTCTCGCTCTGCGCGCGCGAAGCCGGGAAGACGCTGATCGACGGCGTGCTGGAGGTTCGAGAGGCCGTCGATTTCCTGCGCTTCTACGCGTCCGAAGCGCGGCGCCAGTTCACCAGGCCGCTGCCGCTTCCGGGCCCGACGGGGGAACAGAACGAGCTGAGGCTGCACGGACGCGGGGTGATCGGCGCGATTTCCCCGTGGAATTTCCCGCTGGCCATCTTCACCGGCCTCGTGTCGGCGCCGCTCGCCGCGGGCAATGCGGTGATCGCCAAGCCGGCCGGGCAGACGCCGTTGATCGCCGCCTTCGCGATCGAGCTGATGCACCGGGCGGGCATCCCCAAGGATATCGTCCAGCTGGCACCCGGCTCGGGCAGGGTCGTCGGTGGGACGCTGACCGCGCATCCGCTGCTCGCTGGCGTCGTGTTCACCGGGTCGACCGAAACCGCGCGCACGATCAACCGCACCCTTGCCGAGCGCGACGGGCCGATCATCCCGTTCGTCGCCGAGACCGGTGGGCAAAATGCGATGATCGTCGATTCGTCCGCGCTGCCAGAGCAGGTCACGCGCGACGTCATTTCCTCGGCGTTCCAGAGCGCGGGGCAGCGCTGCTCGGCACTGCGCGTGCTGTTCGTCCAGGAAGATGTCGCCGACGCGATGATCAGGATGATCGCCGGCGCAATGGAAGCCCTGACGGTCGGCGATCCCAGCGACCTCAAGACCGACGTCGGCCCGGTGATCGACGAGGCCGCGAAGAAGGCGCTCGAGGATCACCTCAAGTGGCTGGACAAGAATGCGAAGAAGATCTGCCGGCTGAAGGTGCCGAAGGAGGCTTCGAACGGCACGTTCGTTGCTCCCGCCCTCTATGAAATTGAGTCGTTAAGCCAATTGAATCAGGAGAATTTCGGCGCGATCCTCCACGTCATCCGGTTCCCTGGGGATGCACTCGACAAGGTCGTCGAGGCGATCAACACTACGGGCTACGGACTGACGCTTGGGCTGCAGAGCCGGATCGACATGGTGCGCGACTATGTCGAGGAGCATGCTCGCGTCGGCAATTTCTACGTCAACCGCAACCAGATCGGCGCGGTGGTCGAAAGCCAGCCGTTCGGCGGTGAGGGCCTCAGCGGCACCGGCCCGAAGGCCGGCGGCCCGCATTACGTCGCGCGCTTCGCGACCGAGCGGGTGACGTGCATCGACACGACGGCCGCCGGCGGCAACGCGAGCCTGATGGCGGCGCTCGAGGGCTGAGCGGGCCGAGTCAGTCATGTCCCTTTCAGGGATTCGCTGTTAATTGGCCTTGATTCTGTTACAAAAACCGCGGTTTAGACGGGCAGGGCCGGAAGTTGACATCGGTTTCGCTCGCTGGGGAGTTCATGGGGCAGATGAATTTGGCGCGATTGCGTCCGCATGAGCGCGCGTCGGGAGGACGTTCGTGAAGATCGCCGGGATCGAGCTCCCGCGCCTCCTGACCGAGGCGCTGGCCGACTGTCGGCAGCATTTCATCGGGGCAGCGGTGTTCAGCCTGCTGATCAACATCCTCTATCTCGCGCCGACAATCTACATGCTGCAGGTCTACGACCGGGTTGTTCCGACCGGCGGCAAGACCACATTGCTGTTCATCACCGCGGCGCTGGCGCTTGCTTTGCTGACCCTGTCGATGCTCGACATGATCCGCAACCGCCTGCTGATCCGCGCCAGCCAGCGCATCGACGCGTTGATCGCGCCGCGCCTGCTACGGCAGATGATGGCTGCGGATTCGGGCAATGCCGGGCAGGCGATGCGCGACTTCGACAGCGTCCGCACGGCGATGGCGACGCCGGCGATCGCGGCGATGTTCGACGTGCCCTGGACCCCGGTGTTCCTGATCGTCGCCTTCATGCTTCATTTCTGGATCGGGATCATGGCCGTCGTCTCGGCCGTCCTGCTGGTGTCGCTTGCCTGGGCGAACCAGCGCGCGACCCAGAAGAAGATGGAGATGGCGACCTCGGCCATGGCCGCGGCACACAATTCGCAGCAGGCGGCGGCGGTCCACGGCACCACGGTCAAGGCGCTGGGAATGACCGGCGCGATGGTCGGCCGCCAGCTCGGCCATCGCCGAATGGCGCTGGCGAACATGCTGAGCGCGCAATTCTCGGGCGGGCGGCTGACCGCCTCGAGCCGGTTCTTCCGCCTGTTCGTGCAGTCGGCGGCGCTGGGCCTCGGCGCGCTGCTTGCGCTCGCCGGCGATATTTCCGCCGGCGCGATCATCGCCTCGTCGGTGCTGCTGAGCCGCGCCTTGCAGCCGATCGAGAGCATCATCGGCGCCTGGTCGTCGCTGGCCTCGGCTCGCGCCGCAATCCGCCGCCTGTCCGCCACCATGGACACGATTGACGACGAGCGGATCTACACTGCGCTGCCGGTCCCCGAAGGCGTGCTCGACGTCGAGGACATCGGCCTTCGCGGGCGCGACGGACGGCCGATCCTGCTCAGCGTGAGCTTCCGCGCCGAGCCGGGGAAGATCCTCGGCATCATCGGGCCGAGCGGATCGGGCAAGACCACGCTCGGCAAGATCATGATCGGCGCGGTCCAGCCGACCGTCGGGACGATCCGCATCGACGGCGCGCGGCTGACCGACTGGGACCAGGACGAGCTCGGCCGCCACGTCGGATACATGCCGCAGGAGCCGTCGCTGTTCGAAGGCACGATCAAGGAGAACATCTCTCGATTCGAGCAGCCGCACGACGCCGATCACGCGCGGCGGATCGACGAAGCGGTGGTCAAGGCGGCGATGGAGGCGGGCGTCCACGAGCTGGTGCTGCAACTGCCCAAGGGATACGACACGCCGCTCGGCCTGATGGGGGCGGGACTTTCGGCAGGGCAGGCGCAGCGCGTCGCCTTTGCCCGAGCGCTCTACGGCGAGCCGCGGATCCTGCTGCTCGACGAGCCCAACGCCTTCATGGACCAGGCTGGGGAAGCAGCGCTGATCATGGCGACGGCCAAGGCGCGCGCGCGCGGAGCGACGGTGGTCGTCATCGCGCACCGCCGCGGGGTGCTCGCCGCCGCCGACCGGCTGCTGGTGCTCGACGAAGGACGGCCGCGGCTGCTCGGCCCTGCGGCGGAGGTCGCGGCGCGGCTGGCCGCACCCAAGCCCGAGGATGATGCTGCATGAACGAGGTCGTTTCGCTTCCACTGCCGGTGCACAGCGAGGCCGGCAATCCGACGCGCGAAATCCGCCTTGGAGTGGCGATCGCGGTGGCATTTTTCGTGCTGTTCCTGGGCTGGGCGGCGTTCGTTCCGCTGGATGCGGGGGTCAACGCTTCGGGGATCATCGCCGTTTCCGGCAACCGCCAGACCGTCCAGCACAAGGACGGCGGGATGGTGACCGCGATCCACGTTCGCGAAGGGCAGCACGTCAAGGCGGGCGACGTGCTCATCGAGCTTGCGGCGCCGGAGCTGAAAGCCGCCGAACGGGCACTGACGAGCGATTATCTGACCCTGCTCGCACAGCGGGCGCGGCTGATGGCCGAACGGGTCGGTCAGCGCAATTTCGCGGCTCCGCCGGAATTTGCGTCGCTGAGCGCTGACGATCGGCAAATCGCCAATCAGGTGCTGGAAATGCAGCGCTCGGAATTGAGCGCCCGCTACGGCGCCACGGTGGCGCAGCAGTCGGTGCTTGGGCAACGGGCGTCGCAGCTGCGTGAGCAGCAGGGCGGTTATACCCAGCAGCGCGCCTCGCTGATCGAGCAACAGCGGCTGATCGGCGAGGAGCTCGAAGGCATCAAGAAGATCGCCGAAAAGGGGTTCGCCTCGATCAACCGGGTGCGCGCGCTCGAACGCGCCCAGGCCGACCTCAAGGGCCAGCAGGCGCAGATGGAGGCAGAATATGCCCGCGCGAGCCAGGGCATCGGCGAAACCAAGATGCAGTCGCTGAGCGTGTCGCGCGACCGGCTCGAGCAGATCGAAGCCGATCTCAAGGACACCCAGTCCAAGCTGTCGGAGACTCTGCCAAAGCTCGTCGCGACGCGGGAGCAGCTGCAGCATTCGATGGTTCGCGCGCCTGCCACCGGCCAGGTGGTCGGCCTGACGGTGTTCACCGTCGGCGGGGTAGTCGCGCCGGGCCAGAAACTGATGGACATCGTCCCGGACGGGAAAGAGCTGGTGATCCAGGCGCAGCTCAAGCCGTCCGACGCCGACGACGTCTATTCCGGCCAGATTGCGCAGGTCCGGTTCGTCAGCGTGCACAACAAGTCGCTGCCAATCTTCGAAGGGAAGGTCCGGACGGTGTCCGCCGACAGCTTCACCGACGAGAAGACCGGGCGATCCTACTTCCGCGCCGAGATCGTCGTGCCCGAGACCGAGCTGAACCGCGTCCGCGCCGTCCTCGGCAATGGCGAGCTTCGTCCGGGCCTGCCGGTCGACACGGTTCTGACCGTGCGCAAGCGCACCGCGCTGCAATATATCATGGAGCCGCTGACCAGCCGCTTGTGGCGCTCGGGCCACGAGGACTAGCGCGACCGGCCCTTGTCCCAGCGTGGGACGGCATCAAATGCGCGCTGGAGCACGACGGCATAATAGTGGTTGATCATGGCGCGGGGTGGTCCCTCGTTGGACACGAACGCACCTCGCCGAGGCGGTCGAGCTCTCCGGGCTCGGCCGCTTCGTTGTTCTACGTAAGCGGAAATATGGCTCCCCGGGCCTGATTCGAACAGGCGACCATTCGATTAACAGTCGAACGCTCTACCGCTGAGCTACCGGGGAGCAGCCCGCGGCCATGGGTCGCGGGCAGGCGGGCTAGATAGCGAAGCCTATCTTAAAGGCAAGTATCGAAGCGCGCGCCGCGGCAACACCTCAGGTGATGAACTGCTCCATCGCGATGCGCTCGTCGAGCGCGTGCTCGGGATCGAACAGCAAGGTCAGCGAGCGGTCGCGGTCGAGGCTCACCTCGACCCTCGCCACGTCGCGGACCTCGATCTGGTCGGCGACCGCCGACACCGGCCGGCTTTCCGCCTCGAGGATGCGGAAGCACACCGCCGTATCGTCGGGCAGGATTGCGCCCGACCAGCGTCTCGGCCGGAACGGGCTGATCGGAGTCAGCGCGAGCATCTTCGCGGCGAGCGGCAGGATCGGGCCATGGGCGGAGAGGTTGTAGGCGGTCGATCCGGCTGGGGTCGCGACGAGCACGCCGTCGCACGCAAGCTCGGGCAAGGCGACCCGGCCATTGACCGAAATCTCGATCTTCGCCGTCTGCCGGGTTTCGCGCAGGAGCGAGACTTCGTTGATCGCGGCATGGGTGAAGCGGTCGCCGGCGACGGTCGTCGAGCGCATCTCCAAAGGTGCGACGCGGATCGCCTTGGCCGCTTCGATCCGCTCGGGAAGGTCGTCGAGGCGCCACTCGTTCATCAGGAAACCGACGGTCCCGCGGTTCATGCCGAACACCGGCAGATGCGGGCATTCGCCGGCGAGCATCCGGTGTAGCGTGTGCAGCATGAACCCGTCGCCACCGAGCGCGACCAGGGTGCTCGCCTCTTCGGCGGCGGCGAAATCGAACCGGTTGCGCAGCAGGGTCTCGGCGGCCGTCGCCGCTGGACGATGCGAAGCGACAAGCCCGATGCCGAGGCTGGTGAGGTCCTGTGGCCCGTTGGTGTGGGTCTGGGGCGGGTTCGCGTTCAAAGAGGGTCCTTGGGCCTTCCGAGACGCGCGAAACATAGGAAGATTGCAGCGCCCCGTCACTGTCTCGTTTCGGGGCGCGTCTCAGGCGGCGGCTTCCCGCAGGCGGGGCGGGGCGTTACGCCGCATCATGTTCAAGTGGGATAGCGTATTTCAGTGGAGCCGCCGGGCGTCGGACACGCGGCCGCCGCCAATCGTTTCAGCGCGGGATCAGTTGCTCGAAAGTCTGATCGCGCACGAGCAGATCGAGGTTCTGTACCAGCCGCAGATCGAGCCGGGCACGGGGCGGATCGTTGGGGCCGAGGCACTCGCTCGCTGCGCCGTGACGCCGTCGGCCGAGGCCCTGTTCGCGCGCGCCGCAGCCGCCGGCCTCGACGAGCGCCTGTCGCGGCTCGTGCAACGCAAGGCGCTGCGCAATGCCGCAGCGTGGGAAGGGCCGCTGAAGGGCCTCAATTTGTCCGTCAACCTGTTGCCCGAGGACCTCGCGCGCGAGGGTTACGATCAGTGGCTGCTCGGGGAGATCGATACTGCAGGGCTCGATCCTGGTCGCCTCACGGTCGAAATCACCGAGAGCGCGTTGCTCGTCAACCAGCCGGCGGTCGCCGTTCGCCTCGCCAATTTGCGGGACTCGGGAATTGCCATCGCGATCGACGATTTCGGGACCGGCTATGCCAGCCTCGCTTACCTTACAACGCTGCCAATCGACATGATCAAGATCGACCGTGGCCTGATCACCGAGATCGTCGGGCGCGAACGCGACCGGATTGTCGTCAAGGCCATGATCCGGCTTGCCCGCGAGCTCGACCTCCAGGTTGCCGTCGAGGGCGTCGAGAGCACGCCGCAACTGGCGCTTCTCGCCGAGTGGGGCTGCGACCTTTACCAGGGCTTCCTCGGCGCCGGAGCGCTCAGCCAGGAAGAGCTGTGGCGGTTCGTCGCCGCGGCGCAGGTGCAGGCGGCCTAAGCCGAGACGAGTTCTTTCGCGCCGGCTGCGACGACCCTGGCGAGGCCACGCGACAGCTGCAGTGCGCCGGTCAGGCGGGCCTCCGCGCTCGGCCAGTCGCGCGATACGACCAGCTTGCTGTCGGGCCTCAGCTTCGCAGCGCCCTTGAGGCGGTCGATGTAGCCGAGCAATCCGGCGAGATCGGGGAACCCGCCGTCGGCGAAGGTCACGACCGCGCCCTTGGGGCCGAGGTCGAGCTTGGCGATCCGCGCGGCCTTGCAGTTGAGCTTGACCTCGACGATCCGGAGCAGGTTGGCGGTTTCCTCCGGAAGCGCGCCAAACCGATCGATCAGCTCCGCGGCGAACTCGTCGATCGCCGGCCGGTCCTCGAGGTCGCCGAGGCGGCGATAGAGGCCCATGCGGAGGTCGAGGTCGGGGACATAGGCCTCGGGGATGAGGATCGGCGCGTCGATGCTGATCTGCGGCGTGAACTCCTCGGCGCGGGCGATTCCGCCGGCCTTGAGCTCGAGAATCGCGTCCTCGAGCATCGACTGGTAAAGCTCGAACCCGACTTCCTTGATGTGGCCCGACTGCTCGTCGCCAAGCAGGTTGCCGGCGCCACGAATATCGAGGTCGTGGCTGGCGAGCTGGAAGCCTGCGCCGAGGCTGTCAAGGTCAGCGAGCACCTGCAGGCGCTTCATCGCCGCTTCGGTAATCGAGCGGTCGGCGGGCATGGTGAGATAGGCGTAAGCCCGCGTCTTGGCGCGGCCGACGCGTCCGCGCAGCTGGTAGAGCTGGGCAAGTCCGAAGCGGTCGGAGCGATACACGATCAACGTGTTGGCCGTCGGGATGTCGAGCCCACTTTCGACGATCGTGGTCGACAGCAGAACATCATATTTGCGGTCGTAGAACGCGCTCATCCGCTCCTCGACCTGGCTCGGGCTCATCTGGCCGTGGGCGGTCACGGCTTTGACTTCGGGGACCTGCTCGCGCAGCCATTCCTCGATGTTGGGCAGATCGGCGATGCGCGGCACGACGAAGAAGCTCTGCCCGCCGCGATAATGCTCGCGCAGCAGCGCTTCGCGCAGCACGACCGCGTCCCACGGCGCGACGTAGGTGCGCACGGCAAGCCGGTCGACCGGCGGGGTCTGGATGACGCTGAGGTCGCGGAGGCCGCTCATCGCCATCTGCAGCGTCCGCGGGATTGGGGTCGCGGTCAGCGTCAGCACATGGACGTCGGCCTTGAGCGCCTTGAGCCGCTCCTTGTGGGCGACCCCGAAATGCTGCTCCTCGTCAACGATCACCAGGCCAAGCCGCTTGAACGAAATGGTCTTGGCTAGGAGTGCATGGGTGCCGATGACGATGTCGATCGTGCCGTCGGCGAGGCCCTCCTTGGTCTTCTTCGCTTCGGCCGCGGGCACCAGCCGCGACAGGCGCCCGATGTTGATCGGAAAGCCCTGCAGCCGCTCGACGAAGTTCTTGTAATGCTGGCGGGCAAGCAGAGTGGTCGGGCAGACCAGGGCGACCTGTCGCCCCGACATCGCCATGACGAACGCCGCCCGGAGTGCCACCTCGGTCTTGCCGAAGCCGACGTCGCCGCAGACCAGCCGGTCCATCGGCTTGCCGGCTTCGAGATCGGCAAGGACATCGGCGATTGCGCGGTCCTGGTCGTCGGTCTCTTCGTAGGGGAAGCGATCGACGAATTGTGGATAGCTCGAGTCGGGTTCGGCGACGACGCCGGCGCGGGTCGCGCGCATCGCCGCGGTCTTGATGAGCTCGCCTGCGATCGCGCGGATCCGCTCCTTCATCCGGGCCTTGCGCCGCTGCCAGGCTTCGCCACCGAGGCTGTCGAGCGTCGCGCCGCCTTCGCTCTCGCTGCCGTAGCGGCTCAGCAGCTCGATATTCTCGACGGGGACGTAGAGCTTGTCGCCGCGCGCATATTCGAGCGCGACGCAGTCGTGCGGGACCTTGCTGACCGGGATCTGAGTCAGGCCCTCGTAGCGGCCGATGCCATGGTCGGCGTGGACGACGAGGTCGCCAGGCGACAGCGCCGCAAGCTCGGCGAGAAAGGCGTCGGCGGCCTTGCGGCGCTTGCGGCGGCGGACGAGGCGGTCGCCGAGCATGTCCTGCTCGGTCAGGACCGCTACGTCGGGCGTCGTGAAGCCGTGGTCGAGGGGCAGGACGAGGAGCGCCGGCTGGGTCTTCGAGCCGAGTGCCTCCTGCCAATTGTCGACACTCTTTTGCGCCTTGAGGCCGTTCTCCTCGAGCAGTCCGGAAAGGCGCTCGCGCGCACCTCTTGTGTAGCTCGCGAGCACGACCTTGCGGCCCCTGCGGCGAAGATCAGCGACGTGTTGCGCGACCGCTTCGTAGATGTTCGCTTGCTGTGCCCGCTCAGGCGAGAAGTCGCGCGCGACCTGGACTCCGAAATCGATCGTGCGGGCGGATTCCGGCTCGGGGAACGGGGAGGCGAGGTGGATCGGGCGTTCAGCGACGAACCCGTCCCATTCGGCCTTGGCGACATACAGTGCCTGCGGCTCGAGCGGGCGGTAATTGCCGGGCTCGGCCTCCATCGCGCGGACGCGGTTCTGGAAATAGTCCTCGATCGATTCGCGGCGCGCCTCGAGCGCTTGATCGGCGCTCGAATCGCGGAGGATAAGGTCGTTCTCGCCAAGGTGATCGAACAGCGTCTCGAGCCGCTCTTCGAGCAGCGGGAGCCAATGCTCCATCCCGGCCATGCGCCGGCCCTCGGACAGCGCCTGGTAGAGCGGGTCCTGGGTCGCGGTAGCGCCGAAAGCCTCGCGATAGCCCGAGCGGAACCGCTTGATCGTGTCGGTGTCGAGTAGTGCTTCAGAGGCGGGCATCAGGGTGAAGGCCTGGGCCTTGTCGGTCGAGCGCTGGTCGGCCGGGTCGAACCGGCGCAGTGTGTCGATCTCGTCGCCGAAGAAGTCGAGCCTGAGCGCGAGCTCCTCGCCCGCAGGATAGACGTCGACCAGCGACCCGCGGACCGCATATTCGCCATGCTCCGCGACCGTGTCGGCGCGCTGGTAGCCGAGCGCGTTCAGCTGTCCGACCAACACCTCGCGGTCGATCCGCTCGCCCTCGGCGATCCGGCGGGTGAGCTGGCGAACCCGGAACGGCGTCAGCACCCGCTGCGTCGCTGCGCTCGCGGTGGTCAGGACAAGCTGCGGCTTGTCGCTTGCGTTCTGGAGCGCGCTGAGCGTGGCGAGGCGCTCAGCCATCACCCGGAGCGCCGGCGAGGCACGGTCGTAGGGCAGGCAATCCCACGCGGGGAAGGTCAGAACCTCGATCTCGGGGGCGAACAGCGGCGCAGTTTCGGCGAGCGCGCGCATCGCCGCTTCGTCGGCCGCGATGACGACCGCGCGGCGGCCCGCGGCGCTCCCGTACGCGGCGCGGGCGAGGTCTGCTGCGAGCCACGGCAGAAAACCCGCAGGAACGCTGGCCAGCGTCAGCGGATGATCGGCACGAACGACCCGCTGCAGCGGCTCGGTCATCGCGCCACCGGGATGTAATCGAGCTGCTTCAGCGCCTCCATCATGGGACCCTCGAAGCGCTCCGGCACCTCGGCGGTTCCGTGCGCCCAGGCCATGATGTCGACGTCCTGCTCCTCGAGCATTTCGGCGAACAGCGCGCGCTCGTCGGCGCTCCATGACGCATGGCGCGCGTCGAAGAAGCCGCCGATCAGCAGATCGGCTTCCTTGGTGCCGCGATGGTGCGCGCGCCAGTGAAGGCGCTTCAGTTCCGGGTCGGAAGGCATGCCTGCCATTTAGTAAGACTTGCCGCGCATTGCGAGCGCCGCATCTGGCGCTAACAACAGGGCATGCGGCCGGACATCCTCAACCCGCTGTTCACCGAAGTGGAAGCGCTGAAAGGCGTCGGGCCGCAACTCGCCAAGGCGTTGAAGCGGCTGGATATTCTTCGCGTCGTCGATGCTCTCTACCATCTGCCGACCGGAGCGATCGAGCGCATCCGCGCACCGCATGCCAGCGCCGACCTGCTCGGCCGCAACGTGATCCTCGACGTGAAGCCGTTCCAGGGGCGCGAGAATCGCTCGGGCCGCGGGCCGACCCGGATCTACGCGGCGGACGCCGACGGCAACACGATCAGCCTCGTCTATTTCAACAATCCGGGTTGGGCGAAACGCAGCCTGCCGATCGGCGAGATGCGGACCGTCTCGGGCAAACTCGAAGCCTATGGCGACGAATGGCAGATCATTCACCCGGAGGTCTCGGAGCCGGGCAAGGGGGCGGCGCCGGCGCTCCGCGAACCGGTCTACCCGCTGACCGAGGGCATGACGAACCGGCGGCTGGGCGAGCTCGCCCGCGAGGCGCTCGAACGCGCGCCCGAGCTTCCCGAATGGGTCGAGCCGGGTCTGCTCCAGCGCGAGCGTTGGGGCGCGTGGCGAACCTCGCTGGCGATTGCCCACCGCGAGCCCGGCGCCGACGAGGCGAAGCGGCGGCTGGCCTATGACGAGATTTTCGCAAACCAGCTCGCGCTGCTTCTTCTCCGACAATCGCAGCGGCGTCATCGGGCGATTCCGCTCGCCGGGACGGGCGAGCTGATGCGGCAGCTGAGCCTCCCGTACCAGCTGACCGATGCCCAACGCCGCGTGATCCGCGAAATTCGCGGCGACCTCATCCAGTCGATGCCGATGCTCCGCCTGCTCCAGGGCGACGTTGGCTCGGGCAAGACGCTGGTCGCGGTCGCTGCGATGCTGACCGCGGTCGAGAGCAAGGCCCAGGCGGCGCTCCTCGCGCCGACCGAAATCCTCGCCCGTCAGCATCATGCGACCCTGCTCGGAATGCTCGACAGCCTCGGCGTGCGGGTCGCGATCCTGACCGGCCGCGAGAAAGGCCGGGCCCGCGACAGCGTGCTCATGGGTCTCGCCGACGGGTCGATCGACATCCTCGTCGGCACGCACGCGATCTTCCAGGACAAGGTCGCATACAAGAACCTCGGCCTCGCCGTGATCGATGAGCAGCATCGCTTCGGCGTGTCGCAGCGGCTGCTCCTGGCGTCCAAGGCCGAAACCCCGCCGCATCTGCTGGTGATGACCGCAACTCCAATTCCGCGGACGCTGACGCTGACCCAATATGGCGAGATGGACGTCAGCCGCATCGACGAGATGCCGCCGGGTAGAACTCCGATCGAGACGCGCGTGATAAGCGAAGAAAAGCTGCCCGACGTGATCGACGGGCTCGGCCGTCACCTCGCCAATGGCGGCCAGGCATATTGGGTCTGTCCGCTCGTAGAAGAGAGCGAGAAGAGCGACGCCGCGGCGGCCGAGGAACGGGCGCGGGTGCTGAAGCTGCGCTTCGGCGAGGACAAGGTCGGCCTGGTCCACGGCCGCATGAAGGGCGCGGACAAGGACTCGGTGATGGCCCGCTTCGCCGCCGGCGAGCTTGGCGTCCTGGTTGCGACCACCGTGATCGAGGTCGGCGTCGACGTGCCCAACGCGACCCTGATGATCGTCGAGGGCGCCGACCGGTTCGGCCTCGCCCAGCTCCACCAGCTGCGCGGGCGCGTTGGGCGCGGGACCGGCAAGAGCACCTGCCTGCTCATCCGGGGCCAGAATTTGACCGAAGTCGGACGGGCCAGGCTGTCGCTGATGCGCGAGACCAACGATGGCTTCCGCATCGCCGAAGAAGATCTGCGGTTGCGCGGCCCTGGCGAAATCCTCGGCACGCGCCAGTCGGGCGAAGAGGCGTTCCGGGTCGCGACTCCCGAGCTTGTAGCCGAGCTTGCGCCCGTGGCGCAGAGCGATGCGATGCTGCTACTTGACCGCGACGGTGGCCTAAAGGGTGAGCGCGGGAAGGCGGCGCGCGTTTGTCTCTACCTGTTCGAGCGCGACCAGGCCGTGGACCTGATCCGCAGCGGCTAACGGACGAGCAACCCGTGACGTTTCTTGCCGAGGCTGAGCTTCACCGGCTCGTCTCGGCTCGCGATCATCATCGCGGGGTCGTTGACGGTCACGTCGTCGAGGCGAACGGCCCCTTCGGCGATCTTGCGCTTGGCTTCGCCGTTCGACGCGCAAAAGCCGAGGCCCGTGAGCGCCGCGAGAATGCTGAGTCCGTCGCCGACCTGCAGCGTCGGCAGGTCCGTGCCCGTACCGCCCTGGTCGAAGGTCGCGCGGGCCGTCGCAGCCGCAGCTTCCGCCGCTTCGCGGCCGTGCAGCATCGCGGTGGCTTCGGTCGCGAGGACCGCCTTGGCATCGTTAATGCCTGCGCCTTCGAGCTTCTCAAGGCGGGCGATCTCGTCGAGCGGCAAATCGGTGAACAGCCGCAGGAAGCGGCCGACGTCGGTGTCCTGCGTGTTCCGCCAGAACTGCCAGTAATCGTACGGCTTCAGCAGCTCGGGATCGAGCCAGACCGCGCCCGCCGCAGTCTTGCCCATCTTCGCGCCGTCAGCGGTCGTGATCAGCGGTGTGGTGACCCCGAACACCTCGGTCCCTTCGATCCGCCGCGCAAGCTCGATGCCGTTGACGATATTGCCCCACTGGTCCGACCCGCCGAGCTGGGCCCGGCACCCGAAGCGCCGCGACAGCTCGAGGAAATCGTAGGCCTGGAGGATCATGTAGTTGAACTCGAGGAAGGTCAGCGGCTGTTCGCGGTCGAGCCGTAGCTTGACGCTGTCGAAGGTCAGCATGCGGTTGATGGTGAAGTGCCGCCCGACCTCGCGCAGGAACGGGATATATTCGAGGCCGGCGAGCCACTCGTCATTGTTGACCATGATTGCGTCGGTCGGGCCGTCGCCGAAGGTCAGGAACCGCTCGAACACCCGGCGGATGCCGGCGATGTTGGCGTCGATCTGCTCCTGGGTGAGGAGCTTGCGGCCTTCGTCCTTGCCCGATGGATCCCCGACCTTGGTCGTGCCGCCGCCCATCAGCACGATCGGCCGGTTGCCTGACTGCTGGATTCGGCGGAGCTGCATGATCTGGACCAGGCTGCCGACGTGCAGGCTCGGCGCGGTCGCGTCGAAGCCGATATAGGCGGTGACCGGTTCCTTCACCGCAAGCGCGTCCAGCGCCTCGGCGTCGGTCACCTGGTGAATGTAGCCGCGCTCGTCGAGCAGCCGGAGGAGGGAAGAGCGGTACGACGTCATGCGTCGGCGGTTAAACTCGACGGGCCTCAGTCACAACCGTCACCCCCGCGAAAGCCGGGGTCCCGCTGGCTTGAGCAACAAGCGGGATTCCCGCTTGCGCGCGAATGACGATAATGGAGCGATGCAGCTGAGCCTCATCCCGCATCCAGCGACGCCGCCGTCCGATCCCGAGATGAAGGTCTGGGCGACAGTCGATCATGCCGCTGCGCTGGGTGCGACCGCGACGACCAACATCTGGTTCGGGGTCGGCGCGCCCGCTGCCCGTTTCGTCATCCCG
>Ga0207657_10004957_pt1 | contig 14012 bp, 15 predicted proteins | sample KBSC33metaG_FD_184316 | JGI IMG/M metagenome (GOLD analysis project Ga0207657, IMG submission 184316) | Corn rhizosphere microbial communities from Kellogg Biological Station, Michigan, USA - KBS C3-3 metaG (SPAdes) (version 2) | ecosystem: Host-associated > Plants > Roots > Rhizosphere > Soil ... | reverse complement strand
AAGGCGTCATGCCCAGCTTCGTGTCGCGCGTCGAGCGGCCCGACCGCGGCGGCGAGTGGGTCAACTACCTCGAGGCCCGCGAGCGCGCTGCCGAGCGCTGGGTCGCCCGGCTCGGGCTCGACCGGCGGCCCGAGGGCGAAGGCCCGAACCGCCCGTCGGTCAAGCTCCTGCACGTCGACGGCGACGAGGACGCCCTGCTCGCCTCGCTGCTCTTCGAGGCCTCCGGCGCCGACGAGGAGACCACGCGCATCCGCCTCGCCGCGCTGAGCGCGGACGAGCGCGGCGAGCTGCTGGCCGACTGCGTCGGCGAGCGCTCGAACCGCCGCCACCGCCCCGGCCGCGGCTTCGAGGCGCTGCGCTACCGCTTCGAGATCGTCTCGGACTACGGCGCGTTCCGCGACCTGCAGCGCCATCGGATGCTGACCGTCCAGTGGCAGCGGCTGACGCCGGACCTCGGCGCGGGCGTGCCCGAGGAGGTCGTCGCGGCCGGCGTCGGCGCCGCGTACAAGCGCGCCCTCGAGGTCTCGCGCGAGGCCTACGAGCGTCTGCTGTCGGCCGGCCACGACCAGCGCCAGGCGATGTACGCGCTGTGCCTCGGCTACCGGATCCGCTACGTGCTCGACCTCAACGCGCGCGAGGCGATGCAGATGATCGAGCTGCGCTCCGGCCGCGAGGGCCATCCCTCCTACCGCGCCGTCGCCCACGAGATGCACCGCCAGATCGCCGAGGTCCACCCCTCCGTCGCCGCCGCGATGCGCCACGTCGACACCGACACCGAGCCGCGGCTCGAGCGCATCCTCTCCGAGATGCGCACGCAGGCGAAGCTGGACGCCGTCGCCAAGGGGTAACCCCCTTCGGCGTGAGCTTCACCGTCGGCATCGAAGAGGAGCTGCTGCTCGTCACCCCCGACGGGAGCGGCCTGCGCGACGACGCGCCCGAGGTCGTCGCGGCCATGGGCGCGGAGCCTTCGGCGGCCGGCCCCGAGGCCCACGCCGCGGTGGTCGAGCTGCGCTCGCCGCCCAGCGAGCGGGCCGAGGACGCCGCCAGCGCGCTCGCCGCCTGCCGGCGAAGCGCGGTCGACGCCGGCGCCACGCTGATGGGCGTGGGCCTGCACCCGACGGCCCCATGGGGCGACGCCGCCCTCAACGGGGGCGAGCGCTATGCCTCGGTCGGCGAGACGATGCGCGGCCTCATCACCCGCACGCCCGAGTGCGCGCTGCACGTCCACGTGGGCATGCCTGGTCCCGAGGAGGCGATCGTCGCCTGCAACGGCCTGCGCGAGCACCTCCCGCTGCTGATCGCGCTCGCCGGCAACTCGCCGTGGTGGGACGGGACCGACTCCGGCCTGGCGAGCGCACGCTGGGCCGTCGTCCGCTCCTACCCGCGGCGCGGCGTCCCGCGCGTGTTCCGCGACCGGGCCGACTACGACGAGACCGTCGCCGCCTTCCTGGCCGCCGGCGACCTCGACGACCCGACCTTCGCCTGGTGGGACATCCGCCCCCACCCGGTCCTCGGAACCGTCGAGGTCCGCGAGATGGACGTGCAGTCCTCGCTCGGCGCCACGGCGGGGATCGCCGCGCTCGTCCGCGGCCTGGCACGCGCCGCCGTCGAGCGGCCCGCCGCCGAGCACCAGCCGCCCGAAGCGATCGCCGAGTCGTGCTTCCGGGCCGCGCGCGACGGCGTCGGTGCGCGGCTCCTGCATGACGGAGCGCTGCGCCCGGTCGCCGAGATCGCCGCCGCCGCGATGGCCCTGGCGGGCGACGATCCCGCCCTCGAGGGCATCGAGCGGATCCTCGCCGAGGGCAACGGCGCGGACCGCCGGCGCGCCGCGCACGCCGGCGCGGGCACCGAGGGCATGCTCGCCGACCTGGTCGCCGAGACCGCGGCCACGTTTGAGCGCTAAGGCCCCGGGAAAGGGACGGGACATGCCAGCGCTCAACTCGCTCGACCACGTGGCCCTCTGGGTCGCCGACCGCGACGCGATCGCCGACCTGTGCTGCACGACGCTCGGCATGCACGTCATCGAGCGCACCGACGACTTCACGCTGATCGGCGCCGACGCCCGGCAGGGGAAGCTGACGCTGTTCGACGCCGAGGGCCCGCGCGAGCGCGGCTCGCTCGCCCGCGTCGCGTTGCGGGTGAGCGACGCCGACCGGGCCGGCGCCGAGCTCCCGGAGCTCGAGGGGCTGCGGCTGGAGCTCGTCCACCGCGAAGGCGCGCTCGACTACGACCTCGACCACGTGGTGCTGCGCGTCGCCGACCCCGGGCGGGTCGCGCAGAAGCTCGTGGACCTCGGCTTCGAGGAGCGCGACGGCCGCCTGTGGATCGCCGACCGCTTCGTCGAGCTCGAGCCCGGTGGCGAGGGCGACGAGCCCGAGCGGCCGCTGCTCAACCACCTGGCCGTGCTCGTCGACTCCGCCGACGAGCACATCGACCGCGCGCGCGAGCTCGGCGTGGAGGTCACCGACATCAAGGACGCCCCCAACACGTACGCGGGCTTCGTGCGCGGTCCGGAGGGCATCCGCATCGAGTTCGTCGAGCACAAGCCCACGTTCTCGCTCGTGTGAGCGTGCTTGTCGCCGGAGCCGGCATGGCCGGGCTCGTGGCGGCGGCGCGGCTGCGCGAGCTAGGCGTGGCGGTCGAGCTGCGCGAGAAGGGCGATCGCCCCGGCGGCAACATGCGGCTGTCCTCGGGCGTGATCTGGCGCCATCGCGAGCTCGAGCGCTTCCACGCTGAGTGCCCGACCGGAGATCCCGAGCTGCAGCGGCTGATCTGGGAGCGCCTCGACGATGCCGTCGCATGGCTGGAGCGCCAGGGCGCGCCGGTCGTCGCGCGCGAGACCCGCAACCCGCTGACCGTAGGGACGCGCTTCGACCCGGCCGGAACGGTCGCCGCGCTGGCGCGTGATGTCCAGCTCGACAGCCCGGTGACCGACCGGCCCGACAGCAGGCCCCTGATCCTCGCGACCGGGGGGTTCGCGGCGTCGCTGCCGGGCGTCTTCCATCGCTGCACGCCGTGGAGCACCGGCGACGGGCTGCGGCTCGGCCTGGCCGCCGGCGGCCGTGAGTCCGCCGGGATGGACGAGGTGTTCGGCCGCGCGCTGCCGGCCCCGCCCGCGCGGATCGGCGAGGACGACTTCGTGCGGCTCGCGCAGCTCTACGGCCGCCACGCGCGGATCACCGCCCGCGACGGCGCGACCTGGACGGCGCAGACCTGGTCGGAGAACGACGTCACGCAGTTCCTGGCGCGCCACGGCGGCGGGACGTTCGCCGTGCCGCGCGAGCGGCTGAGCGAGCCGACGCCCTACGGGACGGTGGAGGAGGCGATCCGCGCGGCGGAGCGTTCCGGCGGCCCGGTGCGCTGGGGCGAGGCGACCGTCGAGGTCGACGTCGTCGCCGGCGTGTCGACGACGCTCGGGGGGTTGGCGGTCGACGCGACCGCCACGGTCGCGCCCGGGGTGTTCGCCGCCGGCAACGACGCCGGCGGCTGGTCGACCGGCGGCTACGCGTCCGGGCTCGCCGCCGCGCTCGTGCTGGGACTGGTGGCGGCCGAGGCTATAGACACGACGTAAACAGCGTTGTAAGGTCGGCCGGTGCGACGTCAAGCGCTGATCGCGGCCGCCGCGCTCGCCGCGGCGACCGGCACTGCCGCGGCCCGCACGGGCCAGACCGACGGGCTGCGCGACGCCCGCTACTGCGAGTTCCTCGTCGTCAAGGGGACGGTCCCCCACGCCACCGCGTGGGTCTGGAACACGATCAAGCTCGGCACGTGCCCGCAGTCGTGGTGGGACAACATCGACGCGGGCGACGTCGCGAAGGCGTTCGGCGGGTCGATCGCGGTGCTCAACGGGCCGCGGCACTTCCTCATGGACGCGGCGAAGGCGGTCGTCGGCAAGGTCCAGAGCTACAAGGGACAGAGGCTCACGAACGTCGCGCAGATCCACCTCACCGATCTCGACCAGTCGCCGTTCCGCGACCACGTGATCTCGCGGACGAACACGTGGACGTGGAACAAGGGCCGGACGCTGTTCGAGCTCGTCGCCCCGGGCGGCGACGTCTACATCATGCAGAGCTACTCCCAGATCGTCGACCCGACGCTGACGCTCGCGCAGCTGCCGTCGCTCGGCAACCGCCTGAAGCTCCCCGACGGCTGGCGCTACCGCACGCGTCACCTCGCCAAGACGCTCGTGCTGCACGCCCACGGCGCGGCCACGGTGCTCCAGGACGACCTCAAGGACACCTACCAGCTGGTGACGACCACGCGCCCGAAGGGGCCGCGCACACAGCGCACGGTCCATGTGGACGGCGCCACCAAGAACGTGTCGAACGCAGACGGGGTCTTCGAGGACAAGGGCACGATCACCGGATCGCCGTTCGGCGACGGCACGATCGACCTGTCCGGCACGTTCGGCGACGGGAAGTTCGCCGGCACCTTCCGCCTGCTCCTCGCCCACGGATCCGTCAGCGGCCCGTTCGCGACGACCTACACGACGAGCGGCAACGAGATCGACTTCACCGGCACCGGCTCGTTCACCGGCGGCACCGGCCTCTACCGCGGGATCACCAGCGGCACGCTCACCGTCCACGACCACAACACCCTCGACGGCCAGAACGGCGTCGTCACCGTCGACGGCCAGGCGACGTACTGAGGATCAGCGGCCGGCGCGGCTTCTGGGTGAAGTCGAAGTCCTTGACGAGGTTGCCGAGGCCGGGCGCGTTCTCGCGGACGGTCGGGCGCGGGTCGGGGCGGCCGTCGGTCTTGGGGTCGAGCCGCTCGCCGCCGAGGAAGCGGTCCTCGATGAACTTGGCGAACGCGTCGAAGCTCAGCTGCTGGTGGTCGATCACGCCGCGGCGCGCGTACGGGCTGATGACGATGCCCGGGACACGGAAGCCGTAGCCGTTGCCGTCGATCACCGGCGGCGCGACGTGGTCGTAGAAGCCGCCCCAGTCGTCCCAGGTCAGGAAGATCGCGGTCGATGACCACGCGCGCGAGCGCATGATCGCGTTGATCACGCCGGTCACGTAGGACTGGCCCCTGGACACGCTCGAGGTCGGGTGCTCGCTGACCAGGCCGCTCGGGATCACCCACGAGACGGCCGGCAGCGCGTTGTGGCGCAGCATCGTGAAGAGCTTGGACGTGTCGCGCACGTTGCCCACCTGCCCGTCCTGCTGGACTGTCGTGAACGACGGGAGCGGGTTCCACAGGCCATCGGTGTGCGCGCTCTGGTCGTCGTAGAGGCAGAACTGCTCGCCGGTCTCGCAGTCGGGCTCCGGGCCCTTCTTGATGAAGTAGGCCCAGCTGACGTGGTGGCGGTACAGCAGGTAGGTCAGGTCCGTCCACGCGTAGTTGGGCTGCTTGTGCGGAGCGGGACCGAGATCGGCCGGAAGGTCCGGCGCCTCGATCTGGCTCTGGCAGCTCATGGGATCGCCCAGGATCGAGCAGGTCGCCGACCACTCCGAGACGAGGAACAGATGCGCCGGCAGGCTCCACGACGCGTTGGGCTCGTACATGTGGTCCTGCAGGACGAAGTTCTTCGCGTAGCTCCAGTAGTTCGGGATCTCGCGGGCGTCGTGGTAGCCCATCATGTCGATGTAGCCCTTGCGCCCGGCCGCGAGGTCGGCCTGGCAGTCCTTCGGGTCCACCGGCGCCGTGCACGACTGGCGCGCTGCGATGAACCCGTCCATCTTGCCGCCGTTGACGTCGGTGACGAACGCCTGGTTCTCGTGCGGGCCGCCGAAGTTCTGGTCGTGGGCGTCGTGGAACGGCTTGACGCAGCCGCCGTGCTTGGGGTCCGGGACACACGGCACCTTGCCCGGGTGGCCGGCCAGGCCGGGGATGCCGTCGGCCTTCGGATACGTCCCGAAGTAGGAGTCGAACGACCGGTTCTCCTGCATGATCACCACGACGTGGCGGATCTTCTGGATGCCGGTGGCGGCGCCGGCGGCGGGGACGAGCGCGGCGAGCAGGAGCGCCACGGCAGCGGCGACGGTGCGGGACATGCCCGCACCCTACCGATGTTGTTTACGTCACGTCAACTATGCCTCGTCCGCCTGGCGCTCCTTGATCTTGCCCTCGAGCTGGGCCATGACGTCGGGGTCGCGCAGCGTCGTGACGTCGCCGAGCTCGCGGCCTTCGGCGATGTCGCGCAGCAGGCGGCGCATGATCTTGCCGCTGCGGGTCTTGGGCAGGTCGCCGGCCCAGATGACGCGCTTGGGGCGGGCGAACTTGCCGATGCGCTCGGCGACCGTGCCGCGGATCTCCTCGATCAGCTCGTCCGAGCCGTCGTCGTCGGCGCCCTCGAGCGTGACGAACGCGCAGATCGACTGGCCGGTGTCCTCGTCGGCCTGCCCGATCACGGCGCACTCGGCGACCCGCGGGTGGGCCACGACCGCCGACTCGATCTCGGCCGTCGAGAGGCGGTGGCCCGAGACGTTGACGACGTCGTCGACGCGGCCGATGACCCAGAAGTAGCCGTCGTCGTCATCGCGCCGCGACGCGTCGCCGACCAGGTAGGTCTCCTTGCCCCACTTCGAGAAGTAGGTCTCGACGAAGCGGTCGTCGTCGCGGAACAGCGTGCGCAGCATCCCCGGCCATGGCCGCCGCAGCGACAGCAGGCCCTGGGTGCCGTTGTCGACCTCGTTGCCCTCCTCGTCGAGCACGGCCGCCTCGATGCCCGGCAGCGGAAGCCCGGCGCTGCCCGGCTTCGCGTACTGGGCGCCGGGGATCGTCGTGATCATGATCCCGCCGGTCTCGGTCTGCCACCACGTGTCGACGATCGGGCAGCGCCCGCCGCCGACGACCTCGCGATACCACAGCCACGCCTTCGGGTTGATCGGCTCGCCGACCGACCCGAGCAGCCGCAGCTTGCCCAGGTCGAACTTCTCGACGTGCTCGACGCCCCACTTCATGCACGCGCGGATCGCGGTGGGCGCGGTGTAGAAGATGGTCGCGCCGTAGCGCTCGCACAGCTCCCACCAGATCCCCTTGTGGGGATAGTCCGGCGCGCCCTCGTACATCACCGACGTCGCGCCGTTCATCAGCGGCCCGTAGACGATGTAGGAGTGGCCGGTGACCCAGCCGACGTCGGCCGAGCACCAGTAGACGTCGGTGTCGGGCTTGAGGTCGAAGACCGTCTTGTGCGTCCAGGCGACGTGCGTCAGATAGCCGCCGGTCGTGTGCAGGATGCCCTTCGGCTTGGCCGTCGAGCCGCTCGTGTACAGCACGTAGAGGGGGTGCTCGGCGTCGAGCTCGGCGGCCGGGCACTCCGCGTCGGCCTGCTCCATCAGCTCGTCGTAGAACGCGTCCTTGTCGGCCATCGGGCAGTCGTTCTTCGAATGCCGCACGACGATGCACGCGAGGTCGGGCATCACCTCGTCGACCTGCTCCTTGATCGGCGCGGTCTTGCCCTTGCGCCGCGCGCCGTCGACCGTGATCAGCAGCTTGGCGTCGGAGAACTCCATGCGCTCGGCGACCGACTCCGCGCTGAAGCCACCGAAGACGACGTTGTGCGGCGCCCCGATGCGCGCGCAGGCGAGCATCGCCACGACGACCTCGGGGACCATCGGGAGGTAGATGCCGACGACGTCGCCGGCCTCGACTCCGCGGTCCTTCAGGACGTTGGCGAACCGCTGGACGTCACGGTGCAGGTCGGCGTAGGAGATGTCGCGCTCCTCGCCCTCCTCCCCGCGCCAGTGGAACGCCACCCGGTCGCCGTTGCCCGCCTCGACGTGCCGGTCCAGGCAGTTGTAGGACGCGTTGATCTTCCCGCCCGTGAACCACTTGTAGAACGGCGGGTTGGAGTCGTCGAGGACCGTGTCCCACTCCGAGAACCAGTGCAGGTCGCGGGCGCGCTCGGCCCAGGCCTCCCGCCAGTCGTCGGCCTGCGGGACCTCCTTGATGTTCGCTGCCGCGGCGAAGTCCTCGGGAGGGTCGAAGCGCTCCACGTCGAGGAGCTCCTCGAGTCGCTGCTCCAGGGTCTGCTCGTCGGTGGCCATGCGCTTGTTCCCTCCCGAGGGTCGGACTGCTACTGCGTGATGCTCAGCGGTCTGGTGGGCAACACCGTCCTGCCGAACGTGTGGTTGACGACTGCGGCGAATGAGGCATACCACGCCACGGCTGCCGTCGCGAGCCCGAGCCACCCGCCGATCTTGATGACGTTCGGATGCGCACCGGCGTTGCCGATGCCCAGGAAGAAGAACGTCACAGCCAGCAGGAAGAACACGGCCGCGATCGCCGCGGTGGTGCGCAGCGACGCCACGAACATGTACGTGGTGAAGATGCCCCAGGCGATCAGGTACAGGCCGATCGCGTGGCCGGCGTCCTTGGCGGGGATGTCCTTCGCGAACCACTGCGCCAGCGCGAAGAACGACAGCCAGAACGCGCCGAACGAGGTGAAGGCCACCGCGCCGAACGTGTTGCCCGTGCGGAACTCCCACATCCCCGCGAGCAGCTGCGCCAGTCCGCCGTAGGCGACCGCCAGGCCGAGCACCACCGGCTCGCCGCCCTTGCCGACAAGGTCCGCGTTGAACATGCTCAGCACGAACGTCGTCATCGCGAATCCGGCGAGTCCGAGCGGGCCGGGATCGGCCAGCGGGCTCGGGATGAACCGGACGCGAGTGGCGTCGGTGCCAGCCGTCGGGTCGGGGCTGAAGCGAGCCTCCGAAGCCGTGGTGGCTTCCATCACTACCTCCCATCTGCTGTGGGACTCCAGGGGCGGAGCCCCTTCTGACAGGCTTGTTGCCATGAGCACGAGCGCCCAAACGCCACCTGACGCGCCAGGAGTCACCCACGAGTGGGTCGACGCGGGCGGGTTGCGCACCCACGTCGCCCTCGCCGGCCCGGAGGACGCACCGCCGCTGCTGCTCGTGCACGGCTGGCCGCAGAACTGGTGGGCGTGGCGCGAGGTCATCGCGCGAACCAAGGACCGCTATCGCATCATCGCCCCGGACCTGCGCGGCCACGGCTGGACCGACGCGCCGCGCAGCGGCTACGGCAAGGACCAGCTCGCGACCGACCTGCTCGCGCTGCTCGACGCGATGGGGCTCGATCGCGTCACCTGGGTCGGCCACGACTGGGGCGCGTTCACCGGCTGCCTCGCGGCGATGCGCTCGCCCGAGCGCTTCGAGCGGCTGCTCACGCTGTGCGTCCCGCCGCCGTTCGCGCGCGACCGCAGCCTCAAGACGCTGGCGCTGCTGCTCTCCTACCAGGGCCCGATCAGCACGCCGCTGCTCGGCAGCTTCATCGTGCGGCGCGGCTTCGCCGCGCGGATCCTGAAGATCGCGCGGGCGAAGGGCTCATGGGATCCCGCGGACATCCGCGTCTACGACGACGTCTTCCGCGCGCGCCCGTGGGTGACCGTGGGCATGTACCGGACGTTCCTGACCCGCGAGCTCGTGCCGCTCGCGCGCGGCAAGTACTCGGCGAGCGACCTGACGGTCCCGACGACCGTGCTCGTCGGCGACCGCGACGCGATCACGAAGTCCGTGACGAGCGAGGCCTTTCCGCAGCTGGAGGTCCGGCGCGTGCCGGACGTCGGTCACTTCCTGCCGGAAGAGGATCCCGACGCGGTGGTCAGCGCGATCGGCTGATCACGGCGCTCGGCGCGAGCGCGTCTGCTGGTGCGTCCGGGGAACCGGCGCTCCTCGACCATCGCCGCCCCGCAGGCCGGGCACTCACGCTCCGGCTCGATGGAAGCGATGATGTTCCACCGGACTTCTCCACACTCAGGACAGCGCATGCCGAACACCTCCTTCGGCATACCCTGACGGACGCCTGCTCTATCTGCGCCGCTTCTTCTTCTTGGAGCGCGAGTGCTGCGGGCGTTCCGCGCCGGGGTCGACCGGCGCCGGTGGCGGCAGGTCCTTGGGCGTCCGCCCGGTCTCGCGCGGCGGGGCGCCGTCGCCCTGCCCCTTGGCGCGCTGCTGGGCCTCGAGCATCTCCTGGCGGGTCGGCCACGGCTCGGCGCGGCCGGTCTCCCATGCGGGCGGGGCCCCGTTGGGGAAACGCCCGAAGAACAGCATGCCGAGCCCGATGAGCCAGAACGCCTGGACGATCGGGATGCTGAAGAACGGGAACGCCAGGAAGACGCCGGCCATGATCCCCAGCACGCCCATGAAGCGGGTGAGCAGGCCGACCCGCATCGCGTTGAGCGCGATGAGGACGATGCCCAGGCCGAGGGCGACGTGGCCGACGAACCCGATCAGGCCCGACGTCAGCGCGAGCGACGGCTGCAGCGCGTCGTGGGCGGCCTTCGTGCCGTGGGCATGGCCGGGGTCGAGGAAGTTCGACACCGCGACGTCGACCGAGATCTGGCCGACGAGGATCCCGATGAACGTCGCGACGCCGCCCGCGGCGAGCGCGATCAGCGCGCCCTGGCCGAACTCGGGGCGGCGCGCGCGGGTGGCGCGGAAGAGGTAGACGAGCGCGAGCGCGGTGAGCGGCGCCGACAGGGCCGTCATCGCCTGGCCGATGGTGAGGACCGTGACGTGGTCGTTGACGAACCGGACGGTCTTCTCGAGCAGGCCGTGCGGCGACGTCGGGTCGAGCGCGTCGCGCAGGCCCTGCGGGATGGTCACCGACGGGCGGTCGCGCAGCGCCACGCCGCCGAGCACGGTGCCGGCGATCGTCGCGATGCCGGCGAGGATCGCCGCGATGGCGGCGCGCGACCCGAACTGGGCCTCCCACGCGAGGCGCTCCTCGACGCTCGGGGTCTCGGACCCCCCCGCTCCGCTCATCGCTCGGCGTCCGCCTGGGGCGTCGAGCCGGCTCCCACACGGGGCTGGGCGGCGGGCGCGGAGACGGGTCGCGGCGGCGTCCAGTCGAGGTCCTCGCGCTCGACGGCGCGCGACAGCCGGTCGCCGGCCGTGAGCACGAGGTCCAGGCCCGGCCGGGCCAGCCGGATCAGGGCCTCGATGCGGCCGCGCCAGGCCAGCTGCGTCGGAGACGGGGGCGCCACGGCGGAGGAGTCTATGGCTCGCGCAGAGGTAGGGTCTGTGTGTGCAGATCCGCGAGGTGATGACCGAGTCGGTCGTGACCGCGCCGCCCGACTGCCCGGTGCGGGCGGTGGCGGAGATCATGCGCGAGCGCAACATCGGCTCGGTCGTGCTCGTCGACGACGACGGGCGCCCGGTGGGCTTCGTCACGGACCGCGACCTCGCGGTCAGCGTGCTGGCGGACGGACGGGACCCGGCCGAGCCCGCGGAGGGCCATGCGACGTCGCCGGTCGTCACCGGGAACCCGGACATGACCGTCGAGCAGGCCGCCGAGCTGATGGTCAGCCATGGCGTCCGCCGCCTCCCTGTGCTCGACGGCGAGCGGCTGATCGGGATCGTCACGCTCGACGACCTCGCCGTGCGCACCGGCGACCTGGAGCTCGCGCAGCGGATCACCGCGGAGATCACGCGGGCGTCGATGCCGGGCTTCTATTTCCACGACCGCGGCGGGTGAGCTGCCCGGCCTGCGGTGGGCCGCTCGCCGCGTGGCGGGCGGGCCTCGAACGCTGCACGCGATGCGGCACCGCGGTGACGACCGGCGCGCCGCCGCCGGGCGATCCCCGCGGCTACGGGACCGACCGGCCGCGGCTGGCGGGCGTGGCGGCGCCGCTGCTCGCCATCTTCGACCGCGCGCGGCTGCGGCTGCTCGCGCGGGTGGCGCCCCCGCCGGGGCGGCTCGTGGACGCCGGCGCGGGGCGCGGGCGCTTCGTTGCCGCCGCGCAGGCGGCGGGCTACGACGCGACGGGCATCGAGCCGTCGCCCGGCGCGGTCGAGGCCGCGCGGACGCTCTACGGCGTCGAGCTCTCGCCCGCCGGCGTGAACGCGGCGACGTTCGAGGACCTCGACGCGGTCAGCCTCTGGCACGTGCTCGAGCACCTCGACGACCCGGCGGCCGCGCTCGAGCGGATCGCGGGCTGGCTGCGCCCCGGCGGCGGGCTGCTCCTCGGCGTGCCGAACTTCGCGAGCATCCAGGCCCGCATCGGCGGGAAGCGGTGGTTTCACCTCGACGTCCAGCGCCACCGCGTGCACTTCACGCCGGCGGGTCTGCGCGCGCTGCTCGAGCGCAGCGGCTTCGAGGTCGTCGCCGAGCGCCACGTCCTGCTCGAGCACAACGTCTTCGGGATGTGGCAGACGCTGGTCAACCGGGTCGCGCCCACCCCGAACTGGCTGTTCCGCGCGCTCCAGCGCGACGCGCCGGTGCGGATCACCGACGCGCTCGTGACGCTCCTCGCGCTGCCGCTCGTCCCGGTTGCTGCGCTGCTCGAGCTCGCGTGCGGCCTCGTCCGCCGCGGCGGGACGATCGCAGTCGTGGCTAGAGCAGCGACAGCGCCGCCTCGCTGATGTCGCCGCCGCGCTCGCGGCGCGCCCGCGGCAGGAGCATCGCGACGGCGTCGGCGGCGGCCACGACGTGCGGCGGTGCCTGCTCGCGCGTGAGGACCACCGCGGGATCGGCGACCGCGCGCAGCCGGCCGCGGGTGACCGGCCAGCTCGCGATCCCGGCAAGGTCGGCGAAGAACGCGCGGTGAGCGCGCTGCGCACGCTCGACGCGGTCGGCGGCGGCACCACCGCCGAGCCAGCGGGCGACGGCCAGCTCCGGTCCGCCCTCGCGGAGCGCTTCCTCGAGCAGCAGGCGCTCCGCGGCGAGCGCCTCGGCGGCCTCCGCGACGAACGCGAACAGCGGCGGGTCGGCGAGCACCACCGCGCCGGCCAGCTCGGCGTGGCGCTCGAGCAGGTCGAGCGCGACGAGCGCACCGAAGCCGAGCCCCACGACGACCGCGTCGGTGGCGCCGAGCGCGCGCAGGACGCCGGCGGCGTCCTCGGCCTGCTCGTGGACGGTCGTCGCCTCGTACGGCTCGGGCGCGCCGCTCGCGCCATAGCCGCGGCGGTCGTAGGCGATCGTGCGTGCGCGGCCGGCCAGCGCTTCGGCCAGCGCAGCCACGTCCTGCGCGTCCGACGCGATGTCGTGGACGATGAGCAGCGGGCGGCCCTCGCCGCGCTCGGAGACCGAGAGCGGAACGCCCGCGCCCTCGACGACAGCCGTCATCAGCGCGGGCGCAGCTTGACCTGCCCGGCCACGAACGCGATCGGCTTGGCGCGGCCCTTCGCGCTCTGCCGGACGATCACGTCGAGCTTCTGGCCGGCCAGCGCGTGGATGACCTGGGTGCTGCCGTGCGCGAGGCGCAGCGTGACGCGCGCCCGCTTCCCGCTCTTCAGCGAGAACCGCGCGCTGCCCAGCAGCGGCTCGGCCTGCTGCAGCGGCTTCGGCCACGCCGGCGGCGCCGTTGCCGCCCGCCCGGAGCCGAAGCCGCCCGCGGCGATGCCGATCGTGCCCTTGCACGCCGCGCCCGCCGGGCACGACACCGGGAGCTTCGTGTCGCCGTGTCCGTCGACCGGGGCGGTCTTGTAGGAGTCGGGCACGTCGAGCGCCTCGATGATCGCGACGCGGGCGAGCTGCATGTCGACCTCGAGCTTGCTCGTCGCGTCGGTGTCGCTGTCGGCCTGCACGTCGGTGCCGATCAGCTGGAATGGCAGGAGCGGCGCGCCCTGCGGGCCGGTGCCGCTGACCAGCACCGGCGCGCTGAGGTTGTCGGGGACGGCGGGAGGCGTGAGGCCGCTCACGGGGCAGTTCTTCCACGGCGAATCGATGGAGTCCCCGCTCAGGCCGGGGCTCGCCCCCGGAGTGAAGGTGAACGTGAGCGGCACCACCTGCGTTCCGCAGTCCGGCTCCGGCGGCTGGGAACCGTCCCCCGAGGGGCAGCCGTCGGTGTTCACGACCGCGCTGGTCGTACTCACGATCGGTACCCTCACGCTGTTCGTGTTTGCGACGCGCCTGTCGACTCGTATACGGCGATTGCGTGACGAGGCAGAGGATGCAGTGCAGGAAGCGTTCACGAAGGCCTATCGCAACCTCGGCACCTTCCGGCCGGGTGCCGCGTTCCGCCCCTGGCTCTTCACGATCGTCGCCAACGAGGCCCGGAACCGGCGGCGCTCGATGTCGCGCCGCGCCTCGCTCGAGCTGCG
>Ga0207657_10004951_pt1 | contig 14018 bp, 17 predicted proteins | sample KBSC33metaG_FD_184316 | JGI IMG/M metagenome (GOLD analysis project Ga0207657, IMG submission 184316) | Corn rhizosphere microbial communities from Kellogg Biological Station, Michigan, USA - KBS C3-3 metaG (SPAdes) (version 2) | ecosystem: Host-associated > Plants > Roots > Rhizosphere > Soil ... | reverse complement strand
CAGGTGATGCAGTTCATGCCGTGGATGATGATGCTGTTCTTCGCGCCGCTCGCGGCCGGCCTGCAGCTTTATTATGTCGCGAACAACCTGCTCACCCTGCTCCAGCAGCAGATGCTGTATGCGCGTTCGGGGCTCAACGACGAGCCCAAGACGTGACCGAGCAGGACGCGGAAAAGGATGCGCTGATCGAGGCCGCGCGCAAATTGTTCGCCGGCCCGATCGCGTTCCTCAAATCCGCTCCGGGGCTGCAATTCCTGCCGCCCGACGACGTGCCGGAGGTGGCCTTTGCCGGCCGCTCCAACGTCGGCAAATCGTCGCTGCTCAACGCGCTCGCCAACCGCAACAGCCTCGCGCGCACGTCGAACACGCCGGGGCGCACGCAGGAGCTGAACTTCTTCGACGTGGGCGATCCGCTCAAGCTGCGGCTGGTCGACATGCCCGGCTACGGCTTCGCCGAGGCGCCGAAGGACGTGGTGCGTAAATGGCGCCACCTGGTGAACGATTATCTGCGCGGCCGCCCGAAGCTCAAGCGCGCGCTCGTGCTGATCGACAGCCGCCACGGCATCAAGCCGGTCGATCTCGAGGTGATGGAGATGCTCGACAAGGCGGCGGTCTCCTACCGCCTCGTCCTCACCAAATCGGACAAGATCAAGGCGAGCGAGCTGGCGGCAGTGCGCGAACGCACCGAAGCCGAAGCCCGCAAACACCCCGCCGCGCACCCGGACATCATCGCCACTTCGAGCGAAAAAGGCGGCGGCATCCCGGAGCTGCGCGCGGCGGTGCTGGAAGCGGTGATCAACTAGCCTCAGGAGTATTGCCCCAAATCCGTTCGGGCTGAGTCTGTCGGAGCCCTGCACTTCTTCTTTCGAAGAGCGAAAGCAGCCCCCTTCGACTGCCTGCCAAGGCAGGCGCTCAGGACAGGCTTCGACAAGCTCAGGGCGAACGGAGATTCAACCTTCCTGAAAACGACTCCAGGCAGGCCGTGCGGCCGCTTCAGCCCGCTTCGGACAGGAAATCGTCGAGCTGGTCGAACGTGCCGGTCCAACCGCCGTTCATCGATGCCATCATGCCCGCAAACGACGCCCGCTCCTCTTCCGTCGCATCGACAGGTTCCCAGGTCAGCGTCACCCTCGTGCCCTCGCCCGCCTCGTCCAGCACGACGGTAGTCAGCATCCGCAGCGGCCACGGCATCGGGAACGGTGACGGCACGATCTCCGCCGCCTCGTTGGAAAAGCTTTGCACCCACACCAGCCGCCGCGGCGCGTCGATCTCGCGATAGACGTTCTTGGCCCACATGACGCTGCCGTCCGCCGCTTCGAGCCGTGAGTGGAGATAGCCGCCGGGCCGCAGATCGAGGTGGCGGACCTCCGCCCGCGTACCCTTTGGACCGAACCAGCGCGCGAACGCCTCGGGCTTGGTCCAGGCGTCCCATACGCGCTCACGCGGAGCCGCGAAGACGCGCGAAATCTCGAACGTGCCTGTCATCATTCTTTCTCCCTGCCGGCCTGCGCCTGGGTCTTCAGATAATCATCGAGCTGGTCGAAGCTGTCGGTCCACAGATCGCGGAAGCGCGTCATCCATTCGACGGCGGCATCGAAAGCCTCGGTCTTCAGCCGACGCGGCCGCGATTGTGCAGCCTGCCCGGCTTCGATCAGGCCGGCCGTTTCGAGCACCTTCAGGTGACGCGAAATCGCGGGCTGGCTGATCCCGAATGGTTCCGCCAACGCGCTTACGCTCGCCTCCCCCAGCGCCAGCCGGGCGAGGATCGCGCGGCGGGTAGGATCGGCCAGCGCCGAAAGCGTGCGACTCAACGAATCTTCCATAACGAGTAACTTATATAACATATAGGTTATATTCAAGCCCAGTGACGTTCAACGCATGGGCCGGAAGCCGACATTGGATCAAATACCCACATCTGCTACCCACACCCAGCGAGCCAAAGGGGCAACGCCGTGACCGATATCCGCCTACTGATGCCGATCCTTGCTTTGTGCGGATCCTTGGCGGCGATGCCCGCTCCCGCCGACCCGCCCGGCCACATTACCGGCGTCGGCGGCATTTTCTTCAGAAGCAAGGATCCCAAGGCGCTGATGGCGTGGTACCGCGACGTCCTCGGCATATCGCTCGAGGCCTGGGGTGGTGCCGCGATGCGCTATGACGCGCCCGGCCATCCGCCGGTGGTGACGCTCAACGCGTTCAAGCAGACCACCCATTATATGGACCCGTCGACGCGCGAATTCATGCTCGACTTCGCGGTCGACGACCTCACCGCTTTCCTCGATCGGCTCAGGGCCAAGGGCGTCGCCGTCCTCAAGCGCGAGGACAGCCCCGATGGCGATTTCGCCTGGATCGTCGATCCCGACGGCACCAAGATCGAATTCTGGCAGCCGAAGACTGAGCATTAGACGCTGCTCCCTTGACGTCACCCCGGGCTTGACCCGGGGTCCCGCTTCTTCTGTTCTGCCGCAATGCAAAGCGAGCAAGGCGGCTGGGTCTACATCATGGCCGATCGCTACCGCGGAACCATGTACGTCGGTGTGACGTCGAACCTGCCTGCACGTGTCCATCAGCATCGCGACGGCGTCGGCTCGGACTTCTGCAAGCGGTATGGCCTTTCACGTCTGGTGTGGGCCGAACGCGGAGACGATATTACCGCCTGCATTCAGCACGAAAAGCGCCTCAAACGCTGGCGACGCGACTGGAAATTCGCGCTGATCGAACGCACCAATCCGGATTGGCGCGACTTGAGCGACATCCCTATTTGAAAGGCAGCGGGACCCCGGCTCAAGGCCGGGGTGACGGCGGCGGCGCTCGTCACAGCATGATGGAAGGGCGACTCTCAAGCGCCCCTTCCCACTATCATTATTTAACCCAGGGTGGGGCTTGCGGCAAGCCGGGGGTCCTGTCCCATTAACGCTTCCCTCGATTCGCAGCAGAGGGAAAAGCAAGCCATGCCATCCACCGACACCCCGCCGCTCTTCTACCATGGCTGCCGGGCCGATCTGAAACCGGGCGACCTGATCGCGGCCGGCTACAATTCCAATTACGGCGCGCGCAAACCCGCCTCGTGGGTCTATCTCACCGGCACGCTGGACGCGGCGGTCTGGGGCGCTGAGCTTGCCGCCGGCGACGGACGGGAGAGGATCTACATCGTCGAGCCGACCGGCGAAATCTTCGACGACCCCAATCTGACCGACAAGAAATTCCCGGGCAATCCGACCTTATCCTACCGCTCGCGCGCGCCGCTCCGCATCACCGGCGAAGTCACCGAATGGCAGGGCCACCCGCCCGAACGGCTCAGGGAGATGAAGGAGCATATCGAACGCCTGAAGGCCCAGGGTATCGAGGCGATCGACTAGCGAACCTCCCTGCCCCTCCGGACTGACAGTCCGGAGGGGACCGCCTAACCGGCGTCGTCAATCTCGCGATCCGCCTCTTCCATGAAGTCGCGCGCGGCCTCCCGATCGTCCTCGTCCTTGAACGCATCCTCGGCCGGCGGCGCGACGCCCAGCATGTACATCAGGCACCACAGAGCGAAGCGGCGCTCGCCATCGCGCTCCAGCCCGAACTGCATGCGCAAAAGCTCGACGCCTGAAACCAGCCGGTCGGCCTCCAGCGTGTCGATATCCGCAGTTCCGAAGAAGCGGATGAGCAAATCGTCAAAATCCATTCCTCGCCTTTACGCGTGTCGGGCGATTTGCCCAATATGGCGCGTCAGGGGCAGGCGGCGCCACCTGCCGGTCGCGGCGCTTCCAGCGTTTTCAGCCATTTCGCCCGCAGCACCGCCGGCCGCTCGGGAAATCTCTCGTCCAGGAATTGCGCGTCCGCCACGCGGTCGAGCCGGAAATGGCGGAAATCCTGCCGCAATTCGCACCACCCGACGAGCAATCGCGCGCTGTTGAGATAGCCGATCGCGATCGGCCAGATCACGCGCTCGGTCTGCCGCTCCTCTACATCCTGATAGGCGATCGCCATCTTGCGCCCCGACCTGATCCAGGCGCGCGCCAGCCCCGCATCCAGCCGATCGGGCGGGATCTGCCAGCCCGAGCCGGGTACCGTCCGCGACGCCGCGTCGAGCAATAGCGGCCGCAGGTGCGGCGGCACCGACGCTCCGATCTTCGCGATCAGGTCTTTCGCCGCGCGCGCGAGGCTGGGATCGCCATGACCCTCCACCCATTGCGCGCCCAGCACCGCCGCTTCCAGCTCGTCCGCTGTCAGCATCAATGGCGGCAGGTCGAAACCGCGCTCCAGCACATAGCCGACGCCCGCCTCGCCCCGGATCGGGACGCGCTGACCGATCAGCGCCGCGATATCGCGATAGACCGAGCGTTTCGATGTCTCGAGCTCACCCGCGATCGCGTCCGCGGTCACGGGGCGCGAGGAACGGCGGAGGATCTGGATGATCTGGAAGAGGCGGTCGGCGCGTCGCATTTCTTGTGCCTAGACCCATGCTGCTGACAGCAAGGTGGCAGCAGCATGGCATTAAGTCCACTTTTCAAACCAACAAGGGAGACGGGCAATGCTCAAAACCTATCAGGGAAGCTGCCATTGCGGAGCGGTGCGCTACGAGGCGGATATCGATCTTGAGGAAGGTACCGGCCGCTGCAATTGCTCGGTCTGCGCCAAGCGCCGGTTCTGGGGCACGACCGTGCGGCCCGAGCAATTCCGCCTGCTCGATGGCGAACAGGACTTGGGCGACTATCAGTTCAACACCAACAGCGTGCATCACCGCTTCTGCCGGACCTGCGGCACGCCCACTTTCGGCCACGGCTTCATCGAGGAGGTGGGCGGCGCCTTCTATTCGGTCAGTCTCGCCACGCTGGATGCTCCCGAGTCCGAATTGGCCGAGGCGCCGGTCAAATATATGGACGGCGCCAACAACAATTGGTGGAGCCCGCCGGCGGAGGTGCGGCACCTGTAGCCCTCGTCGGGAGAGGTCGGGTGAGGGTCATGTTCGAAGAGGCTCGGTGCCTCCGAGGACATTAATTGTCGCACGCCCCCTCATCCGGCGCTACGCGCCACCTGCTCCCTCAAGGGGAGAAGGAAGCAAACCACCAAGGGGGGCAGCATGAAGATCATCGTCGGCAACAAGGCCTATTCCTCCTGGTCGCTGCGCGGCTGGCTCGCGCTCAAGCAATCGGGCCTGCCGTTCGAGGAGGAGGTCGTCTCGCTGTTCGACGAGGCCTGGGCCACCCGCCGCGAACAGCCCGACCTCGCGCCGTCGGCGGGCAAGGTGCCGATATTGTGGGACGGCGACGTCGCGGTGTGGGAAAGCCTCGCCATCATCGATTATCTCGCGGACAAGGTCGGCGCCGACCGTTTCTGGCCGACCGACGGCGCGGCGCGCGGCTTCGCCCGCTCGATCGCGAGCGAGATGCATGCGGGCTTCGTCAATCTCCGTCAGGAATGCCCGACCGTGTTCCGCAGATCCTTCCCGGCCCGCGCGATCAGCGCCGAGGCGCAGGCCAATGTCGATCGCATCGTGCATCTGTGGAGCGAGGCGCTGACCCGTTTCGGCGGAGACGGCGGGTTCTTGTTCGGCGCCTTTTCGGCCGCGGACATCATGTACGCGCCGGTGACCACACGCTTCACCAATTACAACCTGCCCGTCCCCGATTTCGCGCTGGATTATTGCCGCCGCGTTCAGGCGCATCCCTTCTTCAAGGAATGGCTCGACGCCGCGCACAAGGAAAGCTGGGTGATCGAGAAATACGAGCAGGCGAAATAGCCGCTGGAGATCGCATGGGGCCTTGAATTCCGGCTAACCCACAAGGCCCCGGCCTGCTACGGCGGCACCGCTATCGCGATTGAGTCGGACTGTTCGACGGACACGTGATTGCCCGCCGCGCCGACCTTTCACGATGACCGGCGCCGGCCCCGACGGCCGGCAGGTGATGCCCGTTGCAGCGGCGTCGCGCTGCTGGGCATCGAAACGGGGACATCGGTCATGTCGGCAACCCCTCTCACGCGCAGAAGCTTTCTCTATGCCAGCACCTCGGTCGCTGGCGCGCTTGCGTTCGTAGCCCCGCTCTCGCCCGCGCACGCGCAGGCTGCGGCACCTCCCGATGCGCCGGCGCTCGCCCGACCACCCGCCGCGCCACCCGCGCATGCCGCCGCAGCCGGCGACGGCCCGGTCGCAAGCGCCGCCGCGCAAGGCGCATCCGACCCGTCGATCCGCCCCTTCCATTTCCGTGCCTCCGACGAGGAATTGGCGGACCTCAAGCGCCGCATCCGCGCGACCCGCTGGCCCGAGCGCGAGAACGACCCGACCCAGGGCGTCAGCCTCGCCACCGCGCGCAAGCTCGCCGAATATTGGGCCGATCATCACGACTGGCGCCGCGCCGAGGCGCAGCTGTTCGCCTATCCGCATTTCCTGACCAATATCGACGGCGTCGACATCCACTTCATCCATGTCCGCTCGAAGCACCCGAATGCCTTGCCGATGATCGTCACCCACGGCTGGCCGGGATCGGTGATCGAGCAGTTGAAGATCATCGGCCCGCTCACCGATCCGACCGTACATGGCGGCACCGTCGCCGACGCGTTCGACGTCGTAATCCCGTCGCTGCCCGGCTATGGCTTCTCCGGAAAGCCCGCGGTCAATGGCTGGGATCCGCAGCATATCGCGCGCGCCTGGGCGGTGCTGATGACGCGTCTCGGCTATAGACATTATGTCGCGCAGGGCGGCGACTGGGGCAATGCCGTCACCGAACAGATGGCGCTCCAGCAGCCGCCCGGCCTGCTCGCGATCCACACCAACATGCCTGCGACCGTGCCCAACGAGATCGCCCCGCTCATCCCGGGTGGTCCCGAACCCAAGGGCCTCGACGCGCAGGAGAAGCATGCCTGGGACCAGCTCGTCGATTTCTATTCGAACGGCCTCGGCTATGCGCAGGAAATGGCGGGCCGGCCGCAGACCCTGTATGCGCTCGCGGATTCGCCGGTCGGCCTCGCCGCCTGGATCATCGATCACGACATCCGCAGCTACAATCTCATCGCGCGCGTATTCGATGGCGCCAGCGCGGGCCTCACCCGCGACGACATACTCGACAATATCACGCTCTATTGGCTGACCAACACGGCGGTTTCGTCGGCGCGCCTCTACCGCGAAAGCAAGCTCGCTTTCTTCGCGCCCAAGGGCATCCCCCTTCCCACCGGCGTCAGCGCCTTCCGCGATGAAATCTACCAGGCACCCGAAAGCTGGACGCGCAAGGCCTATCCGCATCTCGTCTTCTATCGGCGTCACGACACGGGCACGCATTTCGCCGCGTGGGAGCAACCGCAGGCCCTGGCCGAGGATCTGCGCGAGACGTTCCGCGGCGTGCGAAGCACCTGAAAACTTCCGCGGTACGGGAATCCTGTGGGCGGGTGGCGACGCCCTCCCACAGGCCACCCTTTCAAATCGGCGCGGCTTGCGCTATAGCGGTGCCGCTGACGTCGCGTGCGACGGATATCGGGCCTGCCTCGGCTCCACCCTTTGTCCCTTTCTAGCTCTGCCGAAGCCGGGATGTACCGCCGTTGGTCCATGCCCGTCATACATGGGACAAGGATGCCCTTATGATCACCGGAACCGTAAAATTCTTCAACAGCGACAAGGGCTATGGCTTCATCGCGCCGGAAGGCGGCGGCGACGACGCTTTCGTCCACATTTCCGCCGTTGAGCGCGCGGGCATGCACACGCTCGATAAGGACCAGCGCGTCTCTTACGAGCTCGAGACCGATCGCCGCGGCAAGACCTCGGCCGTCAACCTGCAGTCCGCCTAAATCGGAATGCGGAGCGGGCGGTGGGCCGAATGGCCCGCCGCCCGCTTGCCTCTATAGCCCAGTGTGGCCGTAGCCCAGCATGGGGCACCGGCCGCGGCCAAGCGCGGGCCTGAGCCCACGCTGAAAACCCGGAGTACATTATGTCGAGAACCCCCGTACGCCCCTTCCTGATCGGCAAGGACGAAGACGGCGCGTTCCGGATCACGATCCGCGAGACCCGCTACAATTCGCAGCATTATCCGCTCGTCACATCGACGCTGCAGCCGAACACGTTCAAGACCGCCGCGGCGGCGCGCGCTTATGCGCGCGAGCAGTTCGGCGCGGTCGCCGCCGAGGTCGCGGTCCAATAAACGGAGGCGGCGCCTGACGCCCCGCCTCCGTCTTGGGGTCACGCCAGGTCGGTAAGGCTCAGTCCGCCGGCAACGATGTGATCGAGCTTGATCGCGGCGTCGAGCGCGCCGCCGGCGCCGTGATCGTCGTAGAAGAGATACGTATCGCTTCCCACGGTGACCACCGCCAGGTCGGACGTCCCGGCATGGCTCTGAAGCGCCTGCACCGCCCAATCCGCCGCCGCATTGACCGTCGCCGCCGAGCCGGTGAGGATTCCCGCCGGATGGAAGCCCAAAGCGAGCTTGTCGGTTCCGGACGTGAAGTCGGTGATCTCGTCGGTCGCATAAGCGAAGGTGCCCGTGGTCGTGAAGAGCGCGGAGCCGGCGGGAATGACGAATCTATCCGATCCCGCGCCGCCGGTCAGTATATCATGGCCGCCGTCGCCCATCAGCCGGTCATTGCCGTCGCCGCCGTTCAACACGTCGTCGTTCGATCCACCCTGCAGATCGTCGTCGCCGGCCCCGCCCAATAGCGTGTCCTTGCCGTCGCCGCCTATCAAATGGTCGGTGCCCGCATTGCCGACGAGGCTGTCATTGCCCGCGTCGCCGTAGAGCACGTCATTGCCAGTGCCGCCGGTGACCGTGTCATTCCCCGTGAGCGCATGGATCGTGCCGCCCGCCGCGCTTGCGGTAAGGGTATCATCGCCCGCCGTCGGTACGCTGTCCGCCGCCGGCGCTGCCGGCACTGTCGGCGCCGCCGGAGCTTCCGCGCCGTAGCTCTGCTGCGCCGCGAGCAGCGCATCATAACGCGAGCTGCCGCTGGCATAGATCGAGTCGAGCACGCCATAATAACCGTAGGTCGAATTGCCCGACACATCGTTATAGGCGACGAATTCGGTCCCACCCGCCGCCTGGAAATCGGTCAGGAGCTTGGAGTAGAGACCGCCCATGCGCGGGTCGTTCATCAGCTCGCCGAAGAAGGTCTGGACCCGCGCCTGATTGGTAGCGGAATATTCGGTCGTGGTGAGCGACGCCCCGGCTTCATAGGCGACCAGGTTGAGGCCGGCGGAGTGGGCCGCCGCGGCGGAGCTGGTCAGCCAGTTATGCACCACCGCCAGGCTCAGGTTGGTATGCAGCGCACCGCCATATTCCAGCTCGTGAAAGGCGGCATCCTTGCCCGCCGATCCCGAACTCGCCCATTGCAGCACCGTCGTGAGATCCGTGCTGTTGCTGCCCGCATGGCCAAACTCGCCACCGAAATAGGGGGCGATCGCATAATCGTGGAACAGGGTGGCGGCGGAGCCGAGGCCCGCTTTGGATATGCCGTCCAGCATATAAGGCATCAGACCCGAATAGGAGGCCTGGCCGGAGAGGACGTCGATCGCCTGCCCGGCATGCGTGCCGGTGAAGACCTGATGCGCGATGTTCGCGATCTGCGCCGAGCGATAGCCGTAATAAATGTTGGCGCCGTGCGAGACCGTGGTGCCGTTGCCCCACAAGGCGTTGGCCTGCGTCTGCGCATATCCATGCGCCACGAAAGCCCCGTTCCACACTTCGTTGGAATATTCGACATGGACCTTGAGCGTCGGGTCGAGATGGTCGCGAATATAGGTCAGCGCATTGGTGACATAAAGGTTATCGGCCTTGGTCGGCACGTTATACCACATGTCGACATGCGCTTCGTTGGCGAGCTTGACCATCGCCTCCAGCGGCACGCCCTGATCGTTCCCGCGCCCGGCGCCCGACCAGGACCCGTCGCTCAGCGTGCTGCGTCCCGCCCAGCTCACCGTCGGCGAGGCGTTGGTATTTTCCCACTCCATGAAGCGCGCCACGCCCCATTGCGAGACCTTCGAGACGAACTCCGGATTGAAGAGTTCTCCCGCGCCGAACAAGGCCTGCTGGTCCGCGCGGACGAGGTGGACGTCGCCGATCGGGTGGGCCGCGTCGAGCTGCGAGAAGGTCACTCCCGCCATCGGCTTTATATCGCCGCCCGTGTAATCGAACACGATCTTGCCTGCCGTCTGGCTGACGATGGTCGCGTGGCTGATCGAAATCTTGCCGGCGTTGCCGCTATAGGTCAGCACATATTCGTCGGTCGGCGCTGCCGATTGGGGGTCCACGCCCACCGCCGCGAACAGCGAGGATACACCGGTCAGCTGCGTGGGATCACCGTCCGCGTTCAGCCCCAGCTTGGAGCTGACGTCATTACCCAACGCATCCTTCGCAACCCACGCCCCCGCCGTATGGAACCTGTCGATAAAGGGTTCCTCGGTCCCCCAATAGGAGACGCCACTCAAATTCATTCCGATGTCCATAAGCTTACGCCACACCTACTAGAGAGGCATCCATATAGGACCAACTCGGTTACAAAGGTTCCCACAATGGAGGCGGTTAACCATGGTTGTGGCACAGCCCGTCGCACGAAACGCGGCTTGGCGCCGCGAAATATGGCTCGGAATTGATCTTTCATCTTGGCCAATTCGATCGAAATCACGGAATCGAATCGCCCGCATCGCCGATAACGCGCCCGGAATTACGGACGGAGTTACGGTGACACGCTGCTCGTTGACGATGCAGTTGCGCATGAGCCGCCGACCGGCGGTCGCTCGCTCCTCGCGCGGCCCAAATGCAATACCGCTCGCGCACGGGCGAGCGGTATCGAAAGGCAAAAAAACCACGCCGCCGGAGACTCTCCGGCGGCGTGGTCGGAACGGAGTGTCAGGCGAAGGTCAGGCTGGTACGACGCCGGCGCGCGGCGGCACCGATGATACCGAAGCCCAACAGCATCGACAGCCAGGTCGCGGCTTCGGGCACGTCGCTCGTCGTGAGCGTGGTGTTGCCGCCGAACTGGGCATTGCCGAAGGAATTGCCCGTGATCGTGAGCAGATAGGAGCCCGCGCCGAGCAAGCCACTGAAAATGGCGCTATCGGTCAACCCGTCGCCGCCATCGTTATTCTTGATCGTGAACGTATAGGGGCCGCCCACGCCGGTCAGCACGACGCTCGTGAAATCGAGGTCGCCGGATTTGCCCAGGCGCGTTGCCGCGCTGGTCAGGCTGGCGCTGAAGTCGCCCCCATCCGCAAGCGTGAAGGCGAGCGTGTCGGTGAAGCTGCCCTTCTTGATATGCGCGTCGCCGAACGAGCCGGACGTCACATCACCTACACTATAGACAAGGCTGGTCGCGCTGGCTGCGCTGGCGCCCGTCACAGCGACCACCGCGGCCGCCGCAAGTGGCAGAAAATTAGATTTGTTAAGCATAAATCACCCTCACGCTTGAGTAAATTCAAGGGCGCTGAACGGAGCATTCCGATTCCAGTTGCATCGCAGCATTGGAAAGCGCGTCGCCCCATCTTTTAAACGGGGCATGTCACCGCAAGAAGGAGCGCCGCACGGATCTTTCGGGCGGATACGAGAATGAGGGAGAGGGTTGGGTGAGAGTGTCCCGCGCCCTCTCCCGCTGGGGAGAGAGCCCCGTTCAACCAAACCGAAAGCGACTCTAGGAGAGCATGGGCTCAGCCCCGACGAGCATGGCAAACTGCCCCTCCAGGGCCTTGACCACGCCGCCGCGCCAGCTTTGCGCCATCGAGGCGGACATGGCGTCCGGGAATATCTCCTCTTCGCCCTTTCCGACGCCGTCGAAGATGCCCTGCGCCACCGACTGGGGCGAGGCCTTCGGGATGTCGAGGTCGCGCGACATGTCGGTATCGACCGGCCCCGCCAGGACGGCGTGAACCCGCACGCCTCGGCTCGCCAGCAGCGCCCGCAGCGATTGCGAGAGCGAGAAGGCTGCCGCTTTCGAGATCGAATAAGCGGGAATGATCGGCATGGCGGCAAGCGCCGTCACCGACAGAATGTTGACGATGGCGCCTTGCGATTGGACGAGCAGCGGCAGGAAGGCCTGCGTGACGGCATAGGTTCCGAACACATTGACGGAGAGGTGCCGTTCGAGCGCGGCGCGGTCGCTCAGATCGTCATACATCGCGATGCCGGCATTGTTGATGAGGATGTCGGCGGATTCGACGGTCCTGGCGGCGGCTTCGACCTGCGCGGCGTCGGTCACGACTAAGGCTTGTCCGATCCCACGATTTGCGCCGGTGACGACGACACTCTTGTCCTTCAGGCTCATCAATATCGCTCCGTTGCCAATACGGCCTGGACGATTGAGCCCCGGAAAAAGAGTCACGCTTTCAACCGGGTGGATGACGAAGCCGAACGACCTACCCGTGCCCGTGGAGAGAAGGCGTTACACGTTGAACCGGAAAAGCATCACGTCGCCATCGTGGACGACATACTCCTTACCTTCGGAGCGGAGCTTGCCCGCTTCGCGCGCGCCGGCCTCGCCTTTGAACGCGACATAATCGTCGAACGCGATCGTTTCGGCGCGGATGAAGCCGCGTTCGAAATCGCTGTGGATGACGCCTGCCGCCTGGGGTGCCTTGGCGCCGACCTCGACCGTCCAGGCGCGCGCTTCCTTGGGTCCGACGGTGAAGAAGGTCAGGAGATGCAGCAGATCGTAGCCCGCGCGGATCACGCGGGTGAGGCCGGTTTCGTGGAGCCCCAGATCGGACAGGAATTCGGTGCGGTCGGCGGGATCGAGCGTGACGATCTCGGCCTCGATCGCGGCCGAGACGACGACCGCGCCGGCATTCTCCGCCTTGGCCTTTTCGAACACCTTGGCGGACAAGGCATTGCCCTCGGCCGCCGCGGCTTCGTCGACATTGCAGACGTAGAGGACGGGCTTGGCGGTGAGCAATTGCGCCTGGTCGAACAGGCGCTTTTCATCCTCGTCGCGGGGCTGGGTCAGGCGCGCCGGCTTGCCGTCGCGCAACAGGTCGAGCGCCTGGCCGAGCACCGACGCGGCGGCCTTGGATTCCTTGTCGCCCTGCTGGCCCTTCTTGATCAAATTGGGGACGCGCTTCTCGAGGCTCTCGAGATCGGCGAGCATCAATTCGGTCTCGACGGTCTCGGCGTCGGCGATCGGATCGACCTTGCCCTCGACATGCGTCACCTCGCCTTCGAAGCAGCGCAGCACATGGATGATCGCGTCGCATTCCCGGATATTGCCGAGAAACTGGTTGCCCAGCCCCTCGCCCTTCGACGCGCCGCGCACGAGGCCGGCAATGTCGACGAAGGCGAGCTGGGTCTCGATCTTCTTCGCCGAGCCCGCGATCGCCTGCAGGCTGTCGAGCCGCGGATCGGGCACCGCGACCTGGCCGACATTGGGCTCGATCGTGCAGAAGGGATAGTTCGCCGCTTGCGCCGCCGCGGTTTCGGTCAACGCATTGAAGAGAGTCGACTTGCCGACGTTCGGCAGGCCGACGATGCCGCACTTGAAGCCCATGTCTCGCCTGATGATGAGAGGAAGCGGCGCACATAGGGGCTTGCGGCGGGGAAGGCCAGAGCGGCTGCTTGCTCTCCCTCCGCGGGAGAGAGGTTTGGTTTGTTCGAAGGAGCGTCATCGCGACCTCGGCGAAAGCCGGGGCGCGATCCAGGCCTGGATGCGAGGCGCGCGGTGGACTGGATTGGCGCGCCGCTTTCGCGGCTCGGAGGGGCGGTTTGTGAGCATTATTCCTTCGTCATCCCGGACTTGTTCCGGGATCCACTCCGCGGCTTGACCACAACCTCGCGGTGGATGCCGGAACAGGTCCGGCATGACGAGGCTGAGAGTGCGCGTGCCCTCACCCTCCCACCGCTGCGCGGTGGGCCCCTCCCTCTCCCCAAGGGGAGAGGGGTTATGTGCGGATAGCCGCATGTCCATTGGACGTGCGGGATCAAGGCCTGGAACAAGCTTGTGTGACCGGCGCGGTTCCGCACACCTGCTCGGCCGCGGGGAGGCTGCATGCTGACCTTGGACAATCAAGTCCTGGATACCGCCTGTAGGCCTGCCAATGCGCAGTATCCGGTCGGGGGTGGCCGCGGACTTTG
>Ga0207657_10004948_pt1 | contig 14020 bp, 17 predicted proteins | sample KBSC33metaG_FD_184316 | JGI IMG/M metagenome (GOLD analysis project Ga0207657, IMG submission 184316) | Corn rhizosphere microbial communities from Kellogg Biological Station, Michigan, USA - KBS C3-3 metaG (SPAdes) (version 2) | ecosystem: Host-associated > Plants > Roots > Rhizosphere > Soil ... | reverse complement strand
GCGGCGGCGGAGGCGCTCGTCCATCCGCTCCATGATCGAGCCGAGGAGGGCGCGGCCGCGGTCCATGTTGTCGGCGAGATAATGGTCGAAATGGTCGCGCACGGCGGCCTCGACGAAGCGCGCGGCCTCGAGGCTGGTTAGGCGGTCCTTGGTCTGGCTCTGGAAATGCGGGTTGCGGATGAAGACGCTGAGCATCAGCTCGACGCCGTTCATCACGTCGTCGGGGGTGATGTCCTTCGCCTTCTTGTTGCCGACGAGGTCGCCGAAGCTGCGGATGCCCTTGCTGAGCGCGGCACGGAGGCCGGCTTCGTGGGTGCCGCCGTCGGGCGTGGGGATGGTGTTGCAATAATAAAGCTCGGAGCCGTCGCTGTAGAGCGGCCAGGCGACGGCCCATTCGGCGCTGCCCTGGCCGTCGGGGAAGTCCTGGCGGCCGGTGAAGGGCTGGTTGGTGACGGTGGGGCGGTCGCCGATCTGCTCGGCGAGATGGTCGGCGAGGCCGCCCGGGAACTGGAAGACCGCGCTTTCGGGGACATCGGGACTGGTGAGCGATGGATCACAGCGCCAGCGGATCTCGACGCCCGCAAAGAGATAGGCCTTCGCTCGGGCCATTCGGAACAGGCGGTCGGGGCTGAACTTCGCCTCGGCGCCGAAAATCTCCGGGTCGGGCGTGAAGGTGGTGCTGGTGCCGCGGCGGTTGGGGGCGGCGCCGACGGTCTCGAGCTTCGAGGTGGCGATGCCGCGCGAGAAGGTCTGGCGGTAGAGCTTCTTGTCGCGCGCGACCTCGACGATGGTCTCGGTCGACAGCGCGTTGACGACGGAGACGCCGACGCCGTGGAGGCCGCCGGATGTCGAATAGGCCTTGCCCTCGAACTTTCCGCCCGAGTGGAGGGTGGTCATGATGACCTCGAGCGCCGACTTGCCGGGATATTTCGGGTGCGGGTCGACAGGGACCCCGCGGCCGTTGTCGGTGACGGTGAGGCGGTTGTCGGGCTCGAGCGTGACCTCGATGCGGGTGGCGAAGCCGGCGACGGCCTCGTCCATGCTGTTGTCGATGACCTCGGCGGCGAGATGATGGAGCGCGCGCTCGTCGGTGCCGCCGATGTACATGCCGGGGCGGCGGCGGACCGGCTCGAGGCCCTCCAGCACTTCGATGGCGGAGGCGTCATAGCTTTCGGCGGCGGCGGAAGCGGACGTGGAGAAAAGGTCGGACATTAAGCGAACGGTATAGGGCGCGGATTCGGACTGTGCCAAGCGAGCGGCGGGCCGTTTTCCACAGCTCTTGAAACCGTTGTCTCCGATCACAAATCAGCCGCGCCGGACGCCATCACGGGTCCGGTGACGGGGCTCGCGGCCTCGCGCCACGCCCCGCCTTGTTGCTCAATTTGGAGGACAAGACATGCGTAGTGCTTTCGACTTTGCGCCCTATCGGCGCTCCACGGTCGGCTTCGACCGGCTGTTCGACATGCTCGAGAATTCGAATCTCGGGCAGGGCCAAGAGAATTACCCGCCCTTCGACCTCATCAAGACGGGCGAGAACGATTACACGATCCAGCTCGCGGTCGCCGGGTTCAAGCCGGACGAGATCGACATCACCGCGCAGCAGAATGTGCTGCTGGTGTCGGGGCGGAAGGCCGACGAGACCGACACCAAGGACGGCGACTTCATCTACCGCGGGATCGCCAACCGCTCGTTCGAGCGGCGCTTCGCGCTTGCCGACCATATCCAGGTAAGGGGCGCGGACTTGAAGGACGGGCTGCTCTCGATCGAGCTGGTGCGCGAGATTCCCGAGGCGATGAAGCCGCGGAAGATCGACATCGGCGGCGGAGCGGAGAAGCTCGCCTCGAAGCAGACGGTCGACGCCGAGGCGGAGAACGCCTGAGTCTCTTTCCATCGAACTCGAGGAGCCCCGGGAGCGATCGCTTCCGGGGCTTTTTTTTACCAGAGCGAGGCGAGCTGCATCTGGCTGTGGGCGTCGAGGTAGCTGATCGTGATCGGCACCGGGCGGGGGAGGAGGATGTGCTCCTCGGGCGCGGCGGCGGCAGGCGGGTCCTTGCCGAGCAGCCAGCGGGCGAGCCTCGGCGCATCCTCGAGGCGGACGCAGCCGTGGCTGAGGTTGCGCTGGTCCTGTGCGAAGAGCTCCTTCTTCGGCGTGTCGTGGAGATAGATGCCGTCGCCGTCGGGAAGGTCGAACTTGAAGTTGCCGAGCGAATTGGCGGGCCCGGGGCGTTGGCGGACGTAAACGCGCAGCTTGCCCGCTGCGACGGCCTTCCAGTCGACGCTGTCGGGGTCAAGCACGCGCGCATCGGGGCCGAAGGCGGAGAGGACCTCGTAGCCGCGGTCGTTGAGATAGGCATCGCCGTCCTGAAGCACGCGCGGGGCGATGAGCGTCTGCGCGAGGTCGGGAGTCACGTGCCAATAAGGATTGAGCGTCTCGTAATTGATGACGCTCTTCAGCGCCGGGGTCGGGGTCTCGGGCTTGCCGACGATGACCTTCATCGAATCGCGGACCCGGCCGTCCTCGATCATGTAGAGCCGTGCGGAAGCGGCATCGACGAGAACATAGCGGCCGCTCGCGGGAATGTCGGTGCCGGGCAATGATTCGACGTAGAGCTGCGGAGTGACGGCGCCGGCGATGGGGCCGAGCGCGGGATAGAAGCGGGCGAGCGCATAGGCGGCGAAGGCGAGGACGAGCATCGCCGCCGCGGCGATCGCATATCTGCGGTTGTGCGTTGCTGTCATCGCGGGTGCCCCGGGCCAGGCTTTTACGACAAAGCGCGGCCCGGGGCGAGGGGCCTCATGACCCGACGAGCTTCCGGGCCGGCGGCGCGCGGCGCCACAGGCGCGGGATGAGCATCGGCGTTGCCCGGCGGTAGCTGACGTAACGCTCGCCGAAGGCGTCGACGAGGTCGCGTTCCTCGAAGCGGATGGCGATGAGGATGTAGGCGGTCGTCGCGAGCGCGAAGACCAGATGCGCGACGGTCATGGTCGGCGCGGCCCAGAAGATGGTCAGCCAGCCCACATAGAGCGGATGTCGGACGACCTTGTAGAGACTGGGTGTATAGAATTGCGGCGGGACGTAAGGGCTGCCGCGCAGCCGCCGCCACACCTGCTTCAGCCCGAACAAGTCGAAATGATCGATCAGGAAGGTGGTGTAGAGAAGCAGCGCCCAGCCGAGGAGGTAGAGCGCGACGACGATGCTGCGCACCGCGCCGGTCGCGTCCCACACGATGCCGCCCATCGGCTGCCACCAGGCGAACGAGGCGACGAGGGCGAGCGAGCTAAAAAGCACGTAGGTGCTGCGCTCGACGGCTTCGGGCACGAAGCGGGTCCACCAACGCTTGAAGGCGGGCCGCGCCATGACGCTGTGCTGGATTGCGAACAGGCCGAGCAGCCCGAGGTCGATCGCCAGCGCCTGCCAGAAGGGGCGGGTTGCCGGTCCGTCGAGCTTCGTCGGCGTCAGAAAACCGCCGATGAAGCCGACGGCGTAGACGAACACGCCGAGGAAAACCCCGTAGCAAATGATTCCATACGCAAACGCGCCCGTTCCGCCGGGCTTCGAGAGGGTCGTGCGTTCCATGTCTTGTCTCCACGTTTGCGGCCCGCGTTCACCAGAGGCGCGTGGCTTCGATTTCGGCCCTTGCGACAAGTGCCATCAGGGGGTCGGAAAGTTCATCGGGCTCGCCGCCATTGTCGTTGGCGCAAAGCGGCGGCTGCAGCTCCTTGCGGATTTGTTCGGCCGCCCATTCGCCGACGATGTCGGGGAAGGCGGGATCGCTCAGCAAATGTCTCATGAGGGTCCTTTCGAGGGTCTCCCGGACGCGCGGGGGATGGGGAGCAAGCGCGCCCGGGAATGGCTTCAGCCGACGCGCAGCGTGGCGTTCACCTTCACCGGCCGGCTGATGTTGAAGTAATTGGGCGAGGTCCTGACCACCGCCTGGTGGATCTCCTCGAACTGTTCGGGCGTGCCGTCGCCCTTGATCAGTACTTCGCAGTCGATCGACTCATAGCCGGGGGCAACCTCATCATCGAGGCCGAGGAAGCCGCGCAGGTCGAGCTCTCCGCGGGTCTTGATCTCAAGGCTATCGAGCCGGATGCCGCGCACCGACGCGCCGGCGACATAGCCGACGGTGATGCAGGCGTTGAACGCCGCCATCAGCAACTCCTGCGGATTGGGCCCGCTGTCCGCGCCCAGCAGTTCGCAAGGCTCGTCGGCGACGATCTTGTGGCGGCGGGCGACACGTTGGCCGCCGACGCGGTAGGCCTCGACCGTGGTCTCGCTGCGGGTCTGTCCCGTCCAGCGCGTGGTCACGTCGAAGCCGACAAGCGCCTTTGCGGGGTCTTTCCCGACAGCCTCGACGGTCTCGCCGAGGGCGGTGAGATCAAGGCCGTTGACGCGGTTCTTCACTGTATCGAGCATGAATCTCTCCTTGAATCAGAAGACAGCCGGAAGGACCGCCAGGGATACGGCGGACGCGCCCGAAAGAAGTGCGAAGACGATCGTCATCGCACGCGGCACCTGGAGTTGTTCTTCCACTGAAATTCCCCTTTTCGCTCTTCGCGGCGCGCGCTTCCCCGATCCGGGAAGCGGAGGCTCCCGGCGACAAGGAAATCGCGACCGTTTCTGGTGATCGTTACTTAGGTGAGGCGTTGGTTTGCCAAAATGACCGGCTTGCCGGATAAGTTGACCGAAACGCCGCATTCAATTCGGGGCGCGGTCCAGATGGACGTTCTCGACGAGATCCTAAGCTCGCTTCGCCTGACCGGCGGCGTGGTCATCGACGGCGAATTCACCGGCGATTTCTGCGTCATGGCGCAGTTCACGCCCGATCATTTCGCGCCCTTCTTCCCGACGCCGGAAACTCTCATCAGCTATCACTACGTCCGCTCGGGCCACATGGTGATCGAGATGGAGGGCCAGCCGCCGATCGCGCTCCATCCGGGAAGCATCGCAATCCTGCCGCGCAACGACATGCACATGCTGTCGAACCGCCATGGTCTTCCGCCCGCGGACATCAGCAAGATCAACTGGAATACGGGCAGCGGAGTCCATCGCGTGTCGACCGGGACGGACGGGGAGAAGTCGGAAGTCTGGTGCGGATTCCTCGGCACCGCCAAATCGAGCGCGCACCCGCTGCTCGACGCCCTGCCGCCGCTGTTGACGCTGACGGTCGCGGAAGGCGAGGCGAGCTGGCTCGACAGCTCGATGCGGCTGATCGCCGAGCAGAACCCGCCGCCGGAAATGGTGGCGCGTCTCGCCGAACTGTTCCTTGCGCAGGCGATCCGCGATTATGCCGAGCGTCTGCCGCCGAGCACGCGCGGCTGGCTTGCCGGGCTTGCCGATCCCGCGGTCAGCAAAGCGCTATCGATCATTCATCACCGCTATGCCGAGGATCTCGAGGTCGAGGAGCTTGCACGCGAGGTCGGCGTTTCGCGCTCCGTGCTCGGCGAGCGATTCGCCGAGCTGATCGGCGAGCCGCCGATGCGATATTGCGCGCGCTGGCGGATGCGGATCGCCGCCAACATGCTTCGCGAGGGCAAGGAGAATACCGCCGGGATCGCTTATGCGGTCGGGTTCAACAGCGAGGCGGCGTTCAACCGCGCGTTCAAGCGCGAGTTCGGAGTCCCGCCCGCGACATGGCGCCGGCAAATCGAGGAGGAAGAGCGGGCGAAGGCGCGGGCCGTGCAGCGCCGCGAGCTGCCGCCGCAGCAGGTCCGTTATTGCCGCGCGAAGGACGGAACCCAGCTTGCTTTTTCGGTGCTCGGCGACGGCCCGCCGCTGGTCAAGACAGCCAACTGGCTCAACCATATCGAGCATGACTGGGAAAGCCCGCTGTGGCGGCACTGGATCGACCAGTTCACCGACGGCCGCTCGCTGGTGCGCTATGATGAGCGCGGCAATGGCCTCAGCGACTGGGACACGCCCGAGCTGTCGTTCGAGGCCTTCATCGACGATTTGGAGTGTGTCGCCGACTGCCTGTCGCTCGACCGGTTCGACCTGCTCGCGATCAGCCAGGGCGCGGCGGTCGCGGTTGCCTATGCGGCGCGGCATCCCGAGCGGGTTCGGCGGCTCGTGATTTGCAACGGCTATGCCGCGGGCTGGGCGGTGCGGTCGGACCCTTCGGAGCTGGCGCGACGCGAGGCGATGGTGACTTTGACGCAGCTCGGCTGGGGCGCGTCGAACCCCGCCTACCGTCAGCTGTTCACCAACCACTATGTCCCCGATGCGACTCCAAAGCAGATGGGCTGGTTCAACGAGATGCAGCGGCTTTCGGCCTCGCCCGACAATGCTGTGCGGTTGCAGCGCGTCCTATCGCAGATCGATGCGCGCGAATTGCTTCCGCAGGTGCGGACGCCGACCTTGATCTTCCACTCGCGCGACGATCAGGCGGTGCCCTTCTCACAAGGCGAGGAGATGGCCGCGAAAATCCCCGGCGCGAGCTTCATCCCGCTCGAAAGCCGCAATCACATCCTGCTCGCGACCGAGCCGGCATGGGAAATCTTCGCTCAGGTCAGCAGCGATTTCCTCAACCAGCCGGAACCGACGATGGAAATGCCGATGCCGATGAGCGCTGCCTAGCGGACGCGCGGCCCACCGAACGGGAGCGGCGGGGGCGGGCGGCGGTCGCGGCGCGGGAGCTGGGCCTGGTAGGCGACTCCGCAATGCTGGACGCAATAAGGGAAGCCGGGGTTCGCCGGCTCGCCGCAGAAATGGAAGTCGGGCTCGCCCGGATGCCCCATCGGCCACTTGCAGATGCGGTCGTTCAAATCGAGCAGACTGGTCTTGTCGGCGACCTCCGGGCTCGGCTTGGCGGGCACGAGGCGCCGCGGCGGAGCGGGCGGGATCGGCGGCTGCTGGTCGCCCGGGCCCTGGCGGATGAAGCCGCCGGGGCCGATCGAGCGGTACTGCATCTCCGGCGCGGAGCGCGGCGGGTTGGCGGGTACGGACCCGGCTGAAGGCGCAGCGGTTGCGGCAGCGATGGGCTTTGCGGCCTCCACCTTGGGCGGCGCCTTGGTTGCTGCGGCCGGTGCTGCCACCGGAGCGGCCGGCTTCTTCGCTTCCTTTTCCTCGCCCGGCTTCACCGGCGAGGGGCGCTGCTCGAGGCCGAGGCGGTGGGCCTTGCCGATCACGGCGTTGCGGCTGACCCCGCCGAGCTCGTCGGCGATCTGGCTGGCGGTGGCGCCGTCGTGCCACATCTTCTTCAGGCGCTCGATACGCTCTTCGGTCCAGGACATGCTCGAAACTGCTCCAATTCCTTGCGGGCCGCGAGTTCACTCGATAGTCGCGCTGACGCCCGTGAACGACCAGCCGATCAACGATCCACAAGCGCACTGGATGCGCTTCGCGCCGGGCAAGCCGGTGCTGGTGGGCGTCAATTGGGGAGGCCTCAGAACCCTCTATATCAAGGAGGTACGGCGTTTCTTCAAGGTCCAGATGCAGACCGTCTGGGCGCCGGCGATCACTACGCTTCTGTATCTCGCCATCTTCACGGTCGCGCTCGGGCGCGCCGGGCGGAATGTGATGGGCGTGCCCTTCGCCGATTTCATCGCCCCGGGCCTCATCGTCATGGCAATGATGCAGAATGCCTTCGCCAATGCGAGCTTCTCGCTGCTGGTCGGGAAGATCCAGGGCAATATCGTCGATTACCTGATGCCGCCGCTTTCGACGGGCGAGCTGATCGCGGGGCTGGTCGGGGCCGCGGTGACCCGTGCCGTCCTGGTGGGCTTCGCGGTGTGGCTGGCGATGCTGATCTGGCCGGGCGTATCAGTTCACGTGCGGCATCTCGACCTCGTCGTCTGGTTCGGGCTGATGGGCGCCTTCCTGCTGAGCTTCCTCGGCCTGCTGACGTCGCTGTGGGCGGAGAAGTTCGACCACGCCGCGGCGGTCACCAACTTCGTCGTGACTCCGCTGTCGCTGCTCAGCGGCACCTTCTACTCGGTCGAGCAGCTTTCGCCGACCTTCCGCGCGATCAGCCACGCCAACCCGTTCTTCTACGTGATCTCGGGATTCCGCGCCGGCTTCCTCGGCATCAGCGATTCCCCTTTGTGGGTTGGCGCGCTTGGGCTGCTGGTGCTGAACCTCGCGCTGTGGAGCCTCTGCTACGCGCTCCTCAAGAGCGGCTGGAAGATCAAGAACTGAGCCGAGGCGAGCGCGGCCCTCCGGAACCCGGACAGGCCTCGCGGCTTTGATGCCGCGCAGCCGTTCCGCAGCGTTAATGATGTTGAACGGCGGATAACGGGGGCGTTCAGAGCGGCCTCAACCGAATCGGCGCACAAAGGCGTCACCAAGTTGCTCATCAAGGAGAGCGAATATGCGTAAGTTCCTGATTCCGATCGTCGCGGCGGCTTCGACGCTGGCGATCGCGGCACCGGCCGCGGCGCAGTGGGCGCCGCCCGTCTACAACTACCAGCCGTACAATTACGGCCGCGGCTGGAACTACCACCAGTACGCGCAGTCGATGGAGCAGCGGGTGCAGCGCATTCGCGCCGACATCCGGCAACTCCAGCAGCGCCACATCGTCTCGTGGCAGGAAGCCCGTTCGCTCGAGAACCAGGCGGCGGACATCCAGCGCCGAATCTACCGCAAGTCGCGCAACGGCATCCAGCCGGGCGAGGCGCGGCAGCTCGAGAACCAGATCCGCAATCTCGAATTCCGGGTCTCGCGCGAGGCTCGCGACTGGAACAACCGGCCCAACCGCCGGCGCTACTAGTCGCATCCAGGCGCAAAGGATTGAGCGCGGGGGGAAACTCCCGCGCTTTTTCTTTTGGGCGTCGTCCGGCTATAGCGGCGGCATCCAATCCAAGAGGAGCTGACCGAAAAATGGCCATCACGCCGCTCATGCCCGTTTACCCGCGTTCGCCGGTGCGCCCGGTGCGGGGCGAGGGACCCTATCTCTTCGGCGAGGAGGGCGAGCGGTATCTCGATTTCGCGAGCGGGATCGCGGTCAACCTGCTCGGCCACGGCCATCCTTACTACACCCAGAAGCTGCAGGAACAGGTCGCGACGCTGATGCACGTGTCGAACCTCTACGGCTCTCCCCAGGGCGAGGCGTTCGCTCAGCGTCTGGTCGACCTGACGTTTGCCGACACGGTGTTTTTCACCAATTCGGGGGCCGAGGCGGTCGAGTGCGCGATCAAGACCGCGCGTCGCTATCATTTCGCCAAGGGCGCGCCGGAGAAGCACAACCTCATCACCTTCTCGAACGCCTTCCACGGGCGGACGATGGCGACGATCAGCGCGACTGACCAGGCGAAGCTGCGCGACGGCTTCGCGCCGCTCCTGACCGGGTTCACGGTGGTGGAGTTCAACGACCTCGACGCGGCGCTTGCGGCGGTCGACGAGAATACCGCGGGATTCCTCCTCGAGCCGATCCAGGGCGAGGGCGGAATCCGCCCCGCGACGCCCGAGTTCATCGCGGGGCTTCGCGCCGCGTGCGATGCGAATGATCTGATGCTCGTTTTCGACGAGGTGCAGTGCGGCGTGGCGCGCACCGGGCATCTCTATGCCTATGAATATTATGGCGTCGAGCCGGATATCCTGGCGTCGGCCAAGGGCATCGGCGGCGGCTTCCCGATGGGCGCTTGCCTCGCGACCGAGAAGGCCGCGGCCGGCATGGTGTTCGGCACGCACGGATCAACGTTCGGCGGCAATCCGCTGGCGATGGCGGCCGGGCAGGCGGTGTTCGACGTAGTCGCGAACGACGAATTCCTCGCCCAGGTCCGCCAAAAGGGCGAGCGGCTCCGCTCGGCACTCGAGCAGATGATCCCCAATCACGACCATCTGTTCGAGAGCGTTCGCGGGGTCGGGATGATGCTCGGGGTCAAGATGAAGACCGACAGCCGCGCGTTCGTGAATTACCTTCGCACCAGGGGGCTGCTGACGGTGGCCGCGGGCGACAATGTCGTGCGCGTGCTTCCGCCGCTCACCGTCGAGGAAAGCCACATCCGCGAGTTCGTCGACACGCTGTCGGCGGCGGCGGCGGAATATGAGGTGCCCGCGGCGGCGGCTTAGAGTTAAATCGTCATTCCCGCGAAAGCGGGAACCTAGTTTTTGTTAGCTGGGTCCCCGCTTTCGCGGGGATGACGACCCTCTTGGTTGCCGGCCTGCACGTCCAACCCTATCTTCCCCCTCATGCCCGCAGTTCAGCTCAATTCCGACGTCGCGCTCGGCGTCGCCATCCCTTCGCGCAATGCGCGGGGGCGGATCGCCCGGCTTGGCGCGGTGGTCGACGCAATCCTTGGTAGCCATGACTACCCGCCGGTCATCGAGAAGCTGCTGGCCGAGGCGTTGACGCTGACCGCGCTGCTGGGCTCGCTTCTCAAGGAGCCGCAGGGCCAGCTGACGCTCCAGGCGCAGACGCAGGACGGCGTGATCGACCTGCTCGTGTGCGATTATCTGGGCGGGGAGCTTCGCGGCTATGTGCGGCACGATCCGGCCAAGCTGGACTCGCTGCCCGAGGCGCCGAGCCTGCAGGAGCTGTTCGGCAAGGGCTATCTCGCGATCACGTTTGATCAGCCGCTCGCCGAGGAGCGCTACCAGGGGATCGTCCCGCTCGAGGGCAAGAACCTCGGCGACGCCGCGCAAAGTTATTTCGCCCAGTCCGAGCAGATCCCGAGCCTCGTCCGGCTGGCGGCCGAAAAGCGCGGCGGGCATTGGTTCTCGGGTGGGTTGCTGCTGCAGCATCTGCCCGAGGGCGAGGAGGGGCGCGAGCGGCTGCACACTCGGCTCGATCATCCCGACTGGCCGCACGTCGCCATCCTCGGCGGATCGGTGAAGGCCGAGGAGCTGACCGATGTCGAGCTCCCGCTCGACGACCTCATCTGGCGGCTGTTCCACGAAGAGGAGGAGCTGCGCACGCTCGCCGCGGTCGATCTTCGGCGCGGGTGCCGCTGCGACCCGGCCTATGTCCGCTCGGTGATCGCGAAATTCCCCGCCGACGAACGCGAGGCGATGGTCGGCGACGACGGGCTGATCACGGTCGATTGCGCCTTCTGTTCGTCGAGCTTCGCGATCAAGCCGGCCGAGCTTTCGTAAAAGCGCCGGAGCGAGAACGTTTTCATTTTTCCGCGTTAACCTCTGCGTGCTAAATGCGCTTCATGGGTCGGGGCGTGATTCTTAGCCTTATCGTTGCCGTGCCTGCCGCCGCGTGGGGCGCCGCGCAGCCGTCGGCGCTCGCCCAGGTGGCCGGGGGGCTGTGGGAAATCAGCGGCGTGCCGGGGTCCAGCGAAGCCATCCGCGAATGCGTCCCCAACGTGGCGCTGCTCGCCCAGTTCGAGCATCGCGGGCGCAATTGCTCGCGCAATATCCTCTCGGACAAGGGAAGCTCGACGCTCATCAGCTACAAGTGCGGCGCCGCCGGCTTTGGGCAGAGCACGGTCGAGGTGCTGACTCCCCGCTCGCTTCAGATCAGCACGCAGGGCATCTCCGACCAGCTGCCGTTCAACTATGTGCTGCAGGCGCATCGGGTCGGTGAGTGCACGAAAAGCCCAACTGTCACACACCATTAAGCCAGCGTTTAACCTACTTGCGCTATGAGTGGATCGTGCCGGATTTGGCACGCTTTCCTCCCAATCGGGCGTGAGCCCGGTTCACTGGGCCGCCCTTCCGCCAGGATCGGCGGCCCTTCTTTTGTGAGCGTCCGCGGCTTAAGTCGCGCGCATGCTATACCTCGTCGTCAAAGCCGCCCTGTCAGGGATTATCGTGGCCGCGGTGTCGGAGATCGCGCGACGTTATCCCGGCTGGGGCGGGCTTGTCGCGTCGCTTCCACTGACGTCGCTGCTCGCCATGATCTGGCTTTTCCGCGACACGAAGGATGCGGCGCGGGTCGCCGAGCTATCGTCGAGCACCTTCTGGTTCATCCTGCCGTCGCTGCCGCTCTTCGTCGCCTTGCCCTATCTGATCCGCTCCGGGATCGGCTTCTGGATGAGCATGGCAATCGTCGTTGCCGGAACGCTCGCGCTTTACGCGTTGATGTTCTGGGCCGGCCCGAAGCTGGGCCTCAAGCTTTGAAGCAAGCCGTCGTCCTCCTTTCGGGCGGGCTCGACTCGATGGTCTGCGCCGGGATCGCGCGCGAGCGCGGGTTTTCGGTCGTGGCGCTGACCGTCGATTACAACCAGCGCCACCGCGTCGAGCTGGAGGCGGCGCGGGCGATCGCTTCGCTTCTCGCGGACCGGCACATCGTCCTTCCGCTCGACCTGCGCGCGTTCGGGAGTTCGGCGCTGACCAGCGACATCGAGGTTCCGAAGGAAGGCGTGGGTGAGGGCATACCCGTCACCTATGTGCCGGCGCGCAACACCATCTTCCTGAGCGTCGCGCTCGGGCTCGCGGAGGCGAGCGGGGCGCGCGACATCTTCATCGGCGTGAACGCACTCGATTATTCGGGCTATCCGGATTGCCGGCCAGAGTTCATCCGCGAGTTCGAGCAGATGGCGAACCTTGCGACCAAGGCGGGCGTCGAGGGCGAGGGCTTTAGCATACATGCGCCGTTGCAGCAGATGAGCAAGGCCGACATTGCGCGCGAGGCGGCGCGGCTTGGGCTCGACGCCGCGCTCAGCCACAGCTGCTACGATCCGCTTAATGATGGGCGGCATTGCGGACGGTGCGATGCTTGCCGCCTGCGCGCGAAGGGGTTCGCCGAGGCGGGGCTGGCGGACCCGACGGCTTACGCATGACCTATGCGGTCAAAGAATGCTTCCTGACGCTTCAGGGGGAGGGGGTGCAGTCGGGCAGCAGGGCGGTGTTCCTGCGCTTTGCGGGGTGCAATTTGTGGTCGGGGCGCGAGGCCGACCGGGCGAGTGCGCAGTGCACTTTCTGCGACACGGACTTTGTCGGCACCGACGGCGAGGGTGGCGGCAAGTTCGCGGGCGCCGAGCAGCTTGCTGCGCATGTCGAGGCGCTGTGGGGCGACGGCAGGGACGCGAGGCTCGTGGTGATCACCGGCGGCGAGCCGATGCTTCAGCTCGATACCGCGCTGGTTGACGCCCTTCATGAACGCGACTTCCGGGTGGCGATGGAGTCGAACGGCACGCTGGCCGCGGCCGAGGGCCTGGACTGGATCTGCATAAGCCCGAAAGCGGGGACGCAGGTGGTTCAGCGATCGGGGAACGAGCTCAAGCTGGTGTGGCCGCAGGACGGCATCGACCCGGCCGTGCTCGAAGGCTGGGCGTTCGACCATTTCCTCGTCCAGCCGATGGACTGCGAGGCGCGTGAGGAAGCGGTCGAAGCGGCGGTGCGGCTGGCGATGGAGAGGCCGAAGTGGCGCCTCAGCCTCCAGGCGCACAAGGTAGTCGGGCTGCCCTGACGTTTATTCCGCGCTGTTGGTAGGCGCCATCGAGGGTTCGGTCGCGGGCGGCGAACTCGGCTTGGGCTTGGCGGTTACGGGCTTGGGCGCGGCCTTGGCCGATGCGGGCCTGCCCGGCGCCGCGGCATTGCCGTTTTCCAGAGGCGCCGTGCCGACGTCGTTGATGTCGGACTCCGCGGCCATGTTGGCGGCATCGCCGGTCACCGCGTCGATCGCGGTCACGTCGTTGGAGACGATGTTCTCCGCCGTCAGGCTCTCGTCGACATTGGCGGTGTTGTCGGTCTGGTCGTTGTTCCCGCACGCGGCGAGCGGAAGGGCGAGGGCACCGGCAATGAGGATCAGCGCGCGCATCGAAAACTCCGGCGACAAAAAAAGAGGCTGCCGGGAAATACCGGCAGCCCCTTGAAATGCAAACGCCCCCGCGAACTGCGGAGGCGATTGATTACATCGCGTTGTTCGCCGCAGCGTTCGCGTTGTCCGCAGCCGCGTTGGCGGTGTCGGCAGCCGCGTTGGCGGTGTCGGCAGCGTTCATCGCGTTCATGTCGGTCGTCGCGTTCATGTCGACCGCGTTCATGTCGGTCGCGTTCATGTCGGTCGTCGTGAGGTTTTCATCGACGTTCATGGTATTGTTGGCGTTGTCGTTGCTGCTGCAAGCGGCAACCGCCAGGGCCGCGCCAGCGACCAGGATAAGAGCACGCATTCAAGACTCCCTATTTATTGCG
>Ga0207657_10004946_pt1 | contig 14021 bp, 15 predicted proteins | sample KBSC33metaG_FD_184316 | JGI IMG/M metagenome (GOLD analysis project Ga0207657, IMG submission 184316) | Corn rhizosphere microbial communities from Kellogg Biological Station, Michigan, USA - KBS C3-3 metaG (SPAdes) (version 2) | ecosystem: Host-associated > Plants > Roots > Rhizosphere > Soil ... | reverse complement strand
AGCTCACGCTGGTGGCGAGCGACGATGGTCTCGCGGCGATTCTATGGGAGCACGATCGCCCGGGCCGCGTGCCGCTGCGCATCGAGGCCGAAGACCAGGAGCACCCGGTGCTGGTCGAGACGGAGCGCCAGTTGAAGGAATACTTTGCCGGCGCGCGGAAGACGTTCACGGTGACGCTCGACGTGGAGGGCACGGCGTTCCAACGCAAGGTGTGGGGCGCGCTCCTGACGATCCCGTTCGGGGAAACGCGATCCTACGGTCAGATCGCGAAGCAGATTGGGAGTCCGGCGGCGGTTCGCGCGGTCGGCGCGGCGAACGGCAGAAATCCCGTGTCGATCATCGCGCCGTGCCACCGGGTGATCGGATCGACCGGGCAGCTGACCGGCTTCGCTGGTGGACTCGACGTGAAGGCTCGCCTCCTCGCGCTCGAAGGCGGAGGGGGCGGGCGCCAGCGTCTCTGATGGGACCGACAGCCGCCGTTATTCCTTGTTCGATGCCACGACCGGCCGCGCGGAGACTTTCTTCCTCATCGCGGCTTCGATTTCCTGCAGCATGGTATCGATGGAGATCACACGAGCGGCGGCGTACGCCTGCGCCCAGCGGTTCGGCCCGAGCCGCGTGCGCACGCCTCGTTTCACCTGCTCCTCGAGGTCGAGGTCGTACGCGGTGGGATCGTCGACCTTTGCGCCGGCGCGTTCGATGATGGCGTCGCGCGCGGCCCCCCGCGCCGTTTCGTACTATCTCGCAAAGTATCCATTCATCGAACACGACAAGACGTAGGGATAGCCTCATCCTGGGAGCGGAAAGGCCGACACGTCCGCCGCGTCACGCACGCGGCGGCATCGCGCATGCACGCCTGCTCTTGACGCGCGACGTTCAGGGCCGTTCACCTGAACGGACCGTGCCGTTCACCCCAACAAGGAGGAGTGCAGCATGTTTTCTCGTCGAATCTTCGTTCCGACGCTACTCGCCTTCGCCCTCGCCGCCGCCGGCGGCTCTCGTGTTGCCGCCCAGCTCCCGGCGCCGGGTGCGAATCTCCCGGTGCCGATCACCGGCGTCGCCGATCTCGGCGGCACATTCCGCGGCACGATGCTCATCGAACGGTTTGCGCCTGTTGGAAATGGCGTCGCGGCCCTTGGCACGGTGACGGGCGCGCTGACGGCGAACGGGACCGTTCGGAACGTCGTCGTGCAGGTGGCGATGCCGCTCGACATCGCGGCCAGCCGGGCGCGCGTGAATACAGACGCCGCTCTGGCGCAGGCCTCGTGCGACGTCCTGCACGTGGAGCTCGACGGAGCGTCCATCAACGTGCTCGGCTCGACGCTCGGTCTCTCGCCTGTCGCGTTCGACATCGCATCGGCGGTACAGGCAGGGGCGGCGAACGCCGTGAGTCCAGCGTCGGCAGCAGCGCCTTCGCAAGCGGGCACTGTTACCCCATCGACGTCCACGAACACGACTCAACCGGGCGTCGTCGCCCCGACCGCGACGGCGACAGCGCAGCAGGCCGCCGGTCAGACACCGCTCGGCTCACTGCTGTGTTCCGTCGATCGTTTTCGCGACGTCGGCAATCCCGCCCAGTTGTCGCAGCAGCTGAACGCGATTCTGACGGCGCTTGGAACGGCGCAGGGCTCGTAGATCTGCGGCTGTCGATCGCACAGCGGGACGATGCTCAGGCCGCGACCCTGCGGACGGCCATCGAGAGCATCAAACGCGTGATCCCGCTGAAGAACATGCTGATGCCGACGAGCGTTCCCACCACCCACACGGCGCTCGTCGGCCACGTGCTCCAGATCATCGCGGCAAGCACCAGCGTCACGACGCCGTCGAAGAGCAGCCATCCGCTCCCGGGCGCAGGCCGCAACTGGAACGACAGGACGAATTCCAGAATGCCCTCAATCAGCAGATAGGCCGCCGCCGCCAGCGTGAGCGACGCAAGACCCGCCAACGGTCTCGCCAGCAGATAGAAGCCGATCGCGCCGTATACGACGCCAAGCAGAATTTCCCACACGACGGCGCTGGCCCTGCCTGCGCGCCAGGCGAACGCCAGATGCAACACTCCGCTGATGATCAGCAGCCACGCCACGACCGCCGTCACCGCCACGCCGGCAACCAGAGGCACGCTGATCGCCAGCACGCCCGCCGCAATCATCAGCACGCTCAGCACGATCGACCACGTCGCGGCGGTGTGCAAGTCGGCCGACATCCCATTTCCCATCTCGCCACTCCTTTCTCGAGCCCTACGACGCCTGCCATCACGCGGGATCGGCGCTGATCGCCAACGCCGCCTGCCCGAGACTCAGACCACCGTCGTTCGGCGGAACCGCGTTGTTGGTCCACAGCTGCAGGCCAGAGCCGCCAAGTGCGTCGCGCACATCCTCGAGCAGCAGCGCGTTCTGCATGACGCCGCCAGTCAGCACGACGGTGTCCACGCCGGCTTCCTCGGCGAGCGTCCGCACCGCACCGCCAATCGCACCGGCAAGGCTGCGATGGAAGGCGCGCGCGATGACATCCGCCGCTTCGCCCCGATACCGCGCCGCGATGATCTCCGCCAGCGTGTCGCGCCAGTCGATCTCGACGCCCGTGAAGCGGCACGTGAACCGCGCTGAACCGTGGACGGCTCCCCGCGCCAGATGCTCAAGCCACATCGCCGCTTGTCCCTCGAACGTGACGGGCCGCGTGAAGCCGACGAGCGCCGCGACCGTGTCGAACAGCCGTCCTGCCGACGTGGTCGGAAACACACGCACGCCGCCGCGAAGCACGGCCGACGCCTGCTCGTACCTCACCGGAAAGCAGAAGGGTGCACGCATCAGATCCGGCGATGGGCCGAGCTCGTTCACGAATCCGGCGGCGGCCTGAACGGGATGATGCGCCGACGCGTCGCCGCCGGCGAGCCTCGCCTGCCGCAGATGCGCCGCGCGCGTGAAGCCCTCGCGGATGCTGCCGACGAAGAGCTCGCCGCCCCAGATCGCGCCATCGTCGCCGTATCCGGTGCCGTCGAAGGCGACGCCGACCACGCGCCGATCGAACGCGCCGCGCTCGGCCAGCACACTCGCAACGTGCGCGCGATGATGCTGCACGCCGATCGTGCGCACCGCCCCCATCTCCGCCGCATACGCGGTCGAGGCGTAGTCGGGATGCCGATCGTGGACCACCGTCGCCTCGCACGGAGGAATCGCGTACATCGCCAACAGATCGCGGATCGTCTCGTCGAACGCGCGGCGGGATTCGCCGTCGGACAGATTGCCGACGTGCTGGCTGACGTACGCTTGTCCTTCCACGACGAGCGTGACGGCATTCTTGAGATCGCCGCCGAGCGCGAGGATCGGCGTGTGGGTCGGCAGCATCGCCACGGCGGCCGGCGCCATCCCGCGCGATCGGCGCAGCACGATCGGACCAAGCGCACCCGGCCGGACCACCGAATCGTCCACGCGCCTGGCGATCGGCCGCTCGCCTTTGAGGAACGCGTCAGCCAGTCCCGCGAGTCGAACGACCGCGTCGTCGTCCGCGTACGCGATCGGCTCACTCGACCGATTACCACTCGTGACGACCAGACGCTCCGGGCATGCGGCGGCAAACAGAAGATGATGAAGCGGCGCGTACGGCAGCATCACGCCGAGATCGCGATTGTCAGGCGCGACGCCAGCCAGTGGCCGGCACGCCGGCGCGACCACGATCGGCCGGGCCGCCGACGTCAGCAGTGCCCGCGCGTCCGTGGTGAGCCGCACGGTCCGCTCGGCGACATCCATGTCGCGGGCCATGACCGCGAACGCCTGCTCTTTGCGGTACTTGCGATGGCGCAGCGACGCCACCGCTACGGCGTCGTCGGCATCGCACGCGAGGTGATATCCGCCGAGGCCTTTGATGGCGAGAATCCGACCCTCGCGCAGAAGCATCGCCGCTCTGCTCACGGACTCGTCGCCGCGCGCGACATCCGCTCCATCGATCGTCAGGCGGTATCCGGGTCCGCATGACGCGCACGCGACCGGCTGCGCATGAAAGCGGCGATCTTCAGGATCGTGATATTCAGCAGCACAGGCTGGACACAGCGGCCATGCCGCCATCGTCGTCTGCGCCCGGTCGTAGGGCAGGCCGCGCACGATCGAGTATCGCGGACCGCAGTTCGTGCAATTGATATATGGGTAGCGGAATCGTCGATTCGCCGGATCGAACATCTCGTCGAGACAAGCGCCGCAAATCGGCAGATCTGGCGCCACGCGCGTCGTCGGCGGCCGGCCGGACGCGCTCTCGCGAATCTCGAATCCGCTGAACGCGTGGACGTCGGCGGCGATGACGTCGATGGCGGCGATGGTCGCCGCTGGCGGCGGATCGGCTCGCAGATCGCGAACGAACGCGTCGAGCGCGTCCTCGCAACCTTCGACGTGAATCTGCACGCCGGTGCTGCCGTTCAGCACCCAGCCAGCGAGTCGGTGCGCGCGCGCCAGACGAAACACGTGGGGCCGGAATCCGACGCCCTGGACGACACCGCGCACGTGAATGCGTCGGGCGCCGCACGACGTGCGTGAGACGACGGCCATGGCGTCACGACCCCGCGCTGAAGGCGCAACTGCGACCGCGCCAGCCGATCTCCTTCAGCCGCCCATCCTCGACGAGGACCGGAACAGCCGCCCGGCCGCCTGTCAGCGACAGCAGACGGGCACGCGCATCCCCATCCGTCTCCACGTTGTGCTCGACGAAGTTCACGCGGTTCCACGTGAGGTACTCGCGCCATTCCGCCGTGTAAGGACAACCGGTCGAGCCGAAGAGCTCGACCCGTGCGGTCGCGTCGGCCATGGGCTCTCCCGTCACTGACGCCAGACCTCGGTCATCACGTGATAGACCGAGGCCTGCACCTCCTGAATCCGCGGAATGTAATCGCAGTGCACGACGATCGGCAGATCGACGAGTCCGCGCCGCACGATTTCGCCGCCGTCGTATCCGAGCAGCGCCATCGTCAGCATCCCGCGCTTGCGCGCCTCTGCCAGCGCCGCGATGACGTTGGCCGAGCCGCCGCTGGTCGAAATCGCCACGGCCACGTCGCCGCGGCGGCCGTGCGCAATCAGCTGGCGAAGAAAGATGGCCTCGCTGCCGATGTCGTTCGCAATCGCCGTGATGTTCGCCGGCTCCATCGAAAGCGAGAGCGCGCGAATCGCCCGCGCGCCCGGGGGCGGACTGATGCAATCGATGGCCCAGTCGTTCGCGTCGGTCGCCGATCCGCCGTTGCCGAAGATCAACAGCGCCGCGCCTGCGTCGAGCCGCTCTCGGACGGTATGAATCGCGCCGGCGATCGCCTCGCCCTGATCGCGCGCGACTTCCACGCGCAGCCGCTCGTCGTCTGCCGCCTTCGAACGGATGGAATTTGCCACGTCGTCGACGATGCCGGACGTATCCTGTTTTGCACCGCCGAGGAATGGGTACAAAAAGGCGCTGGCGCCGACGTCGTCGTGACCTCGTTCGCCGTGTTCGAAGAAGACGTGCACCGTTTCCCAGAGCGTGTGATAGAGAACTTCGATGATCTCCTGCGAGAGGAACGGATCGGTCGACGGCGGATCGACGGCGAAGTCGCCGCGGGGACCCGGCAGCGCAAATGTGTACGCCCCGCGCGCTTGCGCCTCTGCCAGCGCCCCAGCCACGGCGCGATCATGGGCGGATTCGGCGAAGCCCATCACCATGTCCACGTCGCGAACGATGGCCGGCACCCATCGATCGAACGCCGCCGACACATCCAGCGCCGGCAGGGCGCGCTTGCCGACGATCACCGGGTGGACGAATTCGACCGACACGTGCTGCGCGTCGGTCGAGGCGGCGTTGACGCCGAAGGCGAGCAGCCGTCCACCGCGCAGAAAACGCCCGGCCATGTTCTCGCAGGCGAGCGCCAGGCGGTCGGCTTCGCGATCGAAGAAGGCACGCGACACAGGGTTGCGCGCCATCAGACGGTCCGCGACAAACGTGCGCAGGTCGACGCCTGCAATGGTCACGTCAGCAAATCCTTGGCAGCGGATCGCCGACCAGCATGTCGACGACGCGCGTGCCCCCATAGGCCGCGACGGCAAGGACGGTCCGTGCCGGCGCCGCCTCGACGCGGCCGACGATCGCCGCCGATTCGCCGCCCGGTACACGGCGCAGCGACTCGAGCGCGCGATCGGCCGACCCGCCGGCCACCACGGCAATCAACTGCCCCTCGTTGGCGATGTGCAGCGGATCGAGACCGAGCAGCTCGCAGGCGCCGCGCACTTCGTCGCGAACCGGCACCCGCTCCTCGTCGAGCACCATTGACAGGCCGCAGTCGCGCGCGAGCTCGTTCAGGCTCGTCGCCAGCCCGCCGCGCGTCGGATCGCGCATCCACCGAAGATCGGCGGCCACCTCGTCGAGCAGCGCGGCCGCAAACGGGTACACCGATCGCGTGTCGGATCGCAGATCGGCGGCGAGGTCTATGTCGCCGCGCGCCAGCAGCACCGTGATGCCGTGGTCGCCGATCGGTCCGGTCACGATGATGCGATCGCCTGGCCGAACCGACGCCGGCGACAGCGCCGCGCGCGGATCGACGCGGCCGATGCCGCTCGTGGTGATGTAGAGCCCGTCAGCTTTTCCGTGCTCGACGACCTTCGTGTCGCCGCCGACGATCCGCACCCTGGCGCGATCCGCCGCCGCGCCCATCGCCTCCATCTCGGCGTTCAGGATGTCGGTCGGCGTGCCGGCCTCGACGATTACGCTGCAGAGGAGCGCGATCGGGACGGCGCCGCCGGCCGCGAGATCGTTGACCGTGCCGTTGACGGCGAGATCGCCGATCGATCCACCGGCGAATCTGAGCGGGCGCACGACGAAGCTGTCGGTCGTGAAGGCCAGCCGCGTGTCGCCGAGCGTGACGTATGCCGCGTCGCTCAGCGGATCGCCGACCGACGCCGCCATGAGCGCCGGCACGATCAGCCCTTCGACGAGGCGGCGGCTCGCCTTTCCGCCGGCGCCGTGCGCCATGTCGATCTGGCGATCGGCAAATCTCGTGGTCGGCGCGGCGGCCAGCAGCGTCATGGTCACACGCTCGCCGCAGCGGTCCGGCGATGAACGTAGTTGAAGTACGCGGCGCAGGCGCCCTCCGACGACACCATCAACGCGCCGACGGGCTGCTCCGGCGTGCACTCGCGCCCGAACAGCTTGCACTGGTGCGGCTTCAGCACGCCCTTCAGCACTTCGCCGCACTGCGCGGCCTTCGGATCGGTGATCTGAACGCCGGCCACGGCGAATCTCGCCTCCGCATCCCACGGCGCGTACTCGGGACGGAGCTTCAGGGCCGATTGCGAGATGAAGCCCAGCCCGCGCCACTCGAAGTACGGGCGCAGCTCGAACACATCGGCGAGCGCGCGCAGCGCCGGCAGACTGCCGTCCCACGGGACAGCGCGGCCGTACTGGTTTTCCACCACGGCCCGGCCCGCCCCGAGCTGCCGCAGAATCATCACGATTGATTGCAGCAGATCGAGCGGCTCGAACCCCGAGATCACGACCGGCTTGCCATAGTCGCGTGCGATGAAGGCGTACGGCCGCGCGCCGATCACCGTCGAGACATGGCCAGGTCCGATGAATCCATCGAGCCGCATATCGGGCGAATCGAGAATCGCGCGGATCGCCGGCACGATCGTGACGTGGTTCGAGAACACCGAAAAATTCGACACGCCCAGCTCGCGAGCGCGCCTCAGCGTCAGCGCCGTCGACGGCGCGGTCGTCTCGAATCCGATCGCGAAGAACACGACCTCGCGATCGGGATGATCCTGGGCGAGCCGCAGCGCGTCGAGCGGCGAGTACACCATCCGGATATCGGCGCCGCGCGCCTGATGTTCGAGCGGACTGCCGTGACGGCCCGGCACGCGCATGACATCGCCGAACGTCGCGAGGATCGCCCGCTCCTGCTCGACGAGCGACAGCCCTTCGTCTATCCGGCCCATCGGCAGGACACACACGGGACATCCGGGCCCATGCACCAGCTCGATGTTCGGGGGCAGCAGATCGGCGAGCGCAAACCGGTAGATGGCGTGCGTGTGTCCGCCGCAGACCTCCATGATCCGATAGTGCCGCGATGGATCCGTCAGACGGCGAATCTCTTCGCTCGCCTGCTTGATCAGCCGCGGGTCGCGAAACTCGTCGACGTACTTCACGAGGGACGACCTTTTTCCTTCACGAGGAACCTTTCTCCGCGGCGTCGCCGAATTGATAGCCATCGAGCTCGGCCATCGCCTGCGCGTCTTCACCGAGCATCGCGAGCAGCCGAAGCTGCTCGGCGGCTTCATCCGCGCTGATGCGGCTCATCGCGAAACCCACGTGGATCAACACCCATTCGCCGGCCGCCGGAGGCGGCTCGAGCAGATCGATGTTGATTGTGCGGCGCACCTTCGACACCTCGACGGTGGCCAGGTGTCCGCCGGCCGGAATATCGACAATGCGTCCGGGTATCGCTAAGCACACGGCACGGCTCCTGACATGTGCGCGACGATCTCGCGAACCATCCGGATCGCTTCGTCTACGGCCGCCGCGACCGGCGCCGACAATCCCATCGACTCCTCCGTCGCCGCCGGCTCGCATCCGAGGACGACGATGCGGGCGGGATGACGACCGACCTTGCCGATCCAGGCGAGCACGGCGGACGGCGTCAGGCTGTGCGCATCCGCGTCATGCGGGTCGAGACCGGCCTGATCCAGATCCGGCTCGATCGCGTAGAGCGTGCCAGGCTCGCCGCCGCGCGACACCGCATCCACGAGAATCGCCGCGTCGTAATAACCGTCGGCGAGCTCGTAGGCGAGATGCACGCCGCGGATGCCGAAGTCGGCAACGTCCACGCCTTCGATCGGTTGAGACGCGAGGCGCCGCGCCACCTCCACGCCGAACCCATCGTCGCCCAGGAAGATGTTGCCGATGCCGGCGACGAGAATGCGCATCACATCGCCATCATCCGCCGATAGCGGACGATCTCCGGCCACGAGCTCACGACGGCGTAGGCGACGACCGCACTGGCGGCCACGGCAATCCATTTCATACGCGCTCCCCTGTCAGGTCGATCGGCTCAACCTCCGCGGGATCGAAGTAGAAGAACCGTCCGAACGATTCGTGCAGCGACGCCGCGGGATCGACGTCGACGGTGACGGCGACGTACACGCGCTCGTCCACATCGCGATAGATGCCGGCCACTGTCGCTGATTGATCCTGGAGAAACATATCCATCGCGTCCGCGCGCCGATTCGGCCGCAGCCTGACGCGGGTGCCTTTGCCGATCCGGCGCTCGCCGATCGTCACGAACGCCTGGTCCGGCGGCGGCGTGCCGGGCGGATTGAAGAAATCGGCGCTGCGCATCGTGCCGTGCAGCGCGCCGAACGCGTCGGGGGTCAGCGACTCGACGCGATCGAGAATGGCTCGCGCGCGGGGATCGGTGGCGCGCGCCTCCCCCTTTTCCTCATCGGTCATCGTCAGAATTCGCAGCGAGAGGATCTCGTCGATCTCTGCCCCGTCGCAGAGATCGCCAGGGCTCTCCGCCGCGACCGCCGGAAAATCGTAGAGGATGATGGGCGACGAGAGCATGAGATCGCGGCGCGATCGGTCGCCGACCAGCACCGGCCACGTGTAGCGATTCTCGCAGCCCGCGACCGCCGCGGCTGCATGTTCCGGCGGCTCGAGCAGCGATACGAAGGCGCCGCCTTCAACGCCCAGCAGCACGTGCGCGCCAACGAGCGATCGCTCGAGCATGTCGTCGCGCTGCGATCCGAACTCCGGCCGCCACGCTTCCATGTTCTCGAGCCGCAGGTGCATCTTGATCAACCCGGCGATCGAGTGAACGCGAACGATGAGGCGCGCGTCAATGCCGGACTCCAACAGGCACACGATACGTTCGGGCGATTCGGTGTCGAGCGCCATCCGGTCGACGACGTGGAAGGCGTGCGGCATGCCCTCGAGCCAGCGGCGCGGCGCGGCGTCGGCTGCCGCGGCCGCGGCGCGGGGGCGCAGGGACCTGACGCACACCGAAAGTCGAGGCTTCGGATCGAGCGGCTCGATCAGGCATTCCGTCTGCGAAAAGCACGGTTCGCCGTCGCCCTGCGGCGCCCGCGGAGCGACGACACCGAACTGCCACCGACACTGGTTCTTCGCGGCCGAGGCGCGGTACGGATACAGAACGTAGCCTTCGTACAGGACTGCGTCGGCAACACGCGCGGCGGGGCTGAAGTCGAACATCAGACCGGCTCCCCGGATCGCTCGCACGCGAGCAGGCGATCGATCGCTTCGTCCCAGCTGACGACCGCCTGCCGTCCGCGAAAGGCCTGCAGGCGATCGATGGTGTCGCGCTGGAGCCGCAGCCATCCGCCGCCTGGAAAGAATTGATCCATGGCCGACTGCCAGACGCGAGCCGGCAGACGGTACGACGCGTCCAGATCCCACGACACCGGTTCCATGCACACGCCGCTCTCGGCCATGGTGAAGATCGTGCCGCTGAACACACAGAGGATCGGCACGTCTCCCTCGCGCACGGCGTGCAGGTATTTCGCCGACGCCACCTCGAGGTCGTAGCTGCACGCCACCGGCAGGTCGACCTCGATTTCACGGTCGAAGGACGGAACCACGATCGTCGAATGCGCCCAGGTCACGCCCCGGAGCGTGCGATCCCACTGAGAGACGTCGCCAAACAGCTCGTAGAGCCGCGACTGCTCTTGCTTTGTATATCGGCGGCCGCGCGGCTCGATTCGCGTCTGACATCTCAGCGCGATCGCGTGGACGCGGCCACCCGACGCGTTCTCGATCCGCAGCCGGAACGTGATCGCCGGCGAGGCCGTCTGGGGAGACGGCTGCGCGCCCACGATGGCGATCGCGATCGGCGTCATACGCCGGTCAGCCGCGCGCGTTCGATTGCGCGCGCGAAGAATTCGTCGACGGCGCGCCACAGCTCGTCGCCGCCCTGCAAGCCGCGCCAGGCGACGCGAATCACTCCCACGAGCTCGTAGCAGGTATCGATCGGCACGAGCAGCGCCTGGACATCGGCGTCGGTGCGCCGCACCAGCAGCGCTTCGACATCGGCCGCCAGGCTCGCCAGCGGCGGCACCGCGCTGACGAGCGCGTCCCACGCTTCCAGCGGCAGTTCCGATTCCGTGGCGCCGGCAGGGCTCGGATAGAACGCGGTCGTTCGGCCGGTCGCGCCGTTGCGGAAAAAGAACGCGAGGCCGATCGGAATGTCGAGCGCTTCCCAGCTGTCTCGAGCGGCGCCGAACGACGACAGCAGCGCATATCGCGTCGGCACCGCGCGAAAGCGCGCACCGCCCGCGCCCTCCTGCGTGAACAGCAGATAGCACGGACGGCAGACGCAGAGCAGCGCCCGCGTCCGCACATCCACCAGATGCCCGTGCTCGGGCGCGATATCGGCGCCGCAGAACTCGCACTGCTCGTCGGCGGATCGCCGCACGCGCGCTGCACCGTACTGTCGCAGCCGATCGACAACGGCCGGCCACTGCGCGGCTGGCGAGGACGAAGGCGTCTGCCCCGACAGAGACGAACCGTCGGGCGGCTTCCGCAGAATCTGGATGAGATCAGCCATCACTGCGCAAGATTCAAGAGCGTTGGCGAGTGCCGCGTTTCGATCGTCCTGCCGCCGCCGAGATACATGTGCACGCCGCATGGCAGACACGGATCGAAGCTGCGCACGGCGCGCATGATGTCAATTCCTTTGAAATTGTCGCGGCTGTTCTCCTCGAAGATCGGCATGTTCTGGATGGCATCCTCGTACGGACCGGGCGTGCCGTAGACGTCGCGCGGGCTTGCGTTCCAGGGCGTCGGCGGGTACGGGTGGTAGTTCGCGATCTTGCGATCGCGAATCACGAGGTGATGCGAGAGCACGCCGCGAACTGCTTCCGTGAAACCGCATCCGCTGCCGTCCTCCGGCACCTCGAACGTCTCCCACGTTTTGGTGTGGCCCAACCGGATCTGCTCGAGCGCCTTGTTCACGAAGTGCAGCGCGCACGCCGCCGCGTACGCCTGGAAATAGGTGCGGGCGCGATCGCGCTCGATCGCGTTGCTCCATTTCGGGATCTTCCACTCGAACGTCATCTCCGGCTTGAGCGCCGTCTTCGGCAGATTGATCAGCACGCTCTGCCCCGTCGCCTTGACGTAGCCGATGTCGACCAGCCCCGACAGCGCCGTCGACCAGAGCCGCGCGATCGGCCCGCCGCCGGTATCGAGCGGCAGATAGTCCTTGCCGTCGAACCAGCGCGGCGACATGACCCAGGTGTACTTGTTGTCGAAGTCGCGCTTCTGCGGCCGCGGAATCGTGTGCTGGTTCCACGGATGGCGAAAATCCACCGGATTCCCGAGCGGATCGTGCGTCACGTACATCTTCTGGTCGATCCAGTCGTCGTAGTACGAGCTGCCGAGCAGAATCCGGATGCCGAGGTTGATCTGCACGAGGTCGTTCGTCACCAGCCGGCCATCGACGATGACGCCCGGCGTGACGAACATCTTGCGTCCCCAATCGGTCATGTCCTCGTAGCGGAAGTTGCAGGCCTCGGGATCCTGGAACGCGCCCCAGCAGCCGAGCAGCACGCGCCGCTCGCCGACCTTCTCGTACCCGGGCAGCGCCTCGTAGAAGAAGTTGAACAGGTCGTCGTGCATCGGCACGACCTTCTTCATGAACTCCACGTACTTCATCAGGCGTACGAGATAGTCCGTGAACGTCTGGATCGTCGCCATCGTACCGACGCCGCCGGGGTACAGCGTCGACGGATGCACGTGCCGCCCCTCCATCAGGCAGAACATCTCGCGCGTGAGGCGGCTCATCACGAGCGCTTCGCGATAGAACTCGCCCTCGAACGGATTCAGCGAGTGCATGATGTCCGCGATCGTGCGATAGCCGTGATGCTGCGCGCCGGGCGCCGCGGTCTCCTGCGCTTTCTCCCAGACGCCCGGGTTGGTCTCGCGCACCATCTTTTCGCAGAAGTCGACGCCGACCAGGTTCTCCTGGAAGATGTTGTGATCGAACATGTACTCGGCCGCTTCGCCGAGGTTCACGATCCACTCGCCCAACGCCGGCGGCCGGACCCCGTACGCCATCTGCTGCGTGTAGCACGAGCAGGTCGCGTGATTGTCGCCGCAGATGCCGCAGATGCGGCTCGTGATGAAGTGCGCGTCCCGCGGGTCCTTGCCTTTCATGAAGATGCTGTAGCCGCGAAAAATGGACGACGTGCTGAAACACTCGGCGACTTCCTTCTTCTCGAAGTCGATCCGCGTATACAGCCCGAGGCTGCCGACGATGCGGGTGATCGGATCCCAGACCATTTCCACCAGTCGTCCCCGATCGCTCGCGCTCTTTTGCTGCGTCGTCGTCGCGGTCGCCATGATCTCGTCCTCCGCTTCACCGCAGGTTCGGCATCTTCTTCGGCAGAATCGGCTGGGCGCTCTTCGCGCGCACGCCGGTGACGTCGCGAGCCGTGGACCTGCCGGCCCGCTTTTCGGGATGGCCATGTTTGCCGACGTCGTAGCGGCCCGGTTCCGCGCCGCGCGTCACGCGCATCCGTTCGCCGCGCATCGTGACGCTCTTCCCGGAGTAGTCAGGACGGCCCTTGCCGGAAACGGTGACGCTGTCGTCTTGCATCCGGTAAGACATCAGTGCCTCCAGGGTGGGTCGTAGCCGGTATCGAGACGATTGCCTGGATGCCGCCACTTGGGTTCCCGATCGACGGTGTGCTCCGTGAACCCGCGCAGCGTCCGCATCAGACCGCCGGTGAACGCCACCGTCTTCAACCCCAGCTTCGCGCAGAACGGCGACGGCATCGACGTCGTCTCGTGCCGCAACGTGCTTGTCGCCGATTCCACCTTCGACGTTGGCGACGACGCCATCTGCCTCAAGTCCGGCCGCGACGAGGAAGGCCGCCGGCGCGGCAAGCCGACCGAGAACGTCACCGTCCGCAACTGCACCGTCCTGCACGGCCACGGCGGCGTCGTCATCGGCAGCGAGATGTCGGGCGGCGTGCGCAACGTCAGCGTCGCCAACTGCGTCTTCCGAGGCA
>Ga0207657_10004945_pt1 | contig 14023 bp, 10 predicted proteins | sample KBSC33metaG_FD_184316 | JGI IMG/M metagenome (GOLD analysis project Ga0207657, IMG submission 184316) | Corn rhizosphere microbial communities from Kellogg Biological Station, Michigan, USA - KBS C3-3 metaG (SPAdes) (version 2) | ecosystem: Host-associated > Plants > Roots > Rhizosphere > Soil ... | reverse complement strand
TCCAGCGTGATGTCCTGACTGGTGGGAAGATGGCTGAAAGCAGTCTTGATGCTTTGCAACTCGAGAAGGTCGTCGTGAGTTGAGCCCAACTTGTCTTCGATCTCTTGCAAACGGAAGCCAAGGATTCGGGGATACTCGGTAGGATTTATGGGGAACCGGTGCTGGTGGTAGTAGATGCTGAATTCACCACGCTCGATGTCAAACACCAGCTTTAGCTCGCTATTCTCCAGCACGTTTCCATACTGGTCGCCGAGAATAGGTATCAGGACCTTGCCCTGAAGCTCGTCTTTAATCGGGTCCCAATCGATATCGAAGAAATCGGCAAAGGCGGATGCCTGGCCATTCTCCAGCACATCGAGCCACCAGGCATTGTCGCTGCCCATCACGCCCATGTGATTGGGGACAATATCCAGAATCTGTCCCATTCCGTGACGGTGCAGCTCGGAAACCAACTTCTCGTAGTCTTCGGGGGTTCCGATTTCTGGGTTCAACGCGTTGTGGTCGATGATGTCATATCCGTGCAGACTGCCCGGACGCGCTCGCAAATAGGGAGAAGCATAACAATGACTGATTCCAAGTTGAGCGAGGTACGGTACAAGTTTCGTCGCATCGCGAAAGGTAAACTCGCGGTTGAATTGCAGCCGATAAGTTGCGATCGGGAACCGAGGCTGTGCTTTCATGCTTTCAGGAACCAAGCCACTGACCACCCGCCGAGTTGCTGCATCGTGAACTCGCCGCAGCTATAGAGCAAGGTGCCGTTAGGGCTGCGAGCATGCTGGATTGAGCTCTCCGAAAAGTTCGCGAGCACACTGAGTTCTTTACCTTCTGCGAGACTCCAGCGTGCAAAAAATGCGCGCACACCCAACATCTCGAAGGAAGCTGCATTGCCAGAGACGCCCTTCAGGTTGGGAACGACTCTTTTCTGTCGTAATCCCAGCAAATCACGATAAAACCTTAGCCAATCTTGCGAGCGATCGCTCGACAGTGCATCCCAATCCAGCTTCGAGCGTGTGAAAGTGCCGATGTCGCTGGGATCCGGAATCTTTTCACGCGCGGAGGGATCGCTGAAGCGTTCGAATCGTGCAAACTCACTTCGCCGCCCCTCCGTTACCGCGGAGGCAAGTTCCGGACCGAAGTCACAGAAGAACAAGAAAGGCGTTTGCGCTCCGAATTCCTCGCCCATAAAGAGCAGAGGTGGCTCAGGACTCAGTAGCATGACCGACATCGCTGCCCGGATGGCGCGCTCCTCGCCGAGTTCAACGATTCGTTCTCCCATGGCGCGGTTGCCTACCTGGTCATGATTCTGCAGAAAAGACACAAAGGATGTAAGGGCTAAATCTCGACTGGGTTGGCCCCGCAACTCTCCTCCACGAAATACGGACGGTTGTCCCTGATAGTCGAACCCCTCTGTAAGGCAACGGGCCACCCGAGCAACGGGAGTATCGGAATAGTCTGCATAGTAGCCGTCGTGCTCTCCCGTCACGGTTACGTGCAGGGCATGATGTATATCGTCATTCCACTGGGCATCATACAAGTTGCCGCGACCGAATCTGGGTCTGAGATACCGCGCTGCGTTGTTGTCGTTTTCCAGTACGAGGTGTACTGTACGCCCGCCAGCTATCCTCGAGCGTACGGTTTCCGCGAGTTCAGTCAGAATATCGGGGTTCGATTCATCGACGATCGCGTGAACGGCGTCGAAGCGCAATCCATCAAACTGATATTCCATCAGCCAATAAAGCGCATTGTCGATAAAGAATTCCCGCACCGTACGGCTCTCGGCACCGTCGAAATTGATTGCTTCACCCCAGGGGGTGCGGTGACGATCAGTAAAGAATTGTGGTGCATAGGAGCGTAAGTAGTTGCCCTCCGGACCGAAGTGGTTGTAAACGACGTCCAGCATGATCATCAGTCCGCGCTCGTGAGCGCTCTGAACCAGGCGTTTCAGGTCTTCAGGCCGGCCATAGGCGCTGTCGGGCGCGAAAGGTAACACTCCGTCATAACCCCAATTCCGTGAGCCCGGAAAATCCGCCACTGGCATCAACTCGATTGCGGTTGCACCGAGTTGGGAGAGGTAATCGAGTCGCTTTTCAACCCCGGCGAAGGTACCCTCCGGCGTAAACGTTCCGGTGTGAAGCTCGTAGATTACCGCTTCTTCCCAAGGCCGTCCTTTCCAACCCAGGTCACGCCATTCGAAAGATTCGGAGTCTACTACTTCACTAGGACCATGCACATCGTCTGGCTGGAATCGAGAAGCAGGGTCGGGCACCTTCTGACCGCCATCGATCTGGAACTTGTATCGGCTTCCCGCGCGAGCACGATCAGTGCACAGCTCGAACCAACCCGTCTCGGCTTTTAGCATCGGCAAACTCAACTCGCCGTGTTGTTCCACGAGACATAGGTCAACCGTACGTGCTTTCGGAGCCCATAGTCGAAATCTGATTTGGTTATCCTGGCAGTGCTCCGCGCCGAAGGGCATTCTGTGCCGGATCTTCATGCTAGCCCCTGCGGTCGCCTCTGCGGTGCTCGATCAATAATGCTAGGGAGCGGCCCTGTAGAGGATACGGTTGTCCACTATCGTGCATGGAGCGACGGGTATGGTCGTTCCAAGTCGTGTCCACCAGCGCGCGCCAATGCGCGTCCTGCGCGATTGTCGGAAGGGTAAACGGTTTCGCCTCGTGGTTTGCATTCAGCAATAGCAAGAAGTTATTGTCCTTGATCGCTTCTCCCCGGTCCCCACGTTCATCGAGCGCTTCGCCGGACAGCAACACTCCCAGCGTTTGAGCGTGGGATTGTTTCCATTCATCGTCGGTCATTTCGAGTCCGCTGGGAGTCAACCATAGGATGTCCTTTACACCGGCCCCTTTGATCGGTCTGCCCTGAAAAAAATTACGCCGGTGAAACACAGGATGACGTTTCCGGAGTGTGATCATACGCTGCACAAAGGCGAGCAACTCGCGATCCTGATCAGTCGATTCCCAATTGAGCCAGCTTATTTCATTGTCCTGACAATAGGCATTGTTGTTGCCCAGCTGGGTGTGGCCGATCTCGTCTCCAGCCAACAGCATGGGCACGCCTTGGGAGAGCAAGAGAGTAGCGACGAAGTTCCGCGATTGTTGCAGGCGCAAGGCATTGATTGCAGGGTCATCCGTCGGTCCCTCTACTCCACAGTTCCAACTGCGGTTACTGTTTGTGCCATCCCGATTGTCTTCGCCATTTGCCTCGTTATGTTTTTCGTTGTAGCTAACCAGGTCACGCAGCGTGAAACCGTCGTGAGCTGTGACAAAGTTAACGCTGGCATAAGGTCTCCTGCCGCTCCTCTCGTAAAGATCGCTGGAACCAGTTACCCGATAGGCTAACTCTCCAATTAGTCCCCCATCCCCTTTCCAATACGATCGAAGCGCGTCGCGATAACGATCGTTCCACTCGGCCCATCCTACGGGGAACTTTCCGACCTGGTATCCGCCCTCGCCAAGATCCCACGGTTCTGCAATCAACTTGGCCTGTGACAAGACGGGATCCTGGTGAATGATGTCGAGAAATGCTCCGAGACGATCCACTTCATGCAACTCGCGTGCGAGAGTTGCTGCGAGGTCGAAACGAAATCCATCGACATGCATCTCGAGCACCCAGTAACGCAGACTGTCCATGATCAGTTGCAGCACTCGCGGATGCCGCATATTCAGGCTGTTTCCCGTGCCGGTGTAATCCATGTAATAGCGTTGGTTGTCAGGCACCAGGCGATAGTAAGAGGGGTTGTCGATACCACGAAAAGACAGTGTGGGGCCGAGCTGGTTGCCTTCCGCCGTGTGGTTGTAGACAACGTCGAGGATTACCTCGATACCTGCCGAGTGCAGGGTCTTCACCATGGTCTTGAATTCATGAATGGAATTCGTAGCCGAGTACCGGGGCTCGGGGGCGAAAAAGCCGATGGTGTTGTAACCCCAGTAATTGCGCAGTCCACGGTCCACCAGCAGACGATCATCGATAAAGTAGTGAACGGGCATTAACTCTACGGCGGTGACGCCCAGACGTTTGAGGTAATCGATGACGGGAGCAGTGGCCAAGCCGGCGTACGTTCCTCGCAACGCGGTCGGTACTTCCGAATGGCGCATGGTGAAGCCTTTTACATGTGCTTCGTAGATCACGCTCTCATGCCAGGGAATACGCGGCGCACGATCACTGCCCCAAGTAAAGGCTGGATCGATGACCATGCTCTTTGGCATCCCGGCGGCACTGTCGCGGCGGTCGAAGGACAAATCCTCCTGCTTGCCGCCGATGCGATAGCCAAAGTGAGCATCGCTCCACTTGAGCGTTCCATGGATCTGTTTGGCGTAGGGGTCGAGCAGCAACTTGTTGGGATTGAACCGCAGGCCGTTAGCTGGTTCATAGGGGCCATGAACACGGTATCCATAAAGCAGCCCCGGGCGTGCTTCGGGCAAATACCCGTGCCACACCTGGTCGGTCTGTTCGGGAAGCGGTATGCGGTACAGTTCGCGTCGTCCGCTGGCGTCGAAAAGGCATAGCTCGACCTTGTGCGCGTGCTCAGAAAAAATGGAGAAGTTCACACCTTCGCCGTCCCACGTGGCGCCCAGCGGATAGGGTCTTCCGGGCCAAACTGTCGGCTTGGTGTTGATGAACACTCTGGTGAGCTCGGTTACCAGTGATCAACTGATGCAGACTTCGCAATGTTCGGGATAGAGAAGCGTAAGCAGCGGACTAGCACGCACCGGCTTCCGAGCCAGTCCATCTCGCCAACATAGCCCTGTTATTCGGGGTGCATTCGGCTCGCCTCGGCACAACCGCTCAATGTAAGTTCCTCAGTTTCGCACGGCCATCGGGTACATACCGTAGCCCGGTTCTTGCATGCATGTAGTGCAGTTTGCGAACCCCTTTCTGAAATGCGACTGGAGTGGCGTTTCTAAAGGAGTCTTCAACCGCGGTTACCGGAAGTTCTATCTCAGGCTCGGTAACTACCTATTGGAAATTACCAACTCACCTTGATTGCGAATTCAACCAACTGCCTCTACAAACAGCATAGTAGACGGGGAAAGCGGCTTTCCCCAACTCAGAAGGTGCACGTCATGCAAGCGTCGTTACGGCCTCTCGCTCTTTGCCCCGGGCTACTGCTTCTCTACCTGTGTACAACATTTCCCATATGTCTGGCGCAAATCGGTACCAATGAAGTTCATGTGATGCCGAATACGCTTGCCACTCCAGACAAAGCTGCCAATCAGATCGATCCGGCACTGAACACGCACTCGACCCCGATCAAGAAGGATGTTGATCTCGTACTTGTGCCCGTCACCATCACGGACCAAATGGACCGACTGATCACGGGCCTCGACAAGAACAACTTTCAACTCTTCGAAGGAAAGCAGCAGCAGGAGATTAAGCATTTTTCCAGTGAAGACGCGCCAATTTCCCTTGGCATAATTTTTGACATGAGCGGCAGCATGGCCCAAAAGATTGATCGTGCGCGCGAGGCCGTGGTGGAATTCTGCCGCAGCGCCAATCCGCAAGATGAATTCTTCATGATAACGTTTTCCGATCAGCCACAACTTACAGCAGACTTCACCAACAACGTAGACGAGGTGCAGAACCGACTTTTAATGACCGTCCCCAAAGGACGCACAGCGCTGCTCGACGCTCTTTATCTGGGTATGCACAAAATGCGTGAGGCCAAGCACCATAAGAAGGCTCTCCTCATCATCTCTGATGGGGGCGACAATCACAGCCGCTACACTGAAGGTGAGATCAAGTCTCTGGTCAAGGAAGCGGATGTGATGATCTACGGAATCGGTATTTATGATCACTACTTCCCCACTCAGGAAGAACGCCTCGGTCCAGAGCTTCTGAGTGAGATCTCTGATGTGACTGGCGGAAGAACTTTCACCATTGACAATCCCAATGACTTGCCCGACGTCGCTACCAAGATAGGTACTGAGTTGCGCAACCAATATGTGCTGGGTTACCGACCCGAGAAACAGGTACGCGACGGAAAGTGGCACAAGATCAAGGTGAAGATTCGGATCCCTAAGGGGCTTCCGCCGTTGCAGGTGTACGCCCGAACTGGCTATTACGCTCCAGCGCAATAGATGTTGTGCAACTCCGACGAAGAGCTCACCATCCTAAACTTTCCTGAAAGACAGGAACAGCTCGCGCGCCCTCGCGAGCAGCGGGGTGGGGCGAATGGCTTTCTCGCGCAGGCGCTTCCGGTGGTTCTTACTTATCGCCGGAGCGGTGTCTCTTCTCGCCCTGGTGGCCTCCCGCTACATCCTCCCGCCATACCTGATTCACTTCGTAAAAGAACGTTCCACGCAGATCGTGCGTGAGCGGTTCCAGGCCGAAGTCCACTTTGGACACTTCGATACGACGTTGATCTTCCCGGAATTGTTTATCACCGGCGATAACGTTGCCATTTCGCGAAAGCAGGAAGACAGGCGGCCCGCCCTCATTTTCGTCAAGAAGTTTTCCGTACGCGCTTCCCTCCTCCAATTCGCCCGAACGCCGGCACACATTCAGAGGATTTATTTGGAAGGAATGAACATCCATGTCCCGCCGCGCGCCCCCAACTCCGAACCGCGAGTAATCAAGGCCCGTAAAGAGCACTACCCGGTCATCGTCGATCGGCTCGAATGTGATGATTGTGAACTTAACATTCTCCCTAAGCAGCTTGACAAAGAACCTCTGCAATTTGCGATTCATCGTCTCACGATGCAAACGGTTGGTCTCTCCCGGTCAGCTCCTTACCAAGCTCAGTTAACAAATCCTAAACCGAACGGGGAGATACAGGCGCACGGGAACTTTGGTCCGTGGCAACCTGAGCAGCCGAGTCTGACAGCTCTTTCCGGCGCTTATACGTTTCGCAACGCAGATCTCGACCCCTTCCCAGGAATTCAAGGCACCCTGAATTCCAACGGAACATTCGCCGGGATTTTGGAGAGAATCGTGGCCGATGGGCAAACCTATATGGCCGACTTCGCACTTGATACGACTGAACACCCTATTGCGCTTAAAACACAGTTCCACGCAATTATCGACGGCACAACCGGTGATACGGCTCTCGATCCTGTTAAAGCTCAGTTCTTGAATTCGTCCTTAGTAGCCAGCGGCGGAGTCTTCGGGCTTCCCGGGAAAAAGGGCAAGGCTGTCTTGCTCGACGTGACTGTAAATCCGGCGCGGTTGGAAGACCTAATGAGGCTGGGGGTTAAGGCCAACCCACCCCCCATGATCGGCGCATTGCGCTTTCACACCCAACTTGCCATCGGTCCGGGAAAGACAAAGGTTTCAGAACGGCTCAAATTGGATGGACGGTTCTATGCCAAGTCCGCCGAGCCTACGAACCCGGAGACTCAGGACAAACTCAGGAAGCTGAGCAGCCGCGCGCAGGGAAAGCCCAAGAACCCTGCGGCTGGCAGCGATACCTTCGATCTCAATGGCCGATTCATTCTAGACCGTGGAGTAGCCACTTTCCCCACAGTGACCTTCGCTATCCCCGGCGCAACTCTCAACTTGAGCGGAGAGTACGGGCTTCATTCCGAGCAGCTTAATTTTCAAGGCAAGTTGCGCCTGAAAGCAAAATTATCTCAGACCACCACGGGATTTAAGTCATTCTTCCTCAAAGCAGTAGATCCATTCTTCAAAGGGGACGAGGCGGGCACCGTATTACCGATAAAAATTACCGGCACACGCGAGAAGCCGTCTTTCGGATTGGCTTTTCATCAGAAAAGCCATCATCCGGAGGACAATCGCAAGGAAGAGTATCGAGCCCGCCGGGCACCGTAATCAGCAACCACTTGGTTCGGTCCTGTCGCAAAGGGCGGGCACGTTCAATAAACAACCGCAAGAAGGAAAGCTCCATCACAGCATGGACATGGAAAGTGATTGGAGCCAAAGCTAGCGAACTGTCTGCAAAACATTCCGCATCCTCAGCTTCTACTTACCATCCTCTACTAACGTCAGGAGACAACCAGTATGAAAGTTACCTGTTCGGTCCTGCTTGTAATTGCTTTAATGCTGTGCATCCAGTCGCCGGCCATGGCTCAGAGCGCTGGCTCCAGTAACGCGAGTTCCGCGTCAGGAGACCAGGGGAATAAACTGAGCCCAGCCGCCCTGGACCGAATCACTCGGGAAGTTCGTCACGAGCTGCTTTTGCTCCCCTACTATGGTGTGTTCGATAACCTCGCCTACCAAGTCCAACCCGACGGGACTGTGATTTTGCAAGGATCTACGGTTCGTCCAACCACCAAGTCGGACGCCGAAAACGCCGTCAAGCGGATAGAGGGAGTGGAGAAGGTAGTTAACAACATCGACGTGCTCCCAACCTCGCCCAACGATGACCAGATCCGCCGCGCTGTTTATCGGGCCATCTATGGAAATGACGTGTTGAGTCAGTACGCTTTGCGGGCGGTACCGACGATTCATATCATCGTTAAGAACGGCAATGTCACGCTCGAGGGTGCCGTGGCGCGGCAGATGGATAAGCAGGTAGCCGAAATGCAGGCGAAGAGTGTTTCTGGAGTGTTCTCCGTCACCAACAACCTAAAGGTTGATAACGGCGAGTGAGCATCGACGGGGTCAGGCTCCTTCGGGAGCCTGGCTCGGGAATCGAAGGATTCTAAGAAGCCAGTTGAGAGATCGCGGCCGGGTACTGCGCGGACGTTGGCGGAAGCGGGATCAACCTCAAACCGTGCTGACCATCAAATTTCAAGGTGACACTTGCGGCACAGCGGCCGCACAGCCAATAGTGCCAGACCTGCCGGGAAGTCTTGCGCTTCCGCGCTGCTGCTTCGTCACCATTTGCTCCAGAAACTGCCTTGATCTCGAATTGAAACAGTCTTCCGTCCCTTAAATATCGAAGCGGAGTGGCACAAGCTGGATTGGCGCAGTTCGATACCATGGGGCACCCCTATCCCAGCGAACGAAGTGGCTGGTGTTGTGTGTGACGGCTTCCTTCTTATCTCACGCACGAAGCTCGAAAGGAATACGGCAGAATATGTATTAGGCGCGAGTTCCGGGTCGATCTCTGTTCGGAAACTAACAGAGAGCCGCTTCCTTTTTTCCTGCTGAGGAGGGCCACATGAACCGACTGCAATGCCTGGCATATACAGGAATATCCTAATGCGCTCTACGGTATTAGCATTATTGTGGAGTCAAATGGCCTCATCTATAAAGTAGCCACTGCGCATAAACCGACGCGAAGCGAGGCAGACGCTGGATCCTCCAAAATGATTTAGCGTCTGCCATTCCTCTTTTTGGGCCACCACATCTACCTTCAACTTTACTTAGATTGTGCGTGCTCCCGCTGGCAGGTTGCCGCAGAAACTGCCGTCGGTGACCCATGCTGCCGCGAATAGGCACGCCGGCCCAGCCTCTCAACTTCGGGCCTGGCGTATACAGATTTCTATGTATATTGAGTTACCATGCCTCTAGGTACACTGGGCGCGCATGGCGCGCGAAACCGGTATCTGGAGGCTATTTTGGTAACGGCAACTAGTACCTTAAGAGTCATTCAACAAGCCCAAGTGCCCCTCGACCGCGACATATTTCTGCGCAGTCTCCTCCGCGAGTTGGCTGGAACGTTGGAAGACGTGGTAGGCCTGAAGGACGCCGCAGGGTACATCAGCGTGGTAGGACAGAGGATTGGCGATCAGATCAATAACGAGTACCGTTCGGCACTCCAAACGCCAGTCTTGTCCCGCGAGCAGGTTGCCGAAGTCCTTGTGGATCTGAAGCGGCGCATTCAGGGCGACTTCTATGTGGTCACGCAAGATGAGGACAAAATCGTCTTCCGGAATCGTGCCTGCCCGTTTGGCGGAATGGTGTCGAATCGACCATCCATGTGCATGATGACGTCCAATGTCTTCGGAGCCATCGCGGCGGAGAATCTGGGCTATGCCAAAGTCGAATTGCAGGAGACCATTGCTCAGGGTGCCGCCGAGTGCATGGTCGTCGTGCACTTGAAGCAGACCGTCCAAAGCGAGGCGGTGGCCGGCAGAGAGTACTTCCAGAACTGGCACAAATGAGTCTCGACCCTCAGGTCCTCAGGCTTGCAGATGTACTGCCTGAGTCCATGTTGTTTCTCAATTCAGCCGGAACAATCTTGTGGGCTAATTGTGCGGCATTAGAAATGTTGCAAGCGCCACAAGGAGATGTTCTTGGGAAAGCACTGTCTGAATTCGTCAGCGAAGCTCCCTCAAAGTTACAGGAATATTTGGATCTCTGTTCTCGAGGAAGCCATCTCAGTATCGGCTCTCTCACGCTCAAAACTTCTCATGGAGAGCTGATTCCGTGCCGTTGCGAAGGCGGGATGCTGGAGCGAGCGGCGGCTTCCGGGGAGAGTGTCCTACTTCTGCGGCAGCGTCCGAAAGAGGATGCAAGCCGTCAGTTCTTGCTGTTGAACGAACAGATCAGCTTGCTAAGTCGCGCGCGTCATGAACTGGAGAGCAGGATCGCAATTCGCACGAGCGATCTTACCGCCGCACAAACAGCACTGCGCGAACTCTCTGCAAAGCTCCTTCGGGCCCAAGATGACGAGCGCAGACGACTTGCCCGAGATCTACACGACAGCACGGGGCAACTGCTCACCGCCATGCTGCTCAACCTTAGCGTGCTGATGCAAGACGCCGCGGCTCTGCCCGCCGAGAGCGTTAGCCGGTTAAGTGAGACGGTGGAACTCGCGAACCAGGCAATCACCGAAATCAGGACGATGTCTTACCTGCTGCACCCGCCCATGCTCGACGAAGCCGGACTAGAGATGGCTCTACAGTGGTATGTCGACGGATTCCGGAAGCGGAGCAACATTCGGGTCTATCTTTCGGTGCCCACTGGACTGCACAGGCTGGACCGAGACGTGGAACTCGCGGTGTTCCGAATCGTGCAGGAGTGCTTAACTAACATTCACCGCCATTCGGGCAGCGCGTTGGCTCAGATCATGCTAAGCGTTGAAAGCGGCAAATTGATTTTGGTGATCAGAGACGAGGGGCGAGGACTTCCTTTCCCACCCGGAGATGGCGATTTCAAACAGTCGGGCGTTGGTATCAGGGGAATGCAGGAGCGGGTTCGACAACTCGATGGCAGTATTCAATTTCAGGCTGGCAACCCCGGTACTCTCGTGCGCGTAGAGTTGCCCCTCAGTGGCCGGACTCTGGATTCCGCGGATCAGTCCAGGAGAGCTGCTGGGCTACAGCCGGATTAACGTCACCTGGATTCTTCCTCGCAGGCGGCGGCATGGAGGACTGGCGAGCACTCCTTCCTTTCTCACGAAAATTGCTGCCGGGTACTCGCGCGCCTGTTGCACGCCTGGCAATGTTTCTTCCACACCTTCACGGCTGCCGGTACCGAGGAGTTATGTTGGATCGTAAAAACTGTGAATTCTCGTTCACAATCAGTCACGCCGTTGAATCCGGTTGACCTGCCTATGGGTCGGATGCTAATAAGATGTTCATGCGAGCTGGCAAGAGCTGGGGAGTGGCGTTGTTCGTTGTCATGTCGCTCACCACTCTGTTTATTACTCCCGCTGCCGCCGACGACCTCGACGCGATGTCGCAAGGCGTCTGTGTTCAGTTGGTCATTGTTGAAAAAGCTCCACAGATCGCGTCCGTACTTGCCTCTCCATCCCCGCGCAGCCGTGGGCAGATAACTCCAGGCTCCCCGAAGCCTCGATCCGGAAGGCTGCTCGAACTCATTTGCGTGCGTCTCTGTTAGGCAATCGACTTTTCCGCGCTCCCTGCTGAGCGAGTGACTCCAGGCGCCGAAAAAGTGCGCAGGAAGTTCCATACGTGGTCACCCCGACTTCGCTCAGTTTGCGTATCCCATCAACGACGACAGCGCAAGGAGATGTGAACCATGGTGAATCATCGCAATTGTGAGAAGTGGGCGGAACTCTACCAGAAGGCTCTATTTGAAGAAGACACAAACCAACTGCATGTACGAGTGGAAGCTGCTCAACGTGCGATCCAGGAACGCGCACACGAGTTATGGCATGCCTCGTCCGCAGGCAAACCGGTCGATGTTCGCGAGCGTAACGAGCTTGAAACTGCGATGTACTTCCTTAAGCTGTTACGCAGCTTGGGAGTGCAGCGCAGCGCCGCCTCGTGAATCACAAGCATGTGAAAGGTCGGTTATTAGGAGAAAAGGAATTCTATAAAGCGGCAAACAGCACGTAAAGATAGCGGACATTGAGAGGCTGGCCAACCCAGCCTCTCATATTCGAAGCATTACTGATTCACCCACACAACTTCAGACTTCTTCAATACGTCGTGCTCTTCCCTCAGCGCGCGAGCAATGTCACCAAGCGGGACTGCTTCCGGCAGGTTCGCGACTTCCCACAAAGGTCGCTCTCCTCGAGCCGTAAAATAGGCCGAGGGCTGAAGTAGGCTTTCTTCGCGGCCCATGGGCTTGTGAGTTGCATGTGCCGGGTGGCTGAAAAACTGGAGTGGCTGGGGTTCCGCGGAAGTCGTCGACGCTCCAAGAGCCGCGACTTGTGCGAATGCCACTGTTGTACAGAAGAAGCAGAGAATCACTACGATAATCTTCATCGTGTCTACCTCAGAGTTATTCGTCCTTGGGATGTGAAAAATGCTGCTCATCCAGTAGCCTGATCCTGAGTCCGAGAGCCGTCGCGTCCCGGGCCAATCTTCCCGCAAATCCCGCTTCCGGAGAGGTTTTCGGCAGGGTCTGCGAGACAACCTACAATATGCATGCTAGGTGCCAAACCTTCACTGGCTGAGATCATCAACTTTCGAGAAGAGGAACGGTCAGAAGAGAAACTCTTTGCACAACTTTTCAGGCATTACCGGAACCATGTCTTTGGACGGGAGCCCTGATCTGGGTCCGCCAGGTGTGGGGGCCAGGCCAGAAATCATGTCATAAAGGCGCCCAATTTGGGAACTTTCATTGACTTGGTTCTGCCCCGCTCTTACGATGCCGTGCACTCTCTTACCATCCCTGCACCAAGGAGATCGCTTGAGAAGAAAGAGCCAGTATTCGCGTGGGGCAGCCAATCGGCGACAGTTCCTGCAAACAACTCTAGCGGGTGGCATTGGCAGCGCGGTGCTCCCTGCGCTAGCTGGGGCAAGAACCATCGAGCGCGAGCAAGGACGGGCCGCGGCCGTTGTGCCCTTCGAATTCGCCGAAATGAGTATTGCCGACTTGCAACGGACGGTTGCGAGCGGCAAGTACACGGTCCACGCACTCGTTCAAAAATACCTTGATCGGATCGAGGCACTCGACAAACAAGGGCCGGCAGTAAATGCCATCATCGAGCTCAATCCTGACGCCCTGGGCATAGCCGATGCCCAGGATAAGCAACGGCAAGCGGGCAAACCGGGCGGCCTGTTACAAGGGGTTCCGGTCCTGGTCAAAGACAATTTGGACACCCGGGACAAGATGATGACCACCGCTGGTTCGCTTGCACTAGTTGGGGCTAGGCCACCCAAGGACTCCATGGTAGTGCAGAAACTACGGGCGGCAGGGGCAGTCATCCTGGGAAAGACAAATCTGAGCGAATGGGCCAATATTCGCTCCAGCCATTCCACAAGTGGCTGGAGTGGCCGTGGCGGGTTGACGAAGAATCCCTATGCATTGGACCGTAACGCCTGCGGCTCAAGTTCCGGCTCGGGCGTAGCCGTTTCTGCCAACTTCTGCGCCGCGGCGATAGGCACCGAAACCGACGGTTCAATTGTTTGCCCCTCCCATGCTAATGGAATCGTAGGTATCAAGCCCACCGTCGGATTAGTAAGCCGCGCCGGGATCGTCCCAATCTCGCATAGCCAGGACGGTGCTGGTCCTATGGCCCGCACCGTCGCCGATGCCGCGCTATTGCTTACCGCGATTGCGGGCACGGACCCTGATGATCCCGCGACGGCAATCATCGCGGATAAACGGCCACTCGATTACCGGCAGTATCTTGATCCCAAGGGGCTGAAGGGAGCTCGCATCGGTGTAGCGCGAAAATATTTCGGTTTCAACGAGCCGGTTGACGCTCTCATGCAAACTGCGCTCGCCGCGATGAAATCGCAGG
>Ga0207657_10004944_pt1 | contig 14023 bp, 13 predicted proteins | sample KBSC33metaG_FD_184316 | JGI IMG/M metagenome (GOLD analysis project Ga0207657, IMG submission 184316) | Corn rhizosphere microbial communities from Kellogg Biological Station, Michigan, USA - KBS C3-3 metaG (SPAdes) (version 2) | ecosystem: Host-associated > Plants > Roots > Rhizosphere > Soil ... | reverse complement strand
CGACGATCATGCCGAAGTCGATGGCGCCGATCGACAGCAGGTTCGCGGGAATGTGCGCCCAGTCGAGACAGATGAACGAGAACAGCAGCGCGAATGGAATCGTGACGGCGACGATCAGCGCCGTGCGCACGCTGAACAGGAAGATGCCGAGGATGACGAGCACCAGCAGCATGCCGCGCACGAGATTGCGTTCGACGGTTTTGGTGGTCTCCTGGATGAGATCGGTCCGGTCGTAATACGGGACGATCTTCACGTCCGGCGGCATCACGGTCTTGTTCAGCGTGTCTGTGAGCTCGCGCACCTTTTTCAGGATCACCTGCGCCTGCTCGCCGACGCGCATCAGGATCACGCCTTCGACCGCGTCGTCCTGTTTCATGTAGCCGAACTCGCCGAGGCGCGGTGCATGGCCGATCGTGACGTTCCCGATGTCTTTGACCGACACCGGAATGCCCGCGTGGCTGGCGATGACGATGTTGCCGATGTCCTGCAGCGACTTCACCTGGCCGAGGCCGCGCACGTAGTAGAACTGCCCGCCCTGCGAATAGAAGCCGCCGCCGGCGTTGGCGTTGTTGCTCGAGAGCTGCTGCACGATCTGCGGCACGGAGACGCCGTACGAGGCGAGCAGATTCGGATTGATCTGCACCTGGTACTGCATCGTCTCGCCGCCGAGGCTCGAGTCGTCCGCGACGCCCTGAATCGCGCGGTAGCGGCGCTCGAGCACCCAGTCTTCGAGGATCTTCAGCTCCTGCGCGGAGCGGTCGGGACTCTGCAGCACATAGCGGTAGATCAGGCCGCTCGGGCTGAACAGGGGCGACATGCCAGGTGTGACGCCGCTCGGCATCTCGGCATCGGCGAGCCGCTCGAACGCCTGCTCGCGCGCGAAGTACGGGTCGGTGCCGTACAGAAAGTTCATCGTCACCGACGAGAGCCCGTAGAGCGAGATCGATCGCAGCGCGTCGAGCTGCGGAATGCCGTTCATCTCCACTTCGAGCGGAATCGTGATCAGCCGCTCGACTTCTTCGGCCGCGTGGCCGGGCCACTGCGCCACGATCTGGACGTTTGGCGGCGACAGATCCGGGTACGCGTCGATCGGCAGGTTCTGGAACGAGACGATGCCCCAGATTGCGAGAGACGCCATCGCGACGATCACGACGAAGCGCTGCGACAGGGCGAAGGAGACGAGTCGGTTGATCATGGGCGCTTACTGCTGATAGGTGTTCGCGAACTGCAGGAACACGCTGCCCTGCGACACGACCGGCGTGCCCTCCTGGAGACCGTCGACGATCTGCGTGTCATCGCCCTGCTGATCGCCGATCTTCACGAGCCGCTGCGCGAACTTGCCCGGCGACACCTGCACGTAGACGAACGGGAAATTCTGTTCGTTGTAGAGGACCGCGGCGGTGGGCACCACCAGCACGTCGTGCGTCGTCTTGTCGTGGATGACGACGTCGACGAACAGATCCTTCTTCAGCAGGCCGTCCGGATTCTGCGTCACGATGCGCACCGGCGTCGTGCGCGTCGCCGGATCCAGCATGTCGCCCACGTTCGCGATCACGCCGTGGAACGTCTGCGGGAACGACGAGTTGCGCTCGTCGACCTTGTCGCCGACGTGCACCAGGCCCAGGTCCTTGTCGTACACGTGCCCCTGCACCCACACCGTCGAGGTGTTGCTGATCACGAAAGCCGCGGTGGTGCCGGCCTGGATGAATTGGCCCGGGAGCACCATTTTCTGGACGACCGTCCCCGGCAGCGGCGCCCGCATCACCAGCTCCGGCTTGATCGCCACATTCTGCTGCTCCGCCGCGGTGATCTCGTCCTGCCGCACGCCGAAGATCTTGAGCGTCTGGAGCGCGGTCTGCAGATCGGTCGCCGCGTCGTTGTAGTCGGCCTGCGCCGATTCGAGATCGCGCTGCGCCAGGGCCTTGTGATCGAACAGGTCCTTGCTCCGATCGAGCGTGTGCTGCGCCAGATCGAAGCGGTTCTTCGCCTTGCGGTACGCCGAAATCGAATTCGTGATGTCGGCGCTCGCGACATACAGCAGCGGATCGCCCGCCTTCACGTGCGTGCCGATGTCGGCGACGATGCGCGTGATCGGTCCGCTGACCTGTGTGATCGCCTGCGTGGTGTGATCGTTGTCCCAGTCGACGGTGCCCGTCGTCCGGACGACCGCGGACCACGTCGCCTTGCGCACCGGGGCGATCTTGAGGTGCGGCATCTGCTCGGCCGGCACCGTGAAATATCCGGCGGTCGTGGTGGCGTTGGCGGTGGCGGGCGGTGTCTCGGCGGGCGCGGCCGCCGCCGCTTTCGAGCCGGCGGAATTGGACGCCGCCGACGGTGGCGCGCCGCCGCCGCACGCCCATAGCGACGTGGCGGCGCCGATGGCGAGTACGACCCTTCTCATTGCATCACCTGTTTTCCAACCACGAGGTTCACTTGCTGCACGCTGGTCATATAGGCGGCCAGCGCCTGCCGGTACGCCAGCTGCGTGCTGCGATACGTGCGCTCGGCGTCGAGCAGATCGAGCAGCGTCCCGCTGCCGTGCTGATAGACGTAGGTCGTGATGTCGAGCGACTGCTTGGCCTGATCGAGGTAGCCGGTTTGATACAGCGCCAGCACGCGCTCGTTGGCCTGCATCGTCGCAAACGCCGTGATGACATCGGTCCGCACCGTGCTGATCGCCTGCGCCTCCTGCTCCTGGGCCTGCGTGACGGCGATCGCACTGTGCGCGATGTTGCCTTGATTGCGATCGTGAAACGGCAGGTCGACGGAGATGCTGAAGCCGATCGCGCTCAGCGATCCGGCGCGGTCGTACTCGACGCCGCCGGTGATGTCGCGGGCGCGGTTGCTGTACGCGAGCGCCTGCGTGTCCTGCGCCAGCTTGACGCTGCTCTGCGCCGCGAGCAGATCCGGACGGGTCGCGAGCGCCTCGCGCATCAGATCGTCGACGGTGACGGTCTGCTTGGTGTACGTCAGATCGCCCTCGACGTCGAACTGCTCCGTGAGGGCGTCGAACCCGACGCTCTGTCGCAGCGCCGCCTTCGCCTGGACCAGCGCCACTTCCGCCGCCGAGGCGTCCTGCTGGAACTGCAGCATCTGGAGCGAGATCTTGTAGAAGTCGGCCTGGGACAAATCGCCGACGCGCAGCCGCTCTTTGTTCACGTCGAGCACGTTGGAGAAATTCTTGAGGTCTTCCTGCGCCAGGTCGAGCGACGATTTCGCGAGGAGCACGTTGATGAACGCCTGCTCGGTGTTGAAGCGCAGCTGACGCTCGGCGTCGAAGGCGGTCTTCGCGGCGACGTCGGTCGTGTCCTCGGCGACGACCGTCCGGTTGCGCCGCTTGCCGCCGCGCTCGAAGAGATACGTCAGCGACTCGACGAAGTTCTGGTTGTTCACGAAATTGTCGGCGCTGAACAACTGGCTCGGCGCGAAGAGCGGAAAATTCTCGTTCGTCGACGTGAAGACCGGATTCGGCTTGAGCGCCGCCGTGATCTCGTCCGCTTTCGAGATGTCCGTGTTCAGGCGCTGCGCGCGCAGCTGGTGGTTGTGTTCCAGCGCGAGGCGGACGGCGTCGGCCATTGAAACCCTGGCGGCGGGTGCGACTGGAGGCGTCGGCGCCGCCGGCGTCTGCGCGGCCGCGGCCGCGGGCGCGGCAAGCGACACGACGAGAACGCCGCGACCGACGATTGACCATGCGGACATCGAGTCGTACTCCTTGGACGTACACGCATCGCCCGCGTGCACTCGGCGATCGGCAACGCGGGCGCTTCGCGCGGCGGCGCGAAGACTTACTGTTTCCAGGCTGTGGAGAGGATCCGCCGCACGCGCCCTCTGCTCGAGGACACGGCGATGGGAGCGGCAATCAGGCGTGCGGGGGTGGCGAGCGGCCGGTGGTCTTGACTTGGAGGAGCACCCCGTCCGAGGCGATCACGAAGGAGACCGCGCGCCCGGCGTCGGCCAGGCGCCAGCTGCTCAGGACGGAAGGCGTGTAGGGATCCGCGCCGAGCTGGCTCGAGGCGCAGGCCGTGCAGTGCTGCGGCGTTTTGAGCTCGCAGTTGAGATCATGATGCTCGAAGGGCGCGGTGACGAGGAACAGCGCGTACAGGGCGGTGCCCAGGATTCGCAGGAATCGCAAGAATCGCCCGGTGCGATCGCCAGCTCTGCCAAGCATGTGCCCTGATGATACGTGTATCACGACTGTGCATCAAGCGACGAGCTGGCGGCTGACATCCGTCAGTGCTTCCAGGCCGTAGACATCGCGCGCCAACTGGACGACGTCGGTGCGCGGCAGCCGCCGCAGCCGGTCGCCGATCTCCTTCACATATGCGGTTTCCTGCGCCTTCCGCTGGGTGTAGAAGTCGCCGGTCAGGCCTTCGGGCAGCATCCGGTTGACGATCAGCGCCCCCACGTCGACCCCCGTATCGTTGAGCATCTCCGCGGCGCGCGCCGTCTCTTCGATCGCGAGCCGCTCGGGGATCGTGACGAGCGCAAACGACGTTCGCGCGCGATCGGTGACGCGATCGCGCAGCGCGATCAGCCGTTGATGCCGTCGCTCGAGCGCGGTCAGGATCGGATCGGTGTCGATCGGCACGGGCGGGTCGGGGCCGCCGCTGTCGATCTCGAGCAGCGCGCGCCGGTGCCTGACCAGCGCCTGAATCCACGTCGTCATCGCGTCGGGCATCCGCAGGAGCTGCAGTGTGTGGCCCGTCGGCGCCGTGTCGAACACGATTAGGTCGTACGCCCCGGCGCGGGTGCCGTGCTGGACGATGAGATCGATCATGCGATCGAGCAGGGCGACCTCGGTCAGCCCTGGAGAGGCGGCCGCCATGTCGATTTGACGGTGAGCCTGACGGATGACGCCGGGGCTGAACATGCGCTCGATGTCGCGCTTGACGTCGGCGATGTAGCGCGCCGCTTCCTGATCGGCGTCGATCTCGAGGGCCGAGAGGCGCGGCAGCAGCTCGCGCTCCGACGCGCCGATGCGCCGCTCGAAAATGTCCGAGGTCGAATGCGCGGGGTCGGTGGAGACGAGCAGCACGCGACGGCCGCGCCGGCTCGCCGCCAGCGCGAACGCGGCGGAACAGGTCGTCTTACCGACGCCGCCCTTGCCGCCAAAGAAGACGACGTCGCGATCGAGAAGGCCGTCTAACACGTCACAAACCACAGAGGACACGAAGGACACGGAGGTTCAATCCGGAAGAAACCGGATTCTCTCAGCAGCACGGGAGGCTGCCGATCGGCGAATGGTCGATCCCCATGCGCTTGTGCCAATCGTGGAACTGCTCGAGCAGGTACGGATAGATCTCCAGCAGGTACAACGTGGCGGGATTCGGCAGTGCGGTCGCCTCCATGAAACAGAGCAGCAGGAAGAGGTCGTTCAGCTCCGCCGTCTGCCTCCGCAGATCGTGCTCGTAGCCCGCGAGCGCGGCGCCGCGGGCGATGTCCGCGAATCGCTGGCGCAGCGCCGCGAGCTCGTCGCGCCAGGTCACGGCCCGACAGTCGCCCGGAGCGCCGCCCGCGTCATCGAGCGAGCCCCAGGCCTCGCAGCGCGCTGCGCGCTTCGATCAGGCCGAAGCCGTACGTGTTGTTGCGGTTCGCCGCGATGGAGGTGGTGCACGTGTTCTGCCCCTCGTTGCACGGCACGGCAGTTTTCTCGAGCGCCGCTTCGATCGCCGCCGGTTTCGTGATGCCCTGCTGCATCAGCAGCGCCGCGACACCAGAGACATGCGGCGTCGCCATCGACGTGCCCGTGAAATAGAAGTACGCCAGCGCGTCGAAGCGCGGGGCGGTGAACTTGGCGACCGACAACTGGAACGTATCGACGAGATCGAGATCGAGCGTCTGCTGCAGGATGCCGCCTGACGCGTCGGATTCGGCCGGCCCGAAATCGCCTCCTGGCGCCGCCAGCTCGACCCACGTACCGGTGCTGGAGTATGGCGCGTGCGCCTTGTTGCGATCGACTGCGGCCACCGACACCGCGCCCTGCACGCGCGTCGCGATCTCGGCCGGCTCCTCCGTCGGGTTCCCGTCCTGAAAGTCGTTGCCCGCCGCGATCACGACGAAAGCACCTTTGCCGACGGCGTACTTGATCGCGTCCTCGAGGACCGGCGCCGACGTGCCGGTCCGGCCGATGCTCATGTTGATGATCTGCGCGCCGTTGTCCGCCGCGTACCGCACGCCGCGCGCGACGACATCGTCGGTGCCTTGATTCGGCGAGCCGAAAATATCGTCCCAATCGCTGTCGATGACCTTCACCGGCATGATCTTCACGTTGAACGCGACGCCGGCCGTGCCGCCGCCGTTGCGCGTGTCGCCCTGACCGTTGGACCCGTTGTTCGTCAACTGGCCGAGCGTGCCGCTGACGTGTGTGCCGTGGCCGTCGAGATCCACCGGCGTGCTGTCGTTCCAGATGAAATCGTGCGGCGCGACGAATCGGCTGGACGGCCCGAGCTCGGTCGCGGCGACGAACGACAGCGTCAGATCGCCGAGCGCCGGATACAGCGTGCCGCCCGGTGCCGTCGGCGGCTCCGTGAGACCTTCGCTGTCGACCTTGAACGCATTGGCATGAAAGTGCATCGTCGTGGTCGTGTAGGCGACGCCCGTGTCGACCACCGCCACCGTGATCGCCGAGCCGGCCTGCGGCTGGATGTCCCACGCGCGCTCCATGTCGATGAGCGGAAGATTCCACTGATTCGGATAGAAGGCGTCGTTGGGGACGAACTGCGTGTGCATGCGGTACGCCGCCTGCGCGTACTCGACGTCCGGCCGCGCGCTGAACGCCTGCGCGGCCGCTTCCGCGTCTTCAGCCGGGTCGATCGTCACGACGTCGAAGTTGGCGTAGTCGGGACGCGCCGACATCGCCGCGCTGCGCGACACGGTGGACATCGCGCGGGATTTCGCCGCCGCCGACGTGCCGTCCTTGAACTTGACGATCACGCGTCCGGGCACATACGCGGAGCCGCTGCGGCCGATGCGATCGGCCGCGCGTGTCGTGGATCGGATCGACAGCCGCCGCAATTCCTCCGGCGATCCGGGCGTCCGCGTCGCGACCGGGCTGATGCCGCGTTCGATCGCCGACGGTCCGGTGCGATCGACGATGACGCGCGCGGGCACGGCGATCTGACCGGACCCATGGACGCCGAGCCATCCCGCGACCGCGGCGAACACGGCCACACCGAGCACCACCCGTTGACGAAATTGAGGCATGCCACTGTTCTCCCATTCACCGAAGCGCAGGCTTGCACTATTCTATGCGGAGTCCACGCGCATGCCTGACACGCTTTTTCGCAAAATCTGGAACGCGCACGCCGTGCGCACGCTGCCGAGCGGGCAGACCCAATTGTTCGTCGGCTTACATCTGGTTCACGAGGTGACGAGTCCGCAGGCATTCGACATGCTGCGGCAGCACGGATGGCGCGTCGCACGCCCGGACCGCACGTTTGCCACCGTCGATCACATCGTCCCGACGCGCGTCCGTGAGCGGCCGTTTCTGGATCTGATGGCCGAGGAGATGACGGACGCCCTCGAGCGCAACTGCCGCGAGTCCGGCATCAGCCTCTGGTCGGCCGCCGATGCGCAGCAAGGGATCGTGCACGTGATCGGCCCCGAGCTCGGGTTGACGCAGCCCGGCATGACAATCGCGTGCGGCGACAGCCACACGTCGACGCATGGGGCGCTGGGCGCGCTGGCGTTCGGCATCGGCACGTCGCAGGTGCGCGACGTGCTCGCGTCGCAGTGCCTGGCGCTGGAGCCGTTGAAGGTGCGGCGCATCGACGTCCATGGCGTGCTGGCGCGCGGCGTCTATGCGAAGGACGTGATCCTGACGATCATCCGCCGCCTCGGCGTCCAGGGCGGCGTCGGATACGCGTACGAGTATGGCGGCAGCACGATCGACGCGATGAGCATCGACGAGCGCATGACCGTCTGCAACATGTCGATCGAAGGCGGCGCGCGCGCCGGCTACGTCAACCCGGACGAGACGACGTTCGCGTACCTGCGGGGACGCCGCTTCACGCCCGCCGGCGACGCATTCGATCGCGCCGTGCGGTGGTGGCGGACGATCGCGTCCGATCCGGACGCGACCTACGATGATCGCGTGACGTTCGACGCGTCGGCGATCGAGCCGACCGTGACGTGGGGGTTGAACCCGGGACAGTCGGTCGGCGTCCACGAGCCGATCGAGGCAGCGCCCGACGACGAAGCGCTCGCGTTCATGGGCTTCTCGCCCGGCGCCCAGGTGCGCGGCACGCCGATCGACGTCGCGTTCATCGGCTCGTGCACCAACGGCCGCCTCTCCGATCTCGAGGAAGCGGCGCAGCTCGTACGCGGCCGCCACGTCGCCGCCGGTGTGACGGCGCTCGTCGTCCCTGGGTCGCAGGCCGTCAGCCGCGAAGCCGAAGCGCGCGGCCTCCACCAGACGTTCATCGACGCCGGCTTCGAGTGGCGCAGCGCCGGCTGCTCGATGTGCCTGGGCATGAATCCCGATCGCCTCACCGATCGCCAGATGTGCGCGTCCTCGTCGAATCGCAATTTCAAGGGACGCCAGGGCAGCCCCACCGGCCGTACCCTGCTCATGAGTCCGGCCATGGTGGCCGCCGCCGCAATCGCCGGCGAGGTCGTGGACGTTCGCACGCTGATCGGGCAGTAGCCGTTAGTAGCCAATAGCCGGTAGACATCAGCCATTAGCCATCAGCCATGCCAGAATCCCCCGCGTCGATCGATCACATAGTTGGCCGCGGCCTGCCGCTCAGGGGCGACGATGTGGATACCGACCGGATCATGCCGGCGCGCTTCCTGCGCGCGGTGTCGTTCGACGGGCTGGAAGCGCATCTGTTCGAGGACGATCGCGCCGCCGATCCGACGCATCCGTTTGGCGATCCGCGCTACGCGGGCGCGACGCTGCTGGTCGTGAACGCCAACTTCGGCTGCGGGTCGTCGCGCGAGCATGCGCCGCAGGGACTCGTGCGATTCGGCATCCGCGCCGTCCTGGGCGAATCGTTTTCGGAAATCTTCCAGGGCAACGCGACGATCCTCGGACTCCCCTGCTTCACCGCCGCGCGTCCGGACATCGAGCGGCTGCAGTCGGTCATCGAACAGGCGCCCGAGACGACGATCGAGGCGCGCGTCGATAGCGGACTGATTACGGCGGGAGCGCTGACGATCGCTGGCGCGCTGCCACCCGCGGTACGTGATGCGTTGCTGAGCGGACAGTGGAATCCAACCGCGACCCTGCTCGATCGGTACGACGAGGTCCTCGCCGTGGCACGGCGGCTGCCCTACATCAAAGGCTTCTGAGCCGGGCGGACACGCAGGTCCGTTCCCGATGCATATCGTAGGGGCCGGCCTGTGTGCCGGCCGGCGGCACCCGTGATCACCGTGACTTATCGTTCTGCGCGACCGCCAGAAACGCCTCCGCCGCGTGCGATCGGTGCGCTTTGCGGCAGACGAGCGACACTTGACGCCGGCGCGAGATGCCGGCGACCGGCACCGCCACGAGACGCCCGCCCGCAATCTCGGTGATCGCGCAGCGCCGCGGGAGAAGCGCCACGCCCATCTTCAGCTCCACCGCGCGCTTGATGCCGTCGAGGCTCGGCAAGGCGATGACGATCCGCAGCGGCATCCGCTTCTGCTCGAACAGCCGCAGGACGCGCTCGCGCGCCGGAGACGGATCGTTGTGCGCGACCACCGCCTCTGCCGCGACCTCCTCCATCGTCACCTGCGGCCGCTTCGCGAGGGGATGCGCCGGCGGCAGGAGCAGCACGAGCTCGTCGCTGCCGACGCGCACCTCGAGGAGGCCGGACTCCGCCGGGCGGAACGTCAAGGCGCCGAAGTCGAGGCTGCCCTGCTGCACTTCCACCGCGATCTGACGCGCGGGGACGCGGCGGACGTCGATCGCAATCTGCGGATGCCGCTGCCGGAAGCGCGCGATCAGCGGCAGCAGCGTGTGCACCGCCGCTTCGTTCGCGCCGACGAGCACCCGGCCGCGCCGCAGGTCGCGCAGTTCGCGCACCGCCGACTCCGCTTCCTCCGCGAGCCGCACCAGCCGCTCGCCGTAGTTCTGGAGCATGCGGCCGGCCTCGGTCAGCGTGCCGTGCTTCGCCGATCGATCGAAGAGCTTCTCGCCGAGGTCGGCTTCGAGCCGGCGCACGGCCTGGCTCACGGCCGGCTGCGTCCGATGAATCTTCGCGGCAGCCAGCGAGAAGCTGCGCGCCTCGGCGACGGCGAGAAAGGTCCGCAGCTCGGCGATGTTCATAAATTGTGCTTATTATATCGTAATAATTATCACTTTGACTTCTACAACCGCCCAACGGCACACTCGTGGCCCATGAGCCCAGAGTCTCAACGCGTTGTCCTTTTCGACACCACCCTCCGCGACGGCGAGCAGGCACCCGGTTTTTCGCTCGATGTCCCCGCGAAGCTCGCCATGGCGCGGGCGCTCGACGCGCTCGGTGTGGACATCATCGAAGCGGGTTTCCCGATTGCGTCGCCCGCCGACGCCGAAGCCGTGTGGCAGATCGCGCGCGAGGTCCGGCGGCCGGTCATCGCCGCGCTCGCCCGCTGCCGCACGCGCGATGTCGAGGAGGCGGCGCGCGCCCTCGGCCCGGCGGAGCGGCGGCGCGTTCACACGTTCCTCGCGACCTCGGACCTGCACCTCACGCGCAAGCTGCACATGACGCGCGACGCGTGCCTCGAAGCGATTGCGTCCGGCGTCAGCCTTGCCCGGCGGTTCACCGACGACGTGGAGTTTTCAGCGGAGGACGCGACGCGCAGCGATCGCGACTTCCTCTGCCGCGCGATCGAGACGGCGCTGCGCAATGGATGCCGGACGATCAACCTGCCGGACACCGTCGGCTACTCGACGCCCGCGGAACTGCAGGCGTTCTTCCTCGACGTGCGGACGCGCGTGCCGGCGCCGGACGGCGTCGTGTTCAGCACGCACTGTCACGACGATCTCGGACTGGCGACCGCCAACAGCCTCGCGGCGATCGAAGGCGGCGCGCGCCAGGTCGAGTGCACGATCAACGGGATCGGCGAACGCGCCGGCAACGCGGCGCTGGAGGAGATCGTGATGGCGCTGCGCGTGCGCCACAACCGGCTGCCGTATCACACGGCCGTGCGGGCCGCCGCGCTGTTCGAGACGAGCCAGCTCCTCACCGCGCTGACCGGCGAAGCGGTTCAGGCGAACAAGGCGATCGTCGGCCGCAACGCGTTCGCGCACGAAGCCGGCATTCACCAGGACGGCGTGCTGAAAGAGCCGCGCACGTACGAGATCATGCGGCCGGAGGACGTCGGGCAGCCGGCGGCGCGCCTGGTCCTCGGCCGGCATTCCGGCCGACATGCGGTGCAGCAGCGCTGCGAGGCCATCGGCCTCCGGCTGTCGCCGCAGGAGCTCGAAGAGGTGTATCGCGCGGTTGTCACGATGGGCGACCATCGGCGCGCGGTCGGCGACAGCGACCTGCGAGCCATGGTCGAACGGCTGCGCGAGGCCGAGATCGCCGCGCCGGCGCTGTCGACGCAGATCGATGCCATCGGATACGGTCACGGAGTCTAAAAGGGCCAAGCGCTCATGGCTGATGGCCAATTCGCTGTAGCGCGAAAGCTTCAGCCGAGCGTCTAACCGCCCGCCATCGCGCCGACAATCATGAACGGCTCGCGGCCCGCGATCACGGGCTCGGGCAGCGGATGATCGGGCGAATCGTGCGAGAGATCCTCTTCGCACGCGAAAAACCGCAGAAACGGCCGGCGCTGCTGCGTCACCTGATCGCGAATCGTGCCGCGCAGCACCGGATAACACGCCTCGAGCGCGTCGATCACGGTGCGCGGCGTTGCCGCGCCCGAGACCTCCACCGCGACTTCGTCGACGCGCGCCAACGTGCGCAGGTGCGCCGGAAGGGTCACGCGAATCATGGCAGTGTCTGGACCTCCACGGACAACACGGGCGGGAGATCCCGGACGATCGCCGTCCAGTGATCGCCGGCGTCGGCCGACGCGTAGACCTGTCCCCCCGTCGTGCCGAAATAGACGCCGCATCGATCGAGCGCATCGACCGCCATCGCGTCACGCAGCACATTCACGTAGCAATCGCGCTGGGGCAGACCGTTGGTCAGCGGCTCCCATTCGTGGCCGCCGGTGCGGCTGCGAAACACGCGCAGCTGCCCCTCGAGCGGAAAGTGCTCCGAATCGCTCTTGATGGGGACGACGTAGATCGTCTCTGGCTCGTGCGCGTGCACGTCGATGGCAAATCCGAAGTCGGTCGGCAGATTCCCGCTCACCTCGTGCCACGAGTCGCCCGCATCGTCGCTGCGCATGACGTCCCAGTGCTTCTGCATGAAGAGCACGTCGGGCCGCGACGGGTGCATCGCGAGGCGATGCACGCAGTGGCCGACCTCCGCCTCCGGTTTCGGTATGCCCTGCGACTTGAGGCCGCGGTTGATCGGCTTCCACGTCGCGCCGCCATCATCGGTGCGGAAGGCGCCGGCCGCGGAGATCGCGATGAACATCCGATCGCGGTTGACCGGATCGAGCAGAATCGTGTGGAGACACAGGCCGCCGGCGCCAGGCTGCCAGCTGGGCCCGGACTCGTGCGTGCGCAATCCTGACAGCTCCTGCCACGTCTGCGCGCCGTCAGTCGATCGGAAGAGCGCCGCGTCCTGCACGCCGGCGTAGACGGTGTCCGGGTCGGTGAGCGAGGGCTCGAGGTGCCAGACGCGCGCGAACTCCCATGGATGCGGCGTGCCGTCGTACCACTGGTGCGTGCCCGGAACGCCGTCGTACGCGAACTTGTTGCCGACCGGCTCCCAGGTCTCGCCGCCATCGTTCGAGCGCTGAATCAATTGACCGAACCAGCCCGTGCCCTGCGACGCGTACAGGCGATTGGGCTCCGCCGGCGATCCCTTGAGGTGGTAGATCTCCCACCCCGCGAAATGCGGCCCGGCGATCCGCCAGTCCTTTCGCGCGCCGTCGGAGGTCAGCACGAACGCCCCCTTGCGCGTACCCACCAGAACTCTGACTGAGCTCATCGTCTCTCCTCTCTCCTATGGTCGATCCACGGGGCCTTCGATCGACAGTCCCTGCCGGAAAATTTCACGCAGGATGATGAGGCGCTTGACAAACCAGTGCGACCCGACGCACAGTAACACTGTGTTAGTTCAGTAATACAGTTTGCAGCACAGCCGACCATGCTGTTCCGGCCAAACTCCACGCTGGGCGTGCCCATTTATCTCCAGTTGATGGAGCAGATCAAGCACGCCATCGAAACCGGCGCCCTCCGCCAGGGCGAGCAGCTCCCGGGCATCCGCCCCCTGGCCGAGCAGCTCGTCATCAACCCGAACACGGTCGCGAAAGCCTATCGCGAGCTCGAGCACGAAGGGGTCATCGAGCTGCGTCAGGGCGCCGGCGCGTTCGTGACGGCCGCCGCACGTACGAAGAGGCTCACCGATACTCTCCGCGCCGGTCAAGCGATCGTGGCGGCGGCGATCGAGCGCCTGCGCGCGCGCGAGCTCAGCGACGAAGAGATTCGGCGATTGTTCGAGGCGGAGCTCGCCGGCTTGAGCCAGACAGGAGCGCATCGTGACTGACCCATTCGTCATCGACACCGCCGACCTGCGCAAGCGCTACGACGATGGCACGGAGGCGCTGCGCGGATTGAACCTGCGGGTGCCGGCCGGCTCGATCTTCGGATTCCTCGGCCGCAACGGCGCGGGGAAAACCACCACGATCAAGCTCCTGCTCGGCATGGCGTATCCGACGAGCGGCGAGGCGCGCGTCTTTGGGCTGGCTGCCAACTCACCCGAGGCGAGCGTCGCGGTCCGCCGGCGCACCGGATTCGTGAGCGAGGACAAGGATCTCATCGACTACCTGACCGTGAACGGCATCATCCGGTTCACCGCGGCGTTCTACCCGCACTGGCGCCGCGATCTGGAAGAGCGATATCGCGATCGCTTCGAGCTTCGACCGGAGCAGGCGATCGGCAGGCTCTCGCGCGGCGCACGCACCAAGCTGGCGCTGCTGCTCGCGCTCTGCCGCG
>Ga0207657_10004941_pt1 | contig 14024 bp, 15 predicted proteins | sample KBSC33metaG_FD_184316 | JGI IMG/M metagenome (GOLD analysis project Ga0207657, IMG submission 184316) | Corn rhizosphere microbial communities from Kellogg Biological Station, Michigan, USA - KBS C3-3 metaG (SPAdes) (version 2) | ecosystem: Host-associated > Plants > Roots > Rhizosphere > Soil ... | reverse complement strand
CGGGCGACGGCTCGACCTACCGCGGGGTGTGCTCCGGACACCTCGACCAGGTTCCCCAAGGCGGCACCGTGTTCGCCTTCGTGCGCCAGCCGAGCATCGCCTTCCGGCCGCCGGAGAACCCGCACGTCCCGATGATCATGGTCGGTGCGGGCACCGGCATGGCGCCGTTCCGCGGGTTCCTCCAGGAGCGGGGGTCCCTGCGGGCGCGGGGCGTGCCGATCGCGACGTCGCTGCTGTTCCTCGGCTGCCGCGACCCGGAGGACGACCTGCTCTACGCCGACGAGCTGAAGGCCTACGAGGCCGACGGCGTGGCCACGCTGATCCCGGCGTTCTCGCGGGTCAAGGGCTACCCGCACCGCTACGTCCAGCACGCGCTCGAAGCGTCGGCCGACCAGGTGTGGGCGGCCATGCAGCAGGACGCGGTGGTCTTCGTGTGCGGCAACGCCTCGACCATGGCGCCCGGCGTGCGGGCCGCTCTGGTGGCGGTGTTCCGCGCCAAGACCGGGGCGGGCGCGGCCGACGGCGAGGCCTGGCTCGCGGGCCTGCGCACCAGCAACCGCTACCTGGAGGACATCTGGGGCGAGACGGCGGTGGTGTAGCCCCGCTGCGGGACGGCCGCGAATTCGGGCATAACGGAGGGGTGGCGGCCTGCCGCCACCCCTGGGCGCTCGTCCGCGCCGGAGCGGTGACGCCCGCGGTCACAGGCCCAGGTCGCGGCCGATGACCTCCTTCATGATCTCGGTGGCACCGCCGTAGATGCGGGTGATGCGGGCGTCGGCGAAGGCGCGGGCGATCGGGTACTCGTTCATGTAGCCGTACCCGCCGTGCAGCTGCAGGCAGCGGTCCACCGCGCGGCCCTGCAGCTCGGTGCACCACCACTTGGCCTTGGCCGCGTCCACGGCCGTGAGCTCGCCTGCGTTGAACGCGCGCACGCAGTCGTCGACGAAGCGCTGGGCGATGTCGACCTCGGTGGCCAGCTCGGCCAGCACGAAGCGGGTGTTCTGGAACGACCCGATGGGCTGCCCGAAGGCCTTGCGCTCCTTGACGTACGCCAGCGTCCACTCCAGCGCCGTGCGGGCCGCGGCGACCGCGCCGAGCGCGATCGACAGCCGCTCCCGCGGCAGGTTGGTGACCAGCTGCTTGAAGCCGCGGCCCTCCGCGGGCCCGAGCAGGTTCTCGACCGGCACCCGCACGTCGGTGAACGCCAGCTCGGCGGTGTCCTGGGCGTGCTGGCCGAGCTTGTCCAGGTTGCGCCCGCGGGCGAAGCCGGGCATCCCGCGTTCGACCACCAGCAGCGAGATGCCGGAGTGCCGCGCGGTGGGGTCGGTCTTCACCGCCGTGACCACCAGGTCGGCGTTGATCCCGTTGGTGATGAACGTCTTCGCGCCGTTGACGACGTAGACGTCGCCGTCGCGGCGGGCGGTGGTCGCGATCCCGGCGAGGTCGGACCCTGCGCCCGGCTCGGTCATCGCGATCGCCGTGATCAGCTCGCCGGACGCGATGCCGGGCAGCCACCGCGCCTTCTGCTCCTCGGAGCAGTACTCGAGGAAGTAGGGCAGGCAGACGTCGTTGTGCAGGGTGATGCCGAGGCCCGCGCCCGCCGCGCCGGTGCGCATGACCTCTTCCATGATCACGGCGTTGAAGCGGAAGTCGGGCACACCCCCGCCGCCGAACTCCTCGGGCGCGTCCATGGCGAGGAAGCCCGCCTTCCCCGCGGCGGTGTAGAACTCGCGGGCGACGATCCCCGCCGTGTCCCATTCGTCGAGGTGCGGGACGAACTCCGCCTGCAGGAACCGGCGGAACGACTCCCGGAACGCCTCGTGCTCGGTCTCGTACAGCGTGCGGCGCATCCGCCAAGACTAAGTCCGGAGCTGGGCGGCGTGGGCCCAGAAATCCCGCATGACGACGGGCGGCGCCGGGCTCTCCAGGCCGACGGCGGTCAGCAGCACCGTGGTGGAGTGCCCGACGGGATCGACGTACGCCGCCGTGCCGAAGCCGCCGATCCAGCCGTAGCGGCCGGGCACGTTCCACGGCTCGGTCCGCTCGACGTCGACGCTGCCGCCGAAACCCCACCCCTGCCCGTCGAGGAAGAAGGTGCTCGCGGCGCGCTGCTCGGCCGTCAGGTGGTCGGTGGTCATCAGCGCCACCGACTGCGGGGAGAGCACGCCCGCGCCGCCCGCGAGCAGCATCCGCTGGAAGGCCAGGAGGTCGTCGAGGGTGGAGACGAGGCCGCCGGAACCCGAGGCGAAGGCGGGAGGCGTGCTCCACTGGCCGTCGGGCGGGTCGGTGACCGCGAGTTCGGCCCCGTCGGGCCGGTAGGCCGTTGTGAACCGGTCGAGGTCGGAGCCGGGCACCTGGAAGCCGGTGTCGCGCATGCCGAGCGGGGCGAAGATCCGCTCGGCCAGGAACTCGGCGAACGGGCGCCCCGCGACGCGGGCGACCAGCACGCCGAGGACGTCGGAGCCGGTGTTGTAGAGCCAGGCGTCGCCGGGGTGGTGCAGGAGCGGCACGGTGGACAGGATCCGCATCCAGTCGTCCGGGACGACCACGTCGCGGGGCGCGGGTGGCCCCTGGTGCAGGTCGTCGACCAGCTTCGCCACCGCGGGCAGGGTGAAGTCGGCGGCGAACCCGTGGCCGCTCCGGAACGTCAGCAGGTCGCGCACGGTGATCGCCCGACGGGCGGGCACCACGTCGTCGACCGGCGCCTGCGGGGTGCGCACCACCATCGGCGACGCCAGCTCGGGGAGCCAGCGCTCGACCGGGTCGTCCAGGCCGAGCCGACCCTCGTCGACGAGCAGCATCGTCGCCGCGGCGGTGATCGGCTTGCTGTTCGACGCGATCCGGAAGATCGTGTCGCGCGTCATCGGCGGCCCGTCGACGTCGCGGGCGCCGACGACGGCGACCTCCAGGTCGGGGCCGCTCGCCGCGGCGGCCACCGCGCCGGGGAGCCTGCCTGCCCGCACGTGCCGGTCGAGCAGCTGGGTCAGTGGGCTCGAGGTCATGTCTCTGGAGACCGCGCCGGGCCGCCGGATTCATCGTTGGTCAGACCGGTCACCATCGACGGTCGGCGCGCCGTCCCGTTGCTACCGTGGCGCTCGGTACCGCATCCGCGGCATCCCCGGACGAGCGCGTCGTACCCGGCAGGACAAGACGACGCTCGCGGAGGTGCGTCATGGCGTGGGTCGTCCTCGTCCTGTCCGGTGTGCTGGAGACCGTCTGGGCGTCGGCTCTGTCCGAGTCCCGGGGCTTCGCCCGGTTGGTGCCGTCACTCGTGTTCGGGGTGGCGCTCGTGCTCAGCATGGTGGGGCTGGCGTACGCGCTGCGGGAGATCCCGGTCGGCACGGGGTACGCGGTGTGGGTCGGGATCGGCGCGGTGGGCACCGCCCTCTACGGGATGGTCGCCCTCGGTGAGTCGACGACGGCCGCGCGCCTGCTGTGCCTCGGCGCGATCGTCGCCGGGGTAGTCGGCCTGAAGCTCGTGCACTGATCTCAGCGCGAGAGGTGCGGCGCGACCTCCTCGCCGCACCGGCGCAGCTGCCGGATGCCGTCGCGCAACGGCCACAGCAGCACCCGTCGGGCGCCCGCCGCGGCGTAGTCGGTGAGCACCCGGGCGCAGTGCTCGGGCGGCCCCACGGGCAGGTGGCCGAGGTCGGCGGGGTCGCGGCCGAGCGCGGGCCCGAGCACGTCGCACAGCAGGCGCTCGGCCTCGGCGGCGCTGTCGGTGACCTGCAGCCACACCGTGGCGATCAGGTCCGGGAACGCGGCCGGGTCGCGGCCCGCGGCGCGCAGGTGCCCGTCGAGCGTGGCGCGCGCCGCCGCGTACTGCGCCGGGCGGGCGTTGTAGCCGGAGGCGATCCAGCCGTCGGCGTCCGCCGCGAGGGCGCGCAGCCGGGCCTGCGAGCCCCAGCTGGCGTACCAGAGCGGTAGGCCGGTGTCGGCCAGCAGCTTTCGCAGCTCCCGGGCGGCCGCGTCGAACCGCGACCACCGCTCGGCGAAGGGGACGCCGACGGCGGCGTAGTCGGCGCGGCCGGACCCGGGCCCGATGCCCGCGACGACCGGCCCGGGGTGCAACGCGGCCAGGCCCGTCAGCGCCGACGCGAGCACCGCCGGGTGCCGGACGACGGGCAGCGCGACGGTCGTCGCCAGCGTCAGCGGGCCCGCGTCCGCCGCGACGGCGGCGAGCGCGCCGAGCCCGTCGAGCCACGGGAGCCGCCACCGCAGGTGGTCGTTGCCCGCCACGGTGTCGAAGCCCGTGTCCCGGGCGGCCAGCACGTAGTCGCGCAGCGCGGTGGCCGTGGGCAGCCCGTCGCCGAAGTCGGCCACCGGCAGGTGCACGCCCAACCGCATGCCGACCTCCTCGCTCAGAGGACGCGTTGCCCAGAGGGTCCGCCGCTCGAACCCCGTCGACAAGGTATTGACGCCGCGTCAGCACCGGACTTCGATCGGTGATCCCGCCGACCCTTGGAGCGCCATGCCCGGACCGGACCCCATGCCCGTCGCAGGCCCGGAGGCGTACACCCGGCGCGACCGGGACGCCCGGCTGAGCCAGGCCGCGATCGTCCTGTCGCTGGGTGCGGCGGCCGCGGGCCAGCCCGAGCGCGTCGACCGTCCCGACGCCGTCGGGCTCCCCACCGACCTCGCCCCGCTCGGTCAGCGGGAGCCGGTCCCGCTCGAGGAGGCGGTGGCGCCACTGGGCATCACCGTCGACGAGCAGCGGTCGCGGAGCGGGCCCGCGGTGCCGTCGGACACCCGCGGCGCGCTGATGGACCAGGTCGTGGCCGATCCGAACCCGACCAACGCGGCCGCGCTGGTCGAGGCGTGCCTGCACAGCGGCGACCGGTTGGTGCGCACGGCCGCCGCGGTCTCCGCCCTCGACACCACGGGCCCCCGCGACGACGTGGTGGCGCAGCTCGTCGACGGTGCCACCCGCGGGCGCGACATGGCGAAGGACATCGGCCGCCTCGGCCTCGCCCGGGTGGACCCGGACCACCCGGCGCTGCGGCGCGTCGTCGTCCGCACGACACCGCCCGACGCAGGCGACCGGCCCTCGCACACCGCGTTCCTCACCCACGGCACGTTCGCGGCGCTGACCGCGTGGTGGCGACCTGGCGGGGACTTCTACACCTACCTCGACGGGCTCACCCCACCCCTGCACGTCCACGACCCGAGCTTCCAGTGGAGCGGCCTGTACTCCGACGGCGCCCGCAGGCTGGCCGCGCAGCAGATGCTCGACTGGGTCGCGAGCCAGGGCCTGCAGCGACCGGACCTGTTCGCCCACAGCCACGGCGGCACGGTGGGGAACCTGGCGACCGGGCTCGGGCTGCAGCTCAGCCGGCTCGTCCTGCTGAGCTGGCCCGTCCACGAGGAGTGGTTCCCCGACTTCGACCGCGTACAGCGGATCATCGACATCCGGGTCAACCTGGACCTGGTGATCCTCGCCGACCGGGGCGGGCAGACGTTCACGCCGCCCGCGTCCGCCGCGGGGAAGGTGACCTCGCACGTCAACGGCTGGTTCGCGCACAGCGACACGCACGACCCCGACTACTGGGACCGCCACGGCCTCGCGGCGGTCCTGTGATCGCGCGATGAGCACCCCGTGAGCACGGCGGGAGCCGCCCGGCTGCTCGCCGTCGGCGCCACGTGGCGGCTCACCGGCGCCGCGCCCGCGGGCCGGGCGCTCGTCGGCGGGCTGGTCGAGGGCGACGAGGCCGAGCGGGCGGTCGCCGGGATCGCGCTGACCAAGGCGGGTGACCGTTCCGTGCCCCTGCTCGCCGCCGCCCTCACCGCGACGGCCGACCCCCGACCCGTCGTCGACGTGCTCGCCAGCATCGGCACCCCGGCGGCCAGGAGCGCCCTGCGCTCGGCGGCGGAGGCCGATTCGCCCGCCGCCGACCCGGCCGCGCAGGCGCTGCGCACCCTCGACGACATCGACGGGCTCTGACCCGGCCACCAGTTGCGCGCAGCGGCGCGCGGGTATCGCATAGCACCCCGAAAGTCCCGGACCGCGTCACGAGAGGAACCTGCATGACGTCCGACGCCGTGGTCGGCACCGAAGAAGAGCTGGTCCGCTCGGGGGTGCGCCGGGCGGGCAAGCGCCTCGTCCCCCTGCTGATGCTGATGTACTTCGTCAACTACCTGGACCGGGTGAACATCGGGTTCGCCGGGCCCAACGGCATGAACGAGGAGCTGGGGCTCTCGGCCACGCTGTTCGGCATCGCGGCGGGCGTGTTCTTCATCGGCTACCTGCTGCTCGAGGTGCCGAGCAACCTCATGCTGCACCGCTTCGGCGCGCGCCGCTGGATCGCCCGCATCCTCGTGACCTGGGGCATCGTCGCCACCGCGATGGCCTTCGCCCCGAACGCCACCGTGCTCATCGTGCTGCGGTTCCTGCTGGGCGTGGCCGAGGCGGGCTTCTTCCCCGGCATCATCCTGTACCTGACGTACTGGTTCCCGGCGTCGCACCGCGCCCGGATGACCGCGTTGTTCATGACCGCCATCCCGATTTCCACGGCGCTCGGTTCCGTGGTCTCGACGCTGATCATCCAGAACTGGCACGGGCTGTTCGGCCTGTCGGGCTGGCGGGTGATGTTCCTCGTCGAAGGCATCCCGTCGATCCTGCTGGCGTTCGTCGTGTGGTTCGCGCTCACCGACCGGCCGTCCGAGGCCACGTGGATGCCGCGGGCGGAGCAGAAGGCATTGGAGTCGCGGCTCGCGGCCGAGGCGGCCGAGGTCGCGGAGGCAGGCCCGTCGTCGGTGTGGGGAGCGCTGAAGAGCCCGCGGGTGCTGGCGCTGTCGTGGGTCTACTTCGGCATCGTCTACGGGCTCTACGCGCTCGGCTTCTTCCTCCCGACGATCGTCAAGGGCTTCTCCGCGCAGTACGGCACCACCTTCTCCACGGTGCAGCAGGGCCTGATCACGGCGATCCCGTACGCCTTCGGGCTGGTCGCCATGGTCGTGTGGACGAACCGCGCGGGGAGCCCGACGGTGCGCGTGGCGGTGCCCGCGCTGATCGGCGGCCTCGCCATCCCGGTGGCGCTCTACCTGGCCAACCCGTGGCTCGCGATCCTCGCCGTGACGATCTGCGCCTGCGGGGTGCTGGCCGCGTTGCCGTGCTTCTGGGCGCTGCCCACCGCGTACCTCACCGGGGCCGCGGCGGCGGCCGGGATCGGGCTGATCAACTCGCTGGGCAACCTCTCCGGGTTCGTCGCCCCGTACGTCACCGGCGCCCTTTCCGACGCGACCGGCAACAACCGGCTCGGGCTCTGGGTGGTCGGGGTGTGCATCGTGTCGGCCGCGTTCGTCACCTGGATGCTGCGGCACACGGGGAATCGCCCTGGCGCGCAGGCACCGGACGAATGACGCGGTGCGGCGAGGCGCGATAATGGCGCCCCACCACGACGACGGGAGCGCACGCATGGCCGGCTACGACGACGAGACCGTCAACGCGGATCGTCGCGGCATCGAGCCCCCGGTACCGCGCATCGACGCCGGGCGGCTGTGGGCGGGTGGCGCCGCGAGCGCCGTGGTCGCGGCGCTGATCGCCCTGGTCGGCGTGCTGGTGATCCGGGCGGTGTTCAAGGTGGCGTTCTCCGGTTCGGCCGAGGCCGGGGCGTTCGGCGACTACGGCACCGCGGTGCTCTGCGCCATGGCCGCCCTGGCCGCCATCGCCGCCACCGGGCTCGCCCACCTGCTGGTGCTGAGCACCCCGCGCCCGCTCGCCTACCTCGGCTGGATCATCGGGCTCGTCACGGCGGCCGCCGTCGTCACGCCGTTCCTCTCCAACCGGCCGACCGGCGTGGCGCTGGCGCAGGCGCTCATCTACCTCGTGATCGGGCTGGCGATCGGGAGCCTGGTGCCCGGCGCCGCCGCCAGCGCGATGCGCTCGAGCAGGCGGCGGTACGAGATCGAGTAGCCCGGCCGGGCGGCCTAGTGCCAGTAGTCGGCGCGGCGCCAGATCATCGCGGCCAGCATCAGCGGGAACATCACCACGTGGGCGGCGATCATGAGCGCCTCGGCGGACAGCGCGCCCAACCAGTAGGGCACCAGCAGCACCGCGAACGGCAGCACCATGGCCGCCGACATCTCGACGATGCGCGGCCACGCGTGCCGTCGGATCGCCATCCACGCGGCCATCGCCACGGTCATGTCGACGGCCATCGCGACGGCGTGCAGGTCGCCGCGGGCGAGCCAGGCGTCGGGCCACAGCGGGGCCAGCGCCATCATGCCGACGACCATGGCGACGACCATCTCGAGGTAGTGGAGGACGAAGCGGAGGAGCGGCGAGCGCCGGACGGATACTGAGGTCATGCGGTGAAGGATCGCCGCGCACGCCGTCGTCGCCGAGTGCCGAAGGTCATGGCCGGGGTCATGACTCAGAGCAGGTCGAGGGCGCGGGCGCGCAGCGCGGCCTGGGTGCGGTCGCGGGCGCCGAGCTTGGCCAGCACGTTGGTCACGTGGTTCTTCACCGTGCCCTCGGCCAGGAACAGCGCCGCGGCGATCTCCCGGTTGCTCTCCCCCTCGGCGAGCAGGCGCAGCACCGCGAGCTCCCGCTCCGACAGCGGCACGACCAGCGGCTGCGGCGGTGGTGGCGCCGTCGCGTCCGGGAGCTGCGCGAACCGGGCCACCACCTTCGCCGCGACCGACGGCTGCAGCACCGACTCGCCGCGCGCCGCGGCGAGCACCGCCTCCACCAGCCGGACCGACGAGACGTCCTTGAGCAGGTAGCCGACCGCGCCCGCGCGCAGGGCGGCGAAGACCTCCTCGTCGTCGTCGAACGTGGTCAGCGCGATCACCCGCACGGCCGGGTGCTCGACGCGCATCCGCCGGGTGGCCGCGATCCCGTTCAGCACCGGCATGTGCAGGTCCATGAGCACGACGTCGGGGGCGAGCTCGGCGGCGCGGTGCAGCGCCTCGGCGCCGTCGGCCGCCTCGCCGACCACCTCGATGTCCGCGCGCACGCCCAGCAGCACGGCCAGCGCCTCGCGGAAGAGCGCCTGGTCGTCGACCAACAACACCCTCACCGGACTCACGCGCTGCAGTGCTTTGTCGTTTGGTGAGCTCGCTGCATCTACCCACCCCGCCGACTCCGCAAGCTCCGCCGGCTGCCGTTTCCGGGACTCGCTCACGCGGGCACCTCGATCCGCAGCACCCAGCCCCGGTCCGCGGCGGCGCCCGCCGAGAGCCGCCCGCCGACGTGCTCGGCCCGCTCGCGCAGCCCCACGAGCCCGAAACCCGTCGCCGGTGCGGCGGTGGGAACCGCGGCGCCGTCGTCGCGGACCTCCAGGCAGACCGCGGTGTCCGCGTAGTCCAACGTGAGGTCGATGCGCCCGGCGTCGGCGTGCTTGCGGGCGTTGGTGAGGCCCTCCTGCGCCGCCCGGAACAGCGCCTCCCGCGTGTCGTCCGGCAGCGGGCGGGCGGTGCCCGACACCGCGAGCCGGGTCGGCACGCCCGCCGCGGACGTCTCCTCGGCGAGCGCATGGAGCGCCTCGGGCAGCGGCGGGTCGAGGCGCGGGCCGCGCAGCGCGCGCACGGAGCGCCGCACCTCGGCCAGCGCCGTCTCCGCCTGCTCCTGCGCCTTGGCCAGCACCGGGTCGGCGGCCGATGACGGCGGCAGCACCGCACGCGCGGCCTTGACCTGCATCTGCACGACGGTCAGCGCGTGCCCCAGCCCGTCGTGGATGTCGCGGGCCACCCGGTTGCGCTCCTGCGCCGTGGCCAGCCGCTCGGCCTGCAGGGCGTAGTCGCGCAGCTGCTCGTGGGCCGCGACCAAGGCCCGGCGGGTCTGCTGCTCGCGGCGCAGCAGCTCGGTGACCACGGCGGCGAACACCACGGCCGCCAGCGTGCCGAACCCCTCGCGCAACCCGTCCCACCACGTCATCCCGACGTGCACCATCGGCACGATCAGGATGACCACGACGGTGTACGGCAGGGGCAGCAGCAGCACGCACTGGCTGACCAGCACGACCAGGAACAGCGTCGAGCCCGCGCCGGGGTCGAGCGCGAACACCACACCGGCCAGCGCGAGCACCGCCGCGACGTAGGCCACCGACCAGGCCCGCTGGTCGCGGCGGTGGACCCAGGCGAACCCGACGGTGGCGAGCACGGTGTACAGCCCGCCCAGCACCACCGTGAGGACGGGCTTCCCCGCGCCGACGACGCCGATCACCAACGTGAGGAAGGCGCCGCACGTCAGCACGGCGAGAGCCCGGACCATGGGTCCACTCTCGGAGGTCGGGCGTTCCGGGTCAAACCGCCTAGACGGCATCCCGCGCCGCGGCCAGCCCGATGACGCGCGCGACGGCCGTGGCGGAGGCCAGCCGCACGCCGTCGGCGTCGAAGAGCTCGGCCTCGACCACCGCGTGGTCGCCGTTGCGGTGCCTGACCCGGCCGCGACCCCGCACGCGGCCGGGCCGGGTCGGGCGCAGGAAGTCGACGTTCATCTGCAGCGTGGACTGGAACTCGTCCGGCCCGAGGGTGGCGAGCAGGGCGGGCCCGACGGTGTCGTAGAGCATCGCGGCCAGGAACGCGCCGAGCACGTTGCCCGCGGGGTTGGTGAACTCCGCCCCCGCCGTGAAGTCCACCTCGATCGTGCCCGCATGCTCGTCGGCGGCGACGAACGCGAAACCCAGCGTGCGGGCGGCGGGCGGCACCGGCGCCCGGCCTTCGACCCCGTCCCAGAACGGCCCGGTCCTCATGGCGTGCCCGCCGGGGTAGCGGTCCGGTGGAAGACGACCAGGTCGAACCACTGCATCGGCGATCCGCCGTCGAGGAAGCCCGCGTCACCGCGGTCGGCGACGCCGCGGAACGTGGCGGGCGCCGCCAGCCAGGCCCGCACCGCGGGTGGCGCGGGCCGCCGCAGGTCGAGGGCGAACACGTCGGGGCCCGCGTCGGAAAGCGGCTCCTCGAAGCGGTCAGGTGCCGGATCGGCCAGCGCCGCGGTCTGCCCTTCGCCGAGGCTCGCGGAGCCGCGCCCCGGCGTGACGCCGACCGAGCGGTAGCGCTCGCCGTACCAGGCGCGGAGGTAGCTGCCGACGCTGGGGAAGCGCAGGTCAGGGCCGGGTGGACCGCCGATGCGCAGGGTGGGCGCGTTGGCGGTGTGCGGCGTCGCCGCCCAGTAGACGACCTTGTCGCCGCTGCGGTCGCGCCACCAGCGCAGGTTCGCGGCGGCGTGCGCGTCGCGGTAGACGAGCGCGTCGGCGTCGGGGAGCGAGTAGTGCTCCCAGAACGCGACGATCTGGGCGGCGTGGTGCGCGGCCTGCGCCTGGTCCGGGCCGTCGGGCAGGCGTTCGACGAGCCCCTGCACGCGGCGCGCGCGATCGAGCCGGTCCTGCTTGTCCGGCGCGGCCATCACCTGCGCGACGAACGCGAACATGTCGTCGGTGCCGGGCCGCAGTGGCCGCAGGTCGGCACGCAGTGCGGCCAGCTCCGCGGGCGCGGCCGCGGCGACGTACGCCTCGACCGCGTCGTAGGCGGACGCCCGCGTGAGGTAGTACTCCACGCCGATGAACCGCACCGGGTCGGGACGACCGGTGTTGAACGCGCGCAGCCAGCGCAACACATCGGCGACCTGCCGCGACTGCCACTGCGGGCTCATCTTCGCCAGCACCGCGCCCAGGTCGGCGGGGCCGCCGCGGACGTAGTCGTCGACGAGCAGGCCGACCGTCCAGTCGTCCTCCCAGGCGACGGACCGGAACCCCGCCTGCTCCACGAGCAGCCGCAGGAGCCGGTGCTTGGCCGTGATCTCCTCGGCCACGCCGTGCACGGCCTCCCCGAGCCCGACGACCTGCGCGTCGCCGATCGCGGCGGCCAGCGGCACCAGGTCGGCACCGTCGGCCATTGGGTCGACGCCTCGCAGCGGGATGGCGTTGGCCGCGACCCACGCCGCCGGGGCCTCGGCGGGCGGCGCGCACCCGACCAGGACGGCGGCCGCAGCGAGCAGCCGCACCAGGAATCCCGCTCTTCCGACCATGGCGTACCAGCCTGCGCGGCGGAAAAGCGCGCGGCCATCCCAGGATCCTGGGGTCATACTCGGGCGATGGCGGTCGCACCAGCCGAGCGCGTGCGCCGCGAGCTCGGCGGGCTCGCGCCCGGCGGCGCGCGGGAGTTCGCGCTGCAGGCCGCGCGGGTGCTGGCGCGGGCGGTGCCCTTCGACGGGTTCTGCGTGCTGACGATGGACCCGGCCACCCACCTGCCCACCGGCGAGATCGTGCAGAACGGGCTCCCCGCCGCGGCGATGGCCCGCCTGACCGAGATCGAGCTGTCGGGCGGCGACGTCAACACGTTCGCGGCGCTCGCGCGGGCCGATCGGCACGCGGCCGGGCTGAGCGCGGCCACCGACGGCGACCTCGACCGCAGCCGCCGCCACCGCGAGCTGCGGCGCCCGCACGGGCTGGGCGACGAGCTGCGCGCCGCCCTGGTCGTCGACGGCACGACGTGGGGCGCGTTGACGCTCCTGCGCGGCGGCCAGCGGTCCGACTTCGCGGCGGCCGACACCGCGCTCGTGGCCGCCGTGGCCGCTGCGCTGGCCGACGGGCTGCGGCGCGCGACGCTCACGGAGGCGGTGGCGACGACCCGCGCCGAGCGGGGCGTCGGCGTGCTCGCCCTCGCCGGGGACGACACGGTGCTGGCCGTCGACCCCGCGGCCGAGCGGTGGCTGGCGCAGCTGCGGGACGAGCACCCGACGGCTGCTGATCGGCACGGCGCCGCTGTCCACGGGCGCGACAGCGGCCTGCCTGCCGCGGCCGTGCACGGCGGCGACAACGGGCTCCCGGTCGCGGTCACGGCCGTCGCCTGCCAGGCGCGCCGGATCGCGGCCGGGCAGGCGGCCGACGCGACGACCGCCCGCGCCCGGGTGCGCACCGCCGCGGGCGGCTGGCTGGTGCTGCACGCCAGCACCGCCGCGGGGCCGGACGCCACGACGACGGTCGTCGTCGGGCCCGCCCCGATGGAGGAGGTCGCCCCCCTCGTCGCGAGCGCCTACGGCCTCAGCCCGCGGGAACGGGCCGTCACCCGGCTCGTCGCGCGCGGGCTGGCGACGACGGCGATCGGCGTGGAGCTGCACCTGTCGCCGTGGACCGTCCAGGACCACCTGAAGGCGATCTTCGGCAAGGTCGGCGTGCGCAGCCGGGGCGAGCTCGTCGCCCGCTTGTACTTCCCCGCCGACGCCGCCGACCTCACGGGTTGAGCGGCCTGCGCAGGCCGGTCACCCACTCCTCGTCGGTCATCCGCCACGCGGCCACCCCGACCAGCACCATGAACAGGCCGAGCAGGGCGCCCTGCGTGATCCCCTGCACCGCGCCGACCGGGAGGGCGATGGTCGCGACCGAGGCGGGCACCGGCAGCACCATGGCCCAGTGGAAGAACCCTGCCTGCCACGCCGCGACGCCGAGCACGGTCATGCCCACGAACGTGAGCATGATCAGCGGGCCGCCGACGAGCCCGGCGAGCGGGAGCTCCTCGGCCGCGTTGCTCACGGCGACGGCCTGCTCGGCGGGCAGGCTCTGGCGGATCGCCAGGTCGTAGAAGTCGGTGACGAGCATGCCCGTCACGGCGAACGCGCCGGGCAGCGAGAGCGCGAGTCCGATGTTGCCGCCGATCCGCCACCGGCTGCGGGTCATCGCGGCCAGCGCGAGCAGCATCGGCACGATGCCCATGTAGCCGTAGTGCAGCAGGACCGCCGCGACCTGGCTGCGCAGCGGGTCGACCACGAGCGAGTCGAGGTAGGCGAGCTTGTCGGGGCCGGTCTCCCACACCGTCGCGGCGAACCCGGCGGCGGTGAGCAGCCCGCCGACGACCGCCGCGACGCCCATCGCCCGCCGTCGGAACCGGGTGGCGGGCGGGACGAACGTGGTGGGGGTGGCGGGGCGTTCGATGATCGTCGTCATGAGCAGGACTCTGCTCGGACCAGCGCGGCCCGACGAGGATGCCACCGGGCTGACCGCAGGTGGTGGCAGCATCCCCGCCGCCGGTGGTGATCACGACGTGTGGTGGACCTCCTGGAGCCCGTAGACCGGCGTCGGGATGCC
>Ga0207657_10004938_pt1 | contig 14027 bp, 12 predicted proteins | sample KBSC33metaG_FD_184316 | JGI IMG/M metagenome (GOLD analysis project Ga0207657, IMG submission 184316) | Corn rhizosphere microbial communities from Kellogg Biological Station, Michigan, USA - KBS C3-3 metaG (SPAdes) (version 2) | ecosystem: Host-associated > Plants > Roots > Rhizosphere > Soil ... | reverse complement strand
TTGCAGGGCCGTCTCGATTGAAACAGCGGCATTCTGCAGGTTGATCGCAACAGCCCACGGGCGCTGTTCGACGATCTGCTGCAGGTGCCGGCATTCGAGGGCAAGTTCAAGCGATACACCATTGGCGAACGGGCGGATCATCTTCGTCAACTCGGCGATGCGACGGGGCGACACAGAAGCCGGAACCGCCGAAATCTCGATGACCAGGAATTTTCGGTAATTCTCCGGCGCCATCGCGAGCAGGCGGGTGAACTTCGCAAGATTGGCGGCAACACTTACCGTCCTGAACGTCACCGGAACGAGGAAGTACATACCCGTCCGCTTGACCGATATCGCCTTGTGGAGGGCTTCAATCGATCTCGTCAGCAGCAGAAGATCGAGTTCAACCAGCGCGCGGTCGAGCTGCTGCTTATCCCCCAACAGGCTGAAATGGGCCAAGGCCGGACCACTGACCCCCATGTCCAACAGGCATTTGTTGAACGCAGCCACCTGCCTGACGGCGTGCCACGCAGGGGCGAAGGCTATCTGTGCCCCCTGAAGCAAGGAGGTCTTGAACTCACGGGAAGCCAGGTCGGCCTCGACCCGGATCTGCTTGAGGCTTGCCATGAGGCTGTCGGCGACGGGGATACCAGGTTCGAGGAGTGACTTTCCATCGACCTTGGCGACAAAGTGGTCGACCTTGAGGGCTTCGGCGATTTCTGGAATGTGCGCGATGAGACTGGCGCGGATCCGGGATGCGATGTGACGGGCCTTCCGGTCCGCAGCCGCTTTGTCGAGGCTGGCGAAGCACACCAGAAATGTCGTCTCGTTGTAGGACCGGTAGATATCGGAGGCACCAAGATGCATCTGCAGTTCGAGTTCTGCGAGGTCCTTGGCGCGCTCGGCGACAATGGGCCATTGGCTGCCTAGCGCCTCTTTGAGGCTCTCGAGCCCGACCAGTTCGAGCGAGCCGGCCATCACCTGGTCAGCGGCAAGCAACCGAAGTCTGGAATCGAAGGCTTGCGAACCGAGGTGCCCCGTCCGAGCGACCGAAGGAGGAGCACTGACCGTTGGCGTCGCGAACAAGCCCAGAAGTGCCTCAATGAAAAGTCGAAACATGGAGAGCATCCTTCATTGAGGACGCGCCACAAGATCGTTCAGGCAGGTCGTTGCCCCCTGCTCGTCGCCGCGCACCAAGCGGTTTGGTACCGAGCGGGAGCTGCCAAGTTGTAAATATATTCCATCAAATTGCCGGCCATTGTGGGGGGGCCTCGCCCTTCCACCCAGGTCAGAAGGCTTCACCGGCAAGCACGGGCCAACCCCGTGTTTTGACGCAAACTCCACCGAGGGTGATGGCATTTCGCGACCGTCGCAAGGCGCTGTCGTGTATGGCGCCCAGCAGGAAATGCGCCCCCAAAACAAAGGCTTGTGGCCTCAACAAACGACGCTTAGCTCAATCCGATGGGGCTCAGTTATTGGACGCAATCCATGTCCCCTGGACGCAGTCGTCACCGCGCTCAGCGTCGCACTCTCCTGATGACGGCTACCCTGCCTACCACGACGGATAGGCGTCTACGCACGAATACCGATGTCAACGATTGTGGCGGCCCGCGCCACTGCCGGCAGTAGAAAGAAACACCGAGGCAATTCGAGCGAAGGACCTCGCTCGCGAAGGCCCGTTCTCTTTCGGACTCAATCCGGTCGTGGATCTCTGCCGGGGATCGTGGTGCCTCGCAGGTGGCGACAATCCGAGGATGTGCGACGACTACGAGAGCCGGACGAGCTGGGACGAGTAAGTGGCGATGATGCGTCACGTGGAGGGCCGGCCGAGCATTCTCGCGGGGTGAGTGTTGCCGGGGGCGTCGTGCACAGGGTAGGCACTCTTGCGGCTCTCGCGGCAGGCTCCGTGCTTCTCGCCTCGACCCTGTTCGAAGTGAGGTCTGCCGAAGCGGTGGCTGCGGCCATCTGCGTTGGCACTCTCCTCGCGGTTCTCACCGTCTCCCTCGCGTTCAACATGTGGCAGTGTCGCCTGCCAAGCAACTGCGTGCCCGGCTCGATCAGGCTGCCATCTTCTTGTTCATCGCTGGCACCTACACGCCGTTCTTGGTCCTCACGGCGGGCTCATCGACAGGCGCCATCCTGCTGGCTGTGCATGGTGTCACCGATATTTTTACCGACAAGACCAGCACACGGCGCAATGGACCAGGCCAACGGCAGCGTACGCTCGTGTATCAGGCCGGCGGCGCGGCCGCCGCCGTCATGGGCCCGTCACATCCCCTGAATAAGGCATGGCGCATGAACAGAGTCGATCCTGTCCGTCGCCTGGCCGTCGAGGCCCTTGGCACCTGCCTACTCGTCGCCACAGTGGTGGGTTCGGGCATCATGGCGCAGGACCTTACCTCTGACACGGCGCTCGCTTTGCTGGCCAACACGATAGCGACCGGTGCCATTCTGGTGGTGTTGATCGCCGTGTTCGGCCCGCTGTCCGGCGCTCACTTCAACCCGGCTGTCTCGCTGGTGTTTGCCCTTCGCAGGGAGCTGCCAGCCATCGAAATGGCGGGCTATATCGTGGTGCAGGTGTTGGGCGGCATTGTCGGCACACTGCTCGCGCACTCGATGTTCGCCCAGCCGTTGTTTGAGGTCTCGACCACAATCCGCACCGGTGCGGGCCAATGGCTTGCTGAAGCGGTGGCGACCTTCGGATTGATCGCTGTTATCCTGGGAGGGCTTCGCTTTCAGCGCCGCGCCCTGCCTCATTTGGTGGGCCTCTACATTACTGCGGCCTACTGGTTCACGGCCTCCACTTCCTTTGCCAACCCCGCCGTTGCCATTGCCCGAGCCCTGACCGCAAGCTTCTCCGGCATCAGGCCCGTCGACGTCCCCTGCTTCATCGTTGCGGAGCTGACCGGAGCCGCCGCCGCGTTGACGCTGATGACATGGCTGCTGCGTGTGACCGACGCCGCATGTATTCCCCTAAATCCGGAGGAATCCTCATGACCATCACGATCTATCACAACCCCGACTGCGGCACATCGCGCAATACACTGGCGATGATCCGGCAGAGCGGCGAGCAACCTGAGGTGATCGAATACCTCAAAACCCCCCCGACGCGAGAGCAACTGGTGGAGTTGATCGCCGCGGCCGGACTCAGGGTGTGCGAGGCGCTGCGTCAGAAGGATACGCCCTTCGCCGCCCTTGGGCTGAGCAACCCGGCGCTGACCGATGACCAATTGCTCGACGCGATGATAGCCCACCCGATCCTCATCAATCGACCATTCGTGGTCACGCCGAAGGGCACGCGGCTATGCCGCCCGTCCGAGGTGGTGCTGGAGATCCTGCCTAATCCCAAGATCGGCGCTTTCATCAAAGAAGATGGCCAGATCATCAACGGGTGACCGTCGGTCGGCAGCCACCCGCTGGACGGTGCCGTGTGCAACCCGATGCAGGGTCTTTGTCTGTTCCAGGTACATTGTTCTCGCAAAAATACGCGCAACGATCAGGCTGTCCGAGATCAGCCGCAAAATACTGTGAGCGTTCCCGCCGTCGGGATTATAATCTGCCGCCGCCCCAACGGTTCTCGCCAAGAGGCCGCAGATCCCAATGATCGTCAGGCCGCACAATCGCCGCGATCGCAGCGAGGCGGTGGAATTCTTCTTGTCGACGTCAAGTGCGCCTGCCTTGTGGCGCGGAATCTGCAGCCCGACAGGGGCTACCAGGTGGCTACTTATGATTTCCGGATGATTGAGACGAGACAACTGTCGGGCAGGAATAATGCCAGTCGGATAAAGCAGCTAAGTGGCGCACCCGCCGCGATTCGAACGCGGGACCTCTGCCTTCGGAGGGCAGCACTCTATCCAGCTGAGCTACGGGTGCGCAGGCCCCGGCCGCGAACGGTCGGGGTGGATGGGCGCAACCTAGCCAAAGCGCTGGCGGTGCGCAACCGCCGTTTCGGCGAACACGCCGGCCTCGCCCCGTTTCCGCCGAAACGAAAGTCTACCAGCTCGCCGCCGCGCCTTGGCCCTGGCCCTGCCGGCCCTACGGCTTGGGCTTGCCGTTGGCGTGGCTGATGTATTCGGGCAGCATCGGGATGTAGTCATTGCCGCCGCCGGCGGCGACCGCCGTGGCGTAGGAATTCTTCACCGCGTTGCCGACCGAATTGACCAGACCGACCTTGTCGGCCATCGATTCGAGATAGCGCAGATCCTTGGACGCATTCGCCAGTGTGAACTTGTGCGCCTCGCGGTCGCCTTCGAGGGTGTAGCGCATGAAGGTCTGGTAGAAGCCGCAATCGCCCCTGCCACCGCGGATCACCGCGTCGAAGCGCGCCGCGGAAATGCCGACGCGTTCGGCCAGCGCCAGCGCCTCGGCGTAGAGCGCGCCATAGCCGAGGGTGACGAAATTGTTGAGCAGCTTCATGCGATGCCCATCCCCGATGCCGCCGATATGCACGATGCGTCCGGCCCAGGTCTCGACCACCGGCCGCAGGCGCTCGAACACTGCGTCGTCGGCGCCGATCATGGTATCAAGCGTACCCTCCCAGGCCTCTTTGGGGGTGCGGCCGAGGGGCGCGTCGGCGTAGTCGATGCCGACGGCCTTGAGTTCGGCGGCCAGCGCCACGGTGGAATTGGGATCGGAGCTTGAGCAATCGACGACGATCGAGCCCGGCTTAAGCTTCGACTTCAGGCCATCGGATCCCCGCACCAGCGCCTCGACTTCGGTCGAGCCGGTCACGCAGAGAAAGACCACCGAGGAGCGTTCCGCCACTTCGGCCGGCGAATGGACTTCAACCGCGCCGCGATGCACCAGGTCATCCACCGGCTGGCGGTTGCGGTGGCCCATGATGGTGAGGGGATAGCCCTTTTCCACGATATTCTTGGCCATGCCGTGGCCCATGAAGCCGACGCCGATGAAGCCGACGGTTTCGCCCTTGTTGGTCGATGTGGGCATGAAAATCCTCCGATGCTGGCGGCCTTGCCGCAGGTTATTTCAGGTTGAAGCGCTGCCGCAGATCGGCGGCTTGCGCCGGCGTCAGGCTTCTTACCGCCGCGCCGCGCAACATGAGAAAGAGTTTTGCGGTCTCTTCCAGTTCCTCGGTGGCGTATTGGGCGTTGGCGAGGCTGGTGCCGGCAACTACCGGCCCATGATTGGCCAGCAGCACCGCGTGGTGGGCGCCGGCGAGCTTGCCGACGGCCGCCGCCAGGGCCACATCGCCGGGCGGTAGGTACGGCACGAGCGGCAGCCGCCCGACGCGCATCACGTAATACGCCGTGAGCGGGGGGAGCACATCGGCCGGATCGACGCCTTCGAGCAGGCTCACCGCCACCGAATGGGTCGAATGGAGGTGCACCACGGCGCCGGCATCGGCGCGCTCGCCATACATGGCAAGGTGCAGAACCGCCTCCTTGGTCGGCTTGTCGCCGCCGATGTGGCGGCCCGCAGGGTCGAAGCGCGACAGGCGGGCCGGATTGAGCTCGCCCAGCGAGGCATTGGTCGGCGTCATCAGCCAGCCGCCTTCGGGCAGCCGGACGCTGATATTGCCGGTCGAGCCGAACGTCAGGCCGCGATCGAAGAGCGATTTGCCGACCTTGGCGATGTCGTCACGGACCAGGGTTTCGGCATGGGTCGTGGCGTCAGTCATCGAGCAGGCTCCAGGCCGTGAGGAAGAAATCCGGGCCGCCGAAATTGCCCGATTTGAGGGCCAGCGCGAGATCGGGTGCGCCGATGCTGCGCGTCCAGGGCACGCCGGGAGCGATTTCGGGGCCGATGGTCAAGGCACGCACGCCCAACGCCGCAACTACCGCGCCGGAGGTCTCGCCGCCAGCGACGAGGAAGCGCGAGAAACCGTTGTCGCGCAAGCGCAGGCTGACCTCGGCCAGCAGGTGCTCAATCAGGCTGCCCGCGGTTTCGCGGCCGAGCTTGTCCTGCACCTGCTGCACCGCCGCCGGCTCGTCGCTGGAATAGACCAACGCCGGACGGTCCGTGGTCGCCGCGATGAGCCAGGCGGCAACGGTACCCGCATCCTGGTCGCCGGCGGCGACGGCGAGCGGATCGAGCTTGAGCGCGGGAATGCCGGCGGCCATCGCGGCGGCCACCTGCCCGCGAGTCGCCGCCGAACACGAGCCGGCGAGGATCACCGATTTTCCGGCCGGCGCCGCCATGCGGGTGGCGAGCGGGGTGCTGCCGAGCCGATTGGCGCGGCGGAAATTGTCGGGCAGGCCCATGGCAATGCCGGAGCCGCCGGTCACCAGCTTTGCGCCGGCCAGCGCTTCGCCCAGAATCCGCAGGTCCGCGTCGCGGATGGCGTCGGCGATCAGCAGGCTGAACCCTTGCCGCTGTGCTGCCGCCAGGGCGTCGCGCACGACGTCGACGCCGGCGACGATGGTGGCGAAGGGGAGCAGGCCGACGCGGCCCCTGGCCTGACGCTGCAGCACGCGCACGAGATCGGCATCGCGCATCGGGGTCAGCGGGTGGTCCCGCATCGGGCTATCGGAGAGCAGGCGGTCGCCGACGAACAAATGGCCCTGATAGATCGAGCGCCCTGCCGCTGGAAACGCCGGACAGGCAATGGCGAGCTCGGCGCCGGTGAGCTCGATCAGCGCCTCGGCCACCGGGCCGATATTGCCGGCATCGGTCGAGTCGAAGGTGGAGCAGTACTTGAACAGCAATTGCTCGGCGCCCGCCGCGAGCAGGGCGCGGGCCGAGGCCTCGGACGCGGCCACAGCTTCCGCCGCCGGGATGGTGCGCGACTTCAGCGCCACGACAACCGCCGGCGCGGCGCCGAAATCGGCGCCCGGCGGCGGCACGCCGATATACTGCACGGTCGGCATGCCGTTGCGGGCGAGCATCAGCGACAGGTCTGTCGCTCCGGTCAGATCATCGGCTATGGCACCCAGCAACATGCGGATCGGCCCTTGGTTCGGTTTCAGGCGGTGGCGCCAACGACAATTTCGTAGCTGGTGTCGATGATTTCGGGCTCGTCGGGGCGGTCGCGCCGGACGAGCAAGCGTTCCGTTGCCGTCTTGCCGATCAGGAAACGGTTCGACCTGACCGTCGAGAGCCGGGTGGGCAAGGCCTGGCCGATATCGAGGCCATTGAAGCCGAAGATCGCCAGATCCACCTTGGGACGGATGCCGGCGCCGAGGCAATGGAAGACCCCGCCGGTTGCCATGTCATCGTTGGAAAACACCACCACCTCGATGTCGTGGGTTCGCGCCAGCAGTTTCGCCAGCAGGTCGCGACCGACCAGGGTGGAGCTCGGCCCATCGAAGCGGCATTCATCGACCAGCGCCACGCCGACCTCGCCGAGCGCCCCGACCAAACCGTCATAACGGAGACGGGCGCGCCGGTCCGCCGTCCAGTCGTGCCCGATATAGGCGAAGCGCCGGTAGCCGAGACCGAGCAGATGCCGGCCGGTGTCGAAGCCGGCGCGCCGGTGCGACAGCCCGACTGCGACATCGATCGGGCGCGAGTCGATATCCATCAACTCGGCGATCCTGACGCCGCTGGCTTCGAGCATGGCGCGCGCGGTGTCGGTATGATCGAAGCCGGCGATCATCATCGCCTCGGGCTGCCAGGCGAGCAGCGAGGCGACGAGGTGTTCCTCGGTCACCATGTCGTAGTTGCTGATGCCGACCACGGCTTCGATGCCGGTCCCGTGAAGGGCAGCGTGGACGCCGCGCAGGACCTCGGGAAATACGATATTGGTGAGCGAGGGCACGATGACGCCGACGAGCTTCGAACCGGACGAGGCGAGGCCTCCGGCCAGCCGGTTGGGCACATAGCCGACCTCGCGAACCGCCGCCATCACCCGTTCGCGCGTCGGCTCGGCGACCGGCCCCTTGTGGCGCAGGATGCGCGACACGGTAATTTCGCTCACCCCGGCGAGCCGCGCGACGTCGGCCAGGGTCACGCTCCGGCTACGGCCCACGAGGCGCTTCCTGTCCATCGTGATGCATCCGCCTCCCGTGAGCGAGTGCCGAAGCGGCAAAGGCGACCGCCGGCACTGTTCATCCTGTTATGACAGCGCTAACATAACGGCGATGGGGGCTTGTCGCAATAGCCTATCGGCGGCCGGCGAGGCCGAGCCGAGGCCGGGATGGAGGTGGTTTCTATGCCTACGGAAGACGGGACTGCAGTGGCGGTGATCGGCCTTGGATCGATGGGCCTTGGCATGGCGAAAGCGCTGTTGCGCGCCGGCCATGAGGTGAGCGGCTATGACATCGCGAGCGCCGCGAATGTGGCCCTGCGGGCGGCGGGCGGGCGGGCGGGCATCACCCCGGCCGACGCGGCGGCGGGGACAAGGATCGTCGTGGTCGTGGTGGTCAATGCCACCCAGACCGAGGCGGCCCTGTTCGGACCCGGCGGCGTCGTGCCGGTGCTGGCGCCGGGCAGCGTGGTGGTGTCCTCCGCCACCATGGCGCCCGCACTGGCGAAGGGGCTGGCGGCGCGGTGCGCCGAGCACGGTATCGACTATCTCGATGCGCCGATGAGCGGGGGCGCCGCTCGCGCCGGAACGGGCGAGTTGACCTTCATGGCTTCCGGCTCGGCGGCGGCGTTCGAGACGGCACGGCCGGCTCTTACCGCTATGGCGGGCAAGGTCTACGAACTCGGGCCGGAGGTCGGCATCGGCTCGTCGTTCAAGATCGTCAACCAGTTGCTCGCCGGCGTGCATATTGCGGCGGCCTGCGAAGCGATCACGCTGGCCAGCCGGCTGGGGCTCGATATCGCCAAGGTCTACGAGGTGATCACCGCTTCCGCCGGCAATTCGTGGATGTTCGAAAATCGCGTGCCACACATCCTCGACGGGGACTATTCGCCCAAGAGCTCGGTCGACATCTTCACCAAGGATCTCGGCATTGTCAGCGACATCGGGCGCAGCGAGAAATTTCCGCTGCCGATGGCCGCCTCGGCGCTGCAATTGTTCCTGATGACCGCCGCCGCCGGCATGGGCAAGGACGACGACGCCTCGGTGGCGCGACTGCTCGCCCGGATCACCGGGATCGACCTGCCCAAGGCCGGGTCGGCACAGGATCAGGCCACCTCACCGGCGGCACAGCGGTCCCGCCCCACGCCTACGGCTTGACGTATTTGCGCCAGCTATGCTGCTCCCTGAAGCCGAGGACATCCTTGACCTTGCGGTTGGACAACAGCCCTTCAAACTCCCCCAGTGGCCGCGTCACCGGCACATCCGGATAGAAGCGCCGCAGCAACTCGGCGGTCGGCAGGTTCGAGGACACCTCGTCATTGGCTGCGTTGAACACCTGGAAGCCGAGGCCGTCCTTCTCGACGGCGCGCGCCGTGATCTGCCCGAGATCGCGGGCGTCGATATAGCTCCAGGCGATGCGCTTGCGGAAACCCGGATCGGCGAACCATTTCGGGAAGTTTTCCGTGTAGTCCTCCGGCACGATGACGTTGCCGATGCGCAGCGCGTAGATGTCGATGCCCTCGCGCAGGGCGAAAGCGCGGGCGGTCTTCTCGTTGCAGATTTTCGACAGCGCGTAGCTATCCATCGGATCGACGTCATAGTCCTCCTCAAGGGGAAAATGCGTCGGGCTGCGCTGCTCGTTGGCGAATACGAGGCCATAGGTGGTTTCGCTCGAGGCGATGATAATCTTCCTGATGCCGAGGCGGCTCGCGGCCTCGACGACGTTGTAGGTGCCCATCGTGTTGATGCGGAACACCTCGTTGTCGGGGACCATCATGATCCGCGGGATGGCGGCGAAGTGCACCACCGCGTCGACCGGCTGTGGCCGCAGCGAGGGGGCGAATTCCTGCAGGCCCATATAACTGGAGAGGGCGTTGAACACCTGCCCGGAATCGGTGATGTCGGTGACCAGGGTCCTGACCTTCGGATTGTCGAGGACCTTGGTATCGAGGTTCAGCACCTCATGGCCCTGCTCGAGGAGGTACTGCACGACGTGCCGGCCGGCCTTGCCGCTGCCGCCGGTGAACATGATCCGCTTGCCCATGGATGACTCCTTCGTCTCAATTTGCAGGACGGCCGGGGTTCGGCCGGTCCGCGTTCGCCGGGGGCGCCCTGTGGTTCGAGGGAATCCGGTCGGTGCCGCGGCGACTGCCCTTACCACCACTTCACGGCTCCCGCCGCAACAGGATTGGGCGCCCGGCGGGCAATCTCCGTCGCACCACCTATCGGCGCCTGCCTTGGCAGGAAGGAGGCGAGCGGCTATCAGGTTTTGGTTGCCAGCCCGGCTAATCTCGGCATCTTCTTCCTCCTGCAGCGCCAAGTCGTCGAAGGCCTGCCCGGTCCGTAAAATAAGGCTCTTCCATGCGTTCGGTGACTGGCTTCAATGAGAACTGGGTGTTCAACCAGGGTTTTGCGCCCGAACTCGCAAGGGCGCCGGGTGGGGGCGAGGCGGTAACGCTGCCGCACAACGCGGTCGAGTTGCCATTCGCCTATTTCGACGAGGGCGCCTATTGGCGCGCGTTCACCTACCAGAAGACATTCCGTGCCGATCCGGCCTGGGAAGGCAAGGAAGTCTCGCTGCAGTTCGACGGGGCCATGGCTGACGCCGTGGTCTATCTCAATGGCGAGCAGCTCGCCGCGCACCAGGATGGCTACACCCCGTTTACAGTGCGCCTCACCGGCAAGCTCAAACCCGGCGACAATCTGCTGACGGTGAAGATCGACGGCTCGGAGAACCCGGAGATTCCGCCGTTCGGGGGGCGCATCGACTACCTGACCTATGCCGGCATCTACCGCGATGTCTGGCTGAAAGTCACCGATCCGGTATCGATCGGCAGCGTCAAGATCGAGACGCCGGACGCGCTGGCGCCGAAAAAGACCGTCAATATCCGGGTCGATCTCGACAATCCGCAGCACTTGCCGATTGCCGGCAAACTCAACGCGACGCTGCGCGACGCCGATGGCCGGGTGCTGGCTAGCACGTCGGCCGACGCCGCGGCGCGCACCGAGCTCACGCTGGGCGGGCTGACGGATATCGCGCTGTGGGACCTCAGGACGCCCGTGCTCTACCGCCTCGAGCTGAAATTGGGCGAGGATAGCGTCACCCAGCAGTTCGGCTTCCGCACCGCCGAATTCACCCCCGAGGGCTTTCGTCTCAATGGTCGGCCGCTGAAGCTGATCGGGCTCAACCGGCACCAGTCGTTCCCCTATGCCGGCTATGCGCTGGGCCGCGCGGCGCAGGAGCGCGACGCCGAAATCCTCAAGCACGAGCTGCACGTCAACCTGGTGCGCACCTCGCACTATCCGCAGTCGCCGTGGTTCCTCGACGCCTGCGACCGGCTGGGCCTGCTGGTGTTCGAGGAGATTCCCGGCTGGCAGCATATCGGGGAGGCGGCGTGGAAGGCCGAGGCGGTCGAGAATGTTCGCCGCATGATCACCCGCGACTGGAACCACCCCTCGATCGTGCTCTGGGGCGTGCGCATCAACGAGTCGCAGGACGACCACGACTTCTACCTCGAGACCAACCGGGTGGCGCACGAGCTCGACACGACGCGGCAGACCGGCGGGGTGCGCTACATCACCGAGAGCGAGCTGCTCGAGGATGTCTACACCATGAACGACTTCATCCTCGGCAACGAGGAACTCGGCGGCAACCGGCCGCGCACACCGCTGCGGCCGCTCAGCGAAACCACCGGCCTCGACCGGCCGGTGCCCTACATGATCACCGAGTTCGGCGGCCACATGTACCCGACCAAGAGTTTTGACCAGGAGCAGCGCCAGGCCGAGCACGTGACGCGGCACCTCGACGTGCTGAACGCCGCCTTCGGCAATCCCAACATTTCGGGCGCCATCGGCTGGTGCGCCTTCGACTACAACACGCACAAGGATTTCGGCGCCGGCGACCGCATCTGCCATCACGGCGTGATGGATATGTTCCGCGAGCCGAAATTCGCCGCCTATGCCTATGCCAGCCAGTGCGCGCCGGACGAGGAGGTGATCCTCGAGCCGGTGACGTTCTGGGCGCGTGGCGAGCGCAATATCGGGGGCGTGCTGCCGCTGATGGTGTTGACCAATTGCGACGAGGTCGAGTTGCGCTACGGCAATCATGCCGCCAAGCGCATCGGTCCCGACCGCGAGCGCTATCCGCACCTGCCGCACGCGCCGGTGATCATCGATCGCCGCCATTTCAGCGACGCCGAGCTTGGGCTGTGGGGCATGGAATGGCAGGGCGCCGAAATCGTCGGCCTGATCGGCGGCAAGCTGGTCAAGATGGTGCGGTTCGTTGCCGATCCGGTGGCCGCAACGCTGTCGGTGGTGGCCGATCGCGACCGCCTTTCGGCGGCCGGCAAGGACAGCGTCAGGGTGATGATCCGGGCGCTCGACCAGGCCGGCCACAAGCTCCCATTCCTGTTCGAGCCGGTGGAGATCGAGGTTACCGGCGCTGCCCGGCGCGTCGGGCCGGCGCTGGTGCCGCTGCGTGGTGGCGCGACCGGCTGCTGGCTGGAATCGACCGGCGAGGCGGGGCCGATTACCGTCAAGGTGACGAGCCCCCGCTTTGGCACCACCAGCATCGCGCTGAGCGCCGCATGAAGGAGCTGCCATGAGCGGATTGAAGCTCCGCGGCGTCCGAAATCGTTCGGCAGCGTCGAGGTCATCAAAGGTATCGACCTAAACATCGAGGACCGCGAGTTCGTGGTATTCGTTGGGCCCTCGGGCTGCGGCAAATCCACCCTGCTGCGGATGATCGCCGGCCTCGAAGCGATCACCGCGGGCGACCGGGAGATCGGCGATGTCCGGATGAACGACGTCGATCCGTCGAAGCGCGGCATCGCCATGGTGTTCCAGTCCTACGCCCTTTATCCGCACATGACGGTGACGGCGAAGTCGCACAGGCCGGCTCGCCACTGGCGGTCTACGACGATCCGGATAATTTGTTCGTCGCTGGTTTCATCGGCTCGCCAAAGATGAATTTCCTGCCCGGCGTCATCGCGGCCAACCGCAGTGCCGTGCCGCGCCCTCAAGGCGGCGACGGCATCGCGGCGCGGTTCGATCCGGCGACCGCGTTGCTGTTCGACGAGAAGAGCCAGCGCATCCGGTAGGCCGGGCGCCGAGGCGCCCCCTCAGTCCGTCATTTCCATGATGTAGAGGCCGGCATTGGTGTCGGTCACGTACATGAGCCGGTTGGCGTCGACGAAGATGTCCGAGGTCTGGATCACCTGGGCCCGGTTCGGGCGGGTATCCATCAACCGTGCCGGGCGCGGCGGCACGAGCGCCGCGATTTCCCGTGGCTGATAGGCGTTGGAGATGTCGAACACCCGCACCCCGGCGTTCTGGTAGGTGGTGAAGATGATGTCGGAGCTGACAAAGCTGCCCGGCCGGTTCTCGTGGATGTTGTGCGGGCCGAAATGCGCGCCCTTGTGGGCGTAGTCGATCTCGGCGGGGGTCGGCATGGTCGAGATGCTGACCGGGTTCTTCGGCTCGCGCACGTCGAACAGCCAGATGTATTTGATGCCGTCGGCGATCTCGTCGCGCACCGCCTCGTCGACCACCACCACGAGGTTGCGGTCAGGCAGCGGCAGAGCGTTGTGGGTGCCCCCGCCATAGGGCGGGGCCCAGGTGCGGTGCGAAATGGTCGTGGGGTTGAAGCGATCCGTGACATCGACCAGCGTCAAGCCGCCGTCGCGCCAGGTGACGTAGGCGGTGTCGCCGGCGACGATCGGGTGATGGCAGGAATAGCGCAGCTTCGGGTCCCAGCCCGGCACCTCGCCCGCTGCCTTGTGCATGCCGGGAATCCAGTTGCGGCCGGCGATGACCGGATGGGTCGGATCGGCCATGTCGATGGTGATCATCACCGCGTCGATAAAGCCGTCCAGCAGCGCCGAGGCGTAGGCCCAGCGACCGCCAGTGTACCAGATGCGATGCACGCCGACGCCGTCGATCGGCATGAAGCCGATTTCGCGCGGGTTGGGGCGGTCAGAGATATCGAACACCCGCACGCCGGCACTGTAGCCGCGGGAGGCCTCGGTCTTTTCCGCCATGGAGCCGGAATAATAGACTGCCTCGTTCGTCAGGTGCTCCTCGCGGTAGAAATTGAGGCAGTTGATGACCAGCAGCAGATCGCCCG
>Ga0207657_10004937_pt1 | contig 14027 bp, 9 predicted proteins | sample KBSC33metaG_FD_184316 | JGI IMG/M metagenome (GOLD analysis project Ga0207657, IMG submission 184316) | Corn rhizosphere microbial communities from Kellogg Biological Station, Michigan, USA - KBS C3-3 metaG (SPAdes) (version 2) | ecosystem: Host-associated > Plants > Roots > Rhizosphere > Soil ... | reverse complement strand
GGAAAACGCAATTTGGACAGGCGTGGAAACGGACCGAATCCCAAAATCGGACATTGCGCCGGCTGCGACTGCGATGACCGGCTCCTGCGATGGTTTCTTGGGCTGACGGGCTTTCTGAAGACGCATGAGCATCTCGAGCGTTCGGAAGAATTCGCGCGAGATGAGACTGTGCGTCATGTTCTGCCCCGGGTAGGTTTGCGCGTCGATGTTGGCGGTCGCCGAAATGAACTTGTGTCCATTCATGTACCGTCCGACGAGCCCTGAGCTGTTCGCCACGCCGTTGGGAACACGCGAGCTCGACGAGAGCAGAAGCAGGTGCGAGCTCCAGCAGTAGCCGGACGCGATGACGAACCTCTTGGCGCGGTACTCCACCATCTCGCCCGGTCGATCCTGGTGGTACGCCTGTGCCGCGGCGATCGTCGGTCGATTGTCGTCCAGCACGAGCCGGCGCACGAGCGTTCGATCGTGCAGCACGATTTTCTTCGGCGCGATCAGCTGCCGGAACGTGAAGTCCGGCGAATAGCGCGCACCAGACGGACACACCTCCCCGCAGGTATCGTAGACACAGCAGCTCCCGCGCCCGTCGAAGTCCGTGAGGTTGCGCGCCATCGGCAGCGGCGAGAACTTGACGCCGCTCTGCTCGGCCCATGCTTTCAGCGTCTGCAGGTTGTACGACAGTGGAATCGGACCCTGCGGATACGGCTCGCTGCGGCGATCCTCGGGGTGCGGACTCGGCTCTCCGCTCACGTTCAGACGACGCTCCGCCTCGCAGTAGTAGCGCTCGAGCTCGGACCACTCGATCGGCCAGTCGGTCGCGAGGCCGTACATCGACTTCAGCCGAAGGTCCTCCTCCGAAAAACGATTGCACGCGCCGCCCCAGTGCAGCGCCAGGCCGCCGACCGCCATCGTCATCGAGATGTTGCCGGTGCCCTGCTGATCCTCGATGAAATCGCCGGGCCAGGGGTGCTCGCCGTACGCCAACGTGCGCGCGCGATAACGGCCGCGGTTCTGCGTATCGAAAATCGAGTTGCCCGCCTCGACGACGATGATGCTGACGCCGGGTTTCAATGTGGAGAGCTTCTGCGCCAGCATGGCGGACGTGATGCCGCCGCCGATGATGCAGACGTCCGATTCGTGAATCGTCATATCAGACCTCAAATGATCAGGCGAGCGGAGCGGGCTTCTTCGTCGTGATCGCGATCGGCCGGCAGACCTCGCGTCCGATCGCCGCGCGATAGCACGCGTCGTTCGCCTCGCTGCTACGGAAATACAACGCCATCAGGTCGGCGACGACGTGCTGCCCGCTCGGGCGCGCGGGCAGCGCGCGTACATTGGCCTTGCCGAGGGACGCATCGAGCAGCTCGCGACGCGTTTCAAGATCGAGCGCGCCGAAGGTGGCGCCCCTGGCGCGCGCGGCCGTGTCGATCGCGGCGAGCTGCGCCATATACAAGGGCACCGGCGACGCGCCGGATCGCCGCAGGCGCGGATGCCCATAGCCGTGCTCGAGCGGCACACCCTCACGATAACCGCGCGTCCACGCGACAAACTTGTCCGCGGCGTCGCGCACCTGCGCCGCACCCAACGACGCGGGGATGACGGTGCCGGCAATTTCATGCAGCGCCGCGACTGCCTCCGGCGTCAACTCGCGCGGCTGCGCGTACAGGCGAATCCGTTCGAGCGGCAGAATCGCCGCGGTCGAAGCAAGCCATTGCAGCAGTGTCCGTCGTTTCATGATCATCTCCTGAGCGATGCGGAATCGTAGCAGAGGCTGCTATAGTGGGGAAATGGAAGGTATTCTGTCGGCTTGGGGTCGAATCCTCACCGGTTACACTCCAGCGCTTTCGATCGAAATCACTCGTGAGTGTCCGCTCCACTGTCCAGGTTGCTACGCGTACGGCGACGATCATCTCGGCGGCGATCTGACGCTGCGTGAGGTGAGAGATCTCAAAGGGCAGGAACTGATCGACGGCGTGATCGCCCTCGTCGATCGCCACCGTCCTCTGCACCTCTCCATCGTCGGCGGCGAGCCGCTCGTGCGTTTTCGCGAGCTGAACACGCTGCTACCGATCCTCTCGAACCGCGGTATGCACGTCCAGGTCGTGACGAGCGCGGTTCGTGAAATTCCGGCTGCGTGGCACGCGCTGAAGCGGCTGTCGCTCGTCGTCTCCATCGACGGCCTGCAGCCCGAGCACGATCAACGGCGCACGCCAGCCACCTACGATCGCGTTCTCAAGCACATCGAAGGACACCGCATCACGGTCCACTGCACGATCACCCGTCAGCTGGTGAACCGGCCCGGCTACCTCGAGGAATTTCTGCAGTTCTGGTCGGCGCAAACACCTGTCGAAAAGATCTGGTTCAGCCTCTACACGCCGCAAATCGGCGAAGTGTCTGAGGAACGGCTGACGGCGGCCGATCGCCAGCGCGTCGTCGCCGACCTCATGGCGCTGCGCCTGAAATTCCCGAAGCTCGCGCTGCCTAAAGGGCTCATCGAAGTCTACGCCGAGCCGCCAGACTCCCCGGCCGACTGCGTGTTCGCGCGGACGACGATGACGATTTCCGCGGATCTGACGACGAAGATCACACCATGTCAGTTCGGCGGAGCGCCCGACTGCTCGAACTGCGGCTGTATCGCGTCGGCCGGTCTGGCCGCGGTGGCGCGTCACCACCTCTTCGGCGTGATCCCGGTCGGATCGATTTTCGCCGGCTCGCTCCACATCGGCGATCGCATTCGGCGGATGCGTCCGGCTGAGTCAGTGGCCTGAATGCTATAATCTTGGGATCCCGTGGCACTGCTGTCGCCAACCCTCAGCCGGAAAACGCGCTCGGCGCGCGAGTTCCTACGCGGTCTGACGCACACCGCGCACCCGCTGCTCGTTCAGATCGTCCCGATCCGCCGCTGCAATATCGACTGCGGCTACTGTAACGAGTACGACAAGGTGTCGCCGCCGGTGCCGACGGCCGAGATGCGCCGCCGAATCGACAAACTCGCCGACCTCGGCACCTCCGTCGTCGCCTTCAGCGGCGGCGAACCGATGCTGCACCCGGATCTCGACGATCTGATCCGCCACATTCGGGCGCGCGGCATGATGGCTGGCTTGATCACCAACGGGTACTTCCTGGTGCCCAAGCGGATCCAGGCGCTGAACGACGCCGGACTCGACTTCCTGCAGATCAGCATCGACAACATCGAGCCGGACGACGTCTCGAAGAAGAGCCTGCGGCTGCTGGACAAGAAGCTGGAGCACCTGCGGGAGTACGCGACGTTCGACGTGAACATCAATTCGGTGCTCGGGGGCGGCATCAAGAATCCCGAGGACGCGCGGACGATCAACACGCGTGCGCGCGAGCTCGGCTTCTCCACGTCCATCGGCATCATCCACGACGGCCGTGGAAGTCTGAAGCCATTGGCGCCGGTCGAGCGCAAAGTGTTCGACGAGGTCACTGCCGCGATCAACGGTCCCGGTCAAGTGCTGAAGAATCTATATTCGGGCATCCGGAGTTTCCAGGAGAACCTGGCCGACGGCAAACCGAATACATGGCGATGCCGCGCCGGCGGACGCTATCTCTACATTTGTGAGGATGGCCTCGTCCACTACTGCTCGCAGCAGCGCGGCTATCCGGGCGTGCCGCTGGAAACGTATACCGTGGACGACATCCGACGCGAGTTCTCGACGCCGAAGTCGTGCGCGCCGTTCTGCACGGTCGGCTGCGTGCATCGCGTCTCGACCATGGATTTCTGGCGGTCGCCTCAACGCGCCGAGGTCGGCGCCGTCGCGCACTTGCCACGCTCGTAGCCTACGACGCCGCCGCGACTTCATCCTTTTTCTCCGCCTTCTCCGCTTTCTTCGCTTCTTTCTTCCCGCTATCCGTCTGCGCCCAATCCTGCTCGAACACCTGCTGCATTTCGCGGACGACGCGCTCGTCGTTCACGATGATGCCCACTTCGCGCCGCTTCTCGAGCTCGAGGCGCCGAAGACTCTGGCTGCCGATGAAGGCCCGCCTCCCATCGCGAATGATGGCGCGGACGTGCAGCCGCTTGCCGGGATATTTCTCGCAGATCAGCGATCCCTTGTCGTTCGCCTTTCCCAGGATCTTCACGTCGAGGCCGGCCTTCGCCCGCTCGATCAGCAGCTTCACCATCGCATCGTCGGTCAGGCCGGGGTCGTAGATCAGCAGCTGCTTGCGCGCGGCCTTGATGAACGCGGTCAGCCGATCGCGCGCGTTCGTGGGACTCACGATGAGCCGGTCGCACGCCGACACATACGGCTGCCGCTCGAAGTCGGCCTCGAACAGCTTGATGGCTTCCTGCACCAGTTTCGCGTTCCTGGTGATCACGCCGAAGCTCCGGCTCTTCTTGATGTCCAGTCCGGTGAAGTTGAAACCGTAGACGTGGAGCGCGCGACCGTCCACGATCATCATCTTGCCGTGATAGCGCACGAGATCGTCGGCCGTCCGCGAGACGGTGACGCCGCCCTGCAGCAGCTGCATCTCCAGCTTGCGGAGACTCTTCGTGCCGCCGCGATTCTGATGCGCCGTCAGCGCGCGAACGTGCACACCGCGTGCGACCGCGGCTTCCAGCTCGCGGGCAATCTCATAGCGGTCGAGCCGGAAAATCAGGATGTCGACCGTCTTCTTGGCCTGCTTGATCGCCGTCGTAATCGGCGGAATTCCGGCCTCCGGCTGAACAATCAATTTCATATCATCCACTCAGCCCAGCAAGTTGCCGGCCAACCTCAACTCTAGGTTCGAGGGTTCGACGGGTTCGAGGGGTTCGACGGGGTTCGAGCGTTCGAGGGGTTCGACGGGTTCGACGGGGTTCGAGGGGTTCGAGAGGTTCGATCAGCGCCTCGTCAGCGTGCGGTGAAGCGGACGCGGATGCCGGCGTTGACCAGCCTCGGCGTACCGGTTGTGGTGGGCAACGTGCCGACGAAGTATTGCCGGTCGAACAGGTTTTGAGCGCCGGCGAAGAGGTCGAGGTTGCGGGCCAACCTGCGTGACACGGTGACATCGACGACGGCGTATCCGGGCAGTCCTGGTCCGGTCGTCGTCGAATACCCGGCCGCGGTGAGCGCCGCCGCTGGCACCGATCTGACGTTCTGGTCGTCGTCGAACTGGTTGCCGACGAACTGCACGTCCAGGGCGACCGTCACCAGCCGGGCGTTGGCGTACGTCGCGCGCACGGATCCGCGATTGGTGGGTACTTGCGGCAGCACGCGGCCGACGAGCGCGGCGTTTGCGACGCCGCCGTCGGTGACGCGCGCGTGGTTGTACAGATATCCGGCCGCGAGCTTCCACGCCGGACCAATTCGGTACTCCACGTCGCTCTGCACGCCCCAGATGCGCGTGGCGCCGAGATTCTGCCGCTGCTGTGTCACCGTGGCGCCGACCGTCGACAGCGTGACGTTCGACACCGGATTGGTGATGCGATTGTCGAACCACGTCGTTCGCACCGTCACGTTTCGCGCGGGCGCGACGCTCACGCCCGCTTCGCCGCCGATCAGACGCTCCGGACCCAATTGATTGTTCGGCAGCGTCAACACGGTGCCGACTCGAAACTGGCGATAGAGCTCGTTGAGCGTCGGCGCCCGGAAGCCGCCGCCGATGTCGCCCCATGCGCTCAGCCAGTCGGTCAGCTGATAGCGCGCCGCCGCGCGCGGACTCACGGCCGTGTCGCTGCGATCGGGCAGCGAGGGCTGATTGTTGGTCGGCGTTCCCGGAATGACGGCGGTCTCGAGATTGTGCGCGTCGTAGTTCAGCCAGCGATCGGCGCGTGCACTGAGCGTCACCGTCAGCTTCGACAACGGCGTCAGGATATCCTGCGCGTACGCCCCGCCGATCCACTGCGTGCCGCCCGACACGCGCTGCAGCGCCAACACGGCGGCTTGCGTCGGCGGCGTCACCGGACCCGGCGCGGGGTTGTACGCGCCTTCCTGGCTGTCGCCGTCCACCCAATGCCAGTCGGTGCCCGCGCTGAAATAATTCGTGCTGCCCAGCGCCTTGGACCACTGCACCATGCCGCCAACCGCCTGCGTCGGCACATGCTGATCCACCGACAGACGGACGATGCTGCGGGGCGCGACCGTGGCAGAAGGCGGCGTTACCGCCAGGAACGTGCTGTGAAAACGTTCGATATCGGTGGACACGCTCGCCTGAAGGTAACTGTGACCAGGCAACTCGATCCGGACGTTGCCGCTGGCCGACGTCCATCGCGTGTCGTTGACCTCGCCGATTTTGCCGTTGCCGCGATTCTCGCCGAAGTAGCCCACTCGCATCGACGCCTTCACACGGTCGCTTGCCGAATAATCCGCCTTCGCGCTCACGTTGTGAAAGCTGACCGTCGCGTTGTTGTCGATGAGGCCGCGCTCGCTCGGCGCGACGACCGGAAAGCCGTCGGTCCTGAACGCGCTTGCGTCCACCGTTACGCCGACTTTGCCCCAGACATCGCTGCCGAACACGTCGAGCTTCGGGCTGTCGTCGTTGCCATATTGCGGCTTCAACTCGATCGTGCGCCGCTCCGGGCGTTGGCTCACGATGTTGATCACGCCGCCCATCGCATAGTTGCCGTACAGACTCGAGCTCGTGCCGTCGACGACCTCGATGCGATCGGTGCCTTCGAGCGGAACGCGCGTCCAGTACACCCAGCCGCCGAACGGATCGTTGAATGGTGTGCCGTCCACGAGCACCAGCGTGCGGCTGACGCCGCTCGGCCCAATCCCGCGCAGCGAGACGCCCTGCGATGTGGGATGCGTCGACAGGCTGCTCGATCGGCGGAACAGACTGAACGTCGGAATCTGCCGGAGCACATCGTCGGCCACGACCGCCGGCGACGTGCGGATGTCCTCGGACGTCAGCACGCTCACACTCGCCGGAATGTCGCCGAGCCGCTGCTCGCTGCGCGTCGGCGTGACGGTAACCGTCTCGAGAAGCGCCGCCGGCTCGACGACGAGATCGAGGCCGCCGTTGCGATCGGTTTCCGACAGCCGCTCGGTCTTCTCGGCGAAGCCGCCGGCCCGCACGATCACGGTGACGTCACCGCTCTCCGGCATTTCGATCGTGAAACGGCCATCCGGGCCGGTCGTGGTCTGGTGCTCCGGCCCTGACGCCGGACGGACGATGACGATGGCGCCGGGCACCGCCCCGCCGCTGGCGTCGTGGACGACGCCGGAGATGGGCGCCGGCGCGATCCATGTCAGGCAGAACACCAGCAGTCCGATCACCGTGAGCCTCCGGAAGTTGAGCGCGGCGCCGAGCCGAGGGAAGCCGGCGCGGATCATCGTGGCGCGTTTGTGAGGATTATAATGCGCCGCATGCGTATCAATCTCGTCGCCGCTGTCGTCTTTGCGATCATTGCCGCATCTGCAGGGCTGTCGGCCCAGCCGTCCTCATCCACCATCCGCATCCACGCCGCGAAGATCGTGGACGGTACCGGCAAGGTGCTGACCGATTCGACCGTTGTCGTGCAGGGCTCGAAGATCACGTCGATCGAGCCGGGCGGCGCCGCCAATGCGACGTACAACCTCGGGTCGCTCACGCTGATGCCGGGGATGATCGATGTGCACGCGCACATCGGCTGGCATTTCGGTCCCGACGGCCGCTACCAGCCGCGCGGCGCCTCGCCGGCGCAGGAGGCCCTCTACGGCGCGGAGAACGCTTACGTCACGCTGATGGCCGGATTCACCACCATCCAGAGCCCCGGCCAACCGAGCGACGTCGATCTGCGCGAGGCGATCGCGCGCGGCATCCTGCCGGGTCCGCGCATTCTCACGTCGATTCGGACGTTCAACGAGAACAGCGGCACGCCGGATCAGCTGCGTGAGAAGGTGCGCGAGCTGAAGAAAGAGAACGCCGACGTCATCAAGATCTTCGCGTCGGCCAGCATCCGCGACGGCGGCAAGCAGACGATGAGCGACGCGCAACTGCAGGCGCTCTGCGGTGAAGCGAAGGCGCAGGGAATGCGTACGATGGTGCACGCGCACAGCGTGGAGTCGGTGACCGCCTCGGTCAACGCCGGCTGCGATCAGATCGAGCACGGCGTGCTGATCGACCAGGCCACCCTGACGCTGATGGCGAGCAAGGGCGTCTATTTCGATCCGAACGTCGGCGTGGTCCTGCAGAACTATCTGTCCAACAAGTCGAAGTTCCTCGGCATCGGCAACTACAACGACGAGGGCTTCGCGTACATGGAGAAGGGCCTCGCGCTGAACGCGGCGATGATCAAGAAGGCCGTTGCGACGCCGAATCTGAAGCTCGTGCTCGGCACCGACGCGGTCGCCGGGGCGCACGGCCACAATGCAAACGAGCTGGTCGAACGCGTCCGGCAGGGAAACCAGAAACCGATGGACGCGATCATCTCGGCGACGTCGATGTCGGCGCGATCGCTGCGGCTCGACAAGACGATCGGCACCATCGCACCAGGCTACGACGCCGACCTGATCGCGGTCGACGGCGATCCAACCGCCGACATCACCGCCGTGACCCGCGTCGCGTTCGTGATGAAGGGGGGCACCGTGTTCAAGCACGTCGCGCCGGCGACCACCCGTGGGACGTCGCGCTGAGCGATCCACGATTCCCGAGTGCGTGATCCTCGCCGGCTTGCCGGCCGCCGGCAAGACGACGTTTTATCAGAGCCGGTTCGCGTCCACGCACCGGCACATCAGCAAGGACCTCCGGCCGAACGCGACCGGGCGCGAGGCGCGTCAGCGCCGCGATATCGACGACGCCCTCGCGAGCGGCGCCTCGGTCGTCGTCGACAACACACATCCCACCGCCGCCGGGCGGCGCGCGATCGTCGCGCTCGCCCGCGCGCGCGGCGCCCGCGTCGTCTGCTACTTTTTCGACGTGACGACGCGCGAGGCCGTGGCGCGCAATGCCGGGCGGAGCGGCGCGGCCAAAGTGCCGAACGTCGCGATCTTCACGGTCGCCAAGCATTTCGAGGCGCCGACGTTGTCGGAGGGCTACGATCAGCTGTTCCGCCTCACGCTCGCGCCCGATCGATCGTTCACGATCACTGCGGTCACCGGCGAGACACGAACCGATGATGCCTGACGATACGTTTCTCGTGACGTGCCCATATTGCGGCGAAGAGGTCGAGATCTACGTCGAGCCTGACGTCACCGGCAGCTTCGTCCAGGACTGCGAGGTGTGCTGCAACCCGTGGCGCGTCCGCGTGCAGCGCGACGCGGACGAACGGTACGTCGACGTCAGTCGCGCCGACGGCTCCGAATAACGGTCCGCCGCGACGCGATCGTGCTGTAGCGCGAACGCTTCAGCCGAGCGTTGCGCGCGGTCTCGCTGTAGCGCGAAGGCTTCAGCCGAGCGTTTCAATAGAAATCATGCGCATCGAAATCGATGTCCACCGCTCGCATCGGGTGGACCTGCTCCGCGCGGATGGACGTGACGCCGTCCTGGTTCTGCAGCACGCCGTCGACAATCAGAAAAGGCGCCTCGACGATGACGAGCCGATCGCGCGCAAACAGATCCGGCCGGACGATGATGTTGGCGACGCCGGTTTCGTCCTCGAGCGTGAGGAAGACGAAGCCTTTGGCGGTGCCCGGCCGCTGGCGTGTGATGACCATGCCGGCCACGCGCACGCGGCGGCCCTGACGTGCGCCGCGCAGATCGATCGCGCGCAGGATGCCGCGCGTCGCCAGATCCTCACGCCGCAGCGCCATCGGATGGCGGCCGGCGGTGAGTCCGGTGCCGGCATAGTCGGCGACGAGGCGCTCGGCTTCGGTCATCGGCTTCAGGGGACAGGCCGCTTCATCCTCGGGACTCGAGGCCAGGCGCTCGAGACTCGACAAATCCTCATCATCTGGTCCTGCCCATCCTGCCTGCTCCGCCGCTCCCGCCTCGTCGAACAGTTCCCCGCCCGGGCGAACCGCGCGCTCGGCCTGCCACAGCGCCGATCGGCGGTCGTAGCCGAAGCCGTTCAGCGCGCCGATGTCGGCGAGCGTCACGAGCTCGTCGCGGCGCAGGCCGGCGCGCGCGACGAGGTCGTCGATCGACGCGAAGCGCCGCGGCCGTCCGAGACGTGTCAGCCAGTCATGCGAGCAGTTGTTGCAGAACGATCGCCGGCCGTCCACCACCTCGATCATCGACGGGTCGTCGCATCCGCATTTCGGGCACACGGGGCCTGGAAGGGCCGGATGCGCCGGATGGGCAGGACGGGCGGGAAGGGCCGAACACGCGATCCGCTGCCCGGCCTCCTGGCGCAGTCCTTTCACATAGCGCAAGCCCAGACGAATCGCGCCGTCTTCTTCGACCGTGCAGTCCCAGCGCGACACCTGCACGTCGATCGCATGAAAACGGACGCCGCGGCGCTGCGCGTCCTTGACGAGCGTGGACGGATGATAGAACCCCATCGGCTGGTTGTTCAGCAGCGCCGTATAGAACGCCGCCGGATAGTGCACCTTCAAATACGCGCTCGCGTAGGCGAGCAGCGCGAAGCTCGCCGCGTGCGATTCGGGAAAGCCGTACAGCGCGAACGACGTGATCGAGGTGATGATCTCCTCCGCCGCGGCGCCGGTGATTCCCTGCCGTGCCATGCCTTCGCGCAGCTGCACTTCGATCTGCGCCATGCGCCGCTCGGATCGCTTGAACCCGAACGCGCGGCGCAGCTCCTCCGCCTGGCCGCCGCTGAAGCCGGCGGCGATCATCGCGATGCGCAGCAACTGCTCCTGAAACAGCGGCACACCCAGCGTGCGCGCCAGCACCGGCTCGAGCGACGGATGCGGATAGCGCACCGGCTCGCGTCCCGCGCGCCGATTCAAATACGGGTGCACCATCTGGCCGACGATGGGCCCCGGGCGAATGATCGCGACCTCGACGACGAGGTCATAGAACGCGCTGGGCCTGAGCCGCGGGAGCGTCGCCATCTGCGCGCGCGACTCGACCTGGAACACGCCAATCGTGTCGGCGTCGCAAAGTAGTTGGTAGACGGCTTTGTCGTCCTGGGGTAAGTGCGCGAGGTCGACGAGGACACGGCCAGCGGTTTCTGCGCTGATCGGTGGAGTCTCGCCGTTGACGAGTGCAAGAGTGTCCTGCAAGACGGCCATCATGCCGAGGCCGAGCAGATCCACCTTCACCATGCCCATGTCGGCGCAGTCGTCCTTGTCCCACTGGACGACAACGCGCCCCGGCATGCTGGCGTTCTCGAGCGGCACGCACGCATCGAGCTGACCCTGACAGATCACCATGCCGCCGGAGTGCTGACCGAGATGGCGCGGCAGATCCTGCATCTCGCCCCACAGCCGCGCGAACAGCCGCACGCGATCCGACTGCAGATCGAGGCCGACCGAGGATAAATTGCGCGGCAGCGTGTCGGCGGGATCGGTGAACTCGAAGTGATTCATCACCTTCGCGAGCCGATCGATCTGCGCCGGGTCGAAGCCGAGCGTCTTGCCCACTTCGCGCGCCGCGCTTCGGCCGCGGTACGTGATCACGTTGGCCGTCATCGCCGCGCCGAGCCGCCCGTATTTCCCATAGACGTACTGAATCACCTGCTCGCGGCGATCGCCGCTCGGCAGATCGAGATCGATGTCGGGCCACTCGCCGCGCTCTTCCGACAGGAAGCGCTCGAACAGCAGATCCATGCCGACCGGATCGACCGCGGTGATCCCGAGGCTGTAGCAGACGGCGCTGTTGGCCGCCGATCCGCGTCCCTGCACGAGGATGTCGTGCTGGCGGCAGAAATTCACGATGTCCCAGACGATGAGGAAGTAGCCGGCGAGTTGGAGCTTCTCGATCAAATCCAGCTCGCGCGCGATCTGCGCGCGCGCCTTGTCGTGATACGGCCGGTAGCGGCCGCGCGCCCCGACGTCGGCGATCTGCCGCAGGAACGACGCCTGTGTCTCGCCCGGCGGCACGGGGTAATCGGGAAACCGGTAGCCGAGATCGGCCATCGTGTACTGCAGCCGGTCGGCGAGCTCGCCCGTCCGCGCAATCGCGTCCGGCCGATCGTGAAACAGCGCCGCCATGTCGGCGGGCATTTTCAGGTACCGCTCCGCGTTCGCCGCCAGCCGGCGGCCGGCCTGCGCGAGATCGGTGTGATGGTGAATGCAGGTGAGGACGTCGAAAAGCGGACGCTCGGCAGCGGTCGCGAAGCGGACGCCGCCGGTCGCCACCACGGGCACGCGGAACGCCGAGGCGAGCGCGAGCAGCGCCTGGTTGGCCGCCTCTTCGTCGCGGCGGAAATGGCGCTGCAGCTCGACGTACACGCTGCCGCGGCCGAACAACCCGACGAGACGATCCAGCAGGCCGCCCACGCCGTGCCGGCTGTCGATCGCCGCGCGGCCGGCGAGCGCGACGAGTCCGCCCGTGCAGCCGTCGAGCTCGTCGAGGGCGAGCGCACCGTCGCCCTTCCCCCTGCGCTGAAGCTCCGGGGAACCGCCGGAGCCTTGGCGGAGGCTGGTCCCCGCGCGCAGCTTCATCCGCGTGATCAGGCGACAGAGATTGCGATAGCCCTCCGCGGTTTCGCAGAGCACGGGAAGGACAAAGGGCGGGACAGGCTGGACGGCTCCTGCCCTTTCTGCCTCTCCTGCCCGCCCCGCCGCCGTTGGCCCTGCGATCGTCAGCTCAGCGCCGATGATCGGACGGAGCCCCGCGGCACGCGCCGCTTTGTGAAAGCGCGGCGCACCGTACACACCGTCGCGATCGAGCAGCGCCAGCGCGGGATAGCCGAGCGCGGCGGCACGCTCGACGAGCGCTTCGGGGAGCGAGGCGCCCTGTAGAAAACTGAAGGCCGAGGCCGCGTGGAGCTCGATGTACGACGACACATCACCACCAAGGACACGATGGACACAAAGGCTGTGATCAATCCACGATCGCGTCGACGAACCACGCGTCGCGCGCGCGATCGCGAAAGATGCGGTACACGCCGCCATCGTGCAGCGCAACATCCCATTCATCGCGATCCCACGCCCCTCGCGCCTGTCCTGTTCTCCCCGCCTCCCCTGCGTGCCCGGCCCTCCCTGCCGTCGCCGCGCCACCCGCCTCCCCGGTCCACCAGTCGCCTGATGTCCGCCACGGCCCCGCACACGCGAGCACGGCGCCGCCGGCGAATCCCATGCGATCGGTGGTGACGCGGACCGGCCGGCCCGCGTCGACGGCGACGCGCGCCGGCACCGGCTGCCGGCAGCGCCTGAGCGCCGCGACGACGTTCAACGCCGAGGCCGCTGGGTCCACATTCAACGCCGAACTCGCAGACCTCGCAGAGTTTTCAACACCTGTTGCTCTGCGATCCGAGCGGTTTCTGCGTTGATCGTCGTGATCGGTCTTGAACGGCCGCATCGCGAACGCGCCGGGACGATACGAATCGACCAGCGCCGCGGCGCCGACCCGGTCCTGCCCCATGAGCGCGCCGAGCCGCGCGAGCAGCGTCGACAACTGCTCGACGGTCGGCTGCGCGCGCGTGAACAAGGTGTGCTGCAGGATGCGGCCTGGCGTCGGATCGATGACAATCTGCACGCTATCGATCGCCGCGCCAGGCGGATGCGTCTCGAGATCGAGCAGCGCCAGTGTCCGCAGCGTCCGCACGTCGCGAATCGGCGCCGGCAGCTGCAGACTGCGCATCACGCGATCTTTCGTGACGAGCCGAAGCACGAGGTGCAGCACGGCGGCGCCGCGGTCGCGCCGTTCGAGCCGGGTGGAGAGCGGCTCGAGCAGCCGCGTCAGCACGAACGACAATGGTTCGAGACCCTCGATCGGCCATTCCAGTTCGAGTGACGATTCGAAGCGCTCATCGTCGAGCAGCGGGACGAGCGGCCGCACGTCGACGCCGTGCGCGATCGCCCGCCAGACGAGGCCGGGTTGTCCCAGACGCGCCGACAGATCGGCGGCAGGAATCGCCGCGAGCTCGCCGAGCGTCTTCACGCCCCACCGCTTCAACGCAGAAACCGCGGAGATCGATGTGGCCGCCCCTGCAACGTCCGCGATGCGTTCCAGAATCCCGATGTCGATCGACGCGAGGGCCGCGGCTTCCTCGCCCGACTCGACGATCGTGATCCCCGGCCGCGCCTGCGCCAGCA
>Ga0207657_10004936_pt1 | contig 14029 bp, 16 predicted proteins | sample KBSC33metaG_FD_184316 | JGI IMG/M metagenome (GOLD analysis project Ga0207657, IMG submission 184316) | Corn rhizosphere microbial communities from Kellogg Biological Station, Michigan, USA - KBS C3-3 metaG (SPAdes) (version 2) | ecosystem: Host-associated > Plants > Roots > Rhizosphere > Soil ... | reverse complement strand
CGGGCGGCAACGCCCCCGACGTGTTCCAGATGGATTACCGATACATCGTCGAATGCGCCAAGCGCGGCGCCGTGCAGGCGCTCGACGAGTTTATCGGCAAGTCGCTCAACCTCGACGATTTCGACAAGGACCAGATCGAGGGCGGCAAGGTCGACGGCAAGCTCTATGCGATCAGCCTTGGTGCCAACTCGGTGGCCATGATGGTCAACACAAATGCGTTCCAGGCAGCGGGCGTCGACCTGCCGACGCGCGACTGGAGCTATGACGACTACAAGGCCAATGCCGAGAAGCTGAGCTCGAAGGGCGGGATGAAGATCCTGGCTGACGGCAGTGGCAACGAGCCGGCGCTCGAAAACTGGCTGCGCCAGCGCGGCAAGGCCCTGTACACCGCCGACGGCAAGATTGGCTGGACCGCCGACGACCTGATCGAATGGTTCAAGATGTGGGCCGACCTGCGCACCGCCGGCGTCTGCGTCGGACCGGACGACCAGGCCCTCGACGCGACGGCGGCGATCGATACCACGATGATCACGCTCGGCAAGGCGGCGACGACCTACGCCAATTCCAACCAGCTCATCGGCTTCCAGGCGGTGAACAAGAATACCCTGACGATGATCAACTTCCCACGCGCCAAAGCCGGCGCCGGCGGCGGCCACTACCGCAAGCCCAGCCAGTTCTGGAGCGTGAACCCGAAATCGGCACTGGTCGAAGAGGCGGTCAAGTACGTCAGCTTCTTCGTCAACGACGTGCCCTCGGGTCTCGTGCTCGGCGTGGAACGTGGCATTCCCTGCGCCAAGCACGTGCGCGATGCCCTGGCCCCGACGCTGAGTGCGCCCGATCAGCTGTCGCTGAACTTCGTGTCGAACCTGGGTGATCTGCTCAGCGCCCTGCCGCCCTCGCCTCCTGCGGCGGCCGGCGAAGTGTCGACGCAGCTTACGACCAAGTCGCAGGAAGTTGCTTTTGGCCAGAGCAGCCCGGAGGACGCCGGAGCTGCCTTTGCCAAGGAAGCCCAAGACATCCTCGACCGCGCGGCCAAGAAGAGCTGAGGTAGATGACCGCGCGCTCCGCGAGCGACGAACGCGCCATGCCGGCGCGCGCGGTCACTCCATCCTACTGGTCCCGGGCCTGGACAGAAAACGGCCCGGGCTACCTATTCCTCCTGCCGTGGTTCATCGGCTTTTTCGGGCTGACCATCGCTCCGATCCTGAGCTCGCTTTATTTGAGCTTCACCAATTTCGACATGCTGACGGCGCCGCAATGGGTGGGCATGGACAACTATGTCCGCATGTTCACCCACGACCCGAAGTTCTCGCAGTCGATGCGCGTGACGCTGTTGTTCGTGGCGTTCTCCGTGCCGCTGAAGCTGAGCTTCGCGCTCGGCGTTGCGCTGCTGCTCAACCGCGGCATGAAGGGCCTGCCGATCTATCGCGCCGTGTTCTACCTGCCTTCGCTGCTTGGGGCGTCAGTTGCCATTGCAGTGTTGTGGCGAACGCTGTTCGCCGGCGACGGCCTGGTCAACAAGGGGCTCGCGGTGTTCGGCATCGTCGGCCCGGCCTGGATCTCCAATCCGCGCTTCTCGCTGTGGACGCTGATTGCTCTGGCGGTCTGGCAGTTTGGCTCGCCGATGATCATTTTCCTCGCCGGTTTGCGGCAGATCCCACAGGACCTCTACGAGGCGGCAAGTCTCGATGGCGCAAACAAGTGGCGGATCTTCTGGAAGGTGACGCTGCCGCTGCTGACGCCGGTGGTGTTCTTCAACGCCATCATTCAGACGATCGAAGGCTTCAAGAGTTTCACGCCGGCTTTCATCATCTCGGGCGGCACCGGCAACCCGGTGAACTCGACCCTGTTCTACACACTCTACCTCTACCAGGAGGCGTTCTCGTTCTTCCGCATGGGTTACGCGTCCGCGCTTGCCTGGGTGCTGCTCGCGATCGTTGCGGTATTCACCGGGGTGTCGTTCCTCACCAGCCGCTTCTGGGTGCACTATGACAGCTGAGGCGCAGGGACTGACCGTGGTAACGGGTACGACGCCGTGGCGCCGTCGGCTCTGGTCGGTGGTTGCACATGTGCTGCTGATCGGCGCGTCGATCCTGATGCTCTATCCGCTTCTGTGGATGCTCTCGGCGTCCTTCCGGCCGGAAAACGAGATCTTCACGTCGAGCTCGATCATTCCCAGTTCCGTGAGTGCGCATGGCTACATCAGCGGATGGTTCGGGCTGAGCCGCAGCTTCGACACGTTCTTTCTCAATTCACTGACGATCTCGCTACTGTGCGTCGCCGGCAATCTGGCGGCGTGCTCACTCACGGCGTTCGCCTTCGCGCGGCTCGAATTCAGGGGCAAGAACTTCTGGTTCGCCATGATGCTGGGCACGCTGATGCTGCCCTATCAGGTGACCCTGATCCCGCAATATGTGCTGTTCCTCAATATCGGCTGGGTGAACACGTTTCTGCCGCTCGTGGTGCCGAAGTTCCTGGCCGCCGACAGCTTCTTCATTTTCCTCATGGTGCAATTCTTCCGCGGCTTGCCCAAGGAGCTCGACGAAGCAGCCATGATGGACGGCTGTTCGCCATGGCGTATCTACTACAAGATCCTGCTGCCGCTCTCTTTGCCTGTGCTCACCACGGCGGGCATCTTCACCTTCATCTTCACCTGGGACGATTTCTTCGGGCCGCTGATCTACCTCAGCGACATCAAGACCTACACGGTGACGATTGCACTTCGCACCTTTGTCGACTCGACTGCCGAGTCGAACTGGAGCGGGTTGTTCGCGATGTCGATCCTATCGCTTGTTCCGATCTTCGTGATCTTTCTCTTCTTCCAGCGCTACCTGATCGAAGGTATCGCCACGACTGGTATGAAACGCTGATTCAATGACCATCAAGATCGCTGCCATCGGGCTCACCCACAATCACATCTACGGGCAGGTCGACTGCCTGCTCCGCGAAGGCGCCACGCTTGCCGGCTTCTGGTCGGACGAGGAGGACGTCGCCAAGCCGTTTGCCGAGAAATATCCGCACGCCAGGCGGGCGAGCGACCGGCGCGAGCTTCTCGACGATCCGTCGATCGCCATGATCCTGACGTCGGCCATCCCGGCCAAGCGGGCCGAGATCGCCATCGCATCGATGCGTGCCGGCAAGGACGTGATGAGCGACAAGCCGGGGATGACGAGCCTGGCGCAACTCGACGAGATCAAGCGCGTGCAGGCCGAGACCAGGCGGATCTTTTCGGTCTGCTACTCAGAGCATTTCGAGACGCGCTCGACGGTGAAGGCCGGCGAGCTGGTACAGGCGGGCGCCATCGGCCAGGTGGTCAACACCGTCGGGCTCGGGCCGCATGCGCTCAACAACAACAAGCGGGCGCCGTACTTCTTCGATCGCAAGCAGTATGGCGGCATCCTCTGCGACATCGGCAGCCACCAGGTCGAGCAGTTCCTGTTCTTCACCGGCAGCAGCGACGCCGAGATCATTTCCGCCTCGGTCGCCAACCGCACGCATCCCGAATACCCCGGGCTGCAGGACGTCGGTGATCTCCACATCAAAAGCCCCACCGCGACCGGCTATGTCCGGGTCGACTGGTTCACGCCGGCCGGCCTCGGCACCTGGGGTGACGGGCGGCTGACCATCGTGGGCAGCGAGGGCTACATCGAGCTGCGCAAATACATCGACATCGGCGGGCGGCCCGGCAAGGACCATCTGTTCCTCGTCGACGCCAAGGGCACCCGCTACATCGACTGCTCCGACGTCGATATGCCGTATGGCCGGCAGCTGATCGCCGACGTCCTAAACCGCACCGAGACGGCGATGCCGCAGGCCCGATGCTACAAGGCGATGGAACTGGCGCTGACGGCGCAGCGGCTGGCCGAACGCGGAACGGTGTGGGCGCAATGAGCAAGATCTTCACCGTCGCGGTCGTCGGGGGCGGCATCGGCCGCAGCCACATCGTCGAAGGCTTCGTGCCCAACGCCGACAAGTTCAAGGTGCTGGCGATCTGCGACCTCGATCCCGGGCGCATGAACGGACTGGCGGACGAGTTCAAGATCGAGCGGCGGGTCGCCAATTTCGACGACCTGCTGAAGATGGACGACCTCGACGTCATCGACATCTGCACGCCGCCGATGGTGCACTACCCGATGATCCTCGCGGCGCTCGAGGCGGGCAAGCACGTGATCTGCGAGAAGCCGCTGGTCGGTTCGCTCAAGCAGATCGACGAGGTGATGGCTGCCGAAAAGCGCGCCAAGGGCAAGCTGATGCCGGTGTTCCAGTACCGGTTCGGCAACGGCATCCAGCAGGCCAAGGCGATCATCGACGCCGGCATTGCCGGCAAGCCCTATGTCGGCACGGTCGAGACATTGTGGACGCGCGGCGCCGACTACTACTCGGTGCCCTGGCGCGGCAAATGGAAGAGCGAACTGGGCGGCACGCTGATGACGCACGCCATCCACCCGCACGACATCTTCACCTACCTGATGGGCGACCTCAAATCGCTCTACGGGCGGGTGGCGACGCGGGTCAACCCGATCGAGGTCGAGGACTGCGTGTCGGCCACGGTGGAATGCGAGTCCGGCGCGCTCGGCTCGTTCACGGCGACGCTCGGTTCGGCCGACGAAATCACGCGCGTTCGCCTCGCCTTCGAGAACGTCACCATCGAGAGCGACCACGCGCCCTACAATCCCGGTGCGGCGCCGTGGACGATCCTGCCACGCAACGACAGGACACGCGACGCCATCGCCGCCCTGCTTAAGGACTGGACGGACGTCCCGCCACGCTTCACCACGCAGATGGCGCGCTTCCACGACACGCTCACCAGCGGGGCTCCCCTGCCCGTCACGACGGCGGACTCGCGGCGGGCGCTCGAGATCGTCACCGCCTTCTACTATTCTTCGCGGAGCCATCAGGAAGTGACGTTCCCGATCAAGCCCGACCATCCGAACTACACCAGCTGGCTACCGGAGGGCTTTGCGTGACCGCGGCGAGCATCAGCCTCAAGCAGATCGTCAAGCGCTATGGCGATTTCGAGGTGGTCCATGGGATCGACCTCGACATCGAGCCGGGCGAGTTCGTGGTGTTCGTCGGCCCGTCGGGCTGCGGCAAGTCCACGCTGCTGCGGATGATCGCCGGGCTCGAGCCGATCAGCGGCGGCACCCTGATGATCGACAATGAGCGGATGAACGAGGTGCCGGCGGCCAAGCGCGGCATTGCGATGGTGTTCCAGTCGTATGCGCTCTACCCGCATATGAGCGTGTACCAGAACCTCGCTTTCGGTCTCGAGACAGCCCGGTTCCCGAGGGCGGAGATCGAGACACGGGTGCAGAAGGCGGCCGAGATCCTGAGGATCGAGCCGCTGCTGAAACGCAAGCCAAAGCAGCTTTCGGGCGGCCAGCGCCAGCGCGTGGCGATCGGGCGGGCAATCGTGCGCGAGCCGCGGATCTTCCTGTTCGACGAGCCGCTCAGCAATCTCGATGCCGAGCTGCGGGTGCAGATGCGTGTCGAGATCGCCAAGCTCCACCACGACCTCGGAAACACCATGATCTACGTGACGCACGACCAGGTCGAGGCGATGACCATGGCCGACAAGATCGTCGTGCTCTCGGCCGGCAATATCGAGCAGGTCGGGGCGCCGCTCGACCTCTACAACAAGCCGCGCAACAAATTCGTCGCCGGGTTCCTCGGCTCGCCGAAGATGAACTTCGTCGAGGGCACAGTGAAATCGCTCGAGGGCGGCGCCACGGTCAATGTCAGCGGCGGCGAGTTCAAGCTCCGGCAGGCCCTGCCCGACCACAAGGTCGGCGACAAAGTGCTGTTCGGCATCCGCCCCGAACACATCGGCATGACCGAGGAGTCCGGTGTGAAGCTCGCCGACCTCAGGGTCGACCTCGTCGAGCAACTGGGTGACATGACGATGGTCTACGCGTCGACCATGCGTGGCCAGCCGCTGACCATCGCGCTCGAAGGCCAGCGCCACATCGCGCCGGGCACGATGCTCCCGACCTACATCGATCCGAACCGCTATCACGTGTTCGGGCCGGACGGACGCGCACTCGAGTGAGCGGCGACCTGACCCTTGAAGCGGATGCCAGGCCCTGGGTCACCGTGGCACCAGGGAACAGGCGGCGTGTCCTGGTGAGCCAGCCGCAACTGATGCAGGTCGAGTTCGCCTTCGATCAAGGCGCCGTCGGCGCCCTGCACTCGCACCCGCATGTGCAGGCGAGCTACGTCGCCGAGGGTACCTTCGAGGTGACCATCGGCGACACGATGACGGTGCTGAGCACCGGCGGCAGCTTCATCGTGCCGTCCAACGTGGTGCACGGCGTCAAGGCCCTCACCGCCGGCCGCCTGGTCGACTGTTTCACGCCGCGCCGCGACGACTTTCTATAGGTCGCGGCGCCGGTGGGTCTGGCGGGAACTGAGTCCACTGACGAAGCAAATTATCGCTCCAGCCTGATCCCTGCCTCTGCCAGCATCTTGTCGACATCGATCCGGCCGCCGCCGGCGATCGAGGCGTTGGCGGCGATGCCGGTGAGGATCGACCACGCGCCCTCCTTCTGCGTCGAGGCGCGGCCGTACTTGTCGGCCGGCATGCTTGTGGGCTCGAACAGGTAGCCCAGCATCACTGGGTCGGCGCCACCATGATCGCCGCTGCCCGCCCAGACGGGAACGTCCTGCGGCAGTCCGCCGGCCAGATGCAACGTCGTCGTCATGTTCTCGCCGGCATCGTGCTTGTCACGCCGGCCGCCGCTGAACACGCCATGCACCTCGATGTGCTTGTGGCGGAGTTCACCTTTCGAGCCGTGGAACGTGATCTCGAGGCCCTCCCAGGGCGAGTAGGCACACAACGTGTAGTTGAGAAACACGCCGTTGGCGTAGGTCGCCTCGACCTGCATGGTGTCCTCGATGGTGATGTCGTCGGCCCACACGCATTTGTCGCGGTAGTAGCCGTCGGCGTCCTCCGCCTCGAGGTACATCTCGCGGAGGCTGTCGTCGGCATCGAGGTCGAGCTTGTAGTCGCATTTGTCGAAGACCGGGCAGCCGTGGCAGCGCTCGCCATGGTCCTGCAGTCCAAGTTCAGCGGCCGTCCTGGGTGTGTAGAACACGCGTTTGCCGTTGGCCGCGATGGTCTTGGGCGTCGAAGCGACCCACCAGTTCATGAGGTCGAAATGGTGCGTTGATTTGTGCACCAGCAGCCCACCGGACTTGTCCTTGTAGCGATGCCAGCGGCGGAAATAGTCGGCGCCATGAACCCGGTCGAGATACCAGGTGAAGTCGACGGCCTGGATCTCGCCGATGGCGCCCGACATGAGGATGTCCTTGAGCTGCGTCCGCGCCGGCGTGTAGCGGTAGTTGAACGTGACTGTGACCTGCTTGCCCGTCTCGCGCTGGGCCTCGAGCACCTGCCTGAGCTTGCCGAGGTCGATGGTCATCGGCTTCTCGGTCATCACATTGCAGCCAGCGCGCAGGGCGCGGACGATGTATTCGTGATGGAGGTAGTCCGGGACGGTGACGATCACCGTGTCGGGCCGCTGCTCGGCAATCATCCGGTCGAACTCGGCGGCGTCATAGGTAGCGATGCCGTTGCCCGGCTGCGGCGGCGCCGCGCTGACCGAGAGCGCCAGACGCTTCTCGTTGACGTCGCACAGCGCCACGAGCTGATTGTCTTTGGGGTGAGTTTCGGTGACCGCGCGGCGGTACATCTGGTGCCGGCCGCCGGCACCGACAATTGCGTATTTCACTGCTGATATTCCTCGCGCCGCGGGCATTCCTGCGGCTCTCCGCCGGGCACTCTGCCGCGTCTGGCGCGATCAACTCAAGCGTTAGTTTTCTGCTTTCCGATCAACGGTTTGTGCGCCCACTGCGCACCATCCGGTTACTTTCGGCGAGCGAGTCGGTTCGGGCCGCCTATGGCCCCGCCCCGACGATGGCGGAGGGAGAATGGTCGGAGTGGCCGGATTTGAACCGACGACCCTTTGTCCCCCAGACAAATGCGCTACCAGGCTGCGCTACACCCCGACACGCGCGAACCCCTACCCAACCGGCGATGGCGGTGCAAGTGGCGTTTTTGCGGCGGGCGACAGCCTGCCCTGCTCAAGTCGGCAGCGGCTTGCGAGGCAGGAGGGCGGCGAGATGGCCGCGCAGCACCGAGTCTTCAAACGGCTTGGTCACCAGGGGGCGGTCGCGGTGGCGCGGCTCCAGCGCATCTGCTCCCACTGCCGAGGAGAACAGAAATGGAATGCCGCGCTCGTCTAGCGCGTCCGCAACCGAGGTGCACATTCCGTCGCGTACCACGACATCGAGCACGGCGAGATCATAGGAGCGAGATGCGATGGCCCGGAGCGCGTCAGAGGCGGCGGCAAAGACGTCGATCACGCGCGCGCCCATTTCACGAACGAGATCCTCGAGCATGAGGGAGACGAGCGCCTCGTCCTCCAGGATCAGCACTGATCTGGGCGTTGGATCGGTCATTGAGGGCGGCCGCTCCTCGTTTGCGAGTCCACTCAACTGCTAGGCGCGTCGTCCGGCGAAATCGACGAAAATCGCAGTGGGTCGAAAGCCCGTTTCGAGTCATGCAACCATTTGGCGCCTTATGCGGTTTATTAGCCGAATGAGTAATTTGGTCGTGGGGCCAAAATGACTGAGACCAGTGCCAAGGGAAACCCATTGCAGCGGGGGGAACGCCTGCAGATCATGCTTGAAGCAGAAGAGCTTAAGGCGCTGGACGACTTCCGGTTTGCCAATCGGATGCCGAGTCGTGCGGCGGCCGTGCGCGAACTTCTGCGGCGCGGGCTGACCGCGGAAGGCCATACGGTTGGTGCCGACGGCGCCGGGTCGAGCGCCTATGGGGTTCTGAATTCCCCCGAAGCCTGAGGCGCGCCAAGCCACATTAGCTGGTCTTTTCCGACGACTCCGGTTTCAAACCGTCTCGCCCCCACCGGCTGTAACGGTCGATGAGTCGGCTGAAGAGCACCAGCTCCTCCTCCGTCCAGGTCTTGAGGGCGCGGCTCAGCATTTCCCCCTTGCGGCGACGGAAGTCCTCGCCGAACTGCCAACCCTTCTCGGTGGCCTCAAGCACGATCCGGCGTGAGTCCGATTGCGACGCGGCGCGTCGGATGTAGCCCTTGTCGACCACGTCCGATACGAGGCGGCTGGCGCGGGACGGATCAATTCCCAGGCGTTCGGCGATGGTGCCGACTGTGACCTCACGGGTCGCGTCTTCCGGGCTCTCAGGATGCCAGTGAGACACCGCCCCCATCACATCGAGTTGCAGCAGGTCGATGCCGCCGTCCATTTCCTTGAGGATTTCGGCGACGAACTCGCGTTTGGCGAAGGAGCGGCGTATCCGCTGCATGGTCGCATCGATCTGGACGATGGCCTCAGCGGCGGTGCGGCTGTAGCCGGCAGCGACAAAGACGTCCGCGGACTTGATCTCGCTCGAGACGTCGCGTTTGCGGACGAGCGTCTTGTCCAACTTATTCATGTGCGGGGCCTATCACATTTCTATGCAAAGTGCAACTCAATGCACGCAACACATATATGCTGTTGACATACATCTGCAAGGAGCACATAACGACCGCCTCGTTTTGAGAGGCATTTCCCATGACTGTTGACGCTCAAGTTGCAGACGTCGCTGCGCGCCCTGACCGCACGACCCTTATCGTTTACCTCGGGGCCCTCACCGCGATGTTCATGGGCGTGCTCGACATGAACATCGTCGTGACCGCCCTGCCCACCATCGCTCATGACCTCGGCAATGTTCACCTGCTCGGCTGGGTTGGCGCAGCCTACCTGCTGACCCTCGCCGCCGTGTCGCCGTTCTACGGCAAGCTCGGCGACATGTACGGGCGCAAGCCTGTCGTGACCTTCGCGATCGTGGCCTTCATCGCCGGCTCTCTGCTGTGCGGTATGGCGTGGTCGATGGAATCACTCATCGCCGCGCGCGTGGTTCAGGGGATCGGCGGCGGCGGACTGATGGTCTCCGCCTTCGCCATCATCGGCGAACTGTTCGCACCGCGTGACCGTGCCCGCTACCAGGGCTACTCCTCGGCCGTGTTCACCCTGGGGTCGGTGCTTGGCCCGGTCGGCGGCGGCTACCTGACCGACGTTTTCGGCTGGCGCTCGGTGTTCCTCGTCAACCTGCCGATCGGCCTGGCCGTTTTGGGGGTGATTGCCCTCGCCATGCAGCGCAAGGCCAACGCGGTGCATCACAAGATCGACCTGCTCGGAGGCGCGCTGCTCGCGATCGCGACCGTGGCGATCGTCTACTGGAGCGATCACGTGCTGGAACCGACCGGCCGGGACGCCCTGACGTATCTGCTGCCGGTGGTCGGTCTTCTTGCCGCCGTTGCATTCGTGGCCGTCGAGCGGCGTGCGGCCGAGCCGATCATGCCGTTGCGCCTGTTCGCCAACCGCACGATCAGCATGGTGACGATCGTCTCGATGCTCTCGGGCATATCCACCCTGGGGCTGTATTTCTACTTTGCCCTGTTCACGCAGATGGTCACCGGCCTGCCCCCGGGTCAGCTGGGGCTGCTGCTCCTGCCGATGTCCATCATGGTCGCGGTCGTGTCGATTGTTGCCGGCCGTATCGTGGCACGAACCGGGCGCTACAAGTGGCTCACGGTGGCCGGCATGGCGGTCGGCGTCCCCTTGATGCTGTTCTACGCATGGATGGACGCCACGACGCCGCTCTGGGTCTTCTGCGTCGCCTCGCTTGGCTTTGGCCTCAGCATGGGGCTCACCATGCAGACGCTTGTGGTGGCCATGCAGGCAGCGGCTCCGTTGCAGGACATCGGCGCCGCGACCGGTCTCATCACCCAGGCCCGCACCATTGGTGCGAGCCTTGGCCTCGCCCTCAATGGCGCCGTGATGGTCCTGGGACTGACGCACGCCTCGGCGGCCCTGCCCGCGGATATCGCAAACGCCGTCCCGGGTGGACTGGTCAACCTGACGCCCAAGGCGCTCGAAGGGATCGCCGGCCCGGTGCGAGATGCCCTGCTTCACGCCTACGCCTCGGGCTTCTCGCCGACCTACCTGTTCGTGGCCTGCGTGTATCTGGTCGCGACCGTCCTATTGGCATTGCTGCCGAACGTGCAAATCCCCAAGCGCGCCCACTGACGGGCGACCTAGAACGCGACTCGAAGGCCGGGAGCAATCCCGGCCTTTTCTATTCCCGCGCCCGCTCGAGCAGCCGCTTGCACTCGAGCAGGTCGCGGAGGACCGCATTCAGGCGGTCTCTATCGGCATCGCCGAGCGCGAGGCCGTTGCTCAACGGAGCGACGGGGACCATCTCATCCTCGCCGTCGGCAAGGTCGATGGCTGCCTGCATCTCCTCATCGGGAGTGGGATGCGGGAGCGCCTCGACGGCACCCCCATTGCCGATGGCGGCGACGTGGCGGGCGCCCTGATCCTTGAGGATCTTCTGCACACCTTTGATGGTGAAGCCCTGGTCGTAGAGCAGGTGCCGGATGCCCTTGAGCAGCAGCACGTCTTCGGGCCGATAGTAGCGGCGGCCGCCACCACGCTTCAGCGGCTTGATCGTCGCAAAGCGAGTCTCCCAGAACCTCAGAACGTGCTGCGGCAGGTCGAGTTCGTCAGCGGCTTCAGAGATCGTGCGGAACGCCTCGGGAGACTTCTCCACCCCGAATCCTTTCGTAAGAAAGGCTTATTTTCCAGCACGAACCATAGATTTGTTGATCTTGGATTTCAACACGTTGCTGGGTTTGAACACCAGAACCTGTCGCGGCAGGATCGGCACTTCCTCACCCGTCTTTGGATTGCGGCCGATCCGCTGATTCTTCGAGCGCACCTGGAATGAGCCGAAGGAGCTGAGCTTCACGTTCTGACCTGACACGAGCGCGTCACCGATCAGCGCAAGAAAGCGTTCCACAAGCTCTGCGGACTCGGTCCGCGATAATCCCACTGATTCATAAACTGCTTCGGCAAGGTCCGCACGAGTGACAGTCTTCTGGGTCATGCCTCTCCCCCCACTACGCCCAACCGGATCCGCCGTTCCCGTCTGGCGCCCCCGCCCCGAGAAGTGAAAGACTAGACCTGAGAAGCAATTAAGGCAACCTTGGGCGGTCGTTCCAATTGCAATTGTCGGGCCTTAGGGTCGGCGCGGGCGTTCGAAAATGGTGAGCGGCTTGTCGTTGTAGACCGCCGGTCCGCGTTCGGTAAAACCGAGCTTGGCCGCGACTCGCCGCGACGCGACGTTGCCCAGGTCGATGATCGCGGTGAGCCGCTCGCCGGTGCCATGCTGTCCGGCCCAGGCAATCGCGGCGCGCATGGCTTCCTCGGCGAGCCCCTGTCCCTGCATCGACGGCGCCAGCCCCCAACCCGCTTCCATGTCGCCTTCGATGGGCGGATCGATGGAACGACGCATCTCGTGGAAGCCGCATTCTCCCGCAAATGCCCCGCTGGCCTTGTGTTCCAGCGCCCAGAAGCCAAACCCCATAAAGTGCCAGACCCCCACCTGCCGCAGAAACCGCGTCCAGGATTGCTCGCGGGTGAACGGCGCGCCGCCGACAAAGCGGAAGACAGCCGGGTCGGACCACATGCGGGCGTAGTCGTCGAAATCGGCGAGCACATAAGGGCGCAGCCGAAGCCGCTCGGTTTCGAGGGTTGGAATCTCGACCATCAGTTCACCAGCGGATGAGTGAGGCGCCCCAGGTGAAGCCGCCGCCCATGGCCTCGATCATCACCAGGTCACCGCGCTTGATGCGACCGTCCCGAACGGCCTCGGTAAGCGCCAGCGGCACCGACGCCGCCGAAGTGTTGGCATGGCGATCGACGGTGATCACGACCTTCTCGGGCGGAATATGGAGTTTCTGGCCCGCACCCTCGATGATGCGCAAGTTGGCTTGATGCGGCACGAACCAGTCGAGGTCTTTGACGGTGTAGCCGGTGGCTGAAAGGACGTTCTCGACCACGTCGGTGATCTTGCCGACCGCATGACGGAAGACCTCTTTGCCCTCCATGTGCACATGGCCGATAGAGCGCGTCGACGATGGGCCGCCGGTGGTATTGAGCTTGTCGGCGAAATGACCGTCCGAGCGGAGCGAGGACGCCAGGATACCGCGTTCGCCATCCCCGCCGAGCTCGACCACCGCGGCGCCGGCGCCGTCACCGAACAGCACGCACGTGGTGCGGTCGGTCCAATCGAGGATGCGCGAGGTCGTTTCGGCGCCGATGACCAGAGCACGACGGGCGACGCCGTTCTTCAAGAACGAATCGGCGGTGACCATGCCGTAGACGAAGCCGGAGCAGACCGCCTGGATGTCGAAGGCGGCGCCATGATGCATGCCGAGCTTCTGCTGCACGATGGCGGCGGTGGCCGGGAAGGTCAGGTCCGGCGTCGTCGTCGCAACGACGATCAGGTCGATCTCGTCGGGCGAAATGCGAGCGTCGTCGAGGGCGCGGCGGGCGGCGTGCACGGCCAGATCGGAAGTCACCTCGTCGTCGGCGGCGATATGGCGCTGCTTGATGCCGACGCGCTGCTGAATCCACTCGTCGGACGTGTCGATGGTCCGCGACAGTTCCTCATTGGTCATGATGCGCGCCGGCAAATAGCTGCCGACACCACGCACGATCGATCGCAACGCACTCACGCGGGGTTCGCCTCTCTATCGGTTGCAGCCGGAGCCGGGAATGCCGGAAACCGCCGCATACCTTCGGAAATCTTGTCGATCAAGCGGCTGCGGGCCATCTCATAGGCAAGGCCGAGCGCCGCCTTGAACCCGATCTCGTCCGTGCCGCCGTGGCTCTTTATCACAATGCCGTTGAGGCCGAGGAACACGCCGCCATTGACGCTGCGTGGGTCGAGCTTGCGACGGATGGCGTTGAGCGCCTTGCCGGCAAGGGCCGCCCCCAGCATCGAGAAGATATCCGCCCTGAGCGCCTGGCGCACATAGGTGCCGACCTGTCGGGCGGTGCCCTCGGCGGTCTTGAGTGCGATGTTGCCGGTGAAGCCTTCAGTGACCACGACGTCGACGGTGCCCTTGCCGATGTCGTCGCCCTCGACGAAGCCGTGGTAGGT
>Ga0207657_10004934_pt1 | contig 14029 bp, 7 predicted proteins | sample KBSC33metaG_FD_184316 | JGI IMG/M metagenome (GOLD analysis project Ga0207657, IMG submission 184316) | Corn rhizosphere microbial communities from Kellogg Biological Station, Michigan, USA - KBS C3-3 metaG (SPAdes) (version 2) | ecosystem: Host-associated > Plants > Roots > Rhizosphere > Soil ... | reverse complement strand
CGTCGATCATCTTTGGTGCGACGTCGCCGGGCACATCCAGCAGGTCGAGCTCGCCCGAATTGAACATCAGTAGGCGCGGATTCGTCTCCTCGATGATCGCGATTTCGATGCGGCCGATCTGCGGCAGACGCTTGCCCTTCATCGAACCGGCAACGGCTTTGATCGCCGTATCGGCATTCGGCGGCGCGGGCGGGAAGCGCTCGTCGCGATAACCGGGGTTGGCTTCGAGAACGATGCGACGGCCGGGTGTCCATTCCTTCAGGCGATAAGGTCCGGTCCCTACCGGATGATGCATCGCACGCCCGCTCGAGTCTCCGTACTTTTCGATCACCTCGCGGGCCACGGCGCGGAGCGCCGCACTGTCGAGAAGCTCCAGAAACGTGTAGTCGGGGTTCACCAGCTCCAGCTTCAGCGTGTAGCGGTCGGCGGCGCGCAGGCCCGGGATGTCGGCGTCGTAATCGAACCGTCCCGACGCGTTCGCCTTGGCCACCGCATCGTCGAGTCCAACGAGTTTGTGCTCGAGCAGATCCGAATTCGGCGAGCGTACGCGCGGATCGACGACGCGTTTCCACGCGTAGACGAAATCGGCCGCCGTCAGTTCGCGCTTCTTGCTGGCAAACGCGGGGTCGTCGGCGAAATAAATCCCCGGCCGGATGCGTATTGTCCACACGCGACCGTCAGCCGATATTTCCGGCATTCCCGTTGCTATGCTCGGCACGAACTTGTAAGGCCGCGCGAGATAGTCCCATTGATAGAGCGCGTCGAAAATCCGTCCCTCGACCAGACTCGCGTAGGTTTCCTGGGTGCCGGCGGGATCGAGCCCCGAGACATCGATTGGAAACGCGATCCTGAGTATCTTTTCCGGATCGGCCCAATCCGCCGCGACGCCCGGCGTGGCGGCTGACGCCGCGATCGCCGCGAAAAGCCAAGCCAAAACGATCCGCACGATCATGATCTCTCTCTAGGGAAGGAAGGCGAGAAACAGAAACGCCGCGAAGACGATGAGGTGCACGGCACCTTGCATCATATGCGTGCGGCCGGTTCCCAGCGTGACGGCGCTCAACAGAAGGGTGACCGCGAGCATCACCAGATCCTTCGGCCCCAGGCCCAGGACCAGCGGGATGCCGAGGACAATTGCCGTCGCGGCCACGACGGGGATCGTGAGGCCAATGCTCGCCAGCGCCGACCCGAGCGCCAGGTTCATGCTGGTCTGCAGACGATTCGCGTGCGCGGCACGCACCGCGGCCCACGTCTCGGGCAACAGCACCAGTATCGCGATCGCGATCCCGATGACGGCCTTCGGCGCTCCCGCTTGCGCGACCGTTTGCTCGATCAGCGGCGATAAGAGCTTGGCGAGTCCGACCACCGATACGAGCGAGACGACAAGAAGGGCGAAGCTCAGCCACGTTTCGCGGTCCGTCGGCGGGACGGCGTGCGCGTCGGGGCTCGACGCATCGACGGGCGGAAGAAAATAGTCGCGATGCCGTACCGTCTGGGTGAAGACGTAAACCGCCCACAGCGCCGCCGACGTGAAGGCTGCGAAAGCAAGCTGGGCGGTGCTGTACGTGCCGCCGGAAGTGGTCGTGGTGAAAGCGGGCAGGACGAGCGAGAACGCGGACAGGGCGATGAGCGCCGCAAGACCCGCGCTCGATCCCTCGACGCGGAACGACTGCTCGTGGTGCACGAGCCCGCCGACGAGGATGCACAGTCCGACGACGCCATTGCAGATGATCATGATCGCCGCGTAGATCGTGTCGCGCGGCAGGGCGGCGGCCTCGGCGCCGCCGGCAAGCATTATCGACAGGATCAGCGCGACCTCGATGATCGTCACGGCGACGGCGAGAATGAGCGTCCCGAACGGCTCGCCGACGCGATGCGCGACGACCTCGGCATGGTGCACCGCCGTGATCACGGCGCCGATGAGCGCCGCAGCGCAAACGATCGAGAGCAGCGGGCCCACGCCTGCCGCCAGCCCGCCGACGAGGAGGCCGAACGAAAGCGCCGGGATGAGCCAGGTCCAAGCGGCCATGCCTATCCTCTGATGTCCGACGTTGCCGGAATGCGATGTCGACGCGCATTCTAACGTCCGGCGCGAGCGAAATTGCAGTTTGCGAACGCTCCCACTATAGTCGCACTGCGCTATCGGGGTCGGTCCCCGATGCCGCTCACTCACAGGGGGATAAATGCAATATCGTCGACTATCAGCGTTTTGCATCAACATTGTGTTGCCGCTCGTCATGTGCGGCGTCACCGGAGCCGTCTCGGCCAAGTCCGAGATCAAGGGCGCCGCGATTCTCGATCACCCGTGCGGCAAGACCTCGGTCAAGCAGATGGGATTGATCCATGCCGGCAAGATGGAGGAGGGGAACAAGCTGACGACCAAGGAGATGCAGGACCAGTGGAAGGCGATGCCCGCCAAGGACAAGACGATGATGTCGGGCATGATGAAGGAGATGTCGCAGACCGAGGATCAATACTCGGCTGACATCAAGGCGAACGGCGTCCTGGTCGTCGATGGCTCGAACGCGGTGCTGACCGTCAAGAAGACGACCAAGGACAAGAACGGCAGCAGCACGTCGACGATGACGCAGAACTTCAAGATCGACGGCAATCAGTGCCTGGTGAGCCGGTAGGCGAAGAAAGGCGGGTCATCACCGCTGAAGGCGCCGCGGCAAGCGGCGCTTTCAGCTTTAATATCCCGCCCGCGTGGTCCAGCGCCTCTTTCCGGCCGACATTGAACGATGCACGACAGCTCCGCTCCAATCGCCATCGACCGCTCGCATCGATGGCGATGACCGCTATTCCTCAGGACGTCAAGTCCAACCGGCCCATTATGCCTGACGCTGGTCGCCTGGCGCGGTTGCTGTTCGCAGCCTTGGCGGCGTTGGCGGCCTGCGCGATGAGCACAGTCTGCCGGGCCCAAGTCGAGTATTCGGCCGCGTTCGTTTCGCAAACGGCACCGAGCTTCGTCGCGTTGCTGAGCCCGGCCACGGTCGTGGTGACGATGCAGAACACCGGCACCGCCACCTGGTACCAGGCCGACGGCGACGTCTTCCTGGCGACGCAGGAACCGCAGGACAACTATTACTGGTGCATCCAGGGCAACCCGTACGGCAGCCACAGCGGCAATCGCGTGCTGCTTCCGCACGACGTCGCGCCGAACCAGAGCGTCACGTTCAGTTTCACGGTGAAGCCGCTGGGCTGCGTTTTCTCGGCGCCGTCGCCGCTTCGCTTTCGCATGCTGTCGCAGCTCCACGGGACTTTCGGCGACGAGACCCCTGACCCGCAGGTCGTGGTGTCGACCGCAGCGGAGTTCGTCGCGCAGCAAGTCCCCGCGACCGTCCCGGCGGGCGCGGTCGTCCTGGTCACCGAGACGTTCAAGAACACGACACCGACGACCTGGCAGACGACCGACGGCTATACGTTGCAATCGGCGGGACCCGCGGGCAATACGATATGGGATGTAGGCCCGGTTCCGCTGCCGACAGCGGTGCCGCCCGGCGCAACCGTGACGTTCACCTTCTACATCAAAGTGCCGACGACGATCGGCACCTACAATTTCCAGTGGCAGATCAGCGATCCCGCCGGTATGCCTTTCGGCGGCGTTTCGCCCGCCACGGCGGTGCTGGTGATCGCGGCCGGGCCTCCGAATTACGAAGGGCTGTGGTGGAACGCTCCCGCCGGATCGGAATCCGGCTGGGGCATCAACCTCGCGCATCAGGGCGACACGATTTTCGCCAGCTGGTTCACTTACGATCTTGCCGGCAAGGGACTGTGGATGGTGATGAGCGCCTCATTGACCGCGACCGGCGTTTACACGGGCACGCTGTTCCAGACGACGGGGCCGCCGTTCAACTCGGTGCCTTTCGACCCGTCGCAGGTGATCGGAATCGTGGTCGGCACCGGGACACTCGCCTTCACCGATCTCAACACGGGAACGTTCGCGTACACGGTCAACGGCGTTGCGCAGACCAAGTCGATCACCCGCCAGATATTCGATCAGCCGCCGACCTGCACGTTTGGCATCCAGACCGACCTGACGCTGGCCTACAACTACCAGGATCTGTGGTGGGCGGCACCGGCGGGATCCGAAATGGGCTGGGGCGTCAACCTCACGCACCAGGGCGACACGATCTTCGCCACGTGGTTTACCTACGATGTGGACCGGACGCCGCTGTGGCTGTTCGTCACCGCGCTTAAAACCGCCCAGGGCGTCTACAGCGGCACGCTTTATCGCACCACGGGACCGCCGTTCAACTCGGTACCGTTCGATCCAACGAAGGTAGCCGCCACCGCGGTCGGCGCCGCAACGTTTACATTCACCGACGGCAATACGGCAACGTTCAACTACACGGTCAACGGCGTGACCCAGACCAAGGCGATCACCCGCGAAGTCTTCGTCGCACCGGGAACCGTCTGCCAGTAAGCCGGATCCCGGCGCTCTGCCGGGGATGGCTTCAAGGGCGCGACATCACTTCACACGGCGGACCAGCCGGCGGTACTTTTCCAGTTCGTTGCGCAGGAAAGGTTCGAACGCCGCCGGCGGCTCGTCGATCGGTTCTGCACCGAGCCGTTCCAAGTCGCTGCGAAACTCGGCCGACGCGACAGCCTTCTGCAAGGCCGACTGCAAATACGCTATCGTTTCCGGTGGCGTTTCTCTGGGCGCAAGGACCCCTTGCCACGACTCGAACACCAGGTCGAAACCCTGCTCGACCATCGTCGGAACATCGGGAAACATGTGGGCCCGCGTCTGTCCGGCATTCGCAATGACGCGGATCGTTGCCGCTGTGTGCGGAGCTATCGCCGGGGCGTCGGCGACCAGAAGATCGACGCGCCCGGCGACGACGTCCTGCAGCGCGGGCGCGCTTCCGCTGTATGGAATCTGAAGAATGTCCACGCCGGCGGACGCCTTCAACGACTCGATCGCGAACTGGACCATCGTCGCCCCCGAAGCGTAAGTCAACGCGCCCGGATGCGAGCGAGCATACTCGACGAGCTCCGCTACGTTCTTCACCGGCAGTTCGGCGCGTACGGCCAGCACCAGCGGCAAGCGCGCAACGCGTCCGATCGGGGCGAAGTCGCGCATCGTGTCGTACCTCAGAGCGGGATCAAGCGCCGGCGCGATCGTGAGATTGCTGGCGCTGCCGAGCAGCAGCGCCGAGCCGTCGGCGGGTGCTTTTGCGGCAAGCTCGACGCCGATCGCGCCGCTGGCGCCGGATCGATTCTCGACCACCACGATCGCGCCGAGCGGTTCGGCGAGCGATTTCGCCACCAGTCGACCGATCAGATCGCTCTGCCCGCCGGGAGGGAAGGCGACGATCAACCGGACTACTTTCGCGGAAAAAACCTGCGCCGCAGCCAGTCGGCTCGCGATCGCCAGCGCGCCCGCGACAATCGTCCGCAGCATCGCACGCCTTCGCATCACGTTCGCCTTTGGATTTTGCGAAGGATCGCCGTCGCGGGCGGCGCCGCAGCGGCCCGGGCGGCGCGGGTGACTGCCGCGGCGAATTCGAATACCGTCGGGCAATCGAACAGGATTTCGATGCCGACCGGAACGCCGAGCGCCGCGTCGACAGCGGTGAGCACCTGCGTCGCACTGAGCGAATCGCCGCCGAGGTCGAAAAAATTGTCTCGCCTGCCTACCGCCGGCAGCTTCAGCACCTCGGCAAAGATCCGGGCGATCTCGGTCTCTTCGCGGCCCATCGGCGGCTCGCTGCGCTGGGCCGTTCGGACAACGAGGGCGGCCAGCTCGCCGCGGTCGATCTTGCCCGAGGATCCGCGCGGCAATCGCGCGACCTCGATGATCCGCGTCGGGATCTTGAACGTTGCGAGTCCGGCTCGAAGAAAGCGGCGCAGCTCGCTCTCGCTGACGGTGTCGCGGACCACGACGGCAGCGGCGAGATCCTGACCCAGCGTCGGATGGGTGATGGCGAATGCCGCCGCTTCGATCACCTGCGGATGCTGGACCAGAGCGGCTTCGATCTCGCTCGGGGCGATCTTTGTGCCGCCGCGATTGATGATATCGGACTGCCGTCCCGACACGTAGACGAATCCGTCGCGGTCGACACGGCCGATGTCGCCCGTTCTGAACCAGCCGTCGCGGAACGCCGCCCGGTTGGCGCGGTCGTCATTCTCGTAGCCGTCGAATACCTCCGCGCCGCGGACGACGATCTCGCCCGGCTCGTCGGGGCCGAGCAGGCGACCGGTCTCGTCGGAGATCCCGATGTCGATGTTGGTGGCGAGACCGACCGATCCTGGCGGCGTCCGTGCCGGAGGAAACGGCGTCTGCGCAATGCTGCCCGATTCGGTGGCGCCGTAACCGACGATCACCGGCACGCCGAATGTCCGTTCCAGGCGGGAACGGACTGTGTCGGGCAGATCGGTCGTGCCGGCCCAGATCGTTTTCAGGCAATGGCGAGCCCGCGGCACGCGGCGCTCGAACGCCTCGAGCAGGGCGATCTGGGCAGCAGGCGGCGCGAAGTAGTGCGTCGGTGCGAGCGATTCCAGCAGCTCGATCGTCGTGTCCGCCGCGATTGCGCCGGGGCAGATGATCGAACCTCCGGACACGAGCCCCGCCAGCGCGCGCCGGACCCCGGCGCTGGAATGCAATGGAAAGGCGATCAGGCACCGGTCGGAGGCGTCGATGCGGGAAAGCTCGACGCGATTGCGCGATGTCTCGGCCACCCGCCATTGTCGCCACGGCACGACCTTCGGCGCGCCGGTCGTGCCGGACGTGTGCATCAGCAGGGCGATGTCGTCGGCGAGCGGTGCGTCGATGGATACGCTTTTCCGCGTTGATTCGGCAACGAGCTCCGGATTGCGGCCCGGATCGCCGAGCGACTCGCGCAGCGCGATCAGCGGCACCGGGGTCCGTCGTGCGGCGCGGACGGCGGCCGAGTCGCCGCCCTCGGGCACGACCAGCGCATCGACGCGCATCGCGACAAGCAGACGAACGAGCGCATCCTCGTCCAACGCGGCGTTCAACGGCGCGCAGGTCGCGGTCGAGCACACAGCCAGCAGCACGATCGCGAAGTCGGTCTCGTCGTGCAGCGCGATGCCGATGCGCGAGCCACGCCCAAAGCCCGCTGCAGCCAGACCGGCCGCGATCGCATCGATTTTCGCTCCGAGGCCGCCGTACGTCAGAGCAGGCTTCCCCGAGGTGACGAGCGCCACTGCCTGCGGATGGCCGCGAACCGACGCAGCCAGCAATTGCGAAAGCGTGGCGCGCGGGTGCCGCGGCACTGCCCGCGACGATATCGCCGGTCCTGGCGAGCTTTTCAATTCCAAACTAACGCTGACCCGGATCGACGGCAAAGATCTCCACCGCGACCGCCTTGCCCTTGAGCGGCACGGGGCCGAGCGGCTCGACCGCGATGCGCTCGCTCAACGACGAGCGGGTGGCCTCGTCGATCAGAATGACGCGTTGGGCGACCTTGGTGTGCGTCTCGAGCCGCGCCGCGAGATTGACGGTGTCGCCGATGCAGGTGTAAGTCGCGCGCTTGTTGGTCCCCGTGTATCCGGCCACCATCTCGCCGGAGGCGATCCCGATGCCGATCCTGATCGGCGCCTTTCCGGCGGCCGTGCGCTCGACGTTGAACAGGTCGACCAGCTCGACCATTTCCTGCGCGGCGCGCACGGCGCTTTCGCCGTGGTCGACGAGGGGCACCGGCGCCCCGAACACCGACATCAGTCCGTCGCCCATCATCAGCGTGACGATGCCGCCGTGTCCGCTGATCGCGTCGAACATCAGCTCGTAATAGGTATTGAGCAGCTCGATCGTCTCCTCGGGCGGCTGCGATTCGGCCAGTGAAGTAAAGCCGCGGATGTCGGAGAACATCACCGCCGCGTGGACCAGCTTGCCGCCCAGCGAGAAACCGGAAGTTTGCAGATCCTGCTCCACTTCCGGCGTGGCGAAGCGGCGCATCAGCTCTTTCTGCTGGTCGCGCAGGCGCTTTTTCTCGAGGCTCGTTCCGATGCGCGCCTTCAGCAGCCCGGGGTTGACGGGCTTCGACAGATAGTCTTCGGCGCCGAGCTCGATGCACCGGACGACGTTCTCGACGCCTTCGAGCGACGACGTGACGATGACCGGCAGGTCGCGCAGCTGCCGGTCGCCGGCCAGCTGCTCGAGCACCTGGAAACCGTCCATCTCCGGCATTTCCATGTCCAGCAGCAGCAGGTCGAAGGCTTCGCGCCGCAGCAACTCCAGCGCGACGCGGCCGTTCTCGGCCGATGCGACGCTGTGTCCCTGCAGTTCCAGATTCCGCGTCAGCAGCAGCCGGTTGACCTTGTTGTCGTCGACCACCAGAAGGCGGCCCGGCCCGCTTCGCAGCTCACGCATGACGCAACGCTGTCAAGGCCGCCGCCACGCGCGAAAATTCGCCAGCCAGCGCATCGACCGGTTTGGCGTCGCCCTCGCTCACCTTCGATGCGCTCGAAAGCTCGAGCTCCCGCGCCATCGCGCCGAGAGTGAGCGCGCCAAACGTGTTGCTGTTCGACTTCAGTGTATGCGCGATCCGGCGGAACTTGTCCGCGTCTTTCGCCGCAAGCGCGCCGCGCAGGTCCTCGAGCATCGCCGGCGCCTCCTGCAGGAAGGTGTCGACCAGCTCGAGCACGAACTCCGCCCCCGTCGTTTCCTTCAGCGCATTGAATGTCGCGGCATCGATCGCCGGCGCGCTCATCATCGGTCCTTTCGCGCGGACGCGTGGTTCAACGCCTCGACCAGGCGCTCGACGCGGATCGGCTTGGTCAGGTAATCGTCCATGCCCGCGGCCAGGCACATGTCGCGATCGCCCTGCATCGCGTTGGCCGTCATCGCGATGATGCGTGGCCGGTCTCCCGGCTGCCATCGCGCGTTGATCTGGCGCGAGGCTTCCAGTCCATCCATCTCGGGCATCTGCACATCCATCAGCACGACGTCGTAGGTCTGACGGCGCACCGATTCGATCGCCTCGATGCCGTTCGACGCGAGGTCGGCCCGGTAACCCATCTGTTGCAGCAGGCGCAGCGCGAGCTTCTGGTTGACGACGTTGTCCTCGGCCAGCAGGATGCGCAGCGGGTGCCGCTCCGCCTGATGCGGGTCGAGCTGCGGCTTGCCCGGCGCGGCTTCGATCTTGGGTGCAACATCGCGCGCGAGAAGGCTCACCAGCGTGTCGAACAGCTGCGACTGGCGGATCGGCTTGGCCAGGTAGGCGTTGAAGAGGCGCTCGTCATCGCCGGCTTCGCGCCTTCCCAGCGAGCTGAACAGCACCAGCGGCAGCGTGGCATTCCGCTCGCGAATCCGCCGCGCGAGATCGATCCCGTCCATCTCGGGCATGTGCATGTCCAGCACCGCGAGGTCGAATGCCTCGCCCGCCTCCAGCCACGACAGCGACTCGGATGGAGAACCGGTGGCGCGGCACTTCATTCCCCATTTGGCGGCCTGGAGGCTCAAGACGCGGCGGTTGGTGGCGTTGTCGTCGACGACCAGCAGGCGCTTGCCTTCCAGCTCGGGCTGCACGCCGACGAAGTCGCGCTGCCGCGCGGCCGGAAGCTCGGCGATGGGCGCCTGGATGCTGAACAGGAACGTCGACCCCTTGCCGGGTCCATCGCTCTCGGCCCACATGTGTCCGCCCATCAACTCCGACAGGCGCCTGCTGATCGCGAGGCCGAGGCCGGTGCCGCCGTATTTCCGCGTGGTCGACGAGTCGGCTTGCGAAAAGGACTGGAACAGGCGGCTCATCTCGTCGGCCGACAGGCCGATGCCGGTATCGCGGACCGAAAAGGTGAGCTCGACTCGATCCGATGCTATCGGCTTGGCGACGACCGTCAGCACGACCTCGCCCGACTCGGTGAATTTCACCGCGTTCGACAGCAGGTTCAGCATGATCTGGCGCAGGCGCGTCACGTCGCCGACGATAGCCGCGGGAATATCGCCTTCGAACACGTAGACGGTGTCCAGGTTCTTCTCCACGGCCCGCGCGGTGACCAGGTCCAGAGCCGACTCGACGCAGTCGCGCAGATCGAACGGCTGCGCCTCGATGTCCATGCGCCCGGCTTCGATCTTCGAGAAGTCGAGGATGTCGTTGATGATCGTAAGCAGCGCATCGCCCGATTCGCGGATGGTTGCGACGTAGTCGTGCTGCTCGGCATCGAGCTTGGTATCGAGCAGCAGCCCGCTCATGCCGATCACCGCGTTCATCGGTGTGCGGATCTCGTGGCTCATCGTCGCCAGGAACGAGCTCTTCGCTTCGTTGGCAGCCTCGGCCGCGGCCCGCGCCTCCTGTGCTTCCTGGAACAGGCGCGCATTCTGCAGCGCCACGCCGACATTGGCGGCGATCGTGGACAGCAGGCGCTCGGCGTCGGCGTCGTAGACGCCTTCCCGCTGCGTGCTTTGCACGCTGATCGCTCCCTGACATGTCCCGGCCACCAGGATCGGCACACCAAGGTACGACATCGCCTGCTTGCCGATGACGATGGCCCCGAGCTCGAGAGTGCGCCGGTCGGTGTCGCGGTTGATGATCAGCGCCTTGCCCGACCGGATGATCCTGCTGGTCAGGCCTTCGCCGTATTTGAGCGGATTCAGGTGGTCCCCGTACTGGTAGGGAAATTCGATGATGCCGGTGCGGCGGTCGAGCAGCGCGACATAGGCAACGTCCGCCTTGAACACCGTGCGGATCTGCTCGCCCACCAGATCGAGCAGATTGGCGAGATCCAGCTTGCCGGCGAGCTGCTGCGAGACCGTGTTGACGGTCGCAAGCTCCGCCGCCCGCTGCTGCGATTCGGCGAACAGGCGCGCATTTTCGATCGCGACGGTGGCCTGCAGGGAAAGACCGACCAGGAACTCGAGGTCGGTGTCCCCGAACGGCTGGCCCTCGGTGCGCCACACGGCCATGACGCCCTTTACCGTTTGGCCCGCCATCAGCGGAGCCACCATAAGCCGTTCGTGCTCCTCCTTCCGCGTGCCCGGAATCTGGATCGCACGCGGATCGGCGCCGGTGTCGTTGATGAATTCGGCGCGGCGGCTCTGGACCAGGCTGCCGATGATGCCCTCGCCCACGTTGATCACCGTAGATTGGATCGCCTCCGCGATGTCGCCGACGCCGACGATCGCGCGGTAGCTTTGCCCGCCGGCGTCGGGCAGGAAAATGGCGCTGCTGCCCGCGTTGAGCAAGGTCTTGGCGTGACGAGCGATACGGTCCATCACCGTCGCCAGGTCCAGCGTCGACGAAATGTCGCGGCCGACCTCGGCAAGGGCGGCGGTCTCGCGGGTCCGGCGCTGCGTTTCGTCGAACAGGCGCGCATTTTCGAGCGCGACGCTCATCGCATTGGCCAAGGTTTGCAGCAGCCGCACGTCGGATTCGCTGAACGCGTGCTCCCGCTCCATGTCGGCCAGGCTGATCAATCCGCGCGCCTGGTCGCCGGCGACCAGCGGGACGAACACCAGCGATTTTTCAGACTTTGTGCCCGGGAAGATGAAGCTGCCGTATTTTTTCGCCTCCTGGTCCATATTCTCGTTGATCACCACCGTTTCGCGGGTGGTCAGGACATGATCCGAAAAGCCCGACGTGGTCCGGGGCCGTGACGCCACGGAAATTCGCTGGCCGGCTTCGTAGAGGTACGGGTAGTGAATCAGGCCCGTCTGCGGATCGTAGATGCGCACGCCCACGTCCGCCTGGTTGAAGATCTCGCGGATCTTGTCGCCGACGGCGTCGTAGATGCCCTGCATGTTGAGCTCGGCGGCGAGCGCCTGCTGCACGCTGTTGATGATCGCGAGCTCTGCGGCGCGCTGCTCGCTTTCCTTGAACAGGCGCTGCGTTTCGTCGAACAGCCGGGCGTTCTCGAGCGCCACGCTCATGCTGTTGGCCAGCGTCTGGAGCAGGCGCACGTCGGAGTCGCTGAACGCGTGCTCGCGCTCCAGATCGGCCATGCTGATGACTCCGCGCGCCTGATCGCCGACGACCATCGGCACCAGCACGACGGATTTTTCCGTCTGGGTGCCCGGCAGCGTGTAGGAGCCGTACTTCTGCGACTCCTGCGCCATGTTCTCGTTGATGACCAGCGTCTCGCGGGTGCGAAGAACGTGCGAGGCGAATCCCTTTCCGCCGAGCGGCTCGGAATCGAGGGTCAGGCGTTCCCCGCTCTCGTAGGTGTACGGATAGTGGATCAGGTCGGTCTTCGGATCGTAGATGCGGATCCCCATGTCCCGGTTCTGGAAGATCTCCCGTATCTTGTCGCCGACCGCGTCGTAGATGCCTTGGATGTTGAGTTCGGCCGCCAGCGCCGCCTGCACGCTGTTGATGATCGCGAGCTCGGCATTGCGCTGCTCGGTTTCCTTCAGCAGCCGCTGCGTTTCGTCGAAGAGCCGCGCGTTCTCCAGCGCCACGCCCATGCTCGCGGCGACCGTACTGAGCAGACGTACCTCCGCTTCGCCGTAGGCGTTCTCACGCTCGTAGTTCTCGAGCTGCATCGTTCCGAGAACGCGATCGCTGCCGACGATGGGCACCCTGACAATGGCCAGGCTCTGATCAGTACCCGGGACCGGATCGCCCATCCCCTTCGCTTTCTGCTCGGCCAGCGTGTTGGCGATCAGGATCTGACGGGTCCGCAGCATGGTGTCCGTGAGTCCGCCTGACTTCGGCGTAACCGGCGGAATGGTCAGCCGCACACCGTGCTCGTAGGCATACAAGTGGTGAACCAGATTAGCCTTCTCGTCCCACCAGGCAATGCCGATGTCGCCGGTCCCGAACACCTCGCGTAATTTGTCGCCGACCAGATCGACGATGGCCTGGAAGTCAAGCTTCGAGGCCATGCCTTGCTGAATACTGTTGATGACCGCGAGCTCCGCGGCGCGCTGCTGCTCGGCTTTGAACAGACGCTGCGTCTCGTCGAACAGGCGCGCGTTCTGGAGCGCGGTCCCGAGCGATGCGGCGATGGTGCCAAGCAGGCGAACGTCGGACTCCCCGTACGCGTTCTCGCGCTCGTAGTTCTCGATGCCGATCATCCCGAGCACGCGGTCGCTGCTGATGATCGGCACCGCGATCATCGACTTGCTCTGGTCGGTTCCGGGAATCGCGGCGCCGATGCTGGCGAGCGTGTTTACCACTTGCGGTTGGCGCGTCCGCATCATCGTCTCGAACAGGCCGTCCCGAACGGGCTGCCGAGGCGTAATGCTCAGCCGCTTGCCGTGCTCGTACGCGTACAGGTAGTGGAGCAGGTGGGCTTTCTCGTCGTACCAATTGATGCCCAGATCCGGAGTCGCGAAGACCTCGCGCAGCTTGTCGCCGACCAGATCGACGATCGCCTGGAAGTCCAGCTCGGCGGCAAGCCCCTGCTGGATCGAGTTGATGATCGCGAGCTCTGCGTTGCGCTGCTCGGTTTCCTTCAGCAGCCGCTGCGTCTCGTCGAAAAGCCGCGCGTTTTCGAGTGCCGTGCCGAGCGACGCGGCGATCGTCGTGAGCAGGCGCACCTCGGATTCGCCGTACGCATTCTCGCGCTCGAAGTTTTCGATCACGATCGTTCCGAGCACGCGGTCGCCGCTGATGATCGGAACGGCAATCAACGACTTGCTGGTGTCCGTTCCAGGGACGGTTCCGCCCGGCATTTTTTCGTAATCCAGCGCGGTATTGAGGACCAAGGGCTGACGCGTCCTGCGCAGCGTCTCGAACAGGCCCCCCGGGGTTGGCGGTCGAGGCGCAATGTTCAGCCGCTTGCCGTGTTCGAAGGCGTAGAGATAGTGGCTGAGGTTAGTCTTTTCATCGTGCCAACGAATGCCGAGGTCAGGCGTGTCGAAGACTTCGCGCAGCTTGTCGCCGACCAGATCGACGATCGCCTGAAAGTCCAGCTCGGCGGCGAGACCCTGCTGGATCGAATTGATGATCGCGAGCTCTGCGTTGCGCTGTTCGAGGCTGGCGTTCGACGCCGTCAGTTCCGACGTCCGCTCTTCGACCTTCCGCTCCAGGCCCTGCGACCACTGCGCATTGTCCAGCGCAACGGCGGCCTGGCTGGCCAGCATGCCCATCAAGTCTCGATCGGTCTCGCGCAGCCGGCCAAA
>Ga0207657_10004933_pt1 | contig 14030 bp, 13 predicted proteins | sample KBSC33metaG_FD_184316 | JGI IMG/M metagenome (GOLD analysis project Ga0207657, IMG submission 184316) | Corn rhizosphere microbial communities from Kellogg Biological Station, Michigan, USA - KBS C3-3 metaG (SPAdes) (version 2) | ecosystem: Host-associated > Plants > Roots > Rhizosphere > Soil ... | reverse complement strand
GCAGAGATCAAGTTAGGTTTTTGCGCCGAGTGCGTGGGGCCGCGCACGCCGGACGTCAGCCCCCAGACCTTAGCCGGCGTTCTTCTCTGGGTTTCATCAGACTTGCCGCGGCGAGGGCAGGATGCCCTCGCGACAGCCGGCGAGACGCCGGCGCTACCAGAACTACGATGCTGAACCTCCAGAGGTCCGAGGTCCGATGCCGGACGTCGGCTCGCCAGGCATTAGCGCTGCAAAATCTTTTGCAGCGCGTTCTTCAAATCCGGGTGCTGGAATTGATATCCGCTGGCCGCAAGCTTGGCCGGTTCCACGCGCTGGCTGGCGAGAAACAGTTCTTCGCCCATCTCTCCGAAGATGATTCGGACGGCGAAGGCGGGCATGGGGAAAAGCGCCGGTCGCCTCAGAACTGAAGCCAGAATGCGGGTGAACTCGGCATTGCTCACAGGATTCGGCGCTACGGTGTTGACCGGCCCGGAGAGCGATTCGTGGTTCAATACGTGCTGAATCGCGCCCACCACGTCGCGGATCGAGACCCAGGGCCACCACTGGCGTCCGTTGCCCATCCTTCCCCCGAGGCCCAGGCGGAATGGAGTGAGCATTTTCGGCAGGGCGCCGCCATCGGCGCTCATCACCACCCCAAATCGCATTTGCGCGGTGCGGATTCCTGCCTTGGCTGCGGGCTGTGCGGCGGCTTCCCACTGCCGGCATATTTCCGCGGCGAAGCCCTCACCTGACCCGCTGTCCTCACGCAAAATCTCATCGCCGCGATTGCCGTAGAAGCCCACCGCGGACGCCGAAATGAATACACGCGGGGGCGGCGTCGCATTCGCTGCCGCTTCTGCCAGGTGGCCCGTGCCCTGAGTGCGGCTTTCGAGGATGCGTCGCTTCTTGGCAGGGGTCCAACGGCCGACGATTGACTCTCCGGCCAGATGAATGACCGCGTCAAAGCCGGAGACGGAATCCGGCGACAGAGGGCGGGCCGGGTCCCAGACGATTTGATCCGGGCCTGCGGCCATTTTCCGCACCAGGCACGTGACGGCCGCTCCGCTGGCGTTCAAAGCGGGCACGAGCGCCGCGCCAATCGGCCCAGAGGCCCCGCTGACGAGAATTCGTGATGGAGGCATGGGGTATGTCTCAACTCTAGCAGAACGGCAGGTGTGGGGCGGGCGCCCTCGCCCGCCGCCTTTGAAGTTGATGTTGACTTTGGGAAATCTTGCGGCAGGCTGTCTTCTTTGCGTTGGTGGATTTTCAAGTCAAGTCAAGCGCGGCGGGCGAGGTCGCCCGCCCCACACGGGCCGCACGCTATAATCGTGCATGGCGACCTTGCGCCAACAGTTCGCGACCAATGTGCTCACGGTGACCCGGTTCCGCGAGCTCATGCGCCGAATGCGGGCCAACCGGCCCAACGACGATCTCGAGCTTATCCGCAAGGCCTACGAGTTTTCCCAGAAACACCACGCCGGACAGAGCCGCGCCTCCGGTCAACCCTACCTGGTCCATCCCCTGGAAGTGGCGCTGGTTTTAGCCGAGATGAAAATGGATCCTGTGGCCATCGCGGCCGGCCTGCTGCACGACTCCGTGGAAGATACCTCAGTGACCGTCGTCGATATCCGCAAGGAGTTCGGCGAGCAAGTCGCGCACATCGTCGAGGGAGTCACCAAGATCAGCGCCATCGATTTCGCCACCCGGGAAGAGCAGCAGGCCGAAAACCTGCGCAAGATGATGCTGGCCATGGTGGATGATATCCGCGTGGTGCTGATCAAGCTGGCGGACCGCCTGCATAACATGCGCACTCTCGAACACCTTCCTCCTGAGCGACAGCAGAAGATTGCCAGGGAGACGCTCGAGATTTACGCGCCTATCGCCCACCGCCTGGGCATGGGCAAGATCCGGGGGGAGCTGGAGGACCTGGGGTTCCGCTACGTTGATCCCATCGCTTACCAGCAGGTGCACGATGCGGTCGAAGCTCGGCGCAAGGCCGGCGAAGCTTTCCTGGCGCGGGTGGAGTCCATATTCCGCGACAAGCTGAAAGAAGCCGGGATTACAGCGACCGTCGAAAGCCGCATCAAGCGTCTGTACAGCATCCACAAAAAACTGCAGCGCCAGCATATTGCGGTCGAGCAGGTCTATGACCTCTATGCCATGCGTGTGATCACGAAGTCGGTGCAGGACTGCTACGCGGTGCTGGGCATCATCCACAATCTGTGGCGGCCCGTGCCGGGGCGGATCAAAGATTTTATCGCCATGCCGCGGCCGAATTTTTATCAATCGCTGCACACCTCCGTGATCGCGGAGGAGGGTACGCCCTTCGAAGTGCAGATCCGCACCGAAGAGATGCACAAGATGGCGGAAGAGGGCATCGCCGCGCACTGGAAGTACAAAGATGGTCCGGTCTCGGCGCAGGACGAACAGCGTCTGGCGTGGTTGCGCCAGGTGGTGGAATGGCAACGCGACGTCTCCGATCCCAGCGAGTTCCTGTCCACGCTCAAGATCGACCTTTATCCCGAAGAGGTTTATACCTTCACGCCCAAGGGCAAAGTTGTAGTCCTGCCGCGGGATTCTTCGCCCATAGACTTTGCCTATTCCGTCCACACCGAAGTCGGCCACAGCTGCGTGGGCGCGAAAGTGAACGGCCGAATGGTCCCGCTGCGCTTCAAGCTGCACAGCGGCGACATTGTCGAGATCCTCACCCAGACCGGGCACAAACCCAGCCGCGACTGGCTGGCCATCGCCAAGTCATCGCGCGCGCGCAACAAGATCAAGCACTGGCTCAACGTCCATCAGCGGGAGCGTGCCATCGAGATTGGCCGCAAACTGATCGAGAAAGAAGCCCGCAAGTATCGCGTATCGCTCAAGGACATCAAGGACGAGGAGTGGCAGAAGATCGCCTCCGACTACGGTGCGGGGCGCCCCGACGACCTGATGGCGGGCATCGGCTACGGTAAATACTCGGCCCGGCAGATACTGGGACGCATGGCGCCAGCCGCCGGCACGCCCCTGGCGGATGAGGAAAAAGAGAAGTCCGGCGGCCTGGCCAGCGTGGTGCGGCGCGTTTTCGGCGGCGACCAGAACAACAACGCCATACGCGTAAAGGGGCACGGCGACCTGCTGGTTTACCGCGCCCGCTGTTGTAACCCGATTCGAGGCGAGGCCATCGTGGGCTACGTCACTCGCGGCAAAGGGGTCGCGGTGCATGCCGTTAACTGTCCTAATGTGACCAACCTGTTGTATGAACCCGAACGCAAGATTGATGTCGAGTGGGCCCAGGACGACGGCACCCCCAGCGCTTACCCGGTGAAACTCACCGTCTTCTGCGACGATCGTTTTGGGATGCTGAAACAAATCACCGCCGTCATCAGCGACACCCAGACCAACATCCGCAACATCGAAGCCCGCACCAGCAACGGCCAGGCCAACGTTGACATCGTCCTCGATATCGCTGACTTGAAGCACCTGGAAAACATCGTCAACGGTGTGCGCAAGATTCCCGGCGTGCACGATGTACAGAGACTGCAGAAAATCTAGGCGTCAGTCGTCGGTCGTCGGCAAGAGCCCAACTGGGAACTGGCAACTCAAAACTGATTACTGGTTTTTGTTTCTCTTCTTTTCTTTGTCTTTCTGGTCCTTCCTTGCTGCTTAGGTTGACTCCAGCGGCATCCATCTGCATTAATTCTGACGATTGACTTCGGAGGGCTCATGCGCGACGTGATCGCAACCAAAGAAGGACCGCAGGCGATTGGACCTTATTCCCAAGCTATCCGGGCGAATGGATTCGTTTTCGTCTCCGGGCAGGTGGCCATCGATCCGGCGAACCAGCAGGTGATCGGCGGAGACGTGGCGGCGCAGACTGACCGGGTGCTCAAAAACCTTTCCGCGATCCTGACCGCGGCCGGAAGCGGCCTGAAAAAAGTCGTGCGCTCAACTGTCTTTCTCAAAAATATGGGCGACTTCACCGCTATGAATGAAGTCTATGGACGATATTTCAACGTCGCGCCACCCGCCCGGTCCACGGTGGAAGTGGCGCGTCTGCCTAAGGATGTTCTGGTGGAAATTGACGTGATCGCGCTGGCATAACGGCGCTGGGAACAGTCGCGCAATGTTTCTTTCGCCCTTTCAGGGCTGGACCTTTTGCGCTTTTTACCCAGGGCTTGCGTTCCGGCCTGCATTCTTCCGCCGCTTCGCGGCTAGGCGCAGTATGCGCGACTGGTCACCAGGCTCCCCGTCCATTTAGAATCCCTAGTCCGTATTTCTCACAGACAGCAGGGGAGTGCACCTTGATCCCACGCTACACCCGCCCCGACATGGGCCGCATCTGGAGCGACGAGAATCGCTTCCGCACCTGGCTGGCGGTCGAGGTTGCCGCCACGGAAACACTGGCCGAGGCCGGCATGGTGCCGAAGGATGCCGCCCGCGCCATCCGCGAGCGGGCTGACTTCAATCTGGATCGGATTGCCGAAATCGAAGCGGAAGTTCGCCACGATGTCATCGCCTTCACCACCGCCGTGGCCGAAATCGTCGGACCGCACGCCCGCTGGTTTCACTACGGGCTGACTTCGAATGATGTAGTCGATACTTCGCAAGCCCTGCTGATCCAGCAGGCGTCGGCGATTATCGCCGCCGATCTGGAAAAGCTTTCCGCTGTCCTGGAACGCCGCGCCTGGGAGTTCAAAGATTCGCCCATGATTGGCCGCACCCATGGCATCCACGCCGAGCCCATCACATTTGGATTCAAGCTGGCCAATTGGTACTCCGAGACCCAGCGCAATATTGTGCGCTTTCGCAACGCCGCCGAAGACATGCGGGTGGGAAAATTTTCCGGGGCGGTGGGCACGCTTGCTCATCTCAGCCCCGAGTTGGAAGAAGGGATGTGCGCGCGGCTGGGATTGAAGGCTGCCGCCATCTCATCCCAGGTGATCCAGCGCGATCGTCATGCGGCGTACCTAGCCACGCTGGCGGTGATCGCCTGCACGCTGGACAAGATCGCCACCGAGCTGCGGCACCTGCAGCGCACCGAGGTCCGCGAGGTGGAAGAGTTCTTCAGCGAAAAGCAGAAGGGCTCGTCCGCCATGCCCCATAAACGCAACCCGATCACCCTTGAACAGATCAGCGGCCTTGCCCGGGTGGTGCGCTCGAACGCGCAGGCGGCCTTTGAGAACGTTGCCCTGTGGCACGAGCGCGATATTTCGCACTCGTCGGTCGAACGCGTCATCATTCCCGATTCCACCACGCTGGTGGATTACATGCTGCAGAAGACCACCAACGTACTCGATACCATGTTTGTGTACTTGGAACGCATGCAGACGAATCTGGAAAGCACAGGCGGCCTGGTTTTCAGCGGACAGCTCTTGCTCGATCTGGTGGAGCAAGGAGTCTCGCGCGAGGAAGCCTATCGTACGGTGCAGAACCACGCCATGCGGGCCTGGAAGGAAGGCAAGAACTTCCGCGAGCTGGTTTTGAAGGACAAGAGCATCACCAGCCGGGTCCCGCGGGGGCAGATCGAGCGGGCATTCGATTTGAAACGTCAGCTTAGGAACATCGACAAGATCTTCGCGCGGGTATTTGGCGGCGGGCAGAAGGGGTCAGCAAAACCAGGTTCGCGCGGGCGCCGAAGATCTCCGCGACGCCGTGGATCAAAAAATCCACGCCCGAGCTGAGCTTGGACGGGGACGCGGCACCGGCACCCTGGCACGAGCGGGACGCTCGCGCCCACATAAACATTACGTGCGTTTTGCCAGCGCTCCATCGACTGACGCCGCGCCCGGCCCCAGCATGACCAGAGCAATACACGCTGCCAGCATGATCAACGGGTGCTCGAAGCCTCCTGGTTTGAGGAGCCCATTCTTCAGGTGGACCAGCAGAATGGCCACGATCATGTCAAAGCCATTCAAGGCGGCGGCCCAACGGGTAAGCAGTCCGATGATCAGCGCGAGACCTCCGAGGAGTTCGACGAAGGTCACAATCGCTGACGACACAGCCGGCACAGGCACGCCGATGGCGCCGAACATTCCAGCTGTTCCATGCAAGCCCATCTGAAACAGCTTTTGCCATCCGTGGGCCATGAAGATGATGCCGGTCACTACCCGCAAAACCGTAAGTCCCCAGGACTGATTCGAAATCTGAATTGAACCGTTGCTCATGAGATTTTCTCCAGAACTGTTCTATCCATGTCTTGTTTCCAATTCAGCGAGAACTTCCGGAAAAAGTACGACAGAGGGCCGATCAGGCCCTCTGTCCTGATTCGAGCAGGTCATGCTTTATCGACGGCGTAGCCCGCGGCCTTCCATTCTTCGAGGCCGCCTTCGTAGGCGCGGACGTTTTCGAAGCCGAGCTTCACCAGCTTCTCCGCTGCCATGCGGCTCTGCGGACACTTCGGGCCGCCGCAGTATACGACGATCTCGGCATCCTTGGGCAAATTCGTGCTTCTTACTTCGCTTCCGACCTTGTCCAAAGGCACGCGACGCGAACCCACGATGTTCTCTCCCTTGAACCATTCGTCGGTCAGGACGTTCCAGAACTGAATCGGTCGCTTGCTGTCCAGAAGTTGGCGGAGCTCCTGGGTTGATATGGTCTTTACGGGTACCTCGGTTGCGGTGGTGCTCATCGGTAGTGCTCCTTTCCTATCTATACAACAGATGTCGTTATAACGACAAAGTGGCAAAATATTATTCGGCTTGCTCCCTGATGACTTCCAGAAGACGGATCAACGCCTGCAAACGCTGTTCCCCCAAAGCGCCCAGCATCTTCCGGTTAAACTCCTCGACCGGGCCATCCAGCGCCTGCAGCAGCTCGAGGCCGGCCGGTGTAATGCGAGTGGTAATGACGCGGCGGTCTTGCCCCTCGCGGCTGCGTACGGCCAAGCCCCTGCGCTCCAGGCGGTCAACTAGGCGGGTGATGTCAGGGTCCCGATTGATCATGCGCTCGGCGATTTCGCTGCAGGCCCGTCCCTGGTCCCCGGCGCCGCGCAGGATGCGCAGGGCATTGTATTGGGTCGGCGACAGCCCGTGCGCCTTCAGCATCTCGCTAAGGCGCCACTGCAGACGGTCTGCAGTGCGCTGGAGCGCCACCAGAGCTTCGTCCTCGACGCTGGTGAAAGGTTTGGTCTGCTGGATCTCGGCTTGAATGCCTTTGCCCACAGCCACCAATATAATCGTTATAACGAATACTGTCAAGCGCTATATACCGGGACGCCGTGGCATCCTGCCCGTTTCTTCGCGCATCGAATTAATTAACTAACCGGTTAATCAATACCGGAGGAGGAATAATCCATGAAAATCAATCTCAGGAGCCTGACTTCGTTTCTGGCGGTAGGTATTCTGAGCGTTGGCCTGGCCGCACAGACCACCAGCGCCCGTTACGACAGCGACATCCAGTCGCGCGTGACGCAGCAGCTGGCGAAGAAGCAGGAATTCCGCAACCTGCAGGCAACCACGGAAGACGGCATCGTGACCCTTTCCGGGAAAGTTGATCTCTACCAGCAGAAGCTGGATGCGGCCAAGAAGGTCCGCAAGCTGGATAAAGTGCAGGGCGTCCGTAACCTGGTGGCGGTGAGTTCGTCCGCGCCCGACGCCGAAGTGGAAGCCAGACTCGAGCGCAAGTTGCACTACGACCGCATCGGTTACGACAACTTGTTCAACTTTGTTGACGTCACGGTGAAGGACGGCGTGGCCACGCTCAATGGCGAAACTTACAACGATCTAGGTCGCGATTCAGCCCTGGCCCTGGCGAATTCCATGCCCGGAGTGAAGGACGTCGTGGACAATATCAAGGTGTCGCCGGTGTCGGGCTTCGACGACCGCATCCGGATCAGCGCCCTGCGCGCGATTTATCGCGACCCGGTGCTGGGCCGCTACGCCAGCGATCCGGCAAAACCGATCCGGATTGTGGTGGACAACGGCAAGCTGAGCCTCTACGGCACGGTGGCCACAGCGATGGACAAGCAAATCGCCGGCATGCGCGCCAACCAGGTCTTCGGCGTCTTCAGCGTGCAGAACAACCTGGAAGTAGTGAAAGGCTCGTAATGCTAATGTAGGCGCGAGCGTCCCGCTCGTGCAGGGTTGGAACTGAAAAGAGGGCACGGCTTCGGCCGTGCCCTTTTTGCCCTCAAGGTTCCTCCGTGTTCTCTGCGTCCTCCGTGGTTGAGTGATTTTTGGGCTTTGACCACGGAGGACACAGACGACACTGAGCAGTCCACCGCGAACCACTACAGCCGGTTGATCAAAGCCGCCACATAACCGGCCCCAAACCCATTGTCTATATTCACTACGCTGACATTCGAGGCACAGGAATTCATCATTCCCAAGAGCGCGGCCAGGCCGTGGAACGCCGCACCGTAGCCCACGCTGGTAGGCACGGCGATCACCGGAACGCCGACCAGTCCCCCGACCACGCTGGGCAGCGCTCCTTCCATACCGGCGCACACGATCACGACGCGCGCCCGCGTCAGGGAAGCGCGATTGGCCAGCAGCCGGTGAATTCCCGCGACTCCCACGTCGTAAAGATGCTCAACGTCGTTGCCCATCATTTCGGCGGTGACCACAGCTTCTTCCGCCACCGGAATGTCGCTGGTGCCGGCGGAAACCACGGCGATGATTCCTTTGCCGTGCTTCTTCCGGTCGCGGCGCAAAGTGATGGCGCGCGCCAGGGCCTGATACTCGACTTTGGGCACTTTCTTCTTTACCGCGGCCAGTTGCTCCGCACTTACTCGTGTCGCCAGGATGTTGCCGCCGTGTTTGGCCAAGCGGGAAAAGATGGATGCCACCTGGGCCGGAGTCTTGCCCGGACCGAAAATTACTTCCGGCATTCCGTTTCGCAAGGCGCGATGGTGGTCCAGGTTGGCGAAGCCCAGATCTTCGAAGGGAAGGTGGCGCAGGCGGTCAACTGCGGCGTCGGGAGAGAGCTTGCCCCGTCGCACCTGGTCGAAGAGTTCGCGGATGGAGTCAGCGTTCACGCGAGTCTAGATTAGCATCTGCTTTAATGTAGCGCCGCCGTCCCGGCGGCTGTCCGGTGGGCGTCCGCGCCCACCGCCCGAGGGCGGGACGCCCTCGAGACAGCCGGCGAGACGCCGGCGCTACAGGAAAACTATCTGGTCGCTGAGGCGGGGAGCTTCTTGCCGTGGCCGCGGACTTTGGCGGCGATTTCACGATACGCTTCTTTGGCTTTGCCGGGTTCTTCCAGGTGGAAAAGGAACCACCGCCGCAGCATGCCGCGCGTGACCCGTCCCTTGAGATAGGCATCGTACAAGGCATTGCCCAGCATGTAGCCCAGCAGTTGGGAGCTGGCTTCTGTTTTCTTGCGTTGGGATGCGGGAGCTTCCTCCGGCAGTTCGCGACTGCCCGCGCCTCCGGCCTCGGGGCGCGCCGGATACAACACTCGCGAGCCAAAATATCCCAGCGCATATTCCATGGTCCGGACGTAAAAATGGGTGGTGCTGCCCCCGGTTTCGGCGGCTTTCTCCCGCGCGGGTAGCCCGCGGCAGGCATGGTGCAGGAATCGAGCCGCTTCTTCAGCCGCATACATCATGTTGAACTCATGCACGTAGAAGGCATTGACCTGGGGCAGATAAACGCTGCCTCGCTCCTCCACGTGGCGCACCATGGCTTCGGTCTCGTCCCCGTCGGCATGGTGACGGGAGAGCAGTTGGCGCAAACGCCCGTCGGAAGCGCGGCAGTACACTTCCGGCATCAGGTCCACCAGGAACCTCGGCTGTGTGCCGTTGTGCGAAGAATAGCGGTCGATGTCGAGAAAGCGCAGCAGGCTGTCGATCAGATTGTAGATGGTGGGGACAAGGTCGGGACCTTCCTCGTCGGTGCGTCCCCAGCGGCTGAGGTGAAGGCGGTAGTTCTCGTACTTTTCCAGGGGCGTGGAATTGAATACGCAGACCGCATCCGGGCTCACGCGCACGGCTTCCACCCGTTCCGCCGGTTCGCCGGCGGCGCGCCAGTAGAGTGCATCCACGTTTTGCAGGACGGTAACGACCCGTTCCTCCGGCAATTTTTCCCGCAACACTTTAGGAAGATGTCCGGGCGCGAGGTGTGACTCACCGAACAGCACCAGCATGACCGCGTGGGGATGGCGCTGCCGTATTTCGGACAGCTTGTGGACGGCGTGACGATCGCGCGCCCCGATCTTGCGCAGATCTTCCCGCGGCATGCAGTCCAGACCGTAGATGGCGTCGGCGTGCTCGCGCGCGGTGACCAGCAATTCGTAGAACGGAGCCCAGTCATACCCCCAGTCGAGATCGAAACGAATGCGCTGCCGCAACTCTTCGGCATCAATCTCGCGCCGCCACCATTCGTCGAGGATGTGCTGGTCGCGGGAGAAGATGGTTTCCAGTCCCAGCACCACGGGCCGGTCTCCAGGCTGGGCGCGCTCTTCGAGCAGTGTCGCGGCAAAGCGTTGCGCGGCCGGCAGCGCGTGATAGTCGCCGATGAGAACGATGTCTCCACGGCGGACTTCGGCGCCCAGTTGCTGCCGGTCGATAACAGATTCGTAGGATTGGAAGGCCTGGCTGAAGTCCTGCAGATATTTGCGGCGGCCATTGGGGTCGTTGACCCGGATCTCGCGCTCCACCCCGGCCAGCGCGTGCAATTGCGCCTCACTGCGCCGCAGCCGCAAACTGGAGATGGATGCCATGGTCGTGTGTTCTTGTGTGGGGGCGGGCGCCCTCGCCCGCCGCTTTCGCCCCTTCGGGGCTTACCCGATCCCAACAGCTTACCCAGGGCTTACGCCCTGAGCGGCATTCTTGCGCCGCTTCGGGGCTGGGTTGTCCTGCCTTGACTTCTTCTCCGCGCGCTCCCTATGCTCAAGGCTTTCGCCGGAGCTTCCAGTTTGCCCATTCACCCGCCGCAGAACCTGACCGTCGCCACCACCGGAGCCAGCGGATCGCTGTTCCTCAAACACTTCCTCCTGGCGGTAGAACGCGACTCGCGCGTCCAGGTCGTCAACTTCATTGCCTCCGACAGCGCTCTGCGCGTAATGGCGGAAGAACTCGGGCTGCGCGGGCGGAGCAACCTGGTCGGACAAATCCTGGGCCGCAAGTCCTCCCGCAAAATTCACCAGCAAGCCAATGCCGATATCGGCGCCAACATCGCCAGCGGCTCTTATCCCGCCGACGCCATGGTCGTAATCCCGTGCAGCATGGGCACGCTGGCCCGCATTGCCAACGGAATTGCTTCCCAACTCATCGAACGCGCCGCCGACGTCTGCCTGAAAGAGAAGCGCCCGCTGGTGCTCTGCGTTCGCGAGACGCCGCTCAATAAGATCCATATCCGGAACATGTACCGTGCCGCCGATGCCGGCGCCACGGTGTACCCGCTTATCCCGGCTTTCTACTTTCGTCCCACCAGCTTAGATGCCATGGCCCGCGAATTCGCCTACCGCGTCCTGGCCCACCTCGGCCTGCCTCAACCCGACGCGTATCGCTGGAAGGGTTGAATACAACGCTCCGGTTATCCGCTGGTTACTTCCAGTGTAGAAACGCGGGGGAAAAGCAGGTAGATTCCTGTGGACCATGACCTGCGGGGACGGCAGCATTTATTAGTTTGACCACTTATTATGACCATGGTGTAAAATAGTAGTCATGAGAGAGATTGCTATTTCTGAATTTAAGGCCAGATGCCTCTCTTTGCTGGATCAGGTGCAGAAGACGAAGAAACCGATCCGCATCACCCGTTTTGGCAAACCGGTCGCTGAGGTTTTTCCAACCGCCCCAGCCTCGAGCTCCGACTGGATGGGTTCCATGAGAGACAGCATGGAAATCCTGGGAGACATCGTTTCTCCGGCGGACGATGAAAGCGATTGGGAGGTACTGCGAAGTTGAAGCTCCTCCTCGACACGCACATCTGGCTCTGGAGTTTGCATGACCCAAGGCGGCTGGGAAAGAGAGTCCAGCACGAATTGAAAGACCCTGCAAATGAGCGCTGGCTCTCTCCCATCAGCACATGGGAGGCGCTAACCCTGAATGCCAAAAACAGAATCCGGCTGCCTGTAGATCTGGATGAATGGGTGGCGCGCGCTACTGCTCCCTTTCGTGAAGCGCCGCTCACCCACGAAATTGCCCTCGCGGCGCTCCAATTGTCCGTTCTACATCAAGACCCCGCGGACCGCTTTTTGGCTGCGACCGCTCAAGTTCTGGACCTGACTCTGGTTACCGGGGACACGGCGCTGTTGGGGCTGGGGGAGATTGCAACTCTGGGAAACCGCTGACGGTTGTGTGGTCGCGGCCGCCCTCGCCCGCGGATTTTGACGTTCCATTTCTCTTTGAGTACGAGAGCACAGAGCTGAGTCAAAGGCCGCGGGCGAGGTCGCCCGCGACCACATAGTCTCGAATTAATTGCTACAATCCGCTGGATTTTCGGGCCCTAAACCCGAGGAGGCTCAATGTTCTTTCCCACCCGCAGCGTAATTTTTCTTGCGTTGATTGCTGTCATCCTGTTTTCTGCTCCTCTTTTGCACGCGGCTGGCCCCAGCTTTTCGGTTTCGTTTCCCAAGAGCCGCAACGAGAAGCCGCTCGACGGACGCATCTTCCTGCTGCTTTCGACTGACCCTTCCGCAGAACCGCGCATGCAGATCGACGACTCGGTCCGCACCCAGATGATGTTCGGCATGGACGTTGACGGCATGAAACCTGGCCAAACTGTTGTGGTAGATGATTCCGCCAACGGCTATCCCGTACGCAGCCTGCGCGACGTACCGGCGGGAGAGTATTACGTGCAGGCGGTGTTGCATCGCTACGAAACCTTCCACCGCTCCGATGGCCACACCGTTAAGCTGCCGATGGATCGAGGCGAAGGGCAGCACTGGAACATCGCGCCCGGCAATCTTTATTCCACTCCGCAAAAGATCAAGCTGGGACCTGCCACCGGGCCTATCGCGATTGTGCTCGATCAGGAAATCCCGCCTATCCCGCCGCCGCAAGACACGAAATACATCCGGCACCTCAAGATTCAAAGCGCACTGCTCACCAAATTCTGGGGACGTCCCATGTACCTGAGCGCCAACGTGCTGGTGCCTGAGGGATTTGATGCGCATCCCAACGTTCATTTTCCGGTCATCATCAACGAAGATCACTTTAACGCCGACTTCACCGGCTTTCGCACCGAACCGCCCGATCCCAACCTGAAGCCGGACTACAGCGAACGCTTCCACATATCCGGATACAACCGCATTCAGCAGGAAGAGGCTTACAAGTTCTATCAGCAGTGGATTGCGCCCGGCTTTCCCCGCGTGGTCATCGCGGACATCAACCACGCCAATCCCTACTACGACGATTCCTATGCGGTGAACTCCGCCAACCTCGGTCCTTACGGCGACGCCATCGAGACCGAACTCATTCCCGCCATCGAGAAGCAGTTCCGCGGCATCGGGCAAGGCTGGGCTCGCTTCGCCTACGGCGGCTCCACCGGCGGCTGGGAGTCGCTCGCGGTGCAGGTGTTTTATCCCGAACACTACAACGGAGTGTTCGTGGCCTGCCCCGATCCGGTTGATTTTCGCGCTTATACCACTATCAACATTTACAGCGACCCCAATGCCTTCTACATGATGGGCCCGCATACCAAAGTCGCTCAGCCCGCCATGCGCGATTACCTGGGACGCACCCTGGGCACGGTGCAGGCCATGAACCAGTACGAGCTCGCGCTGGGCTCGCACGCCCGTTCGGGAGAGCAATTCGATATCTGGCAGGCGGTTTACGGGCCGGTAGGCGACGACGGCTATCCCAAACAGATTTTTAACAAGGAAACCGGCGAAATCGATCGCAGCGTCGCCGCCTATTGGAAGCAACACTACGACCTGAGCGCCATCATGCAACGCGACTGGGCAACGCTCGGGCCCAAACTGCAGGGCAAGCTTCACATCTACGTGGGCTCGGCCGATACCTATTTCTTGAACGACGCGGTTTACTACCTGGAAGATTTTCTGAAATCCACCAAGAACCCGCCTTACGACGGGGAAGTGAAATACGGCGATCGCGCGGAGCACTGCTGGAACGGCGATCCCGAGCTTCCCAACTATCTTTCGCGCCTGCATTACAACAC
>Ga0207657_10004930_pt1 | contig 14032 bp, 10 predicted proteins | sample KBSC33metaG_FD_184316 | JGI IMG/M metagenome (GOLD analysis project Ga0207657, IMG submission 184316) | Corn rhizosphere microbial communities from Kellogg Biological Station, Michigan, USA - KBS C3-3 metaG (SPAdes) (version 2) | ecosystem: Host-associated > Plants > Roots > Rhizosphere > Soil ... | reverse complement strand
GCAGGGCAAGAGCGTGTCTATCACCCTGCCCGACACGTGCGATATGTCCGGAAGCAACGGCGTCTATTCGATCAATTGCACCGGCACACCGACGCCGACACCCACGCCCACGCCGACGCCGACACCCACTCCGACGCCAACGCCGACACCAACTCCGACAGGCACCGCCATAACGTGCACGGGATTCAGCAAGACGCAGACGATCGACGTGACGTTGGGCGCCTCGCAAACCCGCTACCATAGCGACGGATTCTCGAGCAACGGTATTGTGGTGTACCGCATCACCGTACCGCGGACTATGGGCAACGGCTATTACCGATTCTCAGGCGCACAATGGGCCGGGGAAGACACGTTCCGCTCGGTGGCTATTTCGAACGCGGCCTGCGACTTCTCGAGCGCGATGGGCATTGGGGCCGTTGGCTCCGGCAAGAGCGTAACGTTGTACGCGATAATCGGCCCGCAGGGCGACGGCTACTATCCTGCACTCGCACCGGGAGGCGTGTATTACCTCAACGTGAAGAACACCACGGCGTGCACGACGGCCTGCGACGTGTATTTCGATTTCACGAATTAGTAGAACGTCTTATCCACGACGAAGACCCCGCTTCGGTGGGGTCTTCGCATTTGCGGGCGCGCTTTCCGCACGCTGCCGCTTTATATCGACCTATCAGACGCCCGAATGGCTTACCTACCTCGAACCGGTTCGTCAGGTGTCGTAGCCCATAGGACCGCTACCGCGCTCGCGAAACCACTTGGTGATAATGACTTTGTGGCCGGCGATCACGGGAGTGCCGGCGTGCAACGTGTCGGGATTCACCGTACCGTCGGCGCGCAGATTGTTCCACGCGAGCGCGGTGCCCTTCGTCGGGGTGAACGCACGATCGAGCGCGAGAAATCTCGTTTCTCCGCCCTCCGCAACGCTGTTCAGATAAACCATGAACGTCCACGTTCGATTGCCGCGCGCCTCCGCGTGTTCTCGATACTCGGGGGTGCCGGGCTCGAAGTAATCCGTGTGCTCCTTGAACTGCTCGCCGACCTCATAGCGCTGGGCCTGAATGCCCTCCGAGTACGAGAGTCGAATGCCGAGGGCTCGGGCGATTTTTTCGTCGAGCCGAGCGACGGCGTCCGATTTTACGAGCGAGAGGTCGCTTGTCCTGCTCGTGCGATAGGCTCTTTCCGTTGACTCGATCGTGACCGTCGAGGGACGCAAATTCCGATCGATGATCGTCGCGATCTCGTCGCACTCGGCATCGGTCATGAATCGCTCGAGCGCAAAGAGCTGCACCTTGTCGGTTTCGATTCGCTGCGCACCGCTGGCGGCTCGCGTGAGACGCACGTTTGCAATGGATCCGTAATCGACGGGGTCTGCCTTGCGATTTTCCGCGGCGAGTGCGCGCGGCGATTGGTCCGGGAAGACTTCGCCCATCGCCTGACGGATCGAACGAACGTCAAATGCATTGTCGAGGAGGATCCCGAGTAGTTCTTCGGGATTGCAGCCGCGAGCGAGGTTCTCGTTCAACCAGCCCGCCCAGCTCGCGTCGAGGCGCTTGGTGCTCATGGGTCGTATGTGCATCGGGTGTGCGCCCGCCATTCTAAAAGCAATACCGAGGCCTTTCACGCCTGGCTCACGTCAAGAAGACCGCACATGCCGACGCCTGCGACTGGCATAATCGTGGCCCTTTATCGCACTACGCCACATGCCCGGTGCGGCGGTTCGCCTCCCTCGCTGTAGTCCTGCTCGCGTTTCTTGCCTCGCCCGGTAGCGCTACCGGCGCAGAAGAATTGCCGGCCAACGTTCTGGCGCGCAACCGCTGGATGGAGTTGACGCGTGCCGACTACGAGGCCGCGCTGTCGCGCGTGCCGGAGAATCTGCGCCAGGAATTTGGCAGCAGTCCCAAGCGTGTCCAAGGGCTGTTGAACGCGCTGCTCGTGAACAGAACACTCGCGGCGCAGGCGCGGGCGCACGGGATCGAGCCTCGCGCCGATTTACCAGCGGATGGCGGATTCGAGTTCGACAAGTTGCTCGCTGCCAGGGAACTGCAGCGAATCGAGGCGGATGCCGGGGCCGACTTCGACGCGAAGCGCGCGATATTCGAGAGCAAAGCGCGCGAGATCTACGCGCTCGACCGCGAGAAGTTTCGCGTTCCCGAGGAAGTGCGACTTTCCGACATCGCGGTGTCGATCAAGGAGCGCGGTGAAGCGAATGCGCGCGCCCGCGCCGAGGAGGCGCGGCGAAAGGTTGCCGAAGGTGTCGACTTCGCCGCAGTGGCTCGCGAATACTCCGACGATCCGACAACGCGGGACAAGGGTGGCGCGCTGCCCTTCGTAACGGCACGGCAACTGACCCCCGAATATGCGAAGGCGGTCTTCGCTCTGTCGAGGGTCGGCGAGATCTCTTCACCCATCAAGGCCCCGATGGCTTGGCACGTCGTGCGTCTCGACGAGCGCCATCCTTCCCGCATCAAGACGTTCGACGAATGCCGCGATGAGATCATGAAGCAGCTTCGGGCACAACATGTTCAGGAAACGCGCGAGGCGCGCCTCAAATCGATCTACCGCGATCCGGAACTCGAATTGAATCAAGCGGCGATCGACGCGCTTGTGATCCCGATCGATCCGAAACTCTCCAACCCGGTCCCCGAAGGATCGTCCGCAACCCCCCTCGCCGTCTCTCCTCCGAGTCCGACGTACGTGGCGCCGCGCGGCAAATAGCGTTCACGGCACGCGGCCTTCCTGTCGAGTCGCTCGCCATGCATATGAGCGCCCGCGCGGCGATCGCCGACATCGGCGCTTCCAAGCGTGCACGCAACCGCGCGCTCTTCGCGCATTTCCTGCGCCGCGAGCTCACGTCACGCTACCTCGGCAGCGTCACCGGCCTCGCGTGGGCGCTGCTCGCGCCGTTGGCGCTCCTCGCCGTGTACGACTTCGTGTTCACGAACGTCTTCAAGGCCACGGCGTTCGCAGGCACGAGCTTCCTCGCCTTCGTCGCGGTCGCGCTGTGGCCGTGGCTCGCGACGCAGGAAGCGTTGATGCGCGGCACGCTGTCGCTGCCCGGTTACGCGGGAATGATCCGCAAGGTCGCATTTCCGCACGAGATCGTCGTCGTCGCCACCGTCGCCGCGACGTTCGCGCTGCAGTTCGCGGGCTACGTCGCGGTGCTCGTCGTGCTGACGGCCCTCGGCCAGCCGCTCCATCTCTCGGGCCTCGTCGTCGCGATTCCCGTCTGGATCGTCGTCGCGACCGCGGTGTGCGGCATCGCGTTCGCGCTCGCGGCCGTGCAGGTCTTCGTGCGCGACGTCGAGCACGTGCTCGCGCCGGTGCTGATGATCCTCATGTACCTCGCGCCGATCCTGTATCCGCTGTCGATCGTGCCTGAGAACCTGCGCACGCTGGTCGCCGCGAATCCGTTCACGTGGGCGGTCGCGCGGCTGCGCGATGCATTGCTCGACGGCCGCCTCGCGCCCGCGTGGGGCGACGTGGTGGCGGTCGCGGTCGCGCTGTTCCTCTTCGCCGGCGGCCGCTTCGTGTTCCGCAGACTGTCGCCGCACTTCGAGGATTTCGTATGAGTGCGCACGCGCCGACGGCGACGCAGCCGGCGCTCGAAGCCACGTCGTCGGCCGATCCTGCGACCTCGCCCGATGCGGCATTGCGGGCTCGCGAGGCCGATGTCGCACGCGACGTGCTGATGCGGCTATCGCACGTCGGCAAGGATTACGCGAAGATCGAGACGCGCGGCGGCCGGCTTCGTCTCGTGTTCGACCTGCTGCGCGGCAAGGGGGCAGCGCACGTGTTTCGCGCGCTCGACGACGTGTCGCTGACCCTCGCGCGCGGCGAGTCGCTCGGCATCGTCGGCGAGAACGGCGCGGGCAAGTCGACGCTGCTGAAGATCGTCGCCGGCGTCATTCAGCCGACCCGTGGCGAGGCGAGCGTCGGCGGACGCGTCGGCGCGCTGCTCGAGCTCGGCGCCGGCTTTCATCCCGAATACAGCGGCCTCGCGAACATCGATCTCGCCGCCGCGCTGCTCGGACTTTCGCCCGCCGAGATCGCGGCGAAGCGCGACGCCATCATCGCGTTCGCCGACATCGGCGAGCACATCCGCGACCCGATCAAGCAATACTCGTCGGGCATGGTCGTGCGCCTGGGCTTCGCCGTGGCGACCGCGCTGTCGCCCGACATCCTCATCACCGACGAGGTGCTCGCGGTGGGGGACGAATCGTTCCAGAAGCGCTGCATCGCGTGGATGGAGCGCTTCCTCGACGATGGCGGCACGCTCATGCTGTGCTCGCACAGCATGTACCACATCCAGAAGCTTTGCGCGCACGCGCTGTGGTTGAAGGACGGGCGCGTCGCGCAGTACGGGCCTGCGTCCGACGTGACGCGCGCCTACCTCGCGTATCACGAGGAGAAATCGGCGAGCGCAAAATCCGCGATGCCGCTCGTCCAGGCGATGGCGGGCGCCGTCTATGCGATCCAGGCATTCGAGGCGAGCGCCGACGAGATCGACCAGGGCGAGGCTCTCACGCTATCGGGCAACGTCTATTCCCCTGACGGACGTGCGCCCGTCGTGGTCGTCGGCATCGTGCGCGCGGACGGCACACCGGTGTACGGGGTCGCGTCGGACATGGATGGCGTCGCGATGGAGCCGTCGGGCGAGCGCCGCTTCGCGTTCACCATTGCGTTCCCGGCGTTGCCGCTCGCGCCCGGCAAGTACTGGCTGCGGGCGCACGCCGCGGATCCCGAGGGCATGCGCGTGTTCGACAACGTCGAGCGGGCGCTCTTCGTGCGCGGCCGCACGCGCGAGCTCGGTCTCGTCCACCTCGCGCATCGCTGGCACGACGGCGTTCTTCGTTAGAAGAACTCGCGCATGGTGTCATCGTTCGATACGCGATTCCGCATCGAATGCTTCGCCGACGCGAGCGCGCACGCGCGGGACCTTTTCAACGAATGCTTCGGTGCCTCGTTCCCGATCCCTCGCGACGATTCGGGTCTTCCGATCGCGACGCCGCCCGCGAACTGGCGGCAATACGTGGCGTTCTACAACTGGCCCGATGAGCGGCGCGAAGCCGTCGGCTTCTGCAACTGGATTCGCCACGGTCGCGTCTACCTCGGTGGCGGCATGTGCGTGAGCCCGACGTTCTATCGGCGCATGCCGCGCGAGCACTGGCAGGCATGCCGCGATCGCGGCGGCGTCGCGCAGTTGCTGCTCGAGGCGGCGTTTGGCGGGCTGACCGACGCCGACGCGTGGTTCGGCTATTGCGGCGATCGCAAGGCGTACGTCGTCGACACCCGCGCCGGCATGGTGCCCACGCGCCATCCGAACGTCCTCGTCAAGTGGCGGCCGGGCGTCGCCGACGCGGAGAAAGCCGCGATCGAGGATGCGGTCGCGGCGATCGGGCCGTTCTGATGGCCGCCCGATCAGTGATCGAGGATCTGGCGCAACCCGTGCGCACTCGTCCAGTGATAACCGCAGACGTAGCGTGGCAGGCACCAGCGGTCGTCGCCGCGTGCGATCGGCCGCGCGTCGGTGCTGAATGCCGCGCGCAAGCGCAGTCGCGCGGCATTCGCCGGAAGATATTCGTCGACGAGGAAACGGTTGTAATGGCCGTACGGGTACGCGAAGAATGGCGCGTCTCGACCGCGCGTGCGTCGCGCGAGGTAGTCCGCGGCCTGCGCGATCTGCGCATCGGCGTCGTGCAGCGTCGTTACCTGCGCGAAGTCTCCGCGCGCATTCGCCGAATGCGCGACGGCCGGCAGCCCTTCGTGCAAATGGTCCCAGCTGTGATTGGCGATCGCAAGCACGCCGCTCGCGATCGCCTCGTCCCACCAGTCGTCGTTCAGCGCGCCGTCACCGACGTGGCTGTGCGCGCGGTCGTACGTCTGCTCCATGCAACGCCGCGCCGCCGGCGACGCGATGACGAAGCTCGTCGCGCACGGCGACGCCTGCTCGCCCGTTCCGATCTCGGCGGCGAAGTCGCGCAGAATGCCAAGGAAGCCGCGCTGCGGACCGAATCGCGGATGCACGAAGTCGAGCGCGTCGTACACCGGGCCGTCGTCGAACGTGATCGCCACGGCTGTGGACGCATCGCCCACGTTCTCGTCGGCGTCGCCGGCGATGGCGTCGACGATCGCCGCGAGCGGCACGACGCGGCCGCCGTGCGCGTGGATCGTCCGCAAATCGGCGGCGAGCGCGACGTGGTCGTTGCGCGCGTAATCGTCGCCGAGAACGCGATGCGAGTGGTAGGCGAGGACGATGCGCTTCATCGGGAGCGCGGGTTGACGCGCGTGGCGACCGGGGCGTGACGAACGACGCCGCCGAGGTTACCACTCCGGTCCCCATCGCCGGCAGCCGGCGCGTGGTGCGGGCGTACGACCAGCGCGATGCCGCTGGATGGACGTGGATGGCGTTGCTCGCGAGCTGCGTGGCCTTGGGCACGTATCTGCGCGCGACGCAGCTCCCGAGCCAGATCCTCGTCGACGACGAGTGGCACGCCGTGCACGCGCTGCTGCGCCTCGGCGCGCGCGCGATCGCGACGAACTTCGGGACCGCCGACTACAGCATTCCGCTCACGCTCTACGACCGGTTCCTCGCGCTTCACGGCGGCCTCAGCGAGTGGCAGATGCATGTCCCGCCGTTGGTCGCGGGAATCGCGCTCCTCGTCGTCGCGCCGTGGCTGCTGCGCGATCTCGTCAGGCTCCCCGGCGCCGCCGCGTGGACCGCGCTGCTCGCGCTGTCACCGCTCCTTGTCTATCTTTCGCGAACCGCGCGTCCCTACGCGCTCACGTGCCTGCTCGCGTTCGTCGCCGTCGTCGCGTTCCGTCGCTGGTACCGCGAGCCGCGATACCCGAGGTACGCCGTGATCTATGCCGGCGCGACGTTCCTCGCCGGTTGGCTGCACCTCGTCGCGCTGCCGTTCACGCTATTGCCGTTCGCGTGGTACGGCGCGCGCGCGTTGTCCGCGCGAAACGGTGCCGCACTCCTCCGGCTTGGCGGACTCGTCGTGGCCACGCTCGTGCCGCTCGCCATCGTGCTCGCGCCGCCGTTGTGGAACGCCTCCGCGCAACTCGCCGAGAAGTCCGGCACCGACACGCTGACCATCGAAAGCGCCTATCGCACGGCGTTGATGATGGCGGGCACGGCGTCGCCGCTGTGGCTCGCTCTCGCGATCGTCCTCGCCGTGCTCGGCGTGCGCAGCATGCTCGTCCGCGACGCCGATTTCGTCGGCTACGTGCTCGCCCTGATCGCGGGGAGTGCACTCGCGATCGCGCTCGCGCGACCGGCGTGGATTCACCATCCCGGCGTGTTCGCCCGCTACATGCTGCCGGCGCTGCCGTTCGCGTTGCTGTTCGTCGCCGAAGGAGCGACGGTTGCGCTGGCGCGCGTGCGCCCGCCGTGGCTCGCCGCGACGGTCGTAGCCGCCGGCGCCGGCGCGCTCTTCGCGATCGGACCGATCCCGGCGTGGCTCTATCGCCCCAACCAGTTCATCGGCCACGCGCGCTTCCAGTTCGACTACGATCCCGCGCACAATCCGTACGTTCTGGAGATTCCGAAGGCGCCGATGCCCGCGTTCTATCGCGAGCTCGCGACGCGCCCGCCAGCCTCGCTGACGCTGATCGAAGCGCCGTGGCGGCTCGAGTCGAACTTCGACCCGTTCCCCTGGTATCAGCAGGTGCACCGGCAATACGTGAAGATCGGGCTCGTGACGCCGATCTGCGGCGTGCGCGATTTCGGCGAGTATCCGCCCGATGAAACCCGGCTCCGCTTCCGCTGGTTCGTGCATGTCTCGCGCGTACTGCAAGGCGAGACGTTCGGCGCGCGCTACCTCGTGATGCACCGCAGTGCATGGAAGACGCCGCCGGACGCGAACGTCGAGTGGCCGGACGTCGACGCCTGCCTGCCGAACATCGAGGCGCGGCTCGGCGCGCCGATCTATCGCGACGATCGGATCGTCGTCTTCGACCTCGCGCCGAGCGCTTCCACGAACGAGTCGAATGCGATCAAGCGTTGACGACGTGCACGCGCACGACAGGCGCGCAATGAAGCGCAGGATGCGCGCGCGTTCGCCGATCGTGCGTTCGCTGGCCGAATGCATCGTGCTGCCTGCGGTCGCGGTGGTGTTGCCGTGGCGACTCGCGTTTCGCGGCTACCGGGGGCTCGCTGCGCGAGGCCGTGCGTTCCACCGCGAAAGCGTGCGCGCGCTCGAGGCGTGCCGTGCGAGCGTTCGCGTCGACGACGAGCGCGCGTTCCTGCGAACGCATGCGCTGACGCGTATCGTCGACCACGTGGACCCGGTGCTGTCGTTCTTTCGACGCGATCGCTATCTCGACCGCCACGTGCGCATCGATGGCGACCCGTTGCCGGACGTACCCTGCCTCTTCATCGGCTTCCACTACGGCACCGCGTTCTGGGCGTTGCGCCACCTGCGTCGCCGCGGACGCCGTGCGGCCTTCCTCGCGGCGCGCGTCACCGCGCGTCAGTGCGCAGGCGACCGCGTTCGTCTCGCGTTCATGCGCTTTCGCACGCGTTGCGTCGAGCGCGCCGGCGGCGCGCCGGTGATCTTCGTCGGCGGCAGCCGCGAACGCATCGCAGCCGCATTGCATGATGGAACGTCGGTCATCGGCCTGATCGACGTCCCCGATGTCGCACATGCGACACGCGTTTCGCTGCTCGATCACGACGTGCGCTGGCCCGACGGCCTGCTGCGCCTCGCGGAATCCGAAGGTGTGCCGACGATGGCCTTCGTCGCGGCGCTCGACGCCGAGACCGGCGCACGCCGCGTCGAATTCCGCCGACTGCCAGCCGCGCGCGAAGCGGCGTTGAAGGCGCTGGCGAGCATGCTCGACGACGCGATCCGGCGTGACGCCGCGGCATGGCATCTCTGGAGCGAATGGCCGCGCTTCGTCGTCCCTGATGCCCAAGAGCCCGGTACGCCAGCGGAAGTCCGGTAAAATCAAGGCTTTGCGCGTGGCCCGTTGAACGCGACCGAGCACTTCACCGGCGAGCGGTTCCTGCCCGGCGTCCCCGGCGAGATCGCCTACGAGCATTGTCACCGCTACGCGTTCGCGCGTCGCTTCGTGGCGGGCGCGCGCGTGCTGGACGCCGCATGCGGCGAGGGTTACGGCGCGGCGCTGCTGGCCGGCGTCGCCGCGAGCGTCGTCGGCGTCGACATCGAGCCGCACGTCGTCGCGGCCGCCACGCAACGCTATGCGTCGGCGCGCGCGAACCTGCGCTTCGAGACCGCGTCGGTCACGAAGCTCCCGCTCGCCGACGCGAGCATCGACGCGATCGTATCGTTCGAGACGATCGAGCACGTCGGTGCCGACGATCAGCGGTCGATGCTCACCGAATTCGCCCGCGTTCTCGGCCCGCACGGCCGCCTGATCCTGTCGTCGCCGAACCGCGTCGAGTACAGCGAAGCGCGCGGCTACGCGAATCGCTACCACGTCAAGGAGCTCGACCGCGCCGAGCTCGCATCGCTTCTCCGCGTGCACTTCCCCGTGTCGCAATGGTTCCGTCAGCGGCGATATCTGGGCTCGGCGATCTGGCGCGAGACGCCGGGCGACACGTTCGAGGCGATCTCGGGATCGCCGGCGGCCGTCGATCCGACAAACGTACCGGACGCCATGTATTTCGTCGTCGTCGCGGCACGCAGTCACGACGCGATGGGTGCCGCGCCGGCCCTGTCGCTCTACGCCGATGGCGACGACAGCGAATGGTCGCGCGTCGACTTCGAGGCGCGCGAGGTGCTGCGGCTCGATGCGCTCCTGCGTGAGCGCGATGCGGAGCTGCAGCGTGAGGTCGATCGTGCGCGCGATCTCACGGCGAAGGTCGAGCAACGCGACGGCGTGATCGCCGAACGCGATCGTAGCGTCGCACGATTGAACGAGCGCATCGCGGAAGTGGAGGATGCCGTCGCACAGGCGACGACGGTGCGCGAGCGCCTGCTGCGCGAGCTCGACGCGCAGGAGCGCATCATCGGCTATCGCGAAAGCGTGCGCTGGTGGTGCCTGCTGCCGATCGTGCGCGTGCGCAGGCTCTGGCATTCGCTGCGCCAACGCCGATGATGTCCGAAGCGCTTCCCGTCGACGTCGTCGTTCCCGTCTTCAACGCCGCGGGCGACGTGCGCCGCTGCGTCGACAGCGTGCTCGCGCGTACGCCGTGCCTTTCCTGGCTCGTGCTGATCGACGACGGCTCGCCCGATCCGGCGATCGGTGAGTATTTCCAGGCGCTCTCGGCGCGTGGCGACGCGCGCATCGAATTGCTGCGGAACGATCGCAACCTCGGCTTCACGGCAACGGCCAACCGCGGCCTGGACGTCTCCGCGCGTGACGTCGTGCTGCTCAATTCCGACACGATCGTCACGACCGGCTGGCTGGAGGCGCTGGTCGCGTGCGCGGCGTCGGATCCGCGGATCGCGACGGTGACGCCCTTCTCGAACAACGCGGAGATCTGCTCGTTCCCGCGCATCTGCGAGGCGTACCCCGTGCCCGACGACGCAGAACGCGTCGCGGCTGCCTTGCGCGCGTCGGCGGTCCCGACGTATCCGGATCTGCCGACCGGCGTCGGCTTCTGCATGCTGGTGCGACGCGCGGCGATCGACGCCGTGGGCCTCTTCGACCTCGCGTTCGGGGTTGGCTACGGCGAGGAGAACGACTTCTGCCTGCGCGCGGCGCACGCCGGCTTTCGCAACGTGCTCTGCGACGCCGCGTACGTCGTGCACACCGGCGGACGCTCGTTCGCGGGTCGCAAGCACGAACTCGGCACGCGCAACCTCGCGCTTCTCGTGCAGCGTTTTCCGCACTACGAAGCGATGGTGCGCGAATACATCGCCGCCGATCCGCTGCGCGCGATCCGCGGCGCCGCGTCGTCGCGACTCGCGCTCGAGTCGAATCGGCCGGGGCTGCTGCACGTCGTCGACGCCGGTGTTGCCGATTGCGACATCGATCCGCGCATCGTGGCCACGGCGTCCGTGTGCCGCCATTACGTTGCGCGCACGAACGGCAACCGTTGGCGCGTCGAGGATCGTGCGGTGGACGAGGCCGTCGCGTTCGATCTCGTTCGCGCTCCGGACGAATCGTGGGGCGACTTCGCCCGCGCGATCGCGGCGACATTTCGCGTATCGATCGTGCGCGCGCCCGACGCTTCGAGCCTTCCCGCCCAAGCCGTCGCAGCATGGCATGCACTCGGCGTCACGATCGCCGATAACATCGACGACCCGATCCCCTCACCCGTCGCGCCGGCACTGCCGCACGCGCCGCCGCTCGCGAACGCGCGCCTGCGCGATGCGCTGGGCTACCGCGCATGGACGGGTGCGAGATCCGATGGGCCGGGCCAACCCGTGAAGGTGGCGGCCACGGCGCGTCCCGGCCTGTGGCAGCGCGTCGCGGAGCCCCTTATCGGCGCGTTGAAGGCGCGGCTCGGCGATTAGTCGTGGCCGCGACGACGTACGAGGCCTGGCTCGGGCGCGCGCGCGAGCATCACGTCGCAGGCCGAATCATCGATGCCTGGCTCTGCTACCGGCGTGCGCTCCGCGAGGACGCGCACGGTGCCGACGCGCGCTTCCACATGGCGGAGATCGCGTGGCACATGGGACGGCCCGCCGATGCGATCGCGCAATGGCGCGACGTATGCGTCGCCGCGCCCGCGCATGCGTCGAGCTGGCACGCGCTCGCCGAGGCGTGCGCGGCGCGAGGCGAGTTCGCCGAAGCCGTCGACGCGATCGCGCATGTACTCGCGCTGCAGCCGGAGAACGCGCGCGCCGCGGCGCTTCGCGCGCTGCTCGCCGCCGCCGGCCATGGCGACGCCGCCGACGCCGGGACGATCGTCGCTGCGCTTCGCGGCCAGGGCACGTGGCCGCTCACGTTGCTCGCGCGTCTCGCGGAGACGCAAAGCGGGCAGCTCGCCGATGACGTGGCCGACGCACTGCTCGGTGCGGCAGTCGTGCCACCCGTCACGCCGGGTGACGAAGACGCGCTTCGACGCGTCGCGCTTTCGACGCATGGGCGGAGCGCGGGACAGGCGCATCTCGCCCTCGTCGATCACTACGCCGCCGCATGTCGACTGCTCCACCGAAACGTCCGCCCGTTGCGATGGCCGATGCGCTGCGCGGGCGCGAAGGCGCGCGTCGGCGTGCTCGCCGCGGAGGCGCGGGACGTGGCGAAGCTGAACGACGCGCTCGCACCGGCCGGGCTCGCCGACGCCATCGAAATGGTCGCGCTCGTCCCGGCGGGCAGTGGCGATCGCGCGCCTTCCTCGCCCGACGCCCAAGGGCTGCGCATGCTCCCGATTCCGCTCGACGCGGCGGAAGTCGCGGCGCGGCTCGTCGCGTCGCTCGACCTCGACCTGTTGATCGACGTCGCCGGATTCGCGTTGCCGTCGGCGCCGCTTCTCGCCAAGGCGCCGGCACGGCGTACGTGGGCGCTCGTGCGCGATGCCGCACCGGCGCACCGAGCGCTCGCCGACGCGTCGTTCGACGCGCAGGACGTCGACGCGTGGCTCGAGGCGCTCCGCGCGCTGGTTGGCGACGTCGCCGGCGAGGCGAGCGCCACCCAGCGCGCTGCCGAGCTCGATGCGCTTCTGCGGAGCGCCGTCGACGCGCACCAGCGCGGCGATCCGGACGCCGCGCGCGCAGGCTACGAGGCGGTGCTCGACGTGCAGCCGAACCATGCGCCGGCGCGCTACCTCGCCGGCGCGGTCGCCCGCGACGCAGGCGATCTTGCGCGCGCCGTCACGTGCTTTCGCGCGGCGATCGATGCGGCACCCGGCTACGTCGACGCGCGCGTCGCGCTCGCCACCGCCCTGATCGACGCCGGCGAAACCGGCGCGGCGGTCGACGTCGCGAAGCAGGGGCTCGCGCGCGATCCGAACCAACCCGCGCTGCTGCGCGCGCTCGGGCAGGCAGAGCTCGCACGCGGCCACGCGAGCGAAGCGGTCGAGGCGTTCGAAGCGGCACTCGCGGGCGACGCGAGCGACGCCGACGCACACTACAACCTCGGCGTGGCGCTGCAGACCGCGCATCGGCTTCCGGATGCGGCGCGTGCGTACCAGCGTGCGCTCGCGCTTCGCGGCGACCTGCACGCGGCGCATTTCAACCTCGGTGTAGTGTTCGACGAGCAGGGGAACGTCGATGCGGCGATCGGCGCGTTCTCGAACGTGCTGCGGCACACGCCTTCGCACGTCGGTGCGTACAAGGCGCTTGCGGATGCGCTGCTGGGCGCCGGCCGCATCGACGCGTGGTTCGCCAACTTCGAGCAATTCGAGGCGAACGCGCCGGGGACCATGGCGCTCGCGGTGAACGCGCTCGAGGTCGCCGCGTATCGCGGTGATTTTGGGCGCATCGAGCGTTACCTCGGCGGGCTGCGCCACGGTCGCTTCACCGCGCAGCGTCCCGAGGAAATGCTCGACGCATTGCAGCAACTGCTCTACCTGCTGCACTTCTTCGACGTCGAGCCGGAGCTCCTCGGCGCGCATGCCCGCGCGCACGACGCGCTGGCGCAGCGGGTGTATGGCCCCCCGCTGCCGCGGCCGTCCGGGCGACGCCGCGGGAAGCTTCGCGTCGGCTACCTGTCGGGCGACTTTCGCAATCACGTCATGGGAAAGATGATGTTCGAGGCGCTGCGGCACCACGACCGCGAGCGCTTCGACGTCTTCGGGTACGCGACGACGCGCGCGCGCGACGCGTGGACGGACCGCTTCGGTGCGCAGTTCGTCCGGCTGTCGTCGCTCGCTGCGTTGTCGGACCATGAGGCTGCGCAGGCGATCGCCGTCGACGAGCTCGACGTGCTCGTCGACCTGTCCACGCACACGAAGGGCGCGCGCCCCGGGATCGTCGCGCGCAAGCCCGCGCGCGCCGTGATCACCCACGTCGCGAGCGCGGGCACGCTCGCGCTGTCGGCAGTCGATTTCAAGCTGACGGACCGATACGCCGACGTGGCGCACGATCCGGCGATGCAGATCGAGCCGCTGCTGCCCATGGAAGGCTGCGTCTATCCGTATCGCCACATCGCGCCCGCTTCGTCGACCGCGTTTTCGCGC
>Ga0207657_10004929_pt1 | contig 14033 bp, 17 predicted proteins | sample KBSC33metaG_FD_184316 | JGI IMG/M metagenome (GOLD analysis project Ga0207657, IMG submission 184316) | Corn rhizosphere microbial communities from Kellogg Biological Station, Michigan, USA - KBS C3-3 metaG (SPAdes) (version 2) | ecosystem: Host-associated > Plants > Roots > Rhizosphere > Soil ... | reverse complement strand
CTTCGCGCGCGACTTGCCGAAGCTCATCACCTTCGAGCCGCCGCCCTGCACCTGGTTCATCAGGAAGATCCAGAAGCCGAACAGGAGCACGAACGGCAGCAGGCTGCTGAGGATCGACCACCACGGCGACGAGCCCACGCCCTTCGAGTTGAAGGTGACGTTGTTCTCCTTCATCGCCTGCTCGATCGCGAACTCGGACTGATCCGTCGCGTAGTGGATCGTCACCTTCGAGTTGTTGAGAGCCGGCTGGAGACCGGCGTCGGTGACCGTGGCGCTCATCGACTGCTTGTTCGGGTCGATGCTGACGTCGGTGACCGTGGCGTTCGGGTCGTTGATCGCCTGGATGAACTGAGACGTCTGGATGCTCGTGCTCTGCTGGCCGTTGTGGCCGAGTGTCTGCAGCGCGAGCCAGACGAGGGCCGCGATGATGACCAGCGGGAAGAGCGCGCTACGGAAGAAGCGATTCACGAGATCTCCCGGCTGAGGGTACCAGCGGCATGCCCGTGTAACGGGGTGGCGGCACCCCTGGCTACGCGCTGTCCAGCACGAGAGATTCGTCGAGCACGCCGACGTACGGGAGATTCCGGTACCGCTCGGCGAAGTCGAGCCCGTACCCGATCACGAAGCGGTTCGGGATCTCGAAGCCCGTGTACCGCACCGGCACATCGATCTCGCGCCGGTCGGGCTTCGTCAGGAGCGCGCAGACCTCGAGGCTCGCGGGCTCGCGCGCCTCCAGGTTCCGCACGAGATACGAGAGCGTGAGGCCCGAGTCGATGATGTCCTCGACGACGAGCACGTGGCGTCCCTCGATGTTGATGTCGAGGTCCTTGAGGATCCGTACGACGCCCGAGGAGTCGGTTGACGCGCCGTAGCTCGAGATCGCCATGAAGTCGATCTCGCACGGCACGGTCAGGTGGCGCATCAGATCGGCGAGGAAGAAGACCGCGCCCTTGAGGACGCCGACAAGCAGTAGGTCGCGGCCCTGATAGTCGGCCGAGATCTCGGTGCCCAGCTCCGTGATCCGCCGCTGGAGATCCTCCTCCTCGATCAGGACCTCCGTCACCGCCCGTTCGAGCTCAGTCGCGGACAGCTTCGACCCCCTCGTGCTCGACGATGCCGGGCACGGCCACGACCTCGTCTCCGCGCACGACGAGCGGCCACGCCTCGCGCTCCGAGCGCGGCACCTTCGCGTCGACGAACACGTCCTGGATCTTGCGCCTCCTACCCGCCAACCGGTCGCCGGGCCTCCATCCACGCACTCTAAGCCCTTCGAGCTCCGAGCGGATGGTCCAGTCGCCCCAGCGGATCTCGCCGGCCAGCTCGACCGGCCCGCGCTCGAGCCAGAGGCGCTCGTGCTCGCGCACCGCCATGAGGCCGCCGCCGAGGTCGACGCGCTTCGAGCCGACGGGAGCGGCGAGCAGCTCGGCGAGCTCCGGCGGGAGCGTGTCGCGGGTGTCGAGCGCGCGGAGGAGGTTCTCGTCGGCTGCCGGATGCAGCCGACGCAGGAGGGGCAGGATCTCGTCGCGGATCAGGCCGCGCTTCGTGTCGGCGTTCGAGGTGTCGACCCGGAAGTCGAGCCGCACCGAGCTGCAATACGCCTCCGTCTCCGCGCGCCAGAGCGGCAGGAGCGGGTGCACGATCCCGTCTTCGGTGCGCGGTGCGATGCCGGTCGCCGCCCCGCGCGAGACGAGCCGGTAGAGGATCGTCTCCACCTGATCGGAGGCCGTGTGGCCGGTCGCGCGGAGCTTGTGACGAGTTGTCACTTGCCGCCGTTGCTCGCGGAGCCCGGCCTCCGAGAGCCCGCGGCCGTCGCGCTCGACGACCTCGGCACCGAGAATCTCGGCGCAGAAGCGGGCGTCTTCCTCGGAGTCGGCGCCGCGCAGCTTGTGGTTCACGTGCACGGCCGAGACGCGGTAGCCGAGCGAGCCGAGCAGGTGCCACAGGCAGGTCGAATCGGCTCCGCCCGAGACGAGGCACGTGACCTCGCCGCCGGGCGGGATCAGCTCGTAGTCGCGGACGAAGCGCTCGACTGTGTCGCGAACCCTGTCGCGCAGCTCGTCCATGTGTCGATTGTGCCGCCTAGAACACGAGGCTGCGATACGTCAGCTCGCGGGTCATCCCGATCGAGTCGTACAGGCGCAGCGCCGGGTCGTTCTCCGGCCGGACGAAGAGACATACGGCAGGCACCTGCCGGAGCAGCAGCCGGCAGAGGTCGCGCAGCGCGCGGCGCGCGTAGCCTCGTCGCCGGGCCTGCGGATCGACCCAGACCTGTTGCAGCTGCACCGCCGCGGGCGTCCACGCCGACGCCTCGGCCTTGAAGAGGATCACGCCCTCCTCCACCCAGAGCCACGAGCGCCCCTCCTCGATCTGCTGCCGCGTCCGCCAGCGGAAGCCCTCCGCGTCCCGCCTGAGCGGGTCGACGCCGATCTCCTCCTGGTGGGCCTCGGCGCACGCGGGCACGAGCAGGTCGAGGTCGAACAGCCGTGCCGCGCGCAGCCCGGTCTCCCCCGGTTCGGGCGCTTCCCGCAGCGCGTAGACGGGCTGCCCGGGGCGGTCGTCGCGCGGCCGCGGCATCCGGCGGCGCGCGGCGTCCCACAGCTCCCCCACAGCGCGCTCCTCGCCGATCACCATCCGAGCCCCGCTGCGGGCCGCCGACTCGGCGAAGTCCGCGCAACCACTGCCGGAGGGAACGATGTTGGCGCCGACGTGGCACAGGGCTTCGAGCCGCCCGTCCGCGGCGGCGACGGCCGAGAACCGCCCGAGCCCGCGCCGGGCGATGTCCTCGAGGAAGACGCGCTCGACCGGCTCCTCGGCACAGAAGGCGAGCACCTGGTCGAGGGTGGGCGACACGGTCTCGGCCATGCCGGAATTCTCACCCACCGGGCGCCGAAGGCGCCCGGGGTCTTCGGCCGGGCGCCGCCGGCTTGGCCGGCGGCGCTTCCAGCCTCAGGGATAGAGTCGCGGCGTGCCGATTCACCTCCGAGCGGAACCCGGCGACTACGCCGACGCGGTCCTTCTCCCGGGCGACCCGTTGCGCGCGAAGTACATCGCCGAGACGTACTTCGAGGACGTGACCCAGGTGAACGAGGAGCGCGGGCTGCTCGGCTACACGGGCACCTGGGAGGGGAAGCGCGTCTCGGTGCAGGGCACCGGCATGGGCTGCCCCGGCGCGACGATCGTCTTCGAGGAGCTGATCCAGCTCGGCTGCAAGCGGCTGATGCGGGTCGGCACCTGCGGTGGGCTCCAGGCGCAGCACGCGCTCGGCGACCTGATCGTGGCGCTGACCGCGGTGCCTGCGGACGCGACCGCGAGGCATCTCGTGGGGGACGAGCCGCACTGCCCGACCGCGTCGTGGGAGCTCGTGCACGGCGCCGTGCACGCCGCGAAGGAGCTCGGGCAGCCGATGCACGTCGGGCCGATCGTCTCGAGCGACGTCTTCTACAACCCGAACGAGGGGCAGTACGAGCGCTGGTCGGGCCGCGGCGTCCTCGGCGTCGAGATGGAGGCGGCCGCGCTCTTCACGGTCGCTGCGATCGGGGGCATCGGGAAGGTGCAGGGCGTCCAGGGCGGCTGCCTCCTCACCGTCTCGGACATCATCGTCGAGGGCGTCTTCACGCGGATCACCGACGAGGAGCTGAAGGCCGCGGTCGACCGGATGACGCGAGTCGCGCTCATGACCGTCACGCACGATTAGCGCCCAGCGCGGGATCCTCTTCCTCGTCAACCCGGCTTCCGGCAACGGCGCCACGGGGAAGCGCTGGCCCCGGCTGCGGGCGCGCGCGGCCGAGCTCGGCTTGCGGGGCGAGGAGGTGCTGTCGGAGTTTCCGGGCCACCTCGCGGAGGCGGCGAAGGACTCACCGGGCTCGCTCCTCGTCGTGATCGGCGGCGACGGCACCGTGAACGAGGTCGCCAACGGGGTCGCGGGCATGGACGCCGAGATCGCCGTGCTGCCGTGCGGGACGGGCCAGGACTTCGGGCGCACCCATGGGATCCCCACCGGCTTCGACGACGCCGTGCGCGTGGCGCTCGGCGACGAGACCCGCGTCATCGACCTCGGCCGGGTCGAGCTCGGCAATTCATCTGATGGGGGCACGAGTCGCTTCTTCGCCAACGTCGGCTCGGCGGGGATGAGCGGCGCCGTCGCGCGGCGCGCGAACTCCATGACGAAGGCCCTGGGCGGCCGCGTGACGTTCTTCTACGCGCTCACGCGCGAGTTCCTTGCGTGGCAGAACACACGGGTCCTGGTCGAGCTCGCAGACGGGGTGCGGCGGGAAGGCCTGCTGCACGACGTGATCGTGGCCAACGGCACCTGGCACGGAGGCGGGATGAAGCTCGCACCCGACGCGCGGCAGGACGACGGCGTCTTCGACGTCGTGACGATCGGCGACGTCTCCAAGCTCGACTTCGTCACGACCGCGCCGAAGCTCTACAGCGGCCGCTATCTCTCGCATCCGAAGGTGGAGCTCCTGCGCTCGTCCTCGGTCGCGATCAGCGCGGACGAGCCGCTGCCGCTCGAGGTCGACGGCGAGCCGATCGGGACGACACCGGCGCGGTTCGAGGTGGTCCCGTCGGCGCTGCGGCTGCGGGTGCCTGCTGCGTAGCGCTGCGGCAGCCGCCGCCGCGGGGTTCGCCGTCCTCGCCGGCCTCGTCGCCTCGGGAGCCGCGACCGGTCTCGACCGTTGGGCCGTCGAGCATGCAATGCCGCTCGCGGGCGCACCGTCCGGGCCGCCGAGCACGCTCGAGTCTGTCGTCCCGCTCCTCCACGCGCCGTTCCATCCTGTCGGCGCCGGCGTCACCGAGATCGTGTCGCTTCCCGGACAGGTCGTCATCTCGCTCCTGCTCGTCGCCGCCGTTGCCTGGCGGCTCTGGGCGCGCGGGCGGGCCGAGGCGGCCGTGTGCTGGACAGCCGCGTGGCTGGTGGCCGTCGCGGTCGAGGTCGTGTGCCGCCACACGCTCACGCGAGAGCCGCTCTACCGCCACGGCGTGCACCTCGTCGGCTTCGACGCCTCCTGGCCGAGCGGTCACGCGCTCCGGTGCGCGCTCGTCGCGGCGGCAGTGGCCGCGGCCTGGCCGCGCCTGCGGATCCCACTCGCGATCTGGCTCGTCGCCGTGGTGGTGCTGCTCGAGCTCGCCGGCTTCCACACGCCGACCGACCTCGTCGGCGGGCTGCTCCTCGCGAGCGCCGCTGCGGCCGCTGCCGTCGTGGTCGAGCGATCAGGGCTTCTTCGGCGCCGAGCCGGGCTTCGCCGGGCGCGCACCGGCACCTGACGCCGGCTTGCGCGCGGACTTCGGCTTCGCGAGCGAGTCCACCCGCTTCTCGAGCGTCGCCAGCCGGCGCTCGAGCTCCTCGAAGCCGCGGGTGCGCCGCTGCAGATCGTCGACCTTGTCGGCGAGCCCCTTCAGCGCTTGGAGGGCGCGGTCCGCGCCGGGCGCCTCGGACAACCGCTGAACGGCTCCCTCGCTCAGATCGGCGAGCCGGCCCAGCAGATCCTGTTTCTGTTCAGCCATCGCTCCTCCTCGATCGGTCGGCCTCGACGATACAGAGCGCGGCAGCCAGCCCGCGCAGCGTCTCGCCCGCGCCGGCGTCGAGCACGAGCTTCGCCCGGGAGTCCCATGGCGTGCTGCCGCGGTTGACGATCGCGAGCGCACCGCCTGCTCCGAGCGTCTCGCCCGGGAGCGCGGCAATCGGGTGCACCTCGAGCGACGAGCCGACCACCAGGAGGAGGCCCGCTTCCGCCGCGAGCGCCTGCGCGCGCTCGATCGCCGCCGCCGGCAGCAGCTCGCCGAACATCACGACGCCGGGCTTGAGGACTTCGCCGCACTCGGGACACGGGGGCAAGGGCAGCGAGGCGAGCGCGTCCCCCAGCGGCACGCGGACGCCGCAGTGGATGCACTCGGCCTCACGCAGCGAGCCGTGCACCTCGACGACCTCGCGCGACCCGGCCCGCTGGTGCAGGCCGTCGATGTTCTGCGTGACGACGGCGCGGACCCAGCCCTGCTCTTCGAGCTCGGCGAGGGCGTGATGCCCCGCATTCGGCTGCGCGCCGCCGAGCGCGGCGAGCCGGTGCGCGTAGAACTCCCAGACCCTCGCCGGCTCCCGGCGCAGCGCGTCGATGCTCGCGACCTCCGCGGGGTCGTATCTCTCCCAGACTCCACCCGCCGACCGGAAGTCGGGAATCCCCGACTCGGTGCTGATGCCGGCGCCCGTCAGCACGACGCACGGCCGGCGCTCCCGAACCAGCTCTTCCAGACGCTGGACGCTCATGTCGAGATACTGAACGCCGGATGGACGGTTACACGTTCTCGGTCCCGCTCCGGGTGCGCTTTGCGGACACCGACGCCCAGGGTGTCGCGCACAACTCCGCGTACCTCGTCTGGTTCGAGGTCGCCCGCGTGGAGTACCTGCGCGAGTTCGCCGGCGGCTACCAGGCTCTCCGCGACCAGGGCATCGAGGCGCTCGTCCTCGAGTCGCTCTGCCGCTATCGGATCCCGGCCCGGTTCGACGACGAGCTGGTCGTCCACGCCCGCTGCGTCGGGCTCCGCGGCGCCCGCTTCCGCTACGAGTACGCGATCGTCCGGGGGGAGGAGCTGCTCGCCGACGGCCACACCGAGCACGCCTGCGTGGACGCGCAGACCTTCCGCCCGACGCGGGTGCCCGACTGGCTCGCCGACGCGATCCGGGCAGCCGAGGGGACAGCTAGCCCTTCGGCGTGAAGATCTCGCGCGCGATCACGAGCCGCTGGATCTGCGACGTCCCCTCGTAGATCTGGAACAGCTTCGCGTCGCGCATGAGCTTCTCGACCGGGTACTCCTTGATGTAGCCGTAGCCCCCGAGCACCTGCACCGCGTCGGTCGTGACCTTCATCGCGGTGTCGGCGGCGAAGCGCTTGGCGAAGGAGGAGTAGAGCGTCGCCTCGCGGCCCATGCCCTGATCCAGCATCCAGGCCGCCTGCCAGCAGAGGAGCCGCGAGGCCTGGATCTCGGTCGCCATGTCGGCGACCATGAAGCCGACCGCCTGGTGCATCGCGATCGGAAGGTCGAAGGTCACGCGCTCCTTCGCGTACTCGAGCGCGTGCTCGTACGCAGCCTGCGCGACGCCGACCGCGCCGATCGCCGTCCCCGGCCGGGTGAAGTCGAGCGTCGCCATCGCGATCTTGAAGCCGTCGCCCTCCTCGCCCAGGCGGTTCTCCGCGGGCACGCGAACGTCGTGGAGCGCGAACGCCGACGTGTCGGTGGCGCGCTGGCCCATCTTCTCGAGGTGCTTCTCGATCACGACTCCCGGCGAGCTCATCTCGACGACGAACGCCGACATCCCACGGCGGCCCGCCGCGGGGTCGGTCTTCGCGAACACGACGGCCCATTCGGCATGGCCCGCGTTCGTGATGAACGTCTTCGAGCCGTTGAGGACGTACTCGTCGCCGTCGCGCACCGCCGTGGAGCGCAGCGCGGCGACGTCGGAGCCCGCGCCCGGCTCCGAGAGCGCGAACGAGCAGAGGATCGGCTTTTCGATCAGCGGAGGCAGCCAGCGGGCCTTCTGCTCGGCCGAGCCGAAGAGGAGGACGGGGCCGGCGCCGAGGCCGTTGGCGGTGATGGAGGTGCCGATGCCGGAACAGCCCCAGTAGAGCTCCTCGCCGACGAGCAGGCCGTCGAAGGCGCCGAGACCCGGGCCGCCGTACTCCTCGGGCACGTTGAGATTCATCAGGCCCAGCGAGTGCGCGTGCGCGATCAGGTCCGCGGGGTGCCGCATCTCGGCGTCGCACTCGGCCTCGTGCGGGCGGATCTCCCGCTCGGCGAAGGTGCGCGCAAGCCGGCGCAGCTCCTTCTGCTCCTCGGTCAGGGCGAAGGAGACGCCCGCCTCGGCCGCCGCCGTGGTCGTGCTCTCTTCAATCGCGACCATCACGCACTCCGAACTGTTTGATTGACTGATCAGTCAAAGATTACTCATCGTGCCGGAACCCGCATAGATCCGTACGATGCGCCTGTGGCCACCACTGCGAAGAAGACCGCTCTCGACCCGCTCGACTTCATCGCGATCGACGCCCTCCTCTCCGACGAGGAGCGCGCCATCCGTGACACGGTGCGCCGGTTCGTCACGGAGCAGGTGAAGCCGTACGTCGGCGAGTGGTTCGAGAAGGGCGAGCTGCCGACGGAGCTGATCCCGGAGCTCGCGCGGCTCGGCCTGTTCGGGATGCACCTCGAGGGCTATGGGCTGCCGGAGGCAAGCTCGGTCATGTACGGGCTCGTCTGCCAGGAGCTCGAGGCCGGCGACGCCGGCATCCGGAGCCTGGTGTCCGTGCAGGGCTCGCTCTCGATGTACGCGATCTGGAAGTGGGGCTCCGAGGAGCAGAAGCAACGGTGGCTGCCGGCGATGCACGCCGGGGAGAAGATCGGTTGCTTCGGGCTGACCGAGCCCGACGCCGGCTCCGATCCCGGCGCGATGCGCACGACGGCGAAGCGCGACGGTTCGGACTGGGTCCTCAACGGCGCGAAGATGTGGATCACGAACGGCTCGATCGCGGACGTCGCGGTCGTCTGGGCGCGCACCGAGGGCGGCGAGATCAACGGCTTCCTCGTCGAGAAGGACATGCCCGGGTTCGAGGCGCCGCTGATGCACCACAAGCTGTCGCTGCGGGCGTCGGTCACGTCCGAGCTCGTGTTGCGCGACGTGCGCGTGCCCGAGGAGAACCGTTTCCCCGAGGTCAACTCACTGCGCGGGCCGCTCTCCTGCCTCAACGAGGCGCGCTTCGGGATCGTGTTCGGCGTGGTGGGCTCGGCGCGCACGTGCCTCGAGACCGCGCTCGACTACGCGAAGGAGCGGATCGTCTTCGGCAAGCCGATCGCCGGCTACCAGCTCACGCAGCAGAAGCTCGCGGAGATGGCGCTCGAGGTGAACCGCGGGGCGCTGCTCGCGCTCCACCTCGGCCGCATGAAGGACGACGGCACCCTCCGGCCCGAGCACGTCTCGCTGGGGAAGATGGGCAACGTCCGCGGCGCGCTCGACGTGGCGCGCACCGCCCGCTCCATCCTCGGCGGCAACGGGATCACGCTCGAGTACCCGGTTATCCGCCACATGAACAACCTCGAGACCGTCCTCACGTACGAGGGCACGCACGAGGTGCACACGCTCTCGGTCGGCAAGGCGCTGACCGGCGAGAACGCATTCCGCAGCTAGAGACCGGTGGCAGCCACCGTCACGTCTTCGTGACGGAGCGCCAGGCTCCAGCATGCGGCCCTCGACAAAGTCACGACGGAGTTGTGACGCTCTCGCGTGGGTGGCTGCGACCGGCCGTCGCGTCAGAGACCGGGCTCGTCGCGGGGCGGCAGCGGGCTCTGCGGCAGCCCGTCGCGCGGCTCGCCTTCGTTGTAGACCGACGGGGCGACGTCGTTCGGGCCGTCGGGGTAGAAGACGCTCGCGAGGCGCTGGATGTGGAGGCGGCCCGGCCCGAGCTCGTACTGGCCGCCGCCGTAGAGCTGGATCCCGCGCTCCTCGCACGCCTCGATCGTCTCCAGCAGCTCACGCACGGTGCCGAAGCGCGACGGCTTGATGTTGAGCCAGCGAGGCTCGAGCGGTAGGCCGTCGAGGTCGCTCAGGGAGTGGACCGGCGCGTCGAAGCTGAGGCGATCCTCGGCGCCGTCGAGCGCCTCGCGCAGCCCGTCCTCGAGCCATGCGTCCTCGATGACGACGCCGGGAAGCTCCTGGACGATCGCGCGGTAGAGCTCGGGATCGGGGGAAAGGTCGACGACCGTGCCGTGGTAATACGCCTTCAGGTCGACGACGCGCACGCGGTCGAGCTCCCGCAGGCGGCGGAGTAGCGACCGGTCCCAGTCCTTCTCGGCGTCGAGCTTGAACTCGAGCGCCGGCGCGGCCTCGAGCCACCGCTCGGGCGCGGCGCGCGTGGAGACCACGAAGCGGACCGGACGCTCGGTGCGTCCGAGCGCCTCGCCGAGTCCGAGCTCGTTCTGCCGCAGCGCGAGGTCGAGCATCGCGCTCTCGAAGGCCCACCGGCGGTAGCCCTCGGTTAGCTCCTCGAGCGCGTCGAGCCGGTGCGAGAAATCCTCGACGCTCCACGTCCCCGCGAGCATGAGCTCGTCCGGCACGTCCTCGTGCAGCTCGCCCTCGTAGGTGACGTCCTCCCCCTCTCCGGTGGCGCCTTCGCCGTCGAGGTGGACCGTGGTCGTCACGCGGGTCCAGCCCGACGGCGTCGACGACTCCCGCCGCTCGAGCGAGTAGCCGTCGACCTTGAGCGTGAGTCCCGAGACGGAGTCCCAGAGCGACATACTCCGAGCATATGCGGAGCCTCGTCGCCACCACCGCGCTTGCGCTCGCGGCCGCGGTCCCCGCAGCCGCGAGCCTCCCCAAGCCGGGCGTGCTCGTGCCGGGCCGGTCGCTCGGAGGCGTCCGCCTCGGCGAGTCGCCGCGAGCCGTCCGCGCCGCGCTCGGCACGTTCTACGGGAAGTGCCGCGACTGTCGGCGCCGGACGTGGTACTTCACGTACGGGTCCTTCGACAGGCACGGTCTCGCGGTCGAGTTCGCGCAAGGCCGCGTCGCCGGCGTCTACACGCTGTGGCGGCCCACGGGCTGGCACGGCCCGCACAGGCTCGGCTTCGGCACCTCGGTCCTCGCCGTGCACCGGCTCACCGGCGCGTCGCGCACGATCAGGTGCGGCGGCTACGACGCGCTGGTTCGCGACTCGGGCGGCGCGCGGACGGCGTACTACCTCGTCCAGGGCCGGCTGTGGGGATTCGGCCTCTTCGGCCGCGGTACCTCTCCCTGCAGATGAGCCTCCAGCTCGCAGACGTCGAGCGGGCGGCGCAGCGGCTCGCCGGCGTCGCTCATCGCACCCCGGTCCTCACCTCCAGAACGCTCGACGAACGGACCGGCGCGCGCGTGCACCTGAAGGCGGAGTGCTTCCAGCGCGGCGGGGCCTTCAAGTTCCGCGGCGCGTACAACAAGATCTCGTCCCTGGACGAGGACGCGCTGCGCCGCGGCGTCCTGGCCTACTCGTCCGGCAACCACGCGCAAGCCGTGGCCATCGCGGCGGCGCTCCTCGGCTCGCACGCGACGATCGTCATGCCCGAGGACGCGCCGGCCGCGAAGCTCGACGCAACGCGTGGCTACGGCGCCGATGTCGTGCCGTACGACCGCTGGACGGAGAGCCGCGAGGAGATCGGAGCCCGGCTCGCCGCAGAGCGCGGGCTCGAGCTCGTGAGGCCGTACGACGACCCGCTCGTCATGGCCGGCCAGGGAACGGTTGCGCTCGAGCTCCTCGACGACGAGCCGGGGCTCGACGTGCTCGTCGTTCCGATGAGCGGCGGCGGCCTGATGGCAGGCTGCGCGACCGCCGCCAGGGCCGGGCGGCCGGAGATCCGCCTGGTCGGAGTCGAGCCGGCGGCCGGCGACGACACTCGCCGCTCTCTCGCCGCCGGCGAGCGCGTTCACATCGACGTGCCGCCGACCATCGCGGACGGGCTGCAGGCGACCGAGCCGGGCGAGCTCACCTTCGAGGTGAACCGCCGGCTCGTGGACGAGGTCGTCGCCGTGACCGACGACGAGATCGTCGAGGCCATGGCCTTTCTCTTCGACCGGCTGAAGGTCGTCGTCGAGCCGAGCGGCGCCGTCGGGGTCGCCGCCCTCCTGACGGGGAAGCTCGACGCTCGCGGCCGCTCGGTCGGCGTCGTCCTGTCGGGCGGCAACGTCGGCGCCGCGCGCTTTGCGGAGCTGGTGTCTAGCTCGTCCGCAGGCCGCCGAGGATGACCTCGCACAGCGTCTGCTCGGCCGCGGCGACGTCGTCTTCGCCCGACGGCACGCGCCCGAGCACCCAGCCCGTGAGCAGCTCGTCGATCGAGCCGTAGACCACGGTTGCGGCGAAGACCGGGTCGACCTCCTTCCGGAACTCGCCTCGCTCGACGCCGCGCGCGATGACTCGCTGGAGGACGTCGATCGGCCGGGTGAGCTCGCCGATCCGCTCGGCCAGCTCGGGGCTGCGCCCGAACTCCTGGATCACGACGCGCACCACGTCGGGCAGGTGGAGCCAGGTGCGCAGGACGATGGCCGCGATGTGCCGGATCTGGTCCGCGGCCGGCTCGTCGGTCTCCTCGACGCTCTCGATCCGCGCGAGGAGGATGCTCCAGTTCTCGTGGAAGACCGCCTCGAGGACCTGGTCCTTCGACTTGAAGTAGTGGTACAGGAGCCCGTGGGCGACGCCGGCCTCCTCGGCGATGTCGCCGACGCGGCTCGCGTGGAAGCCCTTGCGCGCGAAAACGCGCACGGCGGCCCACAGGAGCTGCTGCCGTTTGTCCTCTACCGCAGAGGTACGTTCGACCAAGGAGGCCAGAGCCTACTCCGGCTTCTGCCCGTCTGTCACAGCGGGCGGCTGTGACGAGGCGATGTCCTTGACCGCGCCCGCCACCCTCCCGACCGCCGACTGCAGCTCGCTGGGGATGATCCAGACCTTGTTCGACTCGCCCTGCGCGATCAGCGGCAGCGTCTGGAGGTACTGGTACGCGAGCAGCTCGGCGTCCGGCTTGCCCTCGTGGATGGCCCCGAACACCGTCTCGATGGCCTTCGCCTGCCCATCGGCCTCCAGGATCGTGGCCTGTTTCTTGCCCTCGGCCTTGAGGATCGCGGCCTGCTTCTCACCCTCCGCCTGGAGGATCGACGACTGCCGCGCGCCCTCCGCCTGGAGGATCGCGGCGCGCTTGTCGCGGTCGGCGCGCATCTGCTTCTCCATCGCATCCTGGATCGACGCCGGCGGGTCGATCGCCTTCAGCTCGACGCGGTTGACGCGGATCCCCCACTTGCCGGTGGCCTCGTCGAGCACGCCGCGGAGCTGGGCGTTGATCTCGTCCCTCGACGTGAGCGTCTTCTCGAGCGTCATCGTGCCGATCACGTTGCGGAGCGTCGTGACGGTGAGCTGCTCGATGCCCTGCACGTAGTTGGCGATCTCGTAGGTCGCCGCCTTCGGGTCGGTGACCTGGAAGTAGAGGACGGAGTCGATGCTGACCACGAGGTTGTCCTCGGTGATCACCGGCTGCGGCTGGAAGGAGACGACCTGCTCGCGCAGGTCGAGCAGCGGCTTGACGCGGTCGATGAACGGGACGCAGAGCGCGACACCCGGCGAGAGCGTTCGCGAGTACCGGCCGAGACGCTCGACGACGCCGGCGCGGGCCTGCGGGACGATCCGGATCGTCCGCGCCAGCGTGGCGAAGACGACGACGGCGACGATGATGATGACGATCACGGCAACCATGCGCGGGCTCCTTCGTGTCCTCTATCTATAGCCTGTCATCTGTAGACCAAGGCTGTCGCGCCCTGGATTTGGGCGACCTCGACCTCGGCGCCGACGTCGAACTCCTCGTCGGGCATGTAGGAGCGGGCGCTCCACTCCTCTCCGCCGATCTTGACGCGCCCGCCGCGGCTGTTCACGGGCTGGAGCACGATCGCCTTGGCGCCCTCGAGCGCGGCGGTGCCGGTCCTGATCGCGTGCGGCATCGTGAGGTGCTTGCGGGCGATCGGCCGCAGGAGGCCCACCGCGGCGAACGAGCCGGCGCCGAAGACCACCACCTGCAGCCAGACAGGCCCGCCCACGGCCGCGACCACCGTGGAAGCGAGCGCGGCGAGCGCGATCGGGCCGAGGAAGAAGAGCCCCGGCGTGAAGATCTCGCCGAGCGCGAGCAGGACGGCGACGACGGCCCAGACGACCCAGGCGGGCATACCGGAAAGACTACGCCTCTAGATCGGCCTGCGGCGTATCCCGAGCCGGTCGGGGAGCTCGTTCAGCGTCTCGATCCGCGGCTCGAAGTCGGGATGCACGCGCTCGCGGTCGAGCAGGATCGCGCGCATCCCGAGGGCGAGCGCGCCCTCGATGTCGTCGGCGATCGTGTCGCCGACCATCACCGCCTCGGCCGGTTCGACGCCGAGGAGGTCGAGCACCGCGCGGAAGATCGAGGCGTGCGGCTTCGTGCGCCCGTGGTGGAAGGAGCTGATCCCTGCGTCGACGTCCAGCCCGTGGTGGCGGGCGAACTCGCGCACG
>Ga0207657_10004927_pt1 | contig 14034 bp, 8 predicted proteins | sample KBSC33metaG_FD_184316 | JGI IMG/M metagenome (GOLD analysis project Ga0207657, IMG submission 184316) | Corn rhizosphere microbial communities from Kellogg Biological Station, Michigan, USA - KBS C3-3 metaG (SPAdes) (version 2) | ecosystem: Host-associated > Plants > Roots > Rhizosphere > Soil ... | reverse complement strand
GTGAAGGTTGTCCCGCTTCTTCAAATATTATTTTGACTGAACCGCCTCCAATGTTGTTTCAACTGAATACCGTAAAACCAAATTGTACAGTTAATAATGGAAGTATTGATATTACTGCATCGGGAGGTGCTTCGCCTTATAAGTATGTTTGGTCGCCAAATGTAAGTAACACTTCTTTTGCAAGAAATCTTGCATCAGGAATATATACTGTTACAATAACAGATAATAATACATGCAGCAAGATCCTTAATATTCAACTTCAGGATTCAGGTAATTTAAAAGCTGCCATTTCAAGATATAAAGATGTCAATTGTTTTGGGGGTAAGGATGGAATGGCAACTGTTAGTGCAACGGGTGGCAATATACCGTATATGTATTCCTGGACATCGGGAGGAACTGCAGCTACAGAAAATAATCTTACAACAGGTAGTTATACTGCAACAGTTACAGATGGCAAGGGTTGTAAAGCTTTGGCATTTGCAACGATCAATCAACCTGATGTGCTTTCATCAGAAATGAAAATTCAAAATACATCTTGCGGCGATGATAATGGAAGTGCAACTGTTGAAGTTAATGGAGGCATCGCTCCATATCAGTTAAAATGGAATCCTCTTAATAATTCAAAAGCATTCGCAAATAATCTTGCGCCGGGAAAATATATTGTAGAAATAAAAGATCAAAATGGTTGTGTTAAAAATGATAGTGCATTGATCGCTTCTTCAACCGCTATTAATCTTCAACTTTCTCATAAAGACATTTTGTGCGCAGGAGATTCAACAGGAGCGGCGGAAGCAAGTATTTCCGGCGGCACTCCGCCATATAATTTTCAATGGCGGCGCAGTACACAAATTTTTAATGAGCGTTCCATAAATAATATCACTGCAGACACATATAATTTTGAAGTGCACGATGCCACAGGATGTGATGTAAAATCATCCGTAGTAATTACGCAACCAGAGCCTTTAAAAATTTTGTTCAACATGAATCCTTCTTACTGTAATCAATCAAACGGAAATGCAACGACAACAGTAAGCGGTGGCGTATCGCCCTACACTTTTGTATGGTCACAGCTTAACAATACAGCATCAACATTAATAAATGTTTCCTCAGGGGATTATCGATTAACAGTAACTGATAAGAACAATTGTTCTGTTACATCAGTGGTAACAATACCAAACGAAAATCCTCCAAATGTTTTTCTGGGAAATGATACAACATTATGTCCCGGAAGTAAGATCATTTTGTCTCCCGGCATTTATAGCAAGTATTTATGGCAGGATAATTCTGTAAACCAGATTTACACTGTAACAAAAGATGGAACTTATTCAGTGCAGGTAACTGATGATCGCGGATGCATTTTAAAAGATACTATAAAAATTACAGGAGATTGCGGTTTCATATTTTTCCCTACTGCTTTTACTCCAAACAATGACGGGAAAAATGATCTCTTCGGTCCATTCGGAGTTTTAAGTACAATAAAAGATTATACGCTTGTTGTATATAACCGTTGGGGACAGGTTGTTTTCAAGAGCAATGATCCTTTTAAGAAATGGGATGGTAAAATACAAAGTAATTATACGCAACCGGGCACATATACATGGATCGCTAAGTATAGTAATAAAGGAGTAAAAAATATTTTGCAAAAGGGAACAATTACGATCGTTTATTAATAAAGCAAACTAATTACTTTATAAAATGAAAGTTCTTGTTGAAGCTCAATAAAGAATCAATCGTACAAGTGAGTGACACCTGCCTGACGGCAGGCAGGCAAGGGACGATGCCACGTGAACCAAAGCCTGCTACATAAGTATTACACAAAACATTTTTATCTTTCTTTACTCTTAATTGTTACGCGCATTTATGGCTTAAATACCTGCTCAAACATTTTATGCAAACCAAATATTGACGTTGGCTTGGTAAAATAAGTTGCAGCACCGAGGCTGAACGCCATTTTTTTATATGCTCTTCCATCACTTGTTGAGTAAATGATAACGGGAATGTGTTTTAAATTTTGGTCTTGCTTTATCAGCTTAAGTGCGTCGATGCCATTCATTACAGGCATGTTGATATCGAGAAAAATATAATCAACGGAATTTTTACGCAGAACTTCGAGACCTTCTTCACCATTATAAGCTGACAAGAATTTTATTGAAGAATTAAATTTTTGCAACTCTTTTTGAAATATTTCCTGGTCATCTCTATCATCATCAATCAGGATCACAATAGTTTCCATAAGTTAATTGTAGTAAAAGCGATTTATAATTAATTGCAGTGTTCAGGTTTAAAAATATTTGAACATTTTAACCATCCACATTATTTGTTCATCATTAAGCATTATGCAACACGATTAAACAAACGCGAAGTTTGTTTCCACACCATCTTATAATTTACCGCTCTCTTCGCACTTGTTGCCTCTGCACTTTTAAAACCCCAGAATCCAAAATTTCTTATACCCAAGTCCCAGGCAATATTATATACCATTGAAGGTACATGCTCCCTTCCTTCCGGCAGATCAAAACCCTGTATCCAAATATGATTATCTATCGGTCGTAATTTTATTAATCGTGTGATCCAATTGGTAAGCACACGTTTTATTTTTTCATCATCATTGGTCCAGAAATAAGCAGACAGGCCCACATTCTTCATAGGCAGTTGTTGTATATCTTCATCTTTAAGACTTTCAAATTTAGCATCACAAAAGCAAACGTAAAAATCTATCATGCTTTCATATTTATTAAAAATTTTTTTTACAAACTCCAATGTTTTGTTGCCGGCATGCGGTTCATCGAAAAACACCGTTTTAAATCCTATATCAATAACCGTTCTTATCCAGTCATCAAAAAGCTGCATTACTTTTCTTAATCCGTCACGCTCATAGCTTATACTGCTTACAGCTTCTCCGCCAAAAACTCCTGCCAGCCCCCACGGCCCTGCAAGCGTATTAAAATTTTGCGACTCGGCGTATTCTTTCATGGCTTTTATGTTTTCCTTGTTCCATCTTATATCATTTTCCGTAATGCAAAATAAAATGGTATCAAAACCATGCGCCTTTATCTCCTTACAATCTTTCTTAAAGTGATCGAGGTATAAATTCCCGAAGTATGAAACGATGATCATAGACATGCATTTATTATTTTCCTTTGCAGGAAGGGTTATAAATATTTATATAGAAATTGTATTAAATGCATGTGATGGCAATAGCAAAACTATCGCGTAGGAACTTAACCACTACTCTTCTTTCCCTGTTCACTAATTCACAAGTGTGGTATTGGTTTTACAATAAAAATTTCGTGCCACGATTTTTAGCATCGCTTTAAAAGATGAGTTTATTTTTATGTGCCGGCCTTGTGTACAAGCATGAGACTTCCGTTGCGTCGCACTCTTATACGTTCGAAATTTTATTGAGCCTAAACTCGCAAAGACGCAAAGGAGCAATGACGCAGAGAAAAGCTTTACGGTTGCGGCTTATAATCTTTATGTGCCTTGCATGAAAATTTCGCAAAACTCCTGCTAATGTTTCGTTTCTTTATTCACAATTTCTGCGACATGAATCTCTATTTGATCAATGGCTTTTTAGGAAGCGGCAAAACAACCGCGATTGTCAAGGCATGCACACAACTCATCAACCAACAAATAAAAACGGCTGTTATTACAAATGACCAGGGAGAGCAACAAGTTGATAGTGCTTATGTGCAAGGCTTTTCTTTGAAAACAGGAGAAATCTCCAACGGCTGTTTTTGCTGCAGATTTGATGCTTTGGAACAAACTGTTGAAGCATTACAAATTTCTGAACATCCTGAAATTATTTTTGCTGAATCTGTTGGTTCATGCACCGATCTTGTTGCAACAGTTGCTAAACCTTTTGCATTAAATCATTATAATGTAAGGATAGTGATCAGTGTTTTTGCTGATGCATATTTTATGCATTCCATAATGAAAGGCACATCGTGTTTTATTGAAGAAAGTGTTCAATACATTTACCGGAAACAACTGGAAGAAGCGGATGTGATTGTTATAAACAAAATCGATCTGTTGGCAGGAGATGAATTAAAATTTGTAAAGGAGATCGTCGAAACAACTTACCACGGTAAAAGGATCATTTACATGAGCACTTATCATGAAGATGATATTCGTAACTGGATACAAATGCTCAATGAATTTAGTATTCCTCCTCATCGCAATTCTCTTGAACTTGATTATGATGTTTATGGTGCGGGTGAAGCAATGCTTGCATGGTTTGATCAAAAAATTTCTATACATACACATGAACCAATTGCAGCAAAAGTTGCTTTGATACTAACCGATGCGATTCATAATAAAATACAACAAGCTGGTTATACTATTGTCCATCTTAAATTTTTATTGAGTGATAATGGCTGGAATAAAAAGATCAGTTATACTGCCAATGGTATAAAAAATAATTATGATGAAATTAAAGATCAACCTTGCAATCATTTGAATGTACTCATCAATGCACGTGTTCAAACAAGCCCGCAATTGTTGCAACAGATAATTGCATTTGCAATAGAAGAAACAATGACGTTAACACGCTGCCGCATTGTGAGTCGTAAATTTTCTTCTTTCCAGCCGGGTTATCCAAAACCTTTGCATCGGGTAAGATAGCCGAAGTGTTTATCTAAAAAACACTATGCTTAGAGTTCGTTATAGTTTTATGCCTCTTATAAGCACCACCGCTGTTATATTGATGAAGATCGACCTGATGTTCCTTATATTTTTGTTGAAATAAAAAACCACACGAACATTTAAGTCATGTGGTTTTATTTTTAGTAGAAGATTTATTTCTTATTCTATCACTAATTTATGCGTGCTTGTGCCATTACTTTTTATGATATTAAGATAATAAACACCACGCGAAAGACCAGGTAATCTTAATTCTATATCTTTTCCGGCCGCCTGGTAATTTTTTATTTGTTTTCCTGATCCATCGGTAAGTTGTATGATCACCTGTCCGTCATTGCCCGGTATATTTATTTTTACTTTGTCCCTTGCCGGGTTGGGATATACTTGTATTGTCTTTAAATCAAAAGTTAGTGCCTTTATATCGGTGTAATCAACGGCGCCATTACGGCTTATATGATGAATGCGGTATAAGTTAAGACCTTCTGCCGGTGAGGCGTCTGCAAAACTGTAAGACTGTACATCCGAATTATTATTCATATTATTCATAGTTTTTACTGTACCGATCGACTTAAATGTAACACCATTATCCGCGCTTCTTTCCACAAGGTATGTTCCGTTTAATTCACCCGGTTTATGCCATGTGAGCCATGCTTGTGTTTCGTCATGCTTCACTGCAACAAAATCAGTATTTGCTTTTCCTTCTTTGATCTTTGTTACAACGGTTGACCATCCTTTCAGTTCACGTTTTCCATTAAATAATTTAGCTGTATTGCTAATTAAAGCAGTTGCTGAAAGTGAGATGTCATCTATTATCCAGCCGGTGCCCCCATCCGGTACAGAGAAACTGTTATCGCTTGTTGCATACCTGAAGCGAATCTTTACCCGTTTGCCGGCAAATGCGCTCAGGTCAATGGAAGTATAACCAAAACTAAAACCTGAAAATGCCCTTCTGCCTTTAAGTACAGAATTGCCTGTTATTGTTTCATTATAAACAACTCCTGACGGATCCATATATGGCCCTAAATCTTCCCATGTTTTTCCTGAATCGGATGTAATTTCTATTACCGCACCGTTATTAAAATCATCGCTGACAATTTCATGGAAAAAAGTAAACGTAGTTTTAACGCCGGGAATAATATAAGCGTGATTGGTGACCAGCGTTTCATCATCTTTTACAGAGGCATCGTTTGAATAATAGAGGTAAATGCCAAGATTAAGAGTACCCCATGCAAGATGTTTACCATTTCTGATAGCCCATTTTTTTGCTATATCAGGAGTGTTTGCCGCATCATATAAATAAACAGAGTCGGGGAACCATGTGTTATCATTCACCTTTACTTTCACTTTATAGGTAAGGCTATCTCCGTCGCTCATGTTTATATTATTAAAAGTCACAGTTCTGTTAGAAGGATGATAAATTCCATCACTGTTTAGATAAGTTACGTTAGAAGGTAAAGAATCTGTTACTGAATAATTTGGTCTAACAGTTCCGTTACAAACCGCTTTTGCTTTAAGTCCTATCGTATATACTATTTGGTTACCCGGAAGTGCTGATTTATTGCCATGTTTTGTAATAAATATCGCTCCTTCGCTAAAGTCCACCGTTTCATCACCGGCTATATTCGAATTTCCCTCTGAAGCACCTACACCAACTCCTCTTCGCGCAAATGCTTTCCAGATAGTACAACTATATTTACCATTGTACAGTAATGTATCAGCTTTTAAGATTGCGTCCCTGCCATCAACAAATCCCGGGCTGCATGGTTGTAGTTTCATTCCTAACATTACTAACTTATACGCAACAGAATTACCACCAATGCCATTCGGCTTAAATATATCAGGATTAATACCATCCTGCTGAATGATGAACCATGTCATATCCCAGAGAATGCTCGCCCAAATTTCACCAACGGCATGTGGCTCGCCACCGGTTGCAGCAACATCTGCATAAGTATGCGGGTTTATGCTCATGTCAATGGAATATGGATATTGCCTTATACCCGGACCATTTGGTGATTGGCCTGAAACATATGTTCCAAGTCCTTTGGCCATATTTCCATCATTCTTGTGAGCCTTGCTCCAATCAGTAATGGTCATCAATGCAATATAATAACTCCATCCCTCGCCCATTTGTTCTGCATTTTGCAGGCATGCCACGTTAGAAGGTCCTCCCGTAAGTCTGTTTGAGATCCCATGTGTATATTCATGTGAGATGACACCTGCGTCTAAATCTCCATCTAAATAAGGTGAAAATGAAAGCGTAACATTTACAGCTGTACCACTATGCAATACGTCTTTTATTTTTAAGCCATCTTCATAGCTTATCATAACCGCAGGTATAACGATAGATGAATCAAGGCCACCCATAATAAAAGGGGATTCACCCGGAATATTATCCACCACTACAACTGCAATGGCGCCTGCTTTTTGAGCATTCAAGATCTTATCAGTAAAATTGCAACTGCCCCGGTTTATTAATGCAATTTTCCCGTTTAATTGCTTTTTATTCCAGGAAGAAACACATCCATTTGCTAATGTATCTGATGCATCTCTGTAAACAACTACATCTGCTGTAACCGGTCCAACTTTTTCCAGCTTATTATTAGGGCTTAAATCACTTTCAACAGATACAATGCGTCTCGCAATGGATGCAGGAGAATTGATCTTAAAGCCTTTTAAAGGATTAGCATCAAATAAAAACATTTGCATCCGGGGACTATGCCCATCAGGCGGTGTACTAAAATTTGCGTTATCAAAACCAATCCCATCCTGTGCATCAGCAAACACATAGTCATGTCCTTTACCGCCTCTGCTTAAATTATTTTCCTGGAAATTTCCTGAAACTTCATTAAAGCCATATTGATAGGAGAGGTCGTGCATAATATTGTTCCAATAAAATAAATTGGTAATGGCAAAACCCTGGTTGATTGAATCAGTAGGTGGCCTGCCAAAACGAGGCATATAATCAAAATAAAGATTGTTCTGATACTGTGTTGCTTTTGCTCTTTTTCCTATACTGTCATTACCGTTTTGATCTTCCTGCGATAACACATTGTTACCCCACGTGATGTGAAATTGCTTTGAACCATTGTCGTTCCATATAAAAGGTGCAGCCTTGCTGCCGGCCGGCAATAAGTTCCATGGATTGGTAACCAAAGAGGGAGAGCCATTAGGAAAAGTTGGAGCTTCCACCGGGAAAGGTATCACGCGATAAGTAACAGATGTAATAGATTCCTGCGCCTGTTCTTTTGAATTATCGGCCGGTACAGTTTGCATAACCATGCTTTCATTCTGCTTAATGTTATTCCGTTTGTTACTCCAATCGTCAGTTACGGTATAATTTTCCTTTTTTATCACATTCCCTGCTTTCGCGTCAACAATTACACGCCAGTAATCAGAAGTACCTTTAGGCGCAATATTTACTTCCCATACCAACTTTACTCTCTCAAAAGTTTGTTGAGGAATCCAAAGCAAACGAGTAGTAACGTTTTCTTTAGCTACACCAAGATCTCCAAAGCTTGCAGGAGTAGAGAAATTCTGGTTTGCCGCAGGTCTTTGATTTATTAAAGGTGCCGGAAGATGCAAATGCTGTGTCGCAGCTTGTATAGCTGCTTCTGCATTTATTGAAGGTGTCGCGCTCTTTTTTTGCAAGGTTGTAGGAACCGTATTTTTTAAAAAATTTATTTCGATGCGTTTGCCAGAAGAAGAAACCAATGAACCATTTTTAAATGCCAGAACAAGTAAAGATTTATCTACATCAAGACCCATATAAGTTTGCTGCAGGTAAACCAGCGTAGCGCCCGATATTGCATCAATATAAGTATCTGCAACCCGGGAATTAAGTATGTTATTATCCGAGAGACCAAGAGCAGCGGCATTTTTTTTCACAAGCGTTAATGCATTCTGATTGTCTTGCACATTCTGCGCAAAAATTATTGATGATGTAACTGTAAAAATAAATGCAGCGGTTAATCGCAGATAAGTAGTGTTAAGTTTCATAGCGGATATTTTTGGTGTTATAGAAGAATTATAGCAGCTAAAGAGTGTTAAATATAATAAAAGTTATTCCAAATTGCATCGATAGTAAAAAAATATTTATTTCTGAAAAATAAAAAAGGAGAGGCTCATATAAGATTCTGTAATTTTTTTAACTGTCATTTACTTTGCGCAGCTGTGTTTATTATTGTTGCTGCGTGGTAATAAAACAAAAGCAGTCGTTGAAGAATCAACAACTGCATTTTCCCAATTTTTCTCTTATGAGAAAAATATTTTTATCCCTTTGTATTGTCGGCGATAATTTCTATTTCTCCGTTAGCAACCCTTAATGTTTTCAATGTTTTGCTGTCTTCAGTTTTAATTATATAAACGATGCCGTCATTGTGTTTAATTTCATACCCAACAAGAATCCTTGAATCATAATAAGTCCTCTTAACAACATCCCTTACTTCGAATGGTAATTGTGATTCTTCGAGAGTACGAACAGTAGAGTGCCATATGCCCTTTTTGTCATAGGCTACTTTTGTTTCAATTCCGTTATCACTAAAGCTGGCAAAAAAACCGTCTGAAACCATGTACCATTTTTCACTGGTAACGTTTTTAAAAGACTTGTTGAAATCTTTTAAAGCCTTTGTGTTTACGTCGGCGACGTTCATAGCATTGCCGGTTGCATCATACTTAAATTCATTGGAAGCAGATGATAGAGATTTATGTTGTGCATTCACATTGCACAAAACTGCAAACAGCAGTAATACGAATGTTGATAATAACTTTTTCATTTGTTTTAGTTTTATTGTTTAAAAATTTTGTTTTCAATTACCATGTAAAACTATTATAGGGGAGAGATGAAATCCAGTGCTGGTGAGTAACCGGAGGTTTTATGAAGTAATTAGTAAAAAGAAAAAAGTAAGGTGAGATTTATTTTTTATTAGTATATGCGGCATCATTTGGAAAGCGCGTGCTGAACTTGTTTCAGCATCCCTTACTTGTACATTCAGAACTTTTTTCAACAATGAAGACTGCAAATAATTTACCGCTAACGAAAAATAAAAAAGCAGCGATTAAAGTTATCAATCCGCTGCTCTTATTTCAAACAACCACAAATTTATTTTTTTGTATAGTCTCCTTTAACTTCTATTTCATCATTAATTAATTGAAGTATTTTTAATGAAGTAGCTGTTTCGATTTTAATAATGTAGCAACTGTCTCTATCAAATCTTATTTCATAAGCAACAATAATATGATAATCATAAAACCTTTCTTTCACTTCACCTTTTATCTCCTCCGGCATTTGATCTTCATTAAAGGCACGCAAAATGCAATGACGTCTTCCTTTCAGATCATATACAACTTTTGTTTGAACGCCTTTTTGCATAAAGCTTGAAACGAAACCACCTGAAACTTTGTACCATTTTTCTTCTTGTACGTCTTTAAACGACTTTACAAAATCGCGCATTGCTTTAATGCTGACGTCATTAATGCGCATTTCTAAAAAATATTTTTTATTGCTGAACAATGAAAACAGGTCAGTAGAAGATGATTGATAAGCAAACATGTTTTTGTCAAGCTGTGCAACTGATGCTGCAGAGGTTGCAACAAATAGCATCGTCAGCGAAATAAGCTTTTTCATTTTTTAAAATTTTATAATGAATAATTTTAAGTATTAATGATTTAAAACTATATCGCTGGTATGCTGAAACCCAGAGCTGCTGAGTATTTGGCGCTTAGTAGAAGCAACAGGTGTGTTAAAAAGAGTGAAGATTGCGGGAATCAATACAAATAGGAAATGATCATTAAACTTTTATTTGTATTGAGTTAAACGCCGTGAGAGGTGTACCAAAATATGCATCCCGGTAATTTTTAACGGTAGTATAAGACTGGCTGAAAATAGAAATTAGCAGGAGGACAGGAAATAGATAACACTTCGAATTAATTTTTTAAACCGCCGGATAAGAAAAGGCTGCTAATTTTTACTATCAGCTTTTTTTAAAAAATATTCATTCGGCTATGATAATACAGGTTTGGAAATCAGAACCTGCGAAGGTACAGGTGCAGTAATTCCATTTTGTGCGAAGGCATTTTGCAATTTTTCAAGCGTACCAAAATATACATCCCAATAATTTTCAACCGTAGTATAAGGCCTTATTGCGAGTTCTGTAAAGTAACCTCCAAGTTTTGATACAAACACTCCGGGAGTTGGATCTTTTAAAATTTTTGTATCACTATTCAATACATTCATAATTATTGTCCTTACCAAATCTATATCATTGTCGGCTGCCACTGAAGCAGTAAGATCAACCCTTAAATTGCCATGGCGGCTTTGATTAACGATAATACCATTCGACATGTTTGCATTAGCAATTATAACAGTTTTGTTTTCCGGCGTAAGGAGAACGGTATTGAATATTTGTATCTCCTCCACAACACCTGTATAGCCATTGCTTTCAACAAGATCGCCTACTTTAAAGGGCTTGAATAAAAGGATGAGAACACCACCTGCGAAATTTGCCAGAGAACCTTGCAAAGCAAGTCCTACGGCAAGACCGAGAGCGCCGATAACTGCAATAAAACTTGTTGTTTGAATTCCAATCATGCCCGCCACGCTAACAAGTAGCAACACTTTAAGTCCTATACCGATAATGCTGCCCAGAAACGATTGCAAAGACGGGTCCCAGCCGCGGCGATTCATTACTTTCGCAATCCCCTTTGCGATCCAATGAGTGATCCATAAACCAACAATAAAGAAAAGAACGGCACCAAGAATCTTTAGTCCGTAAGCGGCCATAAGACCTTGTATATTTTCAAAAATTTTGTTTAACTGGTCCATAATTTATGTTTTAGTGATTTAAAAAATGATTTTACTTTTTTATATTATTTTTTATGCTGGTGAAATGTTCTACAACTTTACAAGCAAGCCTACTCCGATAAGCGATTGCAGTTGCAATCCCGCTGAGTTGTGTTGCGGTCCAAAAAGTTTTACATCATCATCATAAATGAGTGTAAGGCTATAAGTTGCAGAAAGGATTTTTGAAAGTTTTACTGCAAAAAGATTCGTCATATAAATATCTACGCATTGAGGATTATGCAGGTAATTTGAAAAAAGATCAAGCTTGCCTGTGTATGTAACCACTTTTCCAAGATTTGCTAAATAATTAATGGACGCATAAGCACCAAATTGAAAGTCACTCTTTTCTCCCGCATCAACGCCATACTGAGTAGAAAGAGCGGTGTCTTTTACCAGTATCCATCTTGCAGAGATCGGAGAAAGAAATATGGAAAGATTTTTTGTGGGATGATAATCAATACCGGGACTAAGAATAATGTATGCAGGCGCAAAAAAATTGGAGGAATATATTTTTGTCGTAGCATCGGGATAGGTATAACCTTTAAAAAATTGTGTTCTGATATTAAACAACCCGCCAATGCTAAGTTTGGGACTAAGCGAATAACCATATTTCGAAGTATATTCAACACGGTCATCATTTTTGCGGGTGCCAAGAGTGGTGGTCTTTACATAACCCAGGTAGAAATCTAAATTATTGTCCCAGCTATGTTTGCCTTTTTGATAGAATGCGTATGCATTGATAAAGGTATTTACAGAGAGGGAAAACTTCTCTCCTCCTGCAGCCCAATTGCTTAATGAACCCTGTGAAAGATTTAAACTAAAAATACCACCTAACTTCCATTTTTCAGGAATGGTATCTTCAGGATTCTTCTTAATTGTTTTATTTGCTTCCGACTGGAGATTTTTTATGTTTTCATCTTGTGCAAACAATAGCGATGAGAACAATAATGGAAAAAGGAATAATATTTTTTTCATGAGGTTTAATTTTTTATTGTGGTGAAAATTGGAGGTCTTATCCAAACCAGAAATAAAACAGTCAATTTGTTGTATTGATTTCCTTTTCCTTCTTTGCGAAGTCACTAATTTAATCTAATAAAATTTTGCATGCAATTGTGCATACTATTTAACGGTTAACTAACCAGAACTTAATCGATATTGAAAAAGTAATATTTACCTTAAATTATGATGTTTAAAATTCAAAAGATGGTTCGCTTTTAAAAACAGCTAAATTTTAAAACGTTTTCTTTTATTTATTGTTCGGGAACTTTAGCGGCTTTGTCTCATTATTCTTTCAACCACTTCCCAATTTTTTTATTCATTGCAAGTTCATAAACGAACATCCAATCGTCATTCTTTGTACCATTTGCAAGATGTTCGTGATGATTTTGATCAAGCACATAATCATCAGGATTATTTAATATCCTTGTCATCGAATAGATGTCTTCAAAATCTTTTCTCACTTCACTGAAATCGTTTACATACTTTCCCAACGCTTCTTTTGCAGTTTGTTTATTTGTGGAATTTGCCTCATCAAATTTTTGCAACAGCAGTAAAAGCTTTGCAGAATATATTTGAAGTTCATTGATTTGCTCCATTACCATTAAGTGATATTCATTTCTTCTTGTCAACTGTTTTGCTTTTTCTATTCTGTCTTTGATCAATTCATATTGTTTTATTGCAGAATTAGCACCTTCAATTTTACTTTTATATTTTTCACTCCATACACCCGGTTTATTTTTATCGGGTAACTGTATCAACTGAAAGTCTTTATGGTAATTATTTCTATCACCTTTTTCAAGAAACGCTGTCTCCCAAAAAGGAAGTGCTTTTTCAAGCAGATCTTCAAATTCAAAGGATGAATCACTTAACGCAGGCGAATAAAAGCGATGACGAAATATAGCATGAACATCTTCCAATTTTGCATCAGTGTAATGCCAGCTAAAAAAAGCAAAATCATAAAAGCCTCGCCAATATGTTTCAAAATGCGGAGAACAATCATCCCATGCTGTACATAAGATACCGTTCATTTTCTTTTCAGCAGTAATCTTGCAAAACTCTTTTATCGGTTGAAAGTTTGAACGCTCTCTCGGCATTATTGGCCACATTGTTTGCGCAGCAGTTGCAGCCATTACCATTAAGTTATGCGACTTGTACCAATCAATCGCATTTTGATTTCCCAACAAACCAGGCGTATCGTAATTCCAACGCATGTAAACACAAGTTTTTGGAAAAAGATTAATGTTCTCGTCAAGCTTATGTTGATTTTCCACCCATGCTGTTTTTACTTTCTCTACTGGAACTTCGGGGTCCCACGTTGTTTGATAAAGATCAGATAATTTAAAAACCATGTCATCCCAAAAAATAGGAATGCGGTCATGTTGTTTTGCAAACTCACAAACTTTATTCAGCCACATCATTTGTAATTGTATCGGGGATAATCCCGATTTCTTTGCAAGCGCAGACATACCCAAATTTCCCACTTCGTCTCCGCCAACATGCAAATACTTTCCATAAGGAGTTGCAGCAATTGCATCTTCATATAAGGAAAATTG
>Ga0207657_10004923_pt1 | contig 14041 bp, 9 predicted proteins | sample KBSC33metaG_FD_184316 | JGI IMG/M metagenome (GOLD analysis project Ga0207657, IMG submission 184316) | Corn rhizosphere microbial communities from Kellogg Biological Station, Michigan, USA - KBS C3-3 metaG (SPAdes) (version 2) | ecosystem: Host-associated > Plants > Roots > Rhizosphere > Soil ... | reverse complement strand
CTACGATCTGGTCTGGACCGTGGCGCCGCATGGCACGGTGACTTACGGCGACGTGTTCCACCAAAACGAAGTGGAGCAGAGCGCTTACAATTTCGAACACGCCAACGTGCCCGAACTGCTGCACTGGTTCGACGTTTGCGAGGGCGAAGCCAAGAAGCTGATTGAACTTGGCTTGCCGCTGCCGGCGTACGAACAGGTATGCAAGGCTTCGCACAGTTTCAATCTGCTCGATGCGCGCCGCGCGATCAGCGTGACCGAGCGGCAGCGCTACATCCTGCGCGTGCGCACGATCGCGCGCGCGGTGGCGGAAGTCTACGTCGCGCAGCGGGAGAAGCTCAGCTTCCCGGGCTTGAAGAACAAGAAGGAGGCAGCGTGATGCGTTTTGCCGTCATTCCCGCGAAAGCGGGAATCCAGCGACTTCGCTTTCAATTCGCTGCAAAACAGAAAAGGCACTGGATTCCCGCTTTCGCGGGAATGACAGAAACTATATGAACGATATCAAGTCTCTCCTCATCGAAATCGGTTGCGAGGAGCTGCCGCCGAAAGCACTCGATGAACTCGCCGTCGCGTTTGCGCGCGGCGTCTGCGAAGGCTTGGCCAAGCGCGGCATTGCTGCCGACACGGCGAATGCAAAAACGTATAACTCGCCGCGGCGCCTCGCGGCGCTCGTGCCGGATGTCGCCACCCGGCAGCCGCCGCAAAAATCCGAGGTGCTCGGGCCTTATCTCAATATTGGCCTGGATGCGAGCGGCGCACCGACACCGGCTTTGCGCGGGTTCGCGGCAAAAAACGGCGTCGCGGTGGAGCTGCTGCAGCGTGTCACCGATGGCAAAGGCGAACGTTTCGTCGCGCGCAGCGAAAAGCCCGGACAGCCGACTGCAGCGCTGCTGCAGGAAATCATCGCCGAAGCGCTCAAGGCGCTGCCGATTCCAAAGCCGATGCGCTGGGGCGATCACGCATTCGCCTTCGTGCGGCCAATGCATTGGCTGGTGATCCTGCATGGCGATGACGTCGTCGATGCGGAAATCTTCGGCATCAGATCCGGCCGCGAATCGTGCGGCCATCGCTTCCATCATCCGCAGCCCGTGAGCCTTGCGCACGCGGACGCGTACGTGGGCGCACTGCGCGACGCACGCGTGCTCGCCGATCCCGCACAGCGGCGCGAACGCGTGCAGGCGGAAGTGGCGCGAGTCGCCAATGTGGCCGGCGGCACGCCGCGCCTGAACGATGCGCTTCGCGACGAGATCGCGAATCTCACGGAGTGGCCCGTCGCAATCGTGTGCAATTTCGATCGCGAGTTCCTGCACGTGCCGGCTGAAGCGCTGATCACGACGATGGAGACGAACCAGAAATTCGTGCCAATGTTCGATGCCGACGGCAAGCTCACCGAGCATTTCATCGGCATCGCCAATATCGAATCGAAAGACCCCGGCGAAATCCGCAAAGGTTACGAGCGCGTAATTCGACCGCGCTTCGCCGATGCCAAGTTCTTCTACGATGAAGACCTGAAATCCCCGCTCGCGGCGAATCTGGAAGCACTCAGATCCGTCACCTACCAGCAGCAGCTCGGCAGCGTCTGGAACAAATGCGTGCGCGTGGCGGAACTCGCGCGCGTAATCGCCAACCGCAGCGGCGCCGATGCCGCGCTGGCGACGCGCGCGGCGTCTTTGAGCAAGTGCGACTTGCTGACGCGCATGGTTGGCGAATTCCCCGAGCTGCAGGGAATCATGGGCCGCTACTACGCGACTGCGAATGGCGAGCCGGCCGAGGTCGCGCAGGCGCTGGACGAGTTCTATCGGCCGCGCTTCGCCGGCGACGCGATCGCCAGTGGCAAGATTGCGCAAGTGCTGGCGATCGCCGAACGCGTCGACACGCTCGCCGGCATTTTCGCAGTGGGGCAAAAGCCGAGTGGCAACAAGGATCCGTTTGCGCTGCGCCGCGCCGCGCTCGGATTGGCGCGCACCTTGATTGAAGCCGACTTCGATCTGGATCTGGAAGCGTTGCTGCGTGAAGCCGTGGAGCTGCTGCCGGAGATCGCGCCGGCGAAGTCCGCGAAAGCCGCGCCGATCGTCGCGCCTGCCGACGCCAAACAGAAACTCGTCGATGAGCTGCGCGAGTTCATTTACGAACGCCTGCGTGGCTACTACGCCGATCAGGGCGTCGGCAGCGACCAGTTCGATGCCGTGCGCGCGGTCGAACCGGAAACCTTGCTCGATTTCGATCGACGTCTGCGCGCCGTTGCCGAATTTGCCAAGCTGCCGGAAGCCGCCGCGCTCGCCGCGGCAAACAAGCGCATTGGCAATATCCTGCGCCAGGCCGGCGATGTCGCCGGCGGCAAAATCGACGCCGCACTGCTCGATGCAGGCGCCGAAGCCGAATTGCACCGCCAGGTCGAAATGGCGACGCTCGCCACCGATCCGTTGCGCCAAGGCAACCGCTACGTCGACGTGCTGCGCACGCTGGCGGCGCTGCGCGCGCCGGTCGATCGCTACTTCGACGAAGTAATGGTGATGGTCGACGACGCGGCAAAACGCCAGAACCGCCTCGTGCTGCTGGCCGGCTTGCGCCGGATGTTCCTGCATGTGGCGGATATCTCGTTGTTGCAGAACGCGTGAGGCAGGCCAATACTGGGCCAGGCATCGGATTGTCTTTTGCACGCGTCCGACTACTAGAATAGGCAAGCTTTGCGACGTGGCGCTGCGCGCACACGTCGCTGCAACAAGGTTTCATCGTCAATTCACCGTTGTGCCCGCAGGATCGTGGGGCGTAAATAATTTCCAGGAGACGCGCATGCGTATCAACATTCTTACTCCGCTGTTTGCGCTCGGCGTGCTGGCCGGCTGCAACAAGGCGCCGCCGCCAGCGCCAGCGGCACCGGCGGTGGCGAATAGCGTCAGCGGCACGATCATGCTGCGCGAACCGCGTGCGCTCGGCGACAATGCGCGCGCCGAACTGAAGGTCATCGATGTGTCGCAGCCGGCGACGCCGCTCGCTGCGATTACCGTCGAGCACGCCAGTCGCCCGCCGATTTCCTTCAGCATGCCGATCGATCCGAGCGCCGTCGACCCCATGCGCACCTACGCGGTGAACGCGGTGTTGATCGACGGCGAGCGCCGCTACCTGCCGGTGCTGGAATATCCGGTATTGACCAAGAAAGCCCCGGCCAATGTGCAGATCATCGTCGCGCCGGAACCCACACCTGCAGAAAAAATGTACGACGCCTACAAACAGGCGTATGCGCAAATCGGCTCGCTCAAGTCGATCAGCGGCAGTTCGGAGACGCCGACCTCGACGACGGCGTGGGATGCGTTCGTCTCCAACGGCAAAGTCAAAGTGGTGCGCGAGATCACCAGTATCGTCAACGACAAAGCCGAGGAAACCGGCCGCCTGACGACGAAGATGGCCTATCTGAACGACAAGCCGTGGGTAGTGGTGAAAGAGGAATCCGCAGGTGCCGGCATGCGCCCGCATACCATCGTCAAGGTGGGCTGGGACGAAAACGGCGCGCTCGTACTCAAGGACAAGTCTTCCGGCGGACAGTCCGGTCAGGCGTCCGACGACGAGGCCAAGGCTTTGTACAATCATGCGATACAGGCCTTCAATGTGGCCGAGCCGCGCGCGGCGAAACACTGATATCAAACTGGACCGGGGAAAATGATGGTTACGATTCGTATTGCCGGGCTCGTGCTCGGCTTGGCGTTGCTCGGCGGATGCGTTTCCCAGTCGACGCGAATGACGAAATCCCTGGCTGCCGATCACTCCACGGTGCCGCCAGGCAAGGCCTTGATCGTCTTCATGCGGCCGTCCCGCTACGGCGGCGCCATTCAGTCCACGGTCTACGACGTCGGGCAGCCGGCGGATACGTTCCTGGGCATCGTGTCGGGCAAGACGAAGCTGGCCTACGCCGCCGAACCCGGCAAGCACCTGTTCATGGTGGTTGGCGAAAATGCCGACTTTCTCGACGCGCAACTCGAGCCCGGCAAGACTTATTACGTGCTGGTGAGTCCGCGCATGGGGATGTGGAAGGCGCGGTTTTCCCTGCTGCCGATCCATAACCAGGCCACGGCGAAATACAGCCTCAAATCCAGCGAGTTCGCCGAATGGCAACACGAAACCGAGTGGGTGGATAAAACCGCCGCCGCGGAACAGTGGTATCAGGAGAACCGGCAGAACGTGGCAAGCAAACGGCAGGATTATCTCGCCAAGTGGAATGCGCGCAGCGCGGCCGACAAAGCGGAATTATCCCTGCACGGCGAGGACGGCGTTTAGGCTTAGGCCACCCGGCGTTTCAGATGCACCAGCAGCAGCGATATCGCCGCAGGCGTAACGCCGGAAATGCGCATTGCCTGACCCACCGTCTGCGGGCGGCTGCGCTCCAGCTTCTGCAGCACTTCCGCCGATAAACCGCGCACCTTGCTGTAGTCGAACTTCAGCGGGATCGTGGTTTCCTCGTGCCGGCGGTGACGATCGATTTCTTCGTTCTGCCGATCCAGATAGCCGGAATACTTTGCCGCGATCTGCACCTGTTCGGCGACTTTCGCGTCGCCGACCGCCGGCCCGAGCGCCGGCACGCGCATGAGTTGTGCGTAGTCCAGTTCCGGGCGACGCAGCAGATCCAGCGCGTTGGTCTCACGCGACAGCGGCACTCGCAGCGTCGCTTCTATTTCGCGACCGAGCGCGTTGCCCGGCGCCGCCCAGATGCTGCGCAGACGCTGTGTCTCGAGCGCAACCGCATCGCGCTTGCGGCACAACGCGGCGTAACGTTGTGCATCGACGCAGCCCAGTTCGTGGCCTTTTTCGCTCAGACGCAGATCGGCGTTGTCTTCGCGCAGATGCAGCCGGTATTCGGCACGCGAGGTGAACATGCGATACGGCTCGCTGGTACCGTTCGTGATCAGGTCGTCGATCAGTACGCCGATGTAGGCCTCGTCGCGGCGCGGCGTCCATGCCGCTTCCTCGCGCGTCGCGCGCGCTGCATTGAGACCGGCGAGCAAGCCTTGCGCGGCGGCTTCCTCGTAACCGGTCGTGCCATTGATCTGGCCGGCGAAGTACAACCCATCGATCGCCTTGGTTTCCAGCGACGCTTTCAGGCCGCGCGGATCGAAATAATCGTATTCGATCGCATAGCCGGGGCGCGTGATGTGTGCGCGCTCGAAACCTTTTATTGAACGGACGAGTTGCAGCTGCACATCGAACGGCAGCGATGTGGAAATGCCGTTTGGATAAATCTCGCTTGTGTCCAGGCCTTCCGGTTCGACGAAAATCTGGTGCGAGGCCTTCTCGGCGAAGCGCACGACCTTGTCTTCGATCGACGGACAATAACGCGGTCCGATGCCCTCGATCTTGCCTGTGTACAGCGGCGAACGGTCGAGCGCGCCGCGGATGATCGCGTGGGTGCGCTCGCTCGTGTGCGTGATCCAGCAGCTGACCTGGCGCGGGTGATCCGACGTGGCGCCCATGAACGAGAACACCGGCAACGGCTGATCGCCGGGTTGTTCCTCGAGCTCGGAGAAATCGATCGTGCGGCCGTCGATGCGCGGCGGCGTACCGGTTTTCAGGCGATCGACGCCAAGCGAAAGCTCGCGCAAGCGCTCGGCCAACCGCTGCGCCGGTGGGTCGCCGGCGCGACCGCCGGAATAGTTCGCGAAACCGACATGAATCTTGCCGGCGAGGAAGGTGCCGGCCGTGAGCACGACGCACCGCGCGGAGAACTTCAGACCCATCTGCGTGACCGCGCCGGTCACGCGGCTGCCGTCGAACGTCAGATCGTCGACGGACTGCTGGAAGATCGACAGATTCGGCTCGGTTTCCAGCCGACGCCGGATCGCCGCCTTGTACAGCGCGCGGTCGGCCTGGCAGCGCGTGGCGCGCACGGCCGGGCCCTTGGAGGCGTTCAACGTCCGCCACTGGATGCCGGCGCGATCCGCGGCCCAGGCCATCGCGCCGCCGAGAGCGTCGATTTCCTTGACCAGATGCCCCTTGCCGATGCCGCCGATCGCCGGATTGCAGCTCATCGCACCGAGAGTCTCGATGTTGTGCGTGAGCAGCAGCGTGCGCGCGCCGGTGCGCGCGGAGCCTAGCGCGGCTTCGGTGCCGGCGTGACCGCCACCGATGACGATGACGTCGTATTGTGTTTCGTTTTGTCGCATGGATGGATGTATGCCGGCACGTCGCTGAGCAGGCTAGAACGTCCTGCGCGAGTTGCAAATTATACAAATTCCGCGGCTGGCACGCTTTCTGCGTTGCTCTGCACTGCACTCACACCGCGCACAGTCGCTGCGGCGGCTGCGATCGAACGCAGGGGTCGATCCGCGCAGGTAGGAGGAAGCACAGGAGCAAGGGGAATCAGGAAGAGAGGCTGGCGCCCGGCGGTCTTAGGAACAGGGGGAATCCAAGAGGACCGTATGCCGGGCGCCAGTAACTTGCTCGTCCGCGTGCATGGTACTGCACGCTAATCGATCTGCGCGCGCAGCTTACCGCATTCCGCGGTTACGAAAGTGTGAACGCTATCACCTTAAACCGGCGCTTAGGTTACGTCAATTTGCGTCGCAGCGCGTCAGGGGATTTCCCTCTGTGACGTGGTTCACGCTGAAATCACGCGATTGTGTGGCCTGGCACACCTTCTGCATTGTCCATATCAGATACCGAAAACCGCTTAGAGGGAACCTGCCATGTTAGCCAACGCCGCCACCCTGACCTTGAACCCGCTGTTCCTGCGTCACGATCTGATGATCGAGATGGGACGTCTGGAAATGGCGATTGATTACGCCCGCAGCCATGATGCGGCCAACGATCAGCGCGCGCTTGCGCCGCTGGAAACGAAACTGGCGCGTATCAACGAAGCGCTGAACCGCATCGTCGCGTAACCCGAACTCTTTCGAACTCCCTACAGCCTGGGTGGATGCGAGCCCCCCAGGCTTTTTTTTGTCCGGAGTTTGGCCACTCGGCGTCTGACGGCGCCAAAGCGTCAACGCGATTTCGTGTGTTGCAACTCGAGCACGTTCTTCGGCTGTGCAAAACTGTCAGAACGTGACGCTTCCCAGAACACCCGGTACACCGGATGCTCGGGCAGCCCCGAGAGCAGTTCGCCGGGCTTGACGAAGTTGTATAGCGACGACAGCGAGCGCACCTCGGTTGACGATACGCGTCGGATCACATGCTCGGGCCCCAATTCGCACGGATGGTGCAAGCCCGCCGCGGCGATCAGTTCCTTCAGCGCCTTGAGCGTGTTCTCGTGGAACATTTTCACGCGCTGCGCCTTGTCCGGCACGTCGAGCCGTTGCCAGCGCGATGGATCCTGCGTGGCCACGCCGGTCGGGCAGAGATCGGTATGGCAGTTCTGCGACTGGATGCAGCCGAGTGCGAACATGAAGCCGCGCGCAGCGTTGCACCAATCGGCGCCGAGCGCGAGCGTGCGTGTGATGTCGAACGCGGTGACGATCTTGCCACTGGCGCCGATGCGTATCTTGTCACGCAAATTCAGGCCGACCAGCGTGTTGTGGACCAGCAGCAGCGCCTCGCGCAACGGTGCGCCGACGTGATCGGTAAACTCCAGCGGCGCCGCGCCGGTGCCGCCCTCGCCGCCGTCGACGACGATGAAGTCCGGATAGATGCCGCTTTGCTGCATCGCCTTGGCCACGCCGAACCATTCCCACGGGTGACCGATCGCGAGTTTGAATCCGGTCGGCTTGCCGCCGGATTTCTCGCGCAGGCGCGCGACGAATTCGAGCAGACCGAGCGGCGTTGAAAATGCGCTGTGCGCGGCCGGCGACACGCAATCCACGCCCATTGCCACGCCGCGCGTCGCGGCGATCTCGGCGCTGACCTTGGCCGCCGGCAGCACGCCACCGTGGCCGGGCTTGGCGCCTTGCGAGAGCTTGATCTCGATGAGCTTCACCTGGGGCAGCTTGGCCCGTTCGACAAAGCAGCCTTCATCGAAACCGCCATCGGCGTTGCGGCAGCCGAAATAACCGGAGCCGATTTCCCAGCAGATATCGCCGCCATTCTCGCGGTGATACTGCGACAGCGAACCTTCGCCGGTATCGTGATAGAAGCCGCCGCGTCGCGCGCCTTCGTTGAGCGCGCGGATCGCGTTCGCGCTCAAGGCGCCGAAACTCATCGCCGAGATGTTGAACACGCTCGCCGAATACGGCTGCGCGCATTGCGGGCCGCCGATCGTGATGCGGAAATCGTGACTGTCGATTTTCGCCGGCGCCAGTGAATGATTGATCCATTCGTACTGTGTGGCGTAGACATCGAGCTCGGTGCCAAACGGGCGCACGTCGAGCACGTTCTTCGCGCGCTGATACACGATCGAGCGCTGCGCGTGCGAGAACGGCACTTCCTCGGTATCCGACTCGACGACGTATTGACGCAGCATCGGCCGGAAATATTCGAAGAACGTGCGGATGTGCGCGCTGACCGGGAAATTGCGCCGCAACGTGCTCTTGCGCTGCGTCGTATCGAGAATGCCGACGACGCTCAACGCGCCGCTGATCGCGGCAAGCCAGCGCCAGGCGATGCCGTCGCGCAGCATCGCCAGCGACAAGGCGAACAGGCCAAGGCATAGCGCAAACGCAAAGAACCGGGACGGCAGCAGTTTGGCCATGACCTGACTCGCATCATCGGATGACGATGCGAGCATAACTGCGCATCTTTGCTGCTTGCTAGGGGCCGAAGCCGTCCTTGAAGATCAAATCGCCATGCAGCTTCCACCAGTCGAGCAGATCGGCGAGCGCTTGCGGCTGATTCACCGGCACGCCTTGCCCGGCCTGATTCTGCTGGTTCACGCCGTGGCAACTGTTGCAGGCGCGAATCTCGCCAGGCTGGAAGTCGATCCAGTAACGCTCGCGCACCACCGGCGCGCTGGCCGGCTGCGGTGACGAGCCGCACGCCGAGGCCGGCGCGAGCGACTGCCAGACCATCGGCCGTTGCGCCGGCACGAACAGCGCCACCGAGCCGTCCGCGCCAATGTACTGGCTGCCCGGCACGGCCAAATCGCCAGGCATATTGAATTGCACCGCTTGCGCATTATTGAGCGGTCGTGGCAGCGGCCGCCGGCCGGGCAACGGATTGGCGATGGTGCCGGTGGTGAAGCCGCGTACCTGATCGGCTTCGAAGAACTGCATCCGATCGATGCAGTACAACGGCGGATCCGCATAGGCGAGCACGTTGCTCACGGTCTGCGCGCCGCCTGGGATGGCGAGATTGTAGGGCTGCTGCTGATCGGCGCGATCGCGCGAAGTGGCATTGCGGATCACGACGAGCGCGAGGTTCTGCGCGAGCAGAAACTGCTGCATTTCGGCGACGGTCACGCCGTTGTTTGGATGCGCCGAATTGTAGGCGTCAAACACCGCTTGTTCCGGTGTGCCAGCGAGCGGCGGCTGCGCGGACGCAGGTGGCGGCGTGCGCGCGACGATTTCCACTGGCTGTAGTTCCCACAGCAGGCCGCTGTAGTTGACGGTGCCGTCGGGTTGGCCGGCTATGTTCGACTTGTAGTTGTACTGAATGCCGCTCTTGCTGATACCCGCATTGACCAGCGGGTTGGCTGCGGGAACGTATTCGATGGCGCTGTTCTGGCTTACCGCGACCAACGGGTACAGGCGGAACTGATACGTGCCCGGCGGCAGCGGCAGCGGCCCAGCAGCACCTTCGATTCCGGGCGTATTCGCGAACGCGGCGATCAGCGTGCCATCGCTCATCGGCAACGGGTCACGAAAATGGCCGATGTTGTAGGGGTACGCCGCGCCGCTGAAGTAAGGCGTCGCCGTCTGGCGATCGGTCATGTAACTGACCGTCGCCGCGCTCGCGTTGAGCAGCGTACCCCCGCTCGCCGCGTTGATCGCCACGATCTGTCCGGAGTGATGCATATAGAACTCCACGCCGTCGACGCCGACGTAGCGCCCCGGCGTGGTCGGGTCTTCGCGGATTTGAAACAAATTGTCGATCGCCTTCTGATTCGTGCGTGCGGACGTTGCCGCGTTGAAATCGAGCAGATTCGCGTCGTTCGCGTAACTGCGCGCGAACGTCTGCTTGAGCTCGTGGCGGCCGAGGTGATTGAGGATTTCCTCGCCGCTACCGTCCTGATTTACCGTCCACGGGAAAAATTGATTGATCTCGAAACCGTTGAGGACACCCGGGTTGGCGCTGTGGATCGGCTCCGGATACAAATCGGTGGCGGTCGCGCTGGGCGTGGCATTCGCCGCTTCCGACGCGTAGTCGAACGGCGTGATGCCAGTCGGCGGACTCGTTGCCGGATCGTTGTTCAAATCCTGATTCAAATGATCCCAGCGCGAGAACACCAGACGTCCGAAGCTGTCGACGAATGGCCCGAACGAACCCGACGGTGTGTTCTCGATGAGAGTCAGCGCGCCACTGGCCGGATCGAGGCGCCACAATCCACTATTCGCCGGCTGGCCGCGATATTCGTCGAGGACTGGATACAACGCCGCCGCGCCGTTGCGCGGACGATCGCTGACGAAGACGACGCTGCCATCGCTCAGATAATCCGGTTCGATGTTGTTGAACGTCCCCGGCTGGTTCGCGACTTTCTGAATGATCGGCGCCGATCCGCCGAGCACTTGCGCCAGGTTCGTGATCTCGTAGAGCTGCCAGGTGTAGGTCTCCGCGCCGCCGACGCTGGTGGGAGCGCCAACGACCATGCTGAAGATCGCTTTGCTCGCATCGAACGAAACAGCCGGATCGCGCACGGCGATCGCGGCATTGCCGGTCAGCAGCCCGCCGCCGCCGGGGCTGCCGTAGCCTGCTTCCTGCGTCAGATAGCGCAGCGTGCCGGAAGACGACAGCAGCACGAGGTCGCCGCCGCGCGGCGCCGCCAGCGTTGTCGGCAGGTGATTGGCGAATGGCGCCGACACGGTCTGGTTGACGAAGTCGTAGCCGGTAGGAACCTGGGTGACGAACAGAATCGGATGCGGCAGGGTCGTGGCGCTGACGGCCGTAACAGAGCCGGCGCCCATGGCGAGCGCGAACAGAATCGTGCGGATCATGATGCTCCCCTTTTTGTGTCGACCATCGAGCCAACGACACGCTGGTGCCGACGCGAACACGCGGCCGACACGGATCCGACACGTGCAAGGATCAACGGCAGGTTTGGGCGGATGGAGGGCAAGTTACACTAGCGGCATGACTCGGAACTCGAAGCGTCCCGCCGCCGCGCCACCGCGCGTACGCGTACCAGCCGCACGCGCGGCAATCGCGCCAACGCCGCAATCATGGATCAGTCGCCAGCTCGCGCGCGTGGACTGGGATCATGTCCGCGAGCGGCTCACGCAATACGCCAAACTGGCGCGCATGGATCGTCCGGTCGGCGCGCTGCTGCTGCTGTGGCCAACGTGGTGGGCACTCTGGCTCGCGGCGCAGGATTTTCCGCCGATCGGCACGCTCGCGATCTTCACACTCGGCGTGTGGCTGATGCGTTCGGCCGGATGCGTGGTCAACGACTACGCCGACCGCGGACTTGATCCGCACGTGCAGCGCACGCGCGAACGCCCGCTCGCGACCGGCGCGGTCACGCCCCGCGAAGCAATCGGCGTGTTCATCGCGTTGATCACGCTTGCGTTCCTGCTTGTGCTGTTGACCAACAAGTTGACGATCGAATTGTCGTTCGTCGGTGCGTTTCTTGCCGTCACTTATCCGTTCATGAAGCGCTATACCTACCTGCCGCAGGTATATCTCGGGCTCGCGTTCGGCTGGTCAATCCCGATGGCGTTCGCCGCGATCAGCGGCGGCGACTGGGCGGTGTTCGTGAAAACGTTGCCGCTGTGCGGATTGCTGCTGCTCGCCAACGTGATCTTCGCAACGATTTACGATACCGAATATGCCATGGTCGATCGCGACGACGACATCCGCATGGGCGCAAAGTCCACCGCGATCCTGTTCGACGAAGCGGACCTGCCGATCATCGGCGTGTTGATGATCTCGTTCCTGCTGACGATGCTCCTGGCCACCCAGCGCGGCCATCTGCATTGGCCGCATCTGGCCGGTATTGGCATTGCCGCGGCGCTGTTCGTCTGGCAGCAGTGGATCATGCGCCGGCGCGAACCCGAGGCGTGCCTCAAGGCATTCCGCAACAACAATTGGGTCGGGCTCGCGTTGTGGGTGGGCATCGTGCTGTCGTTTGCGCTGAAATGAGCCCTAGTGTTGGCGCGGCTTTGGCGCCCTCGCCAGCGCCCACACGTCCACGCGCGCGACGCCCGCGCGCAACAGCGTGCGAGTGCACTCGTGCAAGGTCGCACCGGTGGTCATTACGTCGTCAACGACCGCGACGTGCGCCGGTAATGTCGCACCTTCGACGACACTGAACGCGCCGCGCAGATTCTTGCGTCGTTCGATCGCATCCAGGTTCGATTGCGCTGGCGTCGTGCGCGTACGTGCGAGTACGTCGTCGCGCAGCGGGATCGCAAACATCCGTGCGAGCGGCCGTGCCAGTTCCAGCGCCTGGTTGTACCCGCGTTCGCGCAGGCGATCGGCATGCAGCGGCACCGGTATCAGCGCCTGCGGCGGCATCGGCGGCATCGAACCCAGCGCGTCGAGCCACAATTCCGACAACACGCGTCCGGCGGCCAGGCTGCGCCCGAACTTCAGACGCATAACCAGTTGATCAAGCGGACGCGCATAGACGAATGGCGCCATGGCCGTGGCGAACGACGGTGCGTGATGCAGACATTCGCCACACAGCGGCGCGGGTGTTTGCAGCGGCAGTGCGCAACGCGGGCAACACACGCGATTGCGCACGAGGTCGGCGGCGCAAGCGACGCACAGATCGCGTTCGTCGCTGCCGGCTTGACCGCACAGCAGGCAATGCGGCGGCAACAGCGCGAACTGCAGGCGCCGCCAGCCGTTTGCGATCCGTCGTTTTAGGTCGACCGTCATTCTTTATAGCGACATTCCCCAAGCTCCAGTCGGCGCTTGGGCTACTTCCGGCTGCGGCAAGGCCGCTCCCGAGAGCAGCGCATTGCAGCGCGCTCCGATCACTTGCGCCGCCCGCTCCAGGATCGGTTGCTCCGCACCTTGCTTGCTGAGCTCGTTGACGACCGGGTCAATGGCATTCCTGGCTCGTTCAACGACCGCGGCCATCCTCCGCGGGACATAGCGCGCCCCGAGCTTGCAGTCGCGGGCGAAGTCGCGCCAGTCCTGCGGTTCGATATCGTCGACCGTCTCCGCGCCGCCGATGGTCATTGCAAGATCTCGGTCGACGCGCGTGGGCGAGAACACGGCGGTTGGCACCATGTCATAGAACGGGGCCAGTGTTGCTGTCCCGTTGCGTTGATACAGCAGCGCGAGGTTCTTGCCGTGTGCATCGGCGTTGCCGAGCGTCACGTTCAAGATCGTCCAGTCGAGCAACGCGTTCAGAGCGGATGCGCCGAGGCCAAGCTCGCGGACCAGGTTGAAGCACCGGGCAAGAGAAGGTCCGCCGTGCGTCTCGTACTTGTGTTCCGGCGGCAGGCCGAGCGCCTGACAAAAATCTTCCTGATGAAGTCGGCGCAGCGTTTCGTTGGCCGAGCGCTCGCGATCGAAACGCTCGATGACGAGGCACCGGGTCGGTGAGCCGACCAGCGTTACGCGCGGCACGTTGAGTTGCGCGGCGCGCGCCAGCAGCATGCCGAACGCTTCCAGTGCGATGAGCCCGGGATAGTCGGTGTTCGGTGCCTTGAGGATGTGTGAGCTGATCGCGCCGTCGAGCGGTTCGCTCAAAGAACCGTCCTGCTCGAGCACGACGCCGATTTTGTCCTGCGCGCCGGCGAGCGATAGACGAAGCCGGTTGTCGCCGGCGATCGCGCCGCGCGGCCGGCTCTGCACCCAGGCCTCGATCGTTGCGTCGTCCAGGCGACGATGGGCACCGCGTTGCTGTTGAGGCCGTTGATCGTGCGGCCACAAGGAAACGGCACCCGCACACTCGCGGCCGATCGAACCCAGCAATCCGAAGTCATCCTGGATGGTGAGGCCGAACTGCGCGGCCAGGTGCTGTCGGGCGGCACCCTCGGGCAACAGGTTCGCGAACCAGTTGCGCGCGGTGGCTCCG